>Ga0129336_10000517_pt1 | contig 22482 bp, 17 predicted proteins | sample CPB6_02_DNA_FD_96878 | JGI IMG/M metagenome (GOLD analysis project Ga0129336, IMG submission 96878) | Freshwater to marine salinity gradient microbial communities from Chesapeake Bay, USA - CPBay_Sum_0.6_0.2_DNA | ecosystem: Environmental > Aquatic > Marine > Coastal | place: USA: Chesapeake... | reverse complement strand
GCTTCTATTTGGCACCACGTTGTAAAAGGTAAGGGCATGAGCAAACGCGCACAACAAGGTACTCATACTGATGCCATTGGCTTTCCCCATCTATCCCAAAAGGATATGTTGGAGGACTATGAAATGGCGGCCTATCATTCTCAAGCCTAATTACCCACGACATTTCAACATTCAATCGAATCTGCTTTTCTTTCTGAATTTTTCCTTCGAAAAATAGCCATCAAATCTTACCTTTGCCCCCCGGGTACGTCCCGGTTTTTTTGTGTCCCTACAAATATAAAACATGCCAAAAGATTCATCTCTTCGCTCAGTGCTCATCATAGGTTCTGGTCCCATAGTAATTGGACAGGCCTGCGAATTTGACTATTCCGGTTCCCAGGCTGCCAGGAGTATTCGTGAAGAAGGCATCAAGGTGATTCTCATCAATTCAAATCCCGCCACCATCATGACCGATCCGATGATGGCAGATAGGGTTTATCTCCTGCCCTTAACGGTTGAGAGCATCGAGCAGATTTTAAAGGAAAACGAAATCGATGCAGTATTACCTACGATGGGCGGACAAACCGCGTTGAACCTGGCAAAGGAAGCAGAGGAAATTGGACTCTGGGAAAAATACAACGTAAGGCTGATTGGCGTAGACATCAAAGCAATCAACAAGGCTGAGGACAGAGAACTTTTCCGCCAGTGGATGATTGAAATGAAAATTCCAGTTGCAACTGCCAAAACAGCCAATTCATTTTTGGAAGGAAAAGAATTTGCCCAAGAAATTGGTTTCCCGCTTGTAATAAGGCCATCCTTCACACTCGGTGGCACAGGAGGTGGATTTGTACACAGCAAAGAATTTTTGGATGAGGCATTGAACCGAGGACTGAATGCATCCCCTATACATGAAGTACTGGTTGAGAAGGCAGTATTGGGGTGGAAAGAGTTTGAATTGGAATTGCTCAGAGATGCAAAAGACAACGTTGCCATCATCTGTACGGTTGAAAATTTTGACCCCATGGGTGTGCATACAGGTGACTCCATCACTGTTGCACCAGCCATGACATTGAGTGATACAGCATTTCAATTGATGCGGAATACGGCCATTCGCATGATGCGTGATTTGGGAAATTTTGCAGGGGGCTGCAATGTTCAGTTTGCATTGAATCCGGAAACAGAAGAAATCATTGCAATCGAAATCAATCCCAGGGTGAGCCGGTCCTCTGCGTTGGCATCCAAGGCAACCGGATATCCCATTGCTAAAATTGCTGCAAAGTTGGCACTTGGCTTCAGTTTGGATGAATTAAAAAATCAAATCACCAAAACCACTTCCGCATATTTTGAACCCGCACTGGACTATGTCATTGTAAAAGTTCCGAGATGGAACTTCGATAAGTTCAAAGGAGCGAATGATACACTGGGTTTGCAAATGAAATCTGTGGGCGAAGTAATGTCCATCGGAAGGAGTTTCACAGAAGCCATACAAAAAGCATGTCAGAGCCTGGAGAACAATGCCGTGGGGCTTGGATACTATGGCAAAAGCCTGATGCACGCCGATGAAATCATTGAATACCTCAAAACACCGAAATGGGACAGGATCTTCCGTATCAAAGATGCGCTGATGATGGGTATCAGTGTGAAGACCATCTGTCAGGCTACAAGAATCGATCCCTGGTTCATTTACGAAGTTCAAAAAATCGTAGATATCGAGAAAGAGATCTCGAAATACAAGTTTGATGCATTGCCGATTGAACTCATCAAGAAAGCGAAACAACATGGTTTCAGCGATGAGCAAATCTGCAAAATCATGCAGGATGGAAATGAAGATGCCCTCTATGAAAAAAGAAAAGCAGCTGGCATCAGAAGAGTATATAAAATGGTTGACACCTGCTCAGCGGAGTTTGAAGCCAAAACTCCCTATTTCTACAGCAGCTTTGAAAACGAAGGCACCAACGAAAGCAAAATAAGCAACAAGAAAAAAATCATTGTGCTCGGATCCGGTCCCAATCGGATCGGACAGGGAATCGAATTTGATTACTGTTGTGTACATGGACTCTTGGCTATCAAAGAATGCGGATTTGAAGCAATCATGGTGAATTGCAATCCTGAAACAGTTTCAACTGATTTTGATATTGCAGATAAACTATATTTCGAACCGGTTTTCTGGGAACATCTCTGGGAATTGATTGAATATGAAAAACCCGAAGGAGTGATTGTGCAACTAGGTGGACAAACAGCTCTCAAACTTGCTGAAAAATTGCACAACAAGGGAATCAAAATCATTGGCACCTCCTATGACAACATGGATATTGCAGAGGACAGAGGACGATTCAGTGACATGTTAAAAAGCCTCAACATTCCTTATCCTGAGTATGGAACCGCTTACACAGTGGATGAGGCTGTTGAGGTTGCCAAAAAAGTTGGATACCCGGTGCTGGTGAGGCCTTCTTATGTATTGGGTGGTCAAAGAATGAGAATTGTAATCAATGATGAAGAAGTTGAATCAGCCGTTGTGAGTTTATTAAAACATATTCCCGGTAATAAAATTTTGATTGATCATTTTCTTGACAGGTGTCAGGAAGCAGAAATCGATGCCATTTTTGATGGAGAAAATTTCCACGTCATGGGCGTGATGGAACATATTGAACCAGCCGGTATCCACAGTGGTGACAGCAACGCGGTATTGCCTGCATTCAACCTAAGCCCCATGGAAGTAAGCACCATGGAGCACTATGCGGAAAAAATTGCAAGAGCGCTGGATATCCGAGGACTCATCAATATACAATTTGCCATCAAAGCCGGTAAAGTTTATGTAATTGAGGCCAATCCACGCGCATCCAGAACAACGCCATTTATTGCAAAAGCCTATCAAATCCCCTATCTCAACATTGCTACCAAGGTAATGATGGGAACACATAAATTAACTGAGTTCACATTTGAAAAAAAGTTGAAAGGTTTCGCCATCAAAGAACCGGTTTTCAGTTTTGATAAATTTCCTGGTGTAAACAAAGAACTGGGTCCAGAGATGAAATCAACGGGCGAAGCCATCCGCTTTGTCAAAGACCTGCATGACCCTTATTTCAGGACTTTGTACAAAGAAAGAAGCATGCACCTCAGTAAATAATACAACCAGGACTTCCCTTGCACGTAACCTGGTTTCAATGGTCCTCAGTACCAATGCGGGAAAGGGTATTGCACAAGTAAAGTCCATTCTTGCAAAAATCATTGATATAAATTCAGCGGAACCCATCCCATTTGCATCCATACAATTTTGTTGGAAGCTGCTGCTTTACATGTTAGCTACTTTTTCACAAGCAAGGAGAATTGTTTTACACGCATCTCTTATTTCTTCATCTGTAATAACAAGAGGGGGGGATAAACGCATGCAATGTGATGCAAACAAGAACCAATCGGTAAATACACCCATCTCAATGCAGGCATCAATCACCTTTTTATTGACTTCATATGATTCAAATTCCAGAGCCATCATGAATCCAACTGCCCTAAAATCCTTGATCAAATGATGCTTCAGGTTCTCTGCAAAATATTTTTTCTTTCTTTCAATTTCTCCAATGAGATTCTCCTCCATCAAAAATTCAAAAGCAGCATCTCCAGCAGCACAAGAAACCGGGTGCCCTCCGAAAGTTGTGATGTGACCCAAGATCGGATGAGCTGCAAGTTTATCCATCAATGAACGATTGGCTATAAAAGCACCCAGTGGCATACCGCCTCCCAAAGCTTTTCCCAATAAGAGAATATCTGGAACAATTCCGTAATGTTCAAAAGCAAATAGCTTGCCGGTTCTTCCAAATCCGGTTTGTATTTCATCCAGTATCAACAACACACCATGCTCATTGCATTTTTTTCGCAGGGCCTGCATCCATTCGATTGAAGGAGACTTCACCCCTCTTTCGGCCTGAACCGACTCAAGTATGACACATGCGAGTTCATCATTGATACCATCAATAGCTTTTGCAGTATTGTATTCAGCATGGACAATGCCAGGTAGCAATGGCCTGAATGAATTCCGCCAATATTCACTCCCCATTGCACTCAATGCACCCTGCGTTGAGCCATGATAAGAATCATGGAATGCCATCATTGTTGGTCTTCCCGTACTTCGCTTTGCCAGTTTCATAGCACCTTCAGTTGCTTCGGTGCCTGAGTTGGTGAAATAGACACTGTCGAGTTGAGCAGGCAGATGTGAGACAAGTGCTGTTGCATATTTTACTTGAGGCGATTCAATCAACTCACCATATACCATGATATGCATGTACTGTTCAGCCTGATGCTTGACTGCTTCGATCACTTTTTCATTCGAATGCCCAATATTGCATACACTGATGCCACTGATCAAATCGATGTATTTTTTTCCTGTCGAATCCCACATAGATGAATCCTTTGCTCTGACTATTTCCAATGCCAAGGGTGCATCCGAAGTTTGGGCAACATGACGTAAAAAGAGTTCACGCTGATTCATTGATGCGAAGTTCAGCATTATGAAATAACTTTAAGAAAAAAAGATGCCAGTTATTTTACCGGTTCACAATATTCATCCATCTTTTGGAAAAGATGTTTTTATTGCACCCAATGCAACAATTGTCGGTGATGTCGTTGCGGGGGATGATTGCAGTTTTTGGTTCAACGCAGTTGTGAGAGGAGATGTTCATTACATCAAGATGGGTGATAAAGTAAATGTACAGGACAATGCAGTCATTCACGGGACATTCGAAAAGAGTCCTACCAATATTGGAAACAATGTCAGCATTGGTCACAACGCCATTGTTCATGGATGCACCATTCATGACAACGTATTGATTGGGATGGGGGCAATTGTCATGGATCAGGCAGTGATCGGCAGCAATTCCATCATCGCTGCAGGAGCAGTTGTATTGGAAGGAACTGTTGTGCCGGAGGGTTGTATTTATGCAGGTGTTCCAGCCAAAAAAGTGAAAGACATTACGGCGGATAAAATAAAAGGTGAGATTGAACGAATTGCAAACAATTATGTGAAATACAGCAGTTGGTTCAAATAATCAATCCCAATTGTTTTCTTTGATAGAATCTAAAATTGTGCAATAGCTGATGTATCGCTCCTCGCTGATTTGACCATTGATCGCTGCATTTTTCACCGCACAGGACGGTTCATTGATATGCATGCAGTTATTGTACTGACATTCGTTCAGCAATGCCCTCATTTCAGGGAAGTAATGGGAAAGCTCTGATCGCTCAATATCTGCAATGGCAAATTCTCTCATTCCAGGGGTATCAATTATACTTCCTCCAAATGGCAGATCATACATTTCAGCAAATGTTGTGGTATGCATCCCTTTTCCACTCCAAGTACTGACTTCATTTGTGCGAATATTGCTGTCTCCTAAAATTGTATTGATCAAACTCGATTTCCCAACACCTGAATGCCCACTGAACAAAGTTGACTTGTTCTTCAGCGTTTGTTCCAACTCTTCAATTCCATCTCCATTCGTTGCAGAGACCAACAAAACTTTATACCCAACCCGTTCATATATCTCTTTACGCTCATGAAAGATTTTTAGCTCTTTTTCGCGGTAGATATCTGACTTGTTAAACAGCACAATGGCAGGAATATGAAAGGCCTCAGATGTAACCAAAAATCTGTCAATAAATCCTATTGATGTTTTGGGATCCTTGATGGTCGCAACCAATACAGACTGATCGATATTCGATGCCACAATGTGATGCATCCGTTTATTTGCTGGAGAAATTCTATTGATGTAATTGCGACGAGGATGCAATTCAGAAATAATAACACGCTCACCCTCCTCGCTTTCCAATTCAAATTCTACTGAATCACCCACTGCAATTGGATTGGTGGAGGTGATTTCATCTATTTTGAATTTCCCTTTCAGCCTTGCCTGGTGAAAACGATTGTCATCTCCTTTCAATATATACCAGCTGCCAGTAGACTTATAAACGATTGCTTTCAAAATATGCAGTTATTAACTTAGATATTTAGCAACTATAGGTACTCTTCTACCAACACCAAACGCCTTTGTGCTCACGCGTATAATTGGACAAAACTGATTTCGCTTGTACTCATTGGCATTGACCATTCGAAGTGTTTTTTTAACAAGTGCTTCATCGAGACCACATGCAATAATATCTGCAGGACCTTTTCGCCTTTCAACATATAAATACAAAATCCTGTCCAACGTATCATAATCAGGTAAACTGTCGCTGTCTTTCTGATTAGGCCTCAATTCAGCAGAAGGTTCCTTATTTATAATGTTAACAGGAATGAGTTCTGTCTTTTTATTGATGTAGTTCGCCAATGCATATACCTGTGATTTGTATAAATCACCCAATATGCTGAGCCCACCTGCCATATCTCCATACAGTGTGCCGTAACCGGTTGCCAATTCACTTTTGTTTGAAGTATTCAACAGTACATACCCAAACTTATTTGCAATAGCCATCAACAGATTGCCTCTTGTTCTGCTTTGGATGTTTTCTTCTGCAATTCCAAATGGAGTGCCGGAAAACATAGGGTCAAGGCTTTGAATAAAACTATTGTAAACGTTGCCAATCGGGATGACATGATGAGGGTTTCCAAGATTTTCACTTAGTAACTTGGCGTCTTCAATGGAGTGAGCAGTAGAAAATTCAGAAGGCATGAGAATCGCCGTGACATTATCCTTCCCCAATGCCTCCACTGCAAGTGCCAGTACAACCGCTGAGTCTATCCCACCGCTGCTTCCGAGGATTGCCTTTGAAAATCCCATTTTATAGAAATAATCCTTTATGCCTAAAATCAATGCATGCTTGACCTGATCAATGTTGTGTTCATTTGTCAAGTACTCAATGATCTGATCAGGAAGATTTGCCTTTGCAACTCGCATGTCCTTGTCCATTTCAATGGGCTGCTGCATCGGTTCTCCATTGCTGAGATTGTATAAATCATCTGTCTCAATCATACATGCGTCCTCATCGAAATTTTTCAAAGCATGGCGTATGGTACCATTTTGATTCACAACGATGCTGCCACCGTCGAACACAATCTCTGTTTGGGCTCCTACAGCATTGCAATAAATCATGGGCATTTTGTACTTCAAAACATTTTGACGGATGACTTCATTTCGGTCGATATCATGGTCATAGTCGAACGGAGAGGCAGAAATATTAATCATCAAATCGGGACTCCATTTCATCAGCTCATCCATAGGACAAGTACGATAAAGCGGGTTGTCGCCAATGTTCCATATGTCTTCGCAAATTGTAACTGCCAGGCGTTTGCCCTTGAATGCAATGATGTTCCAACTGAAAGCAGGCTCAAAATACCTGTACTCATCAAATACATCATAATTCGGAAGCAATGTTTTATGGACTACACCCTCGACTTTCCCCTCACTGATCAACAATGCAGAATTGAACAAGGGTTTACCTTTTTGAAAACCGTTTTTAGTGGGTGCTCCCAGCAGAACACCTATTCCAATTGTGTGCGCTGCGATTTGAACAATGGTATCATCTACCAATTTGATAAAATCCTCGAACTCTAAAAAATCCCTGGGAGGATAGCCGCAAACGGACAATTCAGAGAAAATAACCAAATCGACTTTCTCCAATTTTGCTTCATTGATCACGTTGATCATTTTAGAAGCATTTAAATTGAAATTGCCTATATGATAATTCTGTTGGGAAACCAGCACTTTCATGGAGCAAAGTTGAGGAAATACATTGAATAAATCAGAAAAACAAACATTGACCAAAAAAGGGTCATATTTACCTACTTTTGAAAAATTTTAGTCATGCGCAAGAATTTTTTGTACGGATTTTGCTTCTGCCTCCTTCTTTTGGCAGGATGTGTCAATAAAGATGTAGCAGATGTAGATAAGATCAAGGTAGAAATTGAGAAGAAAAGATTTGAAGAGGATTTTTTTGAAATTGATACCAGCCAACTCGAAACATCCCTTGGTATGCTGCAAAAAAAATATCCGTCATTTTATATAGATTTCAGAGACAGGATTCTCGGACTTACAGAAATGGACAGCGCGCAGAAAAATTTGGCAATCAAACGTTTTTTCAATGATTACAAAAGCGTCTATGACTCATCGAAAAATCTTGAAAAGGGAATTGAGGAAGCATTCCTCCATATAACAAAGGGACTGAAGTACGTTCGTTATTATTTTCCGGATTATAAAACCCCCAACCAATTTATCACTTTTATTGGCCCAATGGATGCATTTGCATACGGAGAAACTGGAGGGTCTGGAGAAATCATTACAGAAAATGCACTCTGCAGCGGCATCCAGCTGCATATGGGCAGCGAATTTAGCTTGTATAAAACCGATCTAGGACAGCAACTTTATCCTGCATACATCTCCAGAAAATTTACCACTGCATACATCGCATCCAATTCAATCAAAAACATCATTGATGATATTTATTCTCCGTTAGCAGCTGAAAAAACTTTATTGGACATTCTGATTGATCATGGAAAAAGAATGTATTTATTGGATCTCTTCATGCCTTTTGAAAAAGAAGAAATAAAATTGGGATACACTTCTGGACAATTAAACGGTGCAAAAGAAAACGAGGGATATATTTGGAATTTTCTTACCGAGAACAACCTTCTCTATGAAAGTGATATTCTGAGAATTCGGTCTTTTGTAACGGATGGACCCTTGACATCTGAATTAGGAATTGGCTCTCCGGGTTTCATATCATTGTTTGTAGGAAGACAGATCATCTACGCCTATTTGAAGCAAAACCCAGGTACATCGCCACAACAACTGCTGAAGTTGGATGCGAAACAAATTTTATCGGGATCTCAATACAGACCTAGATAGCCAGCGGCTTTTGTCCCATGTGATTCATAAATCGTACATGAGAGGCAACAGCAGCTCTTGTTGTAGGGAAATAGATATAGTTTAAATCAAATTTCTCACAGGTTTCACGTACAATTCTGCTGATAGCGGGATAATGTATATGGCTGATACGAGGAAACAGGTGATGTTCAATTTGGTAATTCAATCCTCCTACAAACCAAGTGATCAACTTATTGGAAAAAGCAAAATTAGCTGTTGTCTTGATCTGATGAATGGCCCATTCGTTTTCAATTTTTACTGGGTCAACGCCGGCAGTCTCAAACTCAGCATGTTCTACTACGTGTGCTAATTGAAATACAACGGCCAGGGTAAGCCCCAAAGTGAATTGGCTGATCAAAAATCCAATCAACCATGCTTTCCATCCAATCAAAGCAATGGGTATCACGATATAAAAAAATATGAAAAATATTTTTCCGCCCCAAAAAATTAAATGTTCTTTAGCATCCATTTTTTTCAGAGGTGTAGTATGGATTTTTTTTGAAAAATATTTTACGTAATCCATGAAAAACATAAAAAGAGAAGTAAACCCATATAAAAAGAACATATAAACACTTTGGAATTTATGCATTGGCTTCCATGGCTGCGTTGAACACTGCCTCATAAAAGGCATGTTGTTGATGTCATCATCCACCCCGTCTATATTGGTATACGTATGGTGTATAATATTATGCTTCAATTTCCAGAGAAATGCATTTCCACCTAAAAAATTATTGGTGAGCCCAAATATTTCATTGACCCATGTTTTGGTGGAAAAACTTCCATGGCATGCATCATGCATCACATTGAAACCTATCGCAGCCATATTTAATCCAAAGCATATCCACAGCAAAGAAGAAAATGCCCAATGCATGGAGACAAACATCAGCGTTAGGTATATGCCAATTGCAGATGGAATCAAAATGGCAGTTTTCGCATACAATTTCCAATTGCCGGTTTTTTTCAATCCGTTTTTTTCAAAATATGCATCCACTTCCTGCTTAAGCGCATTGAAAAACTCCTTCTGCTTGTTATTGAAACTAACCTTGTAACCTAGTACTGACATGTTGGACGAAATTTAATTTAAATGAATATGGCTTTTGAAAATCAGATCTGATCAGTTTCTTTTAAAGGGTGCTTCCATTTGAAATGCAGGAATGTTGACTTCAAATTTTTTTCTTGAAACCAAATTTTCCATCAAATACGTTCCAGTCATGATCCCCATTTCAGATTTTAGATTGGAACCGGAAATATATTGATATTTTTCTCCGGGTGCAATGATGGGCTGCACTCCTATTACTCCATCTCCCTCCACTTCTCTTTTGTCGGCGTTGCTGTCCGCAATCCACCAATGTCTTTTTAGCAATTGAACAGGAAATGAATTATTGTTTTCAATTGTGATGCGATAAGCAAACATGAATTCACTCAAAACCGGATTTGAATACTCTGGTTGATAGAATTGTTCTACTGAAATTTTTACACCTTCTGTAACTTTCGAGATCATCTACAATTTCTTTCTTCAAATATAATCATATAACTCTTTTAAAACAGTGCCCTAACTGTTTTTGTGACATTATTGTGTAAATTCAAAGTTCTAAAATTGTCACGATGAAAAAATTATTGATGCTCTTTTGCGGAACCATTGCCTCTCAATTGCTGCTGGCTCAAGTAAGAATGGGAGGTGATCCTAAGCTATCTGAAATTTACGATCCGGCACCAGCAGTAATCTCTCCTGGTAAAACAAATGCAGAGGCGCCCTCAGACGCTGTTGTATTGTTTGACGGAAAAGATTTTTCCAATTGGGTTGGCACCAAAGGCAAAGATGTTGAATGGACATTGGCTGATGGCGCTATGACAGTTAAACGTGGTTCAGGACTCATAAGCACTAAACAAAGTTTTGGAGATTGCCAACTGCATATTGAATGGAGAACTCCTGTTGAAGTTAAAGGCGAAGGCCAAGGAAGAGGAAACAGTGGAATATTTTTAATGGGCAGATATGAGCTTCAAATACTAGACAGCTACAACAACAAAACTTACTCAAATGGTCAAGCAGCTAGCATTTACAAGCAACTGGTTCCTTTGGTAAATGCCAGCCGTGGGCCGGGTGAGTGGCAATCATATGATGTCATTTTTACAGCACCAAGATTTTCAGAAAATGGAATTATGCAATCTCAAGCAAGAATTACTGTAATACATAACGGTGTTCTTGTACAGAACAATGCTGCTATCTGGGGTGGAACAGAATACATAGGTATTGCCAACTACAAATCCCATGGTGCAAAGGAGCCAATCAGCCTTCAGGATCATGGCGACCCGGTAAGCTTTAGAAATATTTGGATCAGACCCCTTTAATCAACTGCTTTATTTTGTTGAACAGTTTGCAAGACTGCTTCTAAAAATTCCAATAAAAACTTCATGCTGGGTAGGTTTTCCGTAACCAACATGAAGTTTTTTGCTACCTGTTTCAAATGACTTTTGTTGGTTTTGGTCTGGATATGCAGCAAAATTGACTGAAAAGTTTCTGAATGAAAATAAGGCGAATCGGGATTGTTTACAAAATAGCATCTCAATGTGTTGTTCTTGAGCGTCATTCTTTCAAATCCAAGTTCAACCGCCAGCTTTCTGCAACGAACAGTCGTAAATAAATCTTCCACGCAATCTGGCACCGGACCGAAACGGTCTTCCAATTCGGTATGAAATTTTTGAAGATCTTCCTCGTCCTTGCAATGATCGAGCCGGGTATATAAAACCAACCGTTCGGTAACTTGATCAACATACTGATCGGGAATATGGATTTCCAAATCAGTATCAATCGTGCAATCATGCACAAAATCATCCTGTTTGCTGATCTCCTCCTTGAACACTTCTTTAAAAGAAGTGCGCTTCAACTCGCGGATGGCTTCATCAAGGATTTTTTGATACATCTCAAATCCAATTTCCAACATGAATCCACTTTGTTCCCCACCCAGCATATTTCCTGCACCTCTGATATCCAAATCACGCATGGCGATCTGGAAACCGCTTCCCAATTCAGCATGTTGCTCAAGCGTTTGAAGTCGCTTTCTTGAATCAGCCGGTAAGGTACTGATTGGAGGAGCCAATAAATAGCAAAATGCTTTGCGGTTGCTTCTTCCTACCCTTCCTCTCAACTGATGCAGATCGCTCAGGCCGAATTGATGGGCATTGTTGACGATGATGGTATTTACATTTGGAATATCAACGCCACTTTCAACAATATTGGTACATACCAATACATCGTATTTCTTGTGTATAAAATCGAAAATACGTTCCTCCAATTCATGTCCTTCCAACTGCCCATGTGCAAAACCTACTTCAACATCTGGACAGAGACGCTTGATGATAGCGGCCATTTCCGGCAAACCATTCACGCGGTTGTGAATGAAAAATACCTGCCCACCACGCTCAATTTCAAAATAGATCGCATCGCGAATAAGATCTTCGTTGAAAACCAATACTTCGGTTTGAATGGGCTGTCTGTTGGGAGGAGGTGTGTTGATGATGCTCAAATCCCTTGCTCCCATCAAACTGAATTGGAGGGTACGGGGGATAGGTGTTGCTGTCAATGTCAAACAATCAACATTGGTTTTGATTGTTTTGATTTTTTCTTTGTGCGCTACCCCAAACTTCTGCTCTTCATCTATGACCAGTAAACCCAGATCCTTGAATACAACATCTTTTGCAATCAAAGAATGTGTGCCAACGACGATGTCTATTTTACCTTCTTTTAATTGCTGGAGGATTTCCTTTTTTTCTTTGGTAGATTTAAAACGATTGATGAAATCAACTTTGACGGGGAAATCTTTTAGTCGTTCACTGAATGTTTTATAATGTTGATAGGCCAAAATAGTTGTTGGAACCAATATGGCGGCCTGTCTTCCATCGATACATGTTTTGAATGCTGCCCTGATGGCCACTTCAGTCTTGCCGAATCCAACATCACCACAAACCAGTCGATCCATTGGTGAAGGACGTTCCATATCTGTTTTTACATCTGCAATGGCCTTGCTTTGATCAGGTGTATCCTCGTACATAAAGGATGCTTCCAGTTCTGTTTGCAGGTAATTATCCGGGCTGTGTGCAAATCCCTCTTGCGCCTTTCTTTCAGCATATAACTTGATCAGATCAAATGCAATCTCCTTGACCTTTCCCTTTGTTTTTTCTTTCAGTTTTACCCATGCATCACTGCCCAATTTATTGACACGAGGAACATGCCCCTCTTTGCCGGTGTATTTGGAAATTTTATGAAGCGAATTGATGTTGACGTACAATATATCATTGTCCCGGTAAAAAATTCTGACGGCCTCTTGTATATGCCCATTGTTGACCACTTTCTGGAGTCCGCTGAAAACCCCTACCCCATGATCGATATGAACTACAAAATCACCCGGTTGTAATTCTTTCAAAGCCCTGATGGTAATTGCCTTGCTTTTGTTGTAAGCCTGCTTTATTTTATACTTATGGTAACGCTGAAAAATTTGATGGTCGGTATATACCACCACGCCCGCAGCTCTGTCAACAAAGCCCCTGTGCAAGGAAGCTGGAATGGGAATGAAAGAAATTTCAGCTTTTAGATCAGAGAATATAGAATAAAGTCTTTCAAGCTGCTTGGGGTTTTCAGCAAAAATGTAGACAGGGTGTTTGGCAGATTCATGTGCCTGCAGATCTTTGATGAGGAGATCAAATTGTCTATTGAAAGCAGGCTGTTCAACCACATCAAAAGCAAATTCAAACGACGGTTCCGGAATTGTTTTGTTCAACCCGAACTCCAGGCATGTAAATGAAGAAAGAGCCTTTTCAAATTCGTCTGCAGGTGTAAAGTCTACCGTTGCACTGCTCTCTATATTTTCATAAAAATCTGCATACCGGTCCAACATCATCTGCCAATTGGAACTGTAGACAATGGTATTGGCTGGAATAAACGTCAACAGATGTTGCAACGCAGCATCAGTAGCACGCTGATCAAACTTTGGAATCAGATTTACCTGGAGGAGTTTTCTCTCACTCAGCTGCGTCTCTGGATCAAAAATTCTAATCGAGTCTACTTCATCTCCAAACAGTTCAATGCGATAAGGTTTCTCATTTCCAAAAGAATAAATATCAAATATGCCGCCACGCATGGCGAACTGTCCAGGTTCATACACAAAATCAGTCCGCTCAAAACCATACCCCACCAGTTGTTCCATTAAATCATCTGTCAATAACTTATCATTCACTTTGATAGAGATGGTATGTGCATCCAGCACATTTGCCCCCACTACTTTTTCTACCAATGCTTCAGGATATGTTATCAAGATTTTCTTGTTGCCCTGATTGGACCAACGCGCAAGCGTTTCGGTTCGCAACATCACATGGCTGCTGCTTTGTTCCCGGGTGTTTTTGTTGGTCTTGAATGAAGAGGGAAAATAGAAAAGATCAATGGGATTGATGAGTTGCTCTATATCATTGTGAAAATATGCAGCCTCTTCCGCATCTTCCAATACAACCAGATGGTTGTACTCTTTTAAAGATGGATTTCTGTACAATGATGAAAAAACAACGGAGGAAAAAGAGCCCGCCAGTTTGGTGCAAGAAATTCTTTTTGGAGAGGGCAATATGATCCTGTCCGCAACCTCCAATATGCGGGGGGATTGTGTATAGCTTTCAATAAGAAACTCCAGGTTCATGCCTCAACAGGACTGCAAAGATAAGCCAAAGATTTGTGGCAGAAAGTACACAAGGTTTTTATGGCAATTATTTGACATTTTGGGCCATATTTTTGGTTAACTTGCTGTATACTCGAAATGTATATGCGTAAAAAATATTTGATTGGAATAGGCCTGGTTATGTTGATCGGCAGCGGAGTTACATACTTTTTATCAACAGAGAAAAAATTGAATTGGCCTCAAAAAAGAATGGTCATTTTGAATGACGAAGAGGAAGAGTTGGAAACAGAGAATTCTTATTTAAGAGCCAGGCATGAGTGGCTTATTTCAAGAGATCTTAGAACCGGAACCATTCCTGATGGAATTCATGCAAGAGAATTGGAATGGTTGAAATCTCAACCCGTTAACAGCAGCAATATTTTTCAAAGCGCTGTCGCCAACAGTTATGAAGCGGTGGGACCTACGCAAAACGGAGGAAGAACCCGAACAATCGTGCATGACAGAAGATACAATGGCACAACCAATAAAGTTGTACTGGCAGGTGGAATCTCCGGTGGCATTTTCAGAAGTGAAGATGGCGGCAAAACTTGGAAATTTGTTCACCCGGTCAATGAAGTTAGAAGTGTTTCTACTTTGGCGCAAGATCCCAGCAAGCCAGATACATGGTATGCAGGAACTGGGGAAGCCATTGGTGTTTCTGCAGCTTACCCCAATGCATTTGTATACGGAAACGGAATTTTGAAGTCGACTGACAATGGTAAAACATGGACCACATTGACCATTACAGCTGACAATGTCATCCAAAACTTTGGATTCTTTGATATCATCCACAAAATCATTGTGCATCCAAAAAACAGTGATGTATATGCATCCATTCATCGAAAAATCATGCGATCAAAAGATGGGGGAACCACCTGGGAGACTGTATTGTCTTGCAATGTGAATTTGCTTGCAACAGGTGCTTGTGCTTCTACAAGCAGCGCTGGTGTGGGAGATTTAGCAGTGAAGGCTGATGGCTCCAAAATATTTGCTGCCATCACAGGCAGAAACAATGTAAGACATCTTGTAGGCATCTGGGAATCGGCAACAGGAGACTCTGCAAGCTTTGTTAGGATTGCAGGAGGCGAAAAAGATGCAACAGATTCTGTTGCAGGCTGGAGAGGCTACAACAACAGCACCAATTCATCGGGAGATTATTCCGCAGGATGGGGAAGAATTGTATTGGCCTTGTCACCCAGCAATCAAAATATCATGTACACCATGATTGAGAACGGCGAGTCAGCATCGGCATCCAAATCAGAGGCTGACTTGTTTAAAGTTGACATGAGCACCAAGCCATATAAATGGACTGGAAACTTGGATACCAATCTGGTTGCAAAAAGAAGCAACAATGCATCCTCTTCCAACAAGTACATGGAACTGCAAGGAGCATATAATATGTTGCTGGCTGTTCACCCCACAAATCCAAACTTGGTTCTGGCTGGAGGTGTCAACCTGTTTCGATCTACCGATGGATTTCAAACAAAAGAGAATGTAACCTTTGTCGGCGGGATTTCCTCTGATGATACCTATACAGATGATGATGGGGCAAGCCATGCAGACAATCATAGTTTTTCTTTTGACCCAACAAATCCAAACAGGGTGTTGATCGCATCCGATGGTGGAATAGGACTTGTGGATGATATGACCCTTGCCAAACCAGTATGGTCCTTGAGTGCAAGCCAGTACCAAACACTCCAATACTACCACGTTGGCATCGACCCAACCAATGGGAGCAAAACTTTTGTTGGAGGCGCACAGGACAATTCAACAACACTTAGAGATAGAACCAATATTCTCGGCGCAGCACTTCCAGACAGCAATGATCATTACATCCTTTTAGGTGGCGATGGTTGTCAAGTGGGGATGACAAAAAAGAATGCATCCAATCAGCAATATCTTTTTTGTGCAGCACAACTGGGACAGTTTTACAGGATGAGGTTGTTTGATTTCAACAACTCAAACAGCATATACACGAAAATAAAACCAGCCAATACCGGCGAGGGGCTGTTTGTGACTTATTTCCACCTGGATCCTGACAATACGGATTATTTGTACTATGCTACAGATGATTCAATATATAGAACCAATAGTTCAACTACTGTAGCAGCAGATAACTGGACCTTGATGTCAGGAGTTGCACCATCAGTATCCGGCGACATATATGCACTTGAAACCACCAGAGGTCCTTATTCAACCAACAGCCACCTCTTCATTGGAACCAGTGCAGGTAAAATTTACAGACTCAAAGATCCACAAGGACCAGAAAGCACAGCACCCATCGATATATCACCCAACGGGATGTCAGCCTGCGTGAATGGTGTTTGTCCACTGATAAGAGATATTGCTGTAAATCCGAGAAACCAGGATACAGCCATTGCAGTTGTTTCAAATTATGGTGCCAACAGTATCTTCTGGACAGGCAATGCGACGGCTCCATCACCTACATGGGAAATGATTGAAGGCAATCTTGATATCCCATCTGTCAGGGCATGTGAGATCATTGTGAAAACAACAGGTGTTGAATATTATGTGGGCACCTCCATTGGATTGTTCAGTACAAACAAGGTCAGTGGATCAGCTACTGTCTGGAGCAGAGAAGTTGGAACATCTGGAAAACCATCTGAAATGCTAAATACAGCCGTCGTCAATTCAATTGCAAGCAGATGGTCTGACAATACGATGGTAGTTGGCACACATGGAAATGGAATGTTCACTGCTTCGCTCGGCAGTCCCATTTCGGCATCCTCGCTGAACAACAACAATCCAACAACTGCTGTATTCAACCCCATTAGAAACAGTGCAACTTTCATAAACAATGTTTATCCAACCATTACAAACAATACCATCAATTACAAGACCGGCAACATGCTAGGAGTGAAAAGAATTTCAGTACAAGTTGCAAATCTTTCTGGTGCCATAGTGATGAAGAGAGAAACTGGATATGAAAACGGATCAATGAACCTCGGAAACCTTCCGGCTGGCACATATGTTATAACCATTACCAGCGCTGACCGAAAATACCAAACAGTCAGAAAAATCATCAAACAATAAATATCAAACCCGGCGATTGCCGGGTTTTGTTTTTAGATCATTTTCTGCTTGATGAACTGGGCCAGGCCAGCCATCGGTATTCTTTCCTGTTGCATACTGTCTCTGTATCGAATGGTGACTGTACTGTCTTCCTTTGATTGGTGATCAACGGTTACACAAAAAGGTGTACCCAAAGCATCCATTCTCCTGTATCGTTTACCAATGGTGTCTTTTTCTTCATAAAAACAATAGAACTCTTCTCTACAGGTTGCCATGATTTCTTTGGCGATTTCTGGGAGTCCCTCTTTTTTAAGCAAGGGAAGAACCGCCAACTTGATTGGCGCAACTTTTGCCGGAATTTTCAAAACCACCCTGCTGTCCTCGGTTCCATCCTCTTTCTGCCACTTTTCTTCCTGATAGGCATGGCAAAGGGTTAACAAAAACATGCGGTCCAATCCAATGGATGTTTCAACAACGTATGGAATATAATGCTGATTGATTTCGGTATCGAAATATTGCAATTTCTTTCCGCTGAACTGCTGATGATTTTTCAAATCAAAGTCAGTTCTGCTGTGGATGCCTTCCACTTCTTTCCATCCAATGGGGAAAGCATATTCAATATCTACTGCAGCATCTGCATAATGGGCAAGCTTCACATGATCATGAAAACGATAATTGGAGGATGGAATACCAAATGATTCATGCCATTTCATTCTCTCCTCTTTCCAGTAAGCATACCATTCTTTTTGGGTTCCGGGACGAATAAAAAACTGCATTTCCATTTGTTCAAACTCTCTCATGCGGAAGATGAATTGTCTGGCGACAATCTCATTTCTGAAAGCCTTTCCAACTTGTGCAATTCCAAAAGGAATTTTCATGCGTGCCGTCTTCTGCACGTTGAGAAAATTGACAAAAATCCCCTGTGCCGTTTCGGGTCTCAAATAGATTTCACTGGCTTCATCAGATACGGATCCCAGCTGAGTTGAGAACATCAGATTGAACTGACGTACATCTGTCCAATTGTTTGTTCCACTGACGCTGCACTTTATATTATTGGTTTCAATGAGCTGTTTTAATCCCGCAAAATCATTTGATGCAAGCAATGCATCCATATCGGCCAACAATTGTTCGGCTTCTTTTTCTTTGCCGGCTTTTGCCCATTCATCGGCAGCGGCTTCCAACAAATGATCAACCCTGTATCTTTTTTTGGAATCCTTGTTGTCAACCATTGGATCGCTGAAATTATCGACATGCCCAGAGGCCTTCCAGGTGGTGGGATGCATGAAAATGGCCGCATCAATACCAACAATGTTGTCATGCATCCGCGTCATGGCATTCCACCATGACTCGCGGATATTTTTTTTCAATTCACTTCCCCAAGGTCCATAGTCATATACAGCACTTAGACCATCGTAAATCTCACTTGATTGAAATACAAAACCATACTCTTTTGCATGAGATATGATTGCCTGAAATTTGTTCTGATCATTGACTATCATAGGCCGCAAAGGTAAGCATTAGCCTTTTAGTTTTTCGTTTTGCAGATGCCGGTTCGCATCGCGTGCATTTTTCTTTTCAAAATTTTTATTCAATGCATCTTCCAGATCAATGCCGGTCTGATTGGCCAGACAGATCAATACCCACATCACATCTGCCATTTCATCTGCCAAACCATCAGCAGATTCTTCTTTTTTGAACGACTGGTCACCATATTTTCTGGCCATGATCCTGGCAAGTTCCCCGACCTCTTCGGTCAAAATTGCCATATTGGTTAGTTCACTGAAATACCTGACGCCTACAGTCTTGATCCATGCATCGACCTTTTTTTGCGTTTCCTGAATTGTCATTATTCTTTGTTTTTTGTATCCATTGTTATGGTAACGGGGCCGTCGTTTAAGAGGCTCACTTTCATATCCGCTCCAAAAATTCCAGCTTCCACTTTTTTCCCCAGTTCCTCGCTGAGTCTATTTTTAAAAGCCTCATAAATAGGAACTGCATGACCTGGCTTTGAGGCCTTGATATACGAAGGACGATTGCCTTTTTTGGTAGATGCGTGCAGGGTAAATTGACTGATGACCAAAATTGCTCCGTTGATATCCTTTACGGATAAATTCATCACCCCAGCCTCGTCATTGAAAATTCGGAGGTTGATGATCTTGCCTGTCAGCCATTCAACATCTTCCCTTTGGTCTGCATCCTCCACCCCTGCCAAAACCAGCAATCCAGCACCAATGGCACCCACCACTGCTTGGTCAACTTCCACCTGGGCATGTGCTACGCGCTGAATAACTACTCGCATGAGAAGTATTTTACAGATGAAGTTATCAAATTGCCTTGATACATGTTGATATTGCATCAAGGCAATGATGATTCATTCAATGGTCTTACATTTGACAAAAGTTCACCCCATTGTCTGGCATCAAACAACTTGCAAATCAAACTGCCTGGTACGGCCTGAGTAATATCATTGGGAGATTTATCAATTATCTGCTAACACCGCTGCTGACCAGCATTTATGCTCCTGCCGCATTTGGAGACATCTCGCTGTTGTTCGCAATTGCCGCATTTCTAAACATCATTTACACCTACGGAATGGAGACATCCTATTTCCGTTTCATCCAATTGGAAGATGAGAAAAAAGTCTTCAACAATGCATTTTCTAGCCTGCTGCTCACCACCCTGATTTTTTCAGCTTTGTTGATTTTGTCGGCTGATTCCATTGCTGCTTATCTGCAGTTAAACGGACACAAAGAGTACATCGTATTTGTTATTGGAATTGTTGCGCTGGATACATTGGCTGTTTTGCCTTTTTCAAAACTCAGGCATGAGGGAAGACCCCAAAAGTTTGCAGTGATCAAAATCACCAATATTTTGATCAACGTTTTACTGGTTGTATTTTTCTTACAAATCTGCAAGCCGGCATTTGAAAACGGCCAAAAAAATATCTGGGCAAATTGCTACAATCCCTCTATTGGTATTGGATACGTGTTTGTTGCCCAGCTGATGGCAAGTGGATTAACCATTTTGCTGTTGCAAAAAGAATTCAGGACTTTTCAATTTAAAATTGACACCCAACTTATTAAAGATATTTTTATTTATTCCAGTCCGTTGATCATCGTTGGTTTTGGTGGTATGATCAATGAAACAATCGATCGCTTGATGATCGTACAAAGATTTGATGGAACGGTAGAAGCAGCAAAGGCAGCCAATGGCATTTACAGCGCTAACAACAAATTGGCAATATTGATTGTAATTTTCATCCAGACATTCAGAATGGGTGCTGAACCATTCTTCTTTAAAACATCCTCCAAAGAGGATGCTAAAATTACGTATGCAAGAATCATGAATCTATTTGTGATCGCATGCTGCTGCTGCTTTCTAGCGGTCGTACTCTTTCTCGATATTTGGAAATATTTTATGGGAGTACATAAGAATCCGGGATATGCAGAGGGGCTCTTCATCGTACCTCTGTTGATGGTTTCAAAGATTTTTCTGGGCATTTATTACAACCTATCTATCTGGTACAAGCTCACCAATAAAAACATGATGGGTGCAATCATCACCATCATCGGCGCTGCCATCACCATTGCGGTAAACTATTTGTTCATTCCATCCATGGGATACTTTGCATCCGCCATTGCCAATCTCGCTTGTTATGGCATGATGATGATCATCAGCTTTTGGCTGGGAAATAAATATTATCCCATACCATATCAGTGGAAAAAGAGTTTGGGTTATTTGGTACTTGCATACCTGTTCTACCTCTTGCACCATGTAATGAGAAGTCAATCAACTGATTTGATGAATGTGCATCTTTTCGGTATTGGATTGCTGCTTTGTTTTGTGGTCATCATCTTAAGAACAGAAAAAGAAGAATTCAAAAAGATTCCCTATCTGAATAAAATATACGCTGAAAAATAAGCGCTATACGCTTACATAAGGATTGTGTTTTTTCTCATGTCCAATTGTAGTTGGAATACCATGTCCGGGATAGACCATTGTTTCATCTGGCAATACATATAACTTGGTTCGGATGCTTTCTGCCAATAGATCGGGATTCCCACCTGGCAAATCTGTCCTTCCGACACTTTCTCTGAACAATACATCCCCTGAGATCAACAGATCATTTTCCTTGGAATAAAAACTTATACTCGCAGGTGAATGACCAGGTGTAAAAATAATCTCCAATTGATCATTGCCTACTTGAAGAGGCAATGATTCATCCAAAAAATGAAGCTTGCCTTCATAATTATCAAAAGGCAAATTCCACATCAATCCGCTGGTTGGAGCCATCTCCAGCACTTTCTGCTCACCTTGGTGAATATGCAATTCCAAACCGTACTGATCATGGATAAACTTATTGCCAAAAACATGGTCCAAATGACAGTGTGTATTTACAAGAAGGAAGGGATTGAGCCCTTTGGTATTGATAAATTGGGTGATGATTTCCCTCTCCTGATCGGTATAACAACCAGGGTCGATGATGATACATTGAAGCTGCTCATTGAAAATCAAATATGTATTTTCCTGAAGCGGATTAAATTGAAAAATTTTAACGTTTAACATAGGGATTATTTCTGGCTTAAATGTGTTATTTTGTATACCTGTGCGAAGGTACCCATCATTTGAATTCAATCACCATGCGCCTAGTGAGACTCTTTTTACCGTTGTTGTTATTTTCATGTTTTATTGCCAATGCGCAGGTAAGCAATGTTGAGTATGGAAGAAACAGGGTACAGTATAAAAAAATCAACTGGACCTACTACCAAACCAGAAATTTCAATACCTATTATTACGAGGGTGGCAATCAATTGGCAAAATTCACTGCACAGGTTGCAGAGGAAGAATTGAATAATATCGAAGAATTCATAGAATATGGATTGCAAAGAAGAGCAAACATTGCCATTTACAACAGCTTTACAGAT
>Ga0129336_10000516_pt1 | contig 22484 bp, 33 predicted proteins | sample CPB6_02_DNA_FD_96878 | JGI IMG/M metagenome (GOLD analysis project Ga0129336, IMG submission 96878) | Freshwater to marine salinity gradient microbial communities from Chesapeake Bay, USA - CPBay_Sum_0.6_0.2_DNA | ecosystem: Environmental > Aquatic > Marine > Coastal | place: USA: Chesapeake... | reverse complement strand
GAGCAACTTCACGGAAGTCGCTGTTCTGGCGCAGGTGCATCAGGAAGGTAGGATCGCAAACGCAGCGATAGAAACCATCCTGGTAGGTAGGAACGTTACGCTTACGCAGGCTCTTCACCACGCGCAGCAGGTCGTCCTTAACGTCGAACTTAGCTTGCTCGGCGTTGCTGTAGGTCAGAGCGCCAACAGCAAGATCACCGGGGTAGTAGTAACCACCCTGGGAGTCAGAAGCCTGACCCTTAGAAACAGCTTTCAGGAGTTCATTGATGAACACCCGGTCACGCCAACGACGGTAGTCGTCGAGCAGAGTCAGCGAACCAATCGACTGGTGGAAGGCAGTCAGGTTGCCGGTGTCCAGCAGAAGACGCTGCGCGGTGATCAGAGTCTCGCGAGCAATCTTAAAGGTGCTGGGCTGAGTGGGATCAGTCGGGTCTGCAGGACCGGTGTACTCGCGAAGGGTCACGAGCACTTTGTCCTTCACAATGTTGCGGCTGTTGGCAGTACCAATGGTCTGCTCAGCAGTACGCTCACGGGATTCCTTGCTGCCGGGGTTACCCCAGAAGCGATAACGATCAAGCTGGACGGTCTGGCCGGGCTGTTTGCTACCTGTAATGCTTTAATAAGCACCGAGAGGCTCTTTATCCTCACGTAACATCAACTTAAGGGCGTTGATGAGTAGACTATATCATCACCCACAGCGGGATTTTCCCCTGTTTGGGTGCTCCGCACTCGTGTCACCTTATCGGCTTCTACAACAAAGTTGTTGCGTTCAGCCTCGCTCCATTTTGACTTTCCTCGGTTAGTTCGAGTGTCATAACGAAGGTCAAATTTGTATTGCATAGCTTTACACCCGTAAGGCTTAAGTGCTTCTACAAAATGCCTAGCGTTTGTCCCATTAGCGCGAAGATTCCATAAATTTGGACTCTTTTTAGCAGAAGGCACGCGAGGAGTTAAAGAAGCTCCTGTAAGACTTTCTATCCAATCTGATACCGTTAAAGCAGTATCATAAGGGACGTATAAAGCCAGCTCTACAATGCGTTCCCTAATATAGGGTTCTCCTGTCTGCGTGGATTCACCACGCTTTCTCAGGTGTAGGCTTCCGTCGTCCATGTAGAGAACGGCGAGTCCTTCTAAACCGATATCCCTGAGGAAAGTAGCTGTAAAAACTTTTTTCCCCTGAGGATACAGTTCCCTATAAATAGGTAGTAACAGCTCGTTCTGATTGGACCACCATTGACAGGAAGGAAAAGTTCCGGTCTGGCAATCAGACTCGCGATCCTTTATGGGTTGTTTAATACCCAGAATTCGGTTTAAGCGCCCCACTTTCCAGCGAAGGAACTCAAACTGTTTTCTTGAGTGAGCGATGTGGAGACTAGGGTAAGTAGTCACCTGCCGTAAATGGCCATCACCCAAACAAACTCCTTTTAAAAAGGAGCGATCGCTACGAGAGAGCATTTGAGCAGTGTTAGTCGTTGAACCTTCCAACCATTTCTGATTGGCTTGGCTGCTGATTGGCCTCCCTTTCGGGTCCGGCGTTCCAGCAATTCACGGAGTTTAACCTAAAGGCTTTCACCTAAAGGGACTCTAGACTTATGAGTCCAAGTCGTGCACCACAACCGGCTCTGCAGCCATCTCTACAACGTACGCGGGATGCGGACGGTAGAGCTCTGCACCGAGCAGCTTCGGAAAATCATTGTCGACGAACAAAGCGCCAACCTCCGAAGAACTACATACGTAGTTTACCTATAAAAACTACGATAGAAACTAGAGGTTGTCGCATTTATAGCGTTAAACAGATTTTTGGTTGCTTGAGTTGACAGTAGGACTAAAGACTCTAACCATACTCCGCACTCCTTCAGGAGCTTGGTAGTAAACGCTGCCATAGTTGTAAGCGTATCGAGTCGATTTTCCCCGGTAAACAAAACGTAATTCTGTAGACATCAGGCCGGGAGTTTCGCTACGAACGGTCTCGGTAAATGTCTGACAGTAGACAGGAGGTTGGTACCTCCACTGAGATCGATCCGCTGTCCCCTGAGAACCGAGAACGTTAATTAAGAGGCTTCCTTCGTAACTCCTATGAGTTACCCCTCCTCCAGTTCTTCCTTCCGCAGAAGTATTACTTGCTGGTGTGTCGTAAGGCGTGTACGCCTGGTTTGAAGGAGCGATGCCGTTGTAGTACCTATAAGTACCGGCATTACGTATGCCAAACTCAGGCCCCGTGGAAGTAACGACCTTTGCGTTAGCAATTGTGGTTGTATATAAACTTCTATATCCGGTGTATGCGCTTAGAGAACCGCTAGGGAGGTAGTCGTTGTTTTCGTAGTCAACCCAATATCCTGATACGGCTTGGGGTACCTGTCTCCACGCGGTTGTCGTGTACACCCCGCTGTTAGGGGGGCCAGGAGTGACAATGCCGTAATCGGCACCGGTATCCTGTATCCCTGAACTTACAACAATATAAGTAGGGTGAACAGGACCACTTTGAATGCGGTGATATCCATCATCATATTTATAATTACTTAGAGGCGCGTAAACCACGAGGGCACCTTAATAGATACCCTCAGTATAAGTTTTATTAAAAATCAGCTCGCTTCTACAGTCCCAGAGGGCTCAACCTTGGCGTTTAGGGTCTGCATATCGTTGCTAATACTCGTCATGTCCTGAACGTAAGCGGCTTTAAGTTCTTCGAGCTCTTTCTTAAGACGTTCGATCTCTGCGTTATTAGACCCAGAGCCACCGCCGTTAGAAGCGTATCGACGACCGAGAGAATTAGGCATGATGAGGACTGATTAAGTTGATGTTGTCAGTTTACTTGCTCTTTGAAAATTTTTGAGCCTTAGCCTTAGCTCGGTGGATACGCTCAGGGAGATCGCCTTTGGTTTTTTCTTCGTACTCCTTTACTTTGCCTTTTGAGATCTCGCCACGCTCAGCCATCGCATAAAACTTACGTCGTTGAGCTTCGGATTTGAAAGGCACTAGATTAACTTCAACCCTTCTTGAATATTAACAAGTCCACTCCCAGAAAAATGCCCAAAGGAACTTAAATCAATTTTAGGGGAAGCTATCGAGCGCCATAATTTATACATATTTTCAAAACGTATATCGTCTATAAAAAGCCAACGGGTTTTATTTGGTAACTCTTTAGCACTTAGATAACCCAGAAGCGTTTCTTCAAACGAACCATCCTTAGGTCCGTCCAACATAATAAAATCCGCGCACTCAAACAAATTAAGATACTTTGTAAAGATAGAAAAATCAGAGAGATCCTCAAGTAACTGTGTTAAACGCTTTGACTCAAAATCGTCCTCAGTTAAGACCGTCCAATCAAACTCCTGCCACCCTGTGATGTCAAAAGTGTAAACACGAGAATTTTTTGGGCTATTGTCCACCATCACTCGGGACGAACAACCCCGGTACGTCCCAATATCAAGCATAATCTCGGGATTGATAATCGAGATTAAACCAGATAAAAGTCGGTAGTGATCTCCCGGAAAAGCGTTAGCAAACTCAAAATCCGGGTGTATCTCGTTAAAAGCCGCATACTTCAAGGCGTCGAGAACCGTGGAGTAGTCGGAAAAAGCCTGTGCTGCCGGATCGTCGTCTACCGAACAGAAAAAACCAGAAATAATGTGACGCGCATTCATAAAGAAAAACTCCGCCCGTTATGAGCGGAGTCCCCATCACCTACTACTAAAGGATACCTCAGCTTGCATCCATAAACAGGAGCTTGCTGCGGAAAGCTTCAGGATTCATCTGAGACAGGTAGCGCCAAGCTTGCTCGGGACTACGGTTCATGGTCTCAGAGAAACCCTCCCACTGAAGCTCAGTGTTCGTGGGGGCATTCTGAATAGCGCCAGCAGGTACAGCAGGCATTTGATCGTAACGAGGCTCGTAGCCGTAACCGTTATCCTCCGGGTAGGAAGAAGCGGCTTGATCGTACACGGTTTCCACGGGGTAGACCTCAGTGAAGAAACGGTCCGTGTAATCAGCCAGTTGCTCGGGATCCGTCAGAATATGCTCCATCACAGCGGCACGATTCGCAACGGAATCGAGAGTTTGCTGCTGAGACATCAGAGCATCCTCAAGAGTAACTGCGTACTGATTGAGGATGCCAGGAGCTTCCAGGCCGAAGTGATTAACGACGGCGGCTGTTTCGGCGCTTAGTTCCGGTGCTTCCGTAGAAGTCGGATAAGAAGTTTGGGTCGTAGACCCGTTGCTGTACGAGGTCGGCTGAGCCTGGGGTGCCTGGTAAAGATACGGTTGGGCCTGTGAACTCTGACTGTACAGTTGAGTATCCGGTACCGACGTTTGGTACTGCGGATACGATGCTGTCTGGCTGGGGGACGGGGAGAGCCGGGAGACTACCCGCTCCAGGCTGCCCATAGCCGCCTCCCACGGATTCGACGGGGAGGATGCCGACTGAAACTGGTTGTACTGGCTGTTGGTAGAAGGGACCGTAGCCTGTGTTACCTGCGACGGCACTTGGGGCATAGTTGCCGAAGGCGCCCCCTGGGTAGTTGCTACCCATTGCGGGTAGGTTGTTGAACCCGAATCCGCCGAGGGCGCCGCCTGCGGGGCTGCTACCGCCGGGGATACCGGGCTCGGGATCGAAGCTGGGATCTGCTGGCTCATAGCTGCCCGAGTAAGTCAGTTCTTGCGCGAGGTGATCAAACGTCCTGTATAACAGGGGCGTGATGTTTAGCCGAGGATCAGCCGCAAGCGGTTGATTCGGCATGAGAGGATGTGGCACTTGCAACATCTGATTAAATAATAATAGAAATTGTTGAAATGCGCCCTGAGTTTGTTGGATCATTCTGAACGGAAAACCTTTGAGCATTTCCGCTCGTTCGGAATCTGTCTTATCAGGGAACAGGTATTTAAGCGCCTCAACGCTGTCCACGCCTAGTTCTTGAAGGTTCCTGACGACGATTGACTTTTGGTTAATGTCGTAAGCAGTATCCTCATAAACATCCCCTTGGAAGCGATAAGAAACATCGCGATCTCCATCAGGAGGTAGACCGTAGACACCTGAAGGAACTTTGTTCTCAGTTAGTGCTTTATTAATAGCTGCATCAATGTCAGCTTCATACTTAGCTACTCGCTTTTGATATCGAGTAACGGCTTCCTCCGTTTGTTCCTTAGGAGGATTGGGAGGGGTCATGCCCGTGACAGCGATAAAGCTCTCGCGGAAGACTTGTTCTTGGTGATAAATAATCATCTCCAAGAGTCGGCAGAAACCATACGTAAGGAAACTCTTGTTCTTACGTAAAGCCGTGGCTTGAGCACGACCCATCAAGCCTTTAATCTCAGTAGCTGTAGCGCCAGCCGAGATAGAAATTTCGTCAACACCCCCTAAAGCAGTTCGAATCTCTTCACGCAGTAACAAAGCGTAACGATTCATATCCCCGTTCACCGGGTCGGGCGTCATATAGCCCACACGGTCCGAGGGTTCGATATTGGCGATAACGCGTGGTACGCGTAAACCACCAATCATTGCCGAGGAACCGAAAGGCTCCGAAACCCGAGTCGAAGGGGTATCGCGTCCGGCGAATCCGCTTTGACTGCTGATTGTCGGACGGAAAGTACGATCCGCGTCCGAAGCTTCGACCAGATCGCTACGAGGACGCGAACTAATCAGAGTGGGGTTACCAAAAAATTCAATGTTCTTAGCGATGTTCTTAACGAGGCTGTCGTGGAGAACGATTTGCTCCATAAAGGAGTCAAACTCTCCCTCACCCTCTGTCCCACTGGAATTGGGTTTGTTGAGAACCTCAACAGCCGGAATAAAACCTAGATCGTTAGGCCGACTATTTTGAGGAGTTAGAACCTGCCCAGGATCGAGCTCAAAACTTAGTTCACTATTAGATTCGAACTCTTTAATAAGACCTGCAGTTATAGAGATACGAACATAACGTTTGTTTTGCCCGTAGGTCTCAGCAGGCAAACCTAAAGTCGAATTTCGAACCTTATAGCTGTAGAGAATTACGACTTCTTCGATATCTCCGTTTACATCGTGATAAACACGGTACTGGCTCTTAGGAAAGAAATAAATTTGGTACTTTAACTTCGGGTCTGGTCGAAAATAGAAGAGTCCACACCCGTCGATTAAGAAATTACGAATAATCGAGGGAAAACGAATATCTAACTTATTTAAAGAAATTAAATTATCTAAAAACTTGGTACGACCCTGAAAAGTATCTTGCTCACAGTAAAAAAATAAGCCTTTCTTAATCATCAACAGCGTCATTTGCTGCAGATGACTTAAAACCACCATCGTGGCGGACTGCCTGCTCCGATCCTGAGTCCGCGAGGCTTCAAGAATCTCGGTGAACCGCTGTCGAAGGCTCAGATTGTCCGCCATGTGGCCGTTTCCCCGTTGTCTGGTAAAAAAATCCTGCTGGGCAATCACTTAACGCGAATTTCCAGCAAATCAAAAAAGATATAGCTGGAAAAACGACGAATTTTAAGCAGGCAACAGGTAGTTCCTTACTCTATCCAGTTTAAACAGTTCCGGCGGTAAAAGTTCATGCGGATAGGGCTCCAAAATGTGATCAGTCCGCCCCAATGGGTCAGTTCCACCGGCTTGTGCCTTGTAGTTATCTAAATGCTGAAGCATATCTGCACTATCGCAAGGTGCTACGGCATTAGGAACGTCGTCAAAGCAGTGGGAGAAGGAAGTTACCTTACGCTTCATGCGCTCAGAGTCGCCCATCCAAGAAAAATGCCAACCAGCGTCACAATCACCAACGACAAGATCGTTGGGATTCATTCGAATCTGGGAAGGAGTCATTTCTAGATGCTCATGAAGCACGATGGTGCCGCAAGTCCAGTTATCTGGGGCTTTTGTACCATCTCCTTTCGGATCACGAACACGTAGATCACCTCGCCCATAGAACATAGGCATCGACAAACGAACGCAACGCTTGGGATCTGCTTTTGCGAGGTCCACGGCCTTCAAAAGAGACTCCGGACGGGGGATTTCGTCTACATCACTAAAGAAAAAGACGGAATCTGGGGGACACATGCGCATCCCGACGCCAAGAGCATCTCGCTGAGCGTACTCACGAGCCCAAGGATTCGCGATCTCTTCCTTAGAAGGAAGTTCTACGTGGAGAACCTGGATATTCTCGTCGGAAATCCCTAATTCTCTCAGTGTTTCAACGCACGTAAAGGGTTTAGGATCACCTTTAAACGTTCTGTTACCATCTGTAATAATAAAACCATCTACAATATCTTTTAAAATGTTGATTCGAAGCTCTAAAAGCTCTTTTTCATCAAAATACAAAAAGCAGTCAAAGAGCATGTGGTGATAAAAAGGCTGTCAGCATACTAAGCCTTTACCGCAGGGTTTCTACCCCCTCCCGCACGAATAATCAAAGGGGTTTCCGTAGCACTTTTGCGAGCGCGAGCTTCCTTCAGTAGATCTTCTTTTGTACTCTCTACATCGTAAGGAGTAAATGAGGGCTCAGAAGCAGTGTTGAGCGTAGGTGGGACCACTCCACGGAATGTGCTTTCGTCCATCCGGGAGAAATCCGAGATTTTTTCAATCTCAGATTGATCCTTTTCCGTTTCCGAGAGTGCTTCACCCTCTTCCGCGTTAAAACGACGAGCTAGAGAGCGAGCAAGATTAGACGAAGGATCAAAACTAGCCATTATTTTTGCTCCTTTTTAGATATTCAGAAGCCTTACGGCGAGCACGTTGAGCTTTTTCCGTATTAGGAACGCGAGTATTTACAGGTTTGTCCCCTTTAGTTGCCTCTTTCTTAGCGTCATCAGTCGCTTTCCGTTCTTCAGGAGATAAAGACGCCCACGCTCTACGCGGTAAATACCTTTCGGTACGTCCTTTTTCGCGAGCGAGGTCAGCCAATGGTAATCTCTTCGGGAGTAATACCGCGTAAGATTGCAGCCTGACGCAGAAGATTGCTCTTCATAGGGTCAGCGAGAGCCGTCAGAATGTCGTACTGACGGGACTTACCTAACTCACTATAAATATCTTTGTATTCAGGTAAATAAGACCCGAAACCAGATTTGGATGAAAGGTACCCCGCTAACCCGGAGGCAAGATCTTCAGCGTTCATGGGTTTTAGTCCTTGTTTTTTTCGTACTCTTCACGCGTTTGCCAGTCTTCCTTGCCCCAACGTGAGAGACGATTGGAGGAGGATTTCTTACCTGCGTAAGTTCCTCCCATATCTTTATAGTACTTAGTCGCGAGCTGCATCGCTCGGGCACTGTGACCACCGAGTTTTGCGCGGGCTTTAGCTTTAGCTCGCGCCCATTTCTCAGGATCTTTCTTTTTAGCGATTTCGGACATTATGTTTAATAGAGAACGTAGCAGTGTTCAACGGTAGACGAGCCACTAATTTGCGTAATAGATATAGGAAGTAGAACATCAGTACGAATATGGCTGAAGGTTATTGGTTGCTTAGAGTCGGCAAAAGTCACAACCAGAGTCTTATCCGTAGACTTGTTTGCAGTCTCGACATAGACAGCACGACAAGCTGCAAAGGTGGCGTTAGTGCCAGACGCGTTTACAAGAAATCCACTGGTATACGGTAATGAGGCTGTCTGCCCATACGTGCTACCAAACGCTCTTACGTCCATTTGCTAATCGAGGGTTTCTATTAGTTTACTCAAATATTCTGCCGCTTTTTCTAAATCCTGCTTTCCATTTTTGTCTTCCCACCTCCACAGGTACTTATAGATACAACATTCCAGATAACCTTGAAACTTTGATTTACCTACAGAAGCTAACTGAGCATCATAACACTGTAAACCGTTCTTTTCGTAATAATTAGGACGAATGGGATCAGGCTCACCCAGGGTTAAACCAGTAGATTGTTCCGCCATGCTGTACTAGGAAGTTTCTCAGTCGATATGCGTCAGATCTATGAAGGGTCTGACAACAGTTTTTCCCGGACAGAATATAACACACGTGCACGTATTCAGCACCACGTGTGGCCATGACGGGTTAAAGGATAAGCATCTCCTTTAAGTCTAAAAGATTTCCATGTTGTTTCTTTAAATTCTTGGAGTATTTATTGTCATCATGTTTAATCAAACCATAAGGAAGAATCTCGTAAACTCCATTTTTCCTATGGACAGGAACACAACGACGATGTTCATAACCACTAGGAAGTCGCTCAAAAGCGAGCCCCATCGAGCTTCTATCTGCGATAGGCCAGTTACGAATTCCCGTTTTCGGATAGCTTCGCTCTGGATGACAACTATCTGATCGAATATAAACCTCAGCATCCCCCTGATCCAGGATCATCCCACAGTAATAAGGGCTTCCGAGCTGGACAAAGAAGTCGATCTCATGGTCCACCACAAGGATTTTGGGGACTTTAAATCCAAAGTGATGCCAAACGTTCGGGGTTTCCCTCGTTAGAGACCATTGATTGTAATTACCGATTAAAACACGCTTATTGTCATACTCCTCATAAAGCCCAAAACCTGGCTCTAATCCATACTTACTTAAAACTGGTTTCCACTTACGGTAATAATTAAAGTTTTCGCTAGTTATATAGATATCATTTTCCTGGTAAATATAAAAATCTGCGGCGCGGTTAAGAACCGCCGTCATCAAATCGTGCTTATGTGCCCAAGTTAGATACCAATTTTTGTACTCCCGAGACGCGACTTTTACGTTTATTTCTAACGTATCGAACTGCTCGAAGAGCGATTCCAGCGTGGAAACGTCCTCTTGAGCTTCGTAGTTAACATAAATATTAACAGAGACTTCGTGAAAAAATCGGGAATATTCGGTTAAGACATTAATAAGAGGATCAATCCGTCGCAGCGGATCATGCGCGGTTATGGCAACCCAAATCTTTTTAGACATGATAAAGCTCGGACGAGCCGAGAGACCTTTTGCACTCTAGTGCCGCCACAGTGGCAGAAATACTCTTCTCAATATTCGATAGTAAACTCCCCGCGTCGCTGTAGGAACTGAATAAGCCAAGTATATGCGTCTAACAAATCATCGTGCGCTGTAGAGCCAACGTTGATTAGCTGCTCAAATAATGCGTCAAACTTCCGGTACTTATTAAAGATAATCTTCTTGTTTTCCAACAAACCCAGTGTTCCCCTAAAACGAGCAACCTTATCCCCCCTGAAACCCTTGACCTCGTGGATATGGAGGTTCCCAAGTTCACGCTCATTCACCAAGACCCGTCGAAGATCCGCCGCAAGCGATGCTTGGTACGCAACAGATTCCACCACAAGGGTCACAGTCGAATACGTCGGCAGAAACTGATTATCGTGCTGCGTCAGAATCCCCCACTCCAGCAACATATCGCACAACATATCGATCTTCTCCAAGTTGCCAATCGAGCGACACTGGTGTGAATCGATGATGTAGTACTTGTCCTTTAAGCGCCCACCTAAAACGAACGCGGTGTAATCGCTCGTTTCATTCTTACTGGCCGATAAGTCGATGCCCACGGCGAGCGTATCGAACTCAGTAACGACTTCACCCTTAATAAGGAGATCTGGCGACACAACCAGATCGGATGTCATAACAGGTTGCTGCTGGTACTGGAACGCGAACGCAACCGGATCCAGCTCTTTCTGTTGAAGCAAATACTCTGTCGACCACTGCTCTGGCCAGTAGCTGACCGGATTGCCGTGGGAGTCGTACGTAATAGCTTCTTGCGTTACCTGCTTCCATCCCTTTTCCGGCACGAACATCGTCTTATGGATGTCCAGCGGATGGAATCGAGTACCCAGACAGATAGATCGGCCACCTTCGAAGATAATCGGCGCGATAACCGAGGACCAGTTATTGTTCATCTCGTCCCTAATGGCGGGATTTCGAATATCCGCACTCGATTTAATAGGGTCATCCACGATCACGAGGTGCGCACGTTTCGACGTAATCGAACCTCGCAGACCCGCAGCACGTAGGGTGAATTCCTCATCGCCCACGCGGGGAATGCCCGCAAAATCGAAGTCGATAGACCAGCCGATATCAGACTGCATACCCGCCCGCAGCCGTACCCGTGGGAACACCTTGCGGAATTCCGACGAATCGATGATCTGACGGATAATGCGACTCTTAGGTATAGCGGTCGCGATGTTGTACGAAACGTAAATAATCTGTAGGGGTAATCTAGCTGTCGTGTGGCGCCCAATGATCCATGCGGTAAACATGTTGAGCGCCGTGGACTTAGCGCTACCCCGAGGAGCCAGAATATCAAGGTTTGGCCCAGCGATATCTAATAGGTATTTATTTGACTCCCCCGTGATCAAGTGCCGATGCCACTCCAGCATGTGTTTAGCCGGAGGCTTATCTAGCAGTGTACAAAATGTGTGAAAATCGTCTGCTGCCTTGCTGTATATAGTATTAACGTTGGTATCGTTCTCCTCAGACGCCTTAAGTGCACGCAATTGAGCAGCACGCCTATACGCAAATGTTTCCCGACTCGGCATGTCAGTAAGTTGACAGTGCAGTTATATTACTAGCAATCAACTCTAATCGCACGGATGGCAAAAATTCTCTGGTATGGAGATGCCTGCTGTAACACAGGATTCGCTAGAGTTACACATAGTATCTTAGACCATCTCTCCAAAGAGCACGAAGTTACCGTTATTGGTATCAACGCTACAGGAGATCCACACGATTACCCATTTAAGGTCTACCCTGCCTCCACGATCCACTGCGGAGATCGGTTCGGTATCCCCCGAATCCCCGAGATTATCGAGAAAGTAAAACCCGACGTTTTTATCTGTCTGCAGGACATTTGGATCTGCAACCAAGTCTGGGAGCGCTGCCAGTTTTTAAAGGCAACGCACAAATTTAAATTTATTGCGTACTTCCCAATCGACAGCGAAGGGTACTACCCCGACATGCTTCGGAATATCCCTCACTGGGATATGGCAATCACCTTCACCGTCAACTGCGCAAACCGAATCCTTGAGCACGGGATTCAAGCCACACGGTTGGGCGTCCTTCCGCACGGCGTGGATACGTCGAAGTTTGCGCCGATGCCTCGTGATGAAGCTCGCGAAAAACTTGGACTTCCTAAAGATAAGTTCATCGTTCTAAACGCCAACCGTAATCAACCTCGCAAACGGATCGATTTGACGATCCAAGCTTTTGCGAAATTTGCTGTCGATAAACCCGACACCATGTTGTACCTCCACATGGGGGTTAAAGATATGGGCTGGGATGTCCTGCCGCTCTTCAAACGCGAGATGCAACGGCATGGTCTCGACGATACTCAACGTTTAGCACTGACATCTAATAACATTAACTACACAGATGCCCCTCCAGACGAACTACTAAATCTGGTCTACAACGCTTGCGACGTGGGCATTAACACGGCAGATGGTGAAGGCTGGGGTCTCGTTTCTTTCGAACACGCGAGCTGCCGTAAACCGCAGGTTGTTCCTGACCACACGGCGTGCGCAGACATTTGGAACGAAGCCGCACTTCTAACTGATATCGCTGTCTGGGTAACCGACAAAGACCTGGGCGTCGTACGCGGTTTGGTTGACATCGATAACACAGTCAAAAACCTCAACGACTTGTACAACGACAAGGATCTCTACGAAGAGATTGCAGGGTGCTGCTATGCCGTGACCCAACGACCCGAGTACCGCTGGGAAAATGTGTCCGCCGGTTTTAGTCAAGCTGTCAAAGACCTCCTGAAGTGATCCGATGCAAGTAACTAACCGCTTTTACCACGCGTACTCTGACGTGGTGTTCCCTGTAAAAACTCCTCAGGAGGATATACCAGACGTATATACACAAGCTGAAAAACTTGGCGGCAAATTCACTCGGATTCTGCATGGACTTCCTGCAGGATCTGTAGCTAACTTCAGCCCCTCCATCGTCAAGCACAAAGACAAAACCTACATCGCGTGGCGATCACAGCCCGAGCCATTCGGCTTTCGCTACGACAACAACTACTTTTATCTAAATAACACACCGACAAACATTCAGATCGGTCTTCTTCATGACGACAAAACGATCTTGGGGACTAAGCCACTTAGGCCAAACAAACATCGATTGAGCTACGAAGATCCTCGCCTATTCGTAGGTCCGGATAACGAACTCTACGTTCAGTTTGTTGGCTCTACGTACGCAAGTCAGTACAACAAGGGGGGCGCAAAACTCTTCGACGTTCCCAAGATTGTTGTTTGCCACGTCGATGAGAAGGGCGATGCAGTAAGCGCTGCTATCCCGCCCATCGGCAAAAACCTAGAGAAGAAAGAAGCTGAGAAAAACTGGTGCTTCTTTACACACAAAGACGAACTTCGCTGTCTGTATTCGACAAGACCCCTGGTCTTTGAATGCGAGAAGAGCGAAAAGATCACAATCGATACGAGTGCTTTAGACGAAGTAATGTTCGGCACCCCAACGTTTAACTCACTGGCACCTATTGATCTGGGGTACGCCTACCTAATCTTCTACCATTGGAAGCATATGGTGTCTACACCGCAGGGCTTTACGTACCTGCAGTACCACCTGAGTGCTTACATGATTGATAAGAAGTTTACGAAGGTAACCCACGTGATCAAGAGGCCCTTGTTCTCAGGGTCCCTGAATGATCGCCTTATTCACTGGACAGATTACGCCGGTAACCCCGTATCTAACCAGCCTGCAGTGCTTCTCCCCTTTGGGGCTTACATAGAAAACACTGAGTTGGTTATGAGTTTGGGTGTTAACGATGCGTTTATGGGTATCTTCCGTTGCCCACTCGAATCGATCATGCGCTTGCTTGAACCGACGAATGCCTGATCAGGCTTTCTCCTCGCGTTCGATGGTGCTCCACACCAAGATCGAAGCTTCTTCGATGAAGTTCTGAAGCGTAGGCTGACCGTCCAGAGTTTGAATCAACTCACGGATACAACGGTCAGCCCCCGCCAAGAGCAACCCGCGCCGATCTAGACCATCGGTAATGGATCGAACTGCCTGGATGTGAGAGCGTAACTCTTTCTGCAAGGCGGAGATTTTTGTCGCCGCCGTGGCATGATCTAACATACCCGTCTGGGTCATATCCCTAACGTTTTTAATATCGTCATGAAGCCCGTCGATCTCAATTAAAAGAAGACGACGAAGATCGTTCTTGGGGTACTTCTCTTGGATCCACGCGGTGAGATCGGAGATGCTTCCTTGGTAACCCGGAGTTAAAAACCGAGCATACAAGTAAGCTTCGATATCACTCGTGGAATTCTTTGCGTAATGAACGAAAGCGTCCTTTTGTGACTTATCTAAAGAACCCAGCCAACTAGCGACTGTAGTTGAATCCCCGATTTGAGACTTGATCACGCAAAAGCTCCAACCCCGGCCATAGCCATTCCAGCACCATACTGACGTTTTGCCATTTCTTGGGCAAAGCGCTGACGATCCAAAGCAGACTGACTTTCGTAGCTTTGCTGAGACAAAGCAAGCTGCCCGCCAAACTGTTCGCGTTGGAGAACCCGCTTGCTCTCAGTATCCTGTTGGCTTAATGCGAGTTGGCCACGGGTGGCTTGCTCGCCGGTAGCCAATTGACCGCCGAACTGCTCCCGCTGGAGTTTGCTTGCGCCGCCGATCTGAGCCCGCTGTTTCGCCAACTCATTAAACGTATCTTGCTGTGATTGACGAATATCTAAGTTTGTCTTTGCGATGTTTTGGGCCAGGAGGTTACGGTTGGCTGCAGCATCCTGATTCATCGCTGCTGACATTTGAACAGCAGGAGTCAACAGAGATGTCTCACCCTGTAGAACACGATCTTGGATCTGACTTTGCGTGGCCGCGTAAGTCTTGGTGAGATCAGCTGCGGTCTGCGCTCCTAAGAGCTGCATCGCAAGATTTGACTTCTGTTGCAGAGATAAATTCTCAATAGCACTCGAAGCGAACTGAGCAGGGATTGCAGCAGCAAGATTCGAAGAAAGTTGATCCTTCTGAGCAGCGACCTTGAACTGATCGTAAGCGGACTGACCGAGGATTTTACTCAGGATCGTTTCAGTACCACCGTATAAACCTGTTGCAGCAGCAAGCTCCTGAGCAGCGGCAGTGAGTCGAGTATTACCAGGAGCGAGTTGGGCAGTGTATAGGGCGGCCATACCAGGATCCAACCCCATCTGTTGCGGCGCACTGGGAGCACGGGTTGCGCCGATTAAAGAGCCAACTCCGCCAGCAAGAGTTCCCGCAGCACCAATAGCTCCTAAAATGGGGAATGCCATGACTTATTTCGGGTTAAAAGTCTGGAAAGGAGCCATAGTGGCTTGGTACTGCTGGCCTAATGCGGTCATTGTATTTGCATTGGGAGTTACAGCTGCCCACGCTGTGGAAGCGAGAGCACCCATAGCGCGAGAGTTAGCTTCAATCTGAGCGGCTTGAACATCCCGCCAGACACGCATTTTCTCTAAAGCCTCTTGCCGACGAGTGTTTGCAAGAGTCTGCCGATAAGCAAGAGCGCTTGTCAGCAGAGACCGCCGAATAAACTGCTCAGTTTCCTGCTCCCGAAGCTGTTGCTGAAACTCAGGGCTCAGGTACTTATCTAAACGACTCAGGATATCCTGCGGCGTCTGATCTTCTTTCTGCGGGATTTTTTCGGTGCCTGCTGGTTCAGGCAGGGTAGGGGCAGGAGGCGGCGTAGAGTCTTGAGGAGGAGTTGGAGTTTGCTGCCAATCTGTGTCGCCACGGCTGCTCCCTGACTCCCCGCCTGCAGCAGCCCGAGCGCGTTGCTGATCTTCGAGCTGCGTCCGGACGGACTTAGGGAACGCACCAAAGATTTTCCTGTACGACTCAGGGCTTTGATATCCATAACGCTCTCCAGCGTAGTATTTTTTCTGTCCGCCGACCTCTTCCTCTTCGCCCACGGTGGGGGCGTAACCGGGAATAAGGTTAGTGGCGGCAGTGTGAGCAATAGCACCAAGAGGATTAATCAGCGTGGCAGCCTGCCCGATGAACGGGGTGGAGTAGAGAGCTCGACCAGCTTCGTATAAAGGGTTAGCCATGTTTGTTTCTCCTCAGACTGGTTTAGCTAACTCAGAAATAGCTGAGTTGTTCTCAAAACGTTCTCGGGCAAGAACGTTCTGGAGAGCAGATTCCATAATCCCCTGAGCTGCAGTGTAGCCAGACTCAACACGTTGGCGCTGAATATCACCAAGAGATTTAACCTGCTGTTGACGAACAGCGGATTGAGCCTGGAGAGCATTCGACAGATAGTCGAATTGCTTCTCAGCCATGATCTCCCGAACCCGACGATTAGAGAGACTTTCGGCTTGTTTCTCGCTCAGTTGCGCTTGGAACGTTGCAAAGGATTGGGGGTCAACCGGCTCCTCAGCAATAGGTCCAAGACCGAACCGCTCAGAGATTGCGTTTAACGCCCGAACCCGTGGGATAACACTTTCGTAGTACTGCTGGTAGGACAGACCTAACTCGGGACTAAAGAAGTACTTGCTAGCTCCGGAAGGAACACCCGTAGGATACTGGGTGGGCTGAGTGCCGCCGAGTAAACCACCTGCGAGTTTCTCTGCAGCAACCTCAAGTCCAAGTGCACCAGCTAACTTAGCTCCACCGCCAAGGGCAGATCCGAGTAACCCCCCTCCACCAGCAGCAGTTGCAGCAACAACAGGAGCAGCGGCGGCAGCAGCGACAGGAGCAGCAACGGTAGCGGCAGTAGCAGCAGCACCGAGCCCCGTCGTAGTAATAACGCCCGCGTCAACTAAACCCTGAAAAACCTGAGGATTATTTAAAACGGCACTAACCTTTGCGGTGTCTCCGCCAAAGGCATTTAACAGGTCAGAGTAGACCTTACTTAAATTGCTAACCCCAGCAACACCTCTAATCGCCATTAGCTTCTAGCCGGGTTGTCAAAAGAAGTGCCGGATAACGGCTTCTTGTTGTATCTTACATCATCTAATTCATCCTTAGGAATTATCCCACGCTCGGCTTGATCCTTAGAAGGATGCGTAGCGGTCTGAGGAAAATTAGATTCCAGATACATCGACAAAAATGTCGTCGGATCTATCTCTGGTGCGTCCTTACGAACATCACGTTCGCGGAGTTGGCGTTCGCGCTCCATCATGGATCAACCGAGCTCCTGATACTGAACAGAGGCAGGAACTTGAGAGTTAGAAGGAGCGTTCAGAACAGAATACTGACCGCCGTAGTTAGGAAGGTCGTACTCCAGAGGACGTTGCTGACTTAGGAACTCACCAGATTCCAAGCTTTGAATACCCATATTCTGTAAGAACTGAATAAAGGCACTCATTAAATAGTCGTCACCAATAACAAGTGCGAGCAGATCCTCAAGCTCAGCACCATCATCAGCGGACACCACGCCAGCGCGTAAACGATGCTCTAACTGATTGCGTGCTTCCGGTTGGCTAACCTTAGGTTGAGCGTTAAGCGAACGTGTAGCATTTGTATACATGCCATCAGCTTCATGCCCCGGCATGGGAGGAGCAGCCCGGTGGAAGTTCCGCAGAACGGAAGCAACCATAGGAGCCGCAACAGCTTTCTCTGCAGAAGTTACAGGAACAGGTAACCCCAGAACGCGGGCTGCAAATTCATAATCCTGGGGAGAAAACACCGGAACACACCGCTACTGATGTCTCTAGTTTAGGCGTAATTTGCAGAATATCGCCCGGTTGGATATCTAGCGAAATACAGATACGCTCAAGAACATCAGGAGAAGGTATATATTCTGAGTCGTAGTAAATCTTCCGTGTTGTCGTGGGGGACAACTCAGTCACACGACTAAGCATGAAAGAGGACATCCCACGTGCGTCCAGAATGTGCTTCAGCTTATTAACAAGCCGACGACAGGAAGTGTAAGAAGAGTAGAAGGGCATAGACCTGTCTGAGCGCACCGGTAATTTTTACAGTTTAGCCTTAGCTAAATGAAACACTTATAGACTCTCAGATATTTAAATATTTAAAATCCGAGGTTCTTCATCCTCACAAAGTGAAGATCGTACGTTGTGTAGTTAAGGGGAATATTAGAATTGTTAAACGGATGTTTGTAAACTTCTCCCTCCACGTGGGACTGCCAAGCGGGATTCCACTTAGCGTGCAGGTATTGTTTGTTTAGTTCGTGAGCAATATGAATCGAATGGGCAAGCTCCGGTTCACTTCGCCAAGTCTGGCTTCCATCAGCATAATCTCCACTTGTCTCCCCGTGAAAATAAGGAATTCCTACAGATAGTTGTCGTTTTAAATCAGTGTGCTTAAAACGCATCCCAAAGTCTAAATCTTCACAATATGCAGGGTATAAGTTCTCATCGAATAAACCATATTTTTGAACGACCCAATCTTTTATTAAAAAGAAATCCCAGCTACCATTTTCTCCATGGACAATACCTGTTTCTGCATCATCAGCGTGCTCCACAGCCTTTTTTAAAAAACCTGGGGTAAACATAATGTCATGATTGACAATAACCCAGTAAGGACTATTCATAAAACACTTGATTATTAAATTCCAATATCCACTGCAACCAATGTTGGCGGGTAGATGGCAAATTTTTACGTTTCTAACGTACTTATGGGGGGCCTTTTTTAGAAGGTCCAACTCATCCGAGATCTGTCCACGTCCGTTGTTATTAAATACTACAAAAGTATCTACAGGATAATCTATGCTGTAGAATAATCTAAAAACCCAATGGGGTGCGTTAACAACTCCTGTACCTATAACGGGAATCACGTGTGCTAAATTGAAGTAGCAATATACTACCATAGGTATGGGAAAAAACCCGAAGTATGTGAATGCGTTCGACTACTTTTTACAGAAAGTTGATATAGGTTCTCCTGACGCGTGTTGGGTTTGGCTTGGGAGTACAAGAGACGCGGGCCACGGTTCGTGGGCCTACAAGGGTTATCAAGAAGGTACAAGAGTAGCAAGTAGAGAAGTATTTAAGTTGTTTAAAGAAGATCCGGGTGAACTATACGTATGTCATTCCTGCGGAAACCCTAGATGCTGCAACCCAAAACATCTTTATGCAGGGACACCAAAACAAAACCAAGAAGATAGACTAAAACACGGCACGGATAATAGGGGTAGCAAATGTAAAGCAGCAAAACTAAAGGAAGAAGAGGTAGTAGAAATAAAACAATTAATTAAAAATAAAGTAAAGTTAAAAGAAATAGCTCGGATATATAAGATATCAGAAAGTACTATAAAAGCCATTAAGCAAAATAGAAATTGGGCACATATAACCGACAAAAGCTGGTAGCATAGTAGCACTCAAAATTTGGACATGGGAACGTTTCTCTGGGGACCTCAGTCACGCACAATCGTTCCTGTTCCGTCCGAATCCTTCCTGATGCACGATGACGCGTCCGGAAGGTGCCAAATGTTCCAAGTTGGTATCCCCGAAGAGCCCATTATTAAGTGGGCAATCGAGCGATTTGGCGATAAAACCAAAAAAATGATCGATTGCGGCGCTCACATGGGTGCGTACTCCACGCTACTAGCACCTTATTTTGAAGAAATTCATGCTTTTGAAGCCCAGCGTCGTACGTTTTACCAGCTTTGTGGAAATATTTTTATAAACGAAATCAAAAATATCGTGCCGCACAACAAAGCGGTGACGAACATGGTCGAAGCGAACCAAACAATGACCCTCCACGTGGTCTCGGAAGACGGTGGAGGATCGACTTTACGAGTTCCTCAAAGAGATCAGCAGGTCTTAGCGCACGAAAAAGTCAAAACAACAACGATTGACCGCTACCACTTAAACAATGTGGGGCTCATAAAAATGGATATCGAGGGTAACGAATTAAAAGCACTTCACGGCGCTCACAACACACTCGAACGAAGCAACTTCCCTCCCATTATTTTCGAAGCAAACGAAGATGAGTGGTTTAAAGAAGAGAAGAACCGCCTTTTCAAACATTTAACTAATTTAAATTATCAAATCGCGGAGCTCCGCCCGTTCACAAACATGTATGTAGCTACGAATGAGAAGTTTCTAAAAGAGTGAGCTCAACGCCCGCCTCAACAAACATGGTCTGAGCCGTGGTGAAGCTTGCCTGCCATCGGTCAGGGATTGGAAAATCTGGAGCCACAACGCGCTTGACGCCCGCTTGGATCAACGATGTGCAGCAAGAGCTGCAAGGCATAAAAGGCCAAACGTAAACAGTCGATTTATCCAAGCTGATCCCGTTTCGAGCAGCCTGCGCAACAATATTCATCTCAGCATGGACTGTGCGCAGGAGCTTTTCGTCGCGGTTCGTTAGGCGTCCTGGTAAATCCGCCACGCCGCGTGGAAACCCGTTATAACCCGTCGCCAGGATGCGCCGATCCCGCACACAGACAGCACCTACTTGCGTAGAGGGATCCTTACTCCAGCTTGAGATGTGTTTCGCGAGATCTAAAAAGCGGTGATCCCAGACCATGTTCATCGAAAAACTTATACTATAGTGACACAAAGAAACCTGCAAGGATTTCTAGAAAGTTAAATGTACAGAAATAGGCAAAGGGCTTTCCGCTTGTGGGCTAAAGCACTCGGAGAGAAGGCTTCTCCCCACGACAAGGAGGCTGACAAAGTGGCTTACATTCGAACTTTAATCTTGGCTAGCTACTTAGTCACAAACTTGTTTATCGTCGCTGGCGTGATTCGCCACTGGTGCGACGTGGGCGTACGTAGCTGCTTCTAGAAGTCGATTCCTAAAACTCGTTCCATCCAAAATCTTATGAGGCTGGCCATTGCGGTTAAAAGAGATGGCGTCCTCCTCAAGCTGTTCCGCTAGATAGAGGAGAACCGAAGACATCTTATGATACGCGGTACCCTTGGTTGTGCCGTAGTGTAGAACACACCTTTGCAGAAGTTCACTTGTCACGGTGGTTTTCCTCGTAGTCTTGTGCAACGACGACAAGCAACCCGATTAAGGGCGAGCTTAAGATTATAAATAATACAAAATAACCTAAGGGATCTTCCGAAATCGGGATCGCACCTAAGAAGGGCATAAAGGGCAACCCCAATAGCTCTTACTTCACTTTAGAAAAGAGGTTGCATTCTGAGGCAAAGTATCCTCCTGCGTCAGGAAAACTAAAGGAACAAATACCATCATCCATATGTTCACATTGCTCACAAGTGTCACCAGTTATTGGGGTTGAATCAACCTCTAATAAACTTCTAATTTTCCCCAAATTTGACTTTAGTTTTTGAGATTCTTTAAAAAACTCCTCGCTAACTTCGTAAGTAGTCAGTCTGTGTCCACAGGTTGTGCACTCTTTACGTCGTCGTTGACCTAACGACTCTTTTCTCGATTCAATTGTTTCACAAGTTTTTGTTTTGCATTTAGGGCACTCGCTCAAATATCTAGGATTTTTGTGAAACATTGGTTAAGTTTGAGGTCTGTCTTAAAGAAAGAAGGTCGTGTTCAGGTGAGTCTGCTACCCAACGGGCAAATTCCAATCCTTTAGCCCACTGGCTAAAAACCTGCGATCCGTACTGCTTTGTGTCTTTACGTTGAAAAGATACAAAAAGATACGGTTTAATACGTTGATCATTATTTTTTGTCACTTTCTGACACTTTCTCCTCAGTAGGCCAATAATAATCGCACTTTGGACCCGTCTCTAGGGGCCACATATAACTTTGCCATCGAGATTCAGCCGCTGTAAAGCGGTAACAGGACTCATGTAGAGAACAGTTAGCGTAATTAGCGCATTTTGAAATGTCCGCCATTAATTAGTCTGATGTTGATGTGGGATACCAGCGCTCAAGGACAGCGCGGGCGAAAGGAATAATACCAGGGTGGATCCGCATCCACGGTGAAACGTGGAAATACTCTGAGGCAAATTGACGCAACTCGTCATCGGTAGGGTCAGCTTCGGCAAGGGCCTGTAACGCCTGCTCCCTCAAGCTCGGCGGCTTGGGGCGCATCGCCTCTTTTAATGATTCACCTACTGGAGTAATCCGTAGATACGGTTCATTCAGAGCATTATGATCCAGCCACTTTGCATCTTCTGCAAGTTGTTGGTCAGCGCCCCATTGGGCTGAACGGGTGGCAAGAAAGCGCTCTGAATCGCTCAGCTCACCGTTGAGTGTGCAGCCAAAGAACTCGCCAAGCCACTGCTGCACCAGCTCCGGCGGTGGGGTGATGGGATGTTGTTGTGTCATGGGTGATTAGAGAAGGTGACTACTGGGCTTCAAGCTCGGCAGCGATAGCGAGGAGTTTCTTGCGGCAAGCCTGGCGGGCATCGCGCTCAAACATCCAGCGCTGATCACCCCCGTAAAGCGGCTCCTCAGGCATCACCTGATCCACAGCAGCTCGCAGGGCGTCGGCAATGTGCAACTGCACGATTCGAGACCCAGCACAGTTGCTAGCAGTAATCACCGCCTGCGCTGCGGAGGAAAGTTCAGACATGGAAGTTGAGACGGGTCGTAAGCGGGCAAGTATTAGCTGATTCCTGTTTTCAGGTAATAGATGCTGATACCTGCCGTGTGCTACAGTGCTAGGGCTGATCAGAAAGCAGCAAAGCGACTGGAGTGAGATCCAGTTGCAAGAGCGGTGGGGGTGACATCCTGCCGCTTTTTAATG
>Ga0129336_10000515_pt1 | contig 22540 bp, 26 predicted proteins | sample CPB6_02_DNA_FD_96878 | JGI IMG/M metagenome (GOLD analysis project Ga0129336, IMG submission 96878) | Freshwater to marine salinity gradient microbial communities from Chesapeake Bay, USA - CPBay_Sum_0.6_0.2_DNA | ecosystem: Environmental > Aquatic > Marine > Coastal | place: USA: Chesapeake... | reverse complement strand
TTTGATTACTTGGTACTAATTTGTAATTTTTATAGTAGTCGTAGGGCTTGTACCGGTGTTGTAACCTACAGTTACTGCTCTATTTGAATCAGTTAATCCACCGGTACTATAATTATCCTTTACAGTAATAGTATAGCTCCCTTCATTTAACCCTGTAAACGAAAATGCACTGCTAGTACCACCTAACCATCCTTGCGTTATAGCATTTACAACAGCTCCACCACTATTTTTAAGAGTTACTGTATAATTATGACTAGGTCCTGGTGAATTTAAATCAGCATTAATTATAGTAACAACTACTTGACCGTTGTTATTAGTCTTATACGTAGATGCTGTCTCAGCAACTGTATAGTACTGATAGTTCATTTGCCTGTATCCTTTTCTTGCAAATATATCGCTTAAATCAACAGCTGTTTTATTATAAAAAACCGACGGAGCTTTAGTACTTCCTGCTACATAAGGTTCATAGTTATTACTAATATCAGTACCGTTTACTAGATAACTAACATCAGCTGCTTTTGTTGAGACACGAGGAAGATAAATTGCATCTAAGTCTATATCGTTAGTATTAAAATTTGTAGAAGCCATAAGTATAATTTATTTTAGTGTGCTTTTTATTTCGTTTATCGCACCTATTAAAATAGAAGTTAGCTTACCATAGTCAATAGCATCTGGTTCTCCTTGATCGTTTTTAAGCACTAGTTCTGGTAAAACTTTATCTACTTCTTCTGCAATAAGACCTATATCTGATTTACCGTCTTTCTTCCAATCAAATCGCACTGAATTTAATTTAGATACTATATCTAACGCACCTTCTAACGGTTTTACATTTTCTTTATATCTTAATGAAGAGGTAGAGTTATATGATACAGCTTTAACTGCACCATTAACTTCTAAAGGTGTAGTAGGTGTTACTGTAGCTATTCCTACATTACCGTTTGCTAAGATAGTCATTCTATCGTTTGTACCACCGGTTTGAAAACGAATTGTACCAGCTGCGTTATTTTTTGTAAAATATAATGTACCCGTACCAGTGTCTGATAGAGTAGTATTTCCATTATCACCGCCTTCTTTTTGTAGCGTAGTATATCCAGTGGCTCCTGATCCTGCTCTACCGTATAAGAGGAGCTTAGATACGCCGCTACCAGTACGATTGTATCCTAGACCTATATTTGTTTCACCTGTTGTAACACTAGTACCGGTTCTAGTAAATTGACCTAAATCTGTACCACCGTTAATAGTAGCGCTACCCGTGGTTTCAATAGCTGTAGATTTAACGGTACCGCTAACTTCGAGTTTCTCAGTAGGACTTACTACTCCTACACCGACATTACCTGGTGTATAAAAATTGTCTTTAGTTAGACGTACAGAATTATCGTAAGATACAGTAGCACCTGGAACACCGATACCTGCTACCTGTAGGGTAATTGCACCATCTATTCCATCGGAATCAAAAGTCATTGTTGATGCTCCACCGTTACTACTACCGGGATCTTTAACAAAGACTGTATTAGTACCATTATAATAATTACCGGCTCTTATGATAAGATTACCACCTCCATCGTTCCAGGATATTCTCTTATGACCGTTATTATCAATAACAATAGCACCTCCTGTACCAGGTAAAATTATTGCACCATCTGTTAAAGATTGCGATACATTACTAGGGAAAGTAGCATTAGTAGCGCTCATCGAAGTAGATACTACCGTACCAGCTACATCTAATTCTGCTCTCGGTGATATAGTACCTATACCTACACGACCAGCACTGGTAATACGCGCTCTTTCTACGCTATTAGTTTGAAAGGTTATTGGAGAGCCAGCAGTTTGTTTAAGAGTTAAGAAGCCCGTACCGGTGTTTGTAAGTTCAAATGCTCCATTTGTACCAGTTTTTCTTACTATAGTAGCATCGGGTATTGTACCAACATCTGAATACATTAATATCGATGTGTCGCCTGCTGCTGCTCTATCATACCCTAAAGAAAGAGTTAATGGGGAGGATGTCTTGCTTCCTACTTCTAAATTTCCAGATAAAGAAAGAGTACCGCTGGTATTCCATTTTGGAGCACCGTCTCCTAATTTACTTCCAATCACACTACCATCTTGAAGTTGGTCGGTTCCTATAGAGTTGGGATAAAACAAGCTACTTACTGCAACTTGATATGTATAAGCATTACCACCTTCAATTTGAACAGCAGGTAGTGTTTCTTTACCGGTAACTCTGCTAGAAGAAAGAGTAGCTAATGTATTAATAGGAATACTAACTGGCATGATATTATTTATTCAGGCAGAATCTTTATCTAGTGTAAAATTACTACACTATAAACTTAATACATACATAAATAATAGCAGTGATAAGTTTAAGTACATACAATGTTTCTGCTATTAACACACTGGATGTAAAGTATTCAGATCCTCTTTTAAAGTATAATCAATATCGAGCTGGTTATGAGCAGGGATTTGCACTTAATAAGGTTAACGCTCTGACTAATACTTTAGACAGTACTATTAATAACTATACGGCAACTTATCTAACGGATACAATTTTATTTACAGATGTATTTTCTTTAAAAGAAAAGCCTATTGAGATAAAAACTATAACAACGCCGTTAATCTTTAATATAGATAGCGGAACTATACCATCGCTTAATAGATATCTATATATCTATAAAACCTTTATTGACGATCCTAATGTAGTTTCTTGCAGAGTGCTTCTATCATCAGATGTAGGTTATGAAAATAATACTAAGTTTGAGTTAGAGGTTCTAAGTAACGTATTTTTAAGAGTAAAGCACAATAACGGAGCCAGAGATTTCTTTTTAAATGCTCTGGAAGATGATACTCTAATGTTTTATAGCTATTCTTCCGAAACTTTAGCTCTGACAAGTGAGCGTAATGATATGTTTAGATATTATCTAGACAAAAAAGGCTACTTGCAATTGTTTAAAAAAACACGTAGCGGTATAAAGATTATAACTCTTGAAGGTGATAGAATAGTCTTAAAGCCAATTGACACAGGTGGTAGTATTACGGCTCTTAACAATACTATCAAAATAAATTACAATTTTACAGGTATTGAGCCTATCTTAAACAACTCTTGGATTTCTTACGATATAAATAAACCTAATAATTTAACAATAAATACCCAAAAAAGTGAATTTGATCGCTATACGCAGTATATGTTGCACGCTAATTATAACCAGGCGGGTGAGAGTATAGATTTAAATTACGTACCGTTAAATAACTTTAGATCTGAAAAAAATTACGTAAAGCGTGGAGCAAATCTTGAACAAGGTATACCTTTATCTCCCGATGCTAATTTTAGAGAGTATATGTCTCTTCAAACTGGTAATAGCCAAGAAGGTGGTAATGATAATATTGCACTGACTTATATTTGGTACGATAAAGATATCAAGGTTACACCGGGATCTGATACTTATTTTACTACTCCATCTTCACTTTACCCATTCGAACGCCTAAACATTAACGATACAAAATTTATTGTAAATGGAGCTTTCGGTGGTAAGACACCATATCTATCTGATAAAGTATTTTTATTAAAAAGCGGTGTAACAAATTACGAAAACGGTAGATATCTATGTACCTGGTTATCAGGAGGCAATTATAATAAGCCTGGTATATGGTTAGATAGATATTATTACCCTGATTTCGCTACTAAGCAAGATGCTTTGTCAGGCTACCCTGTTTATGCGCCATCATTTTATGATTCAATCGACTCTATAGGTACAATTGATAGAGCTGCTTTAGCTAAAAAAGGATATTATGATAAACAAAGCGACTTATGCTTGTTACCTAGTACCCGTTACTATTATTCACGAATAAGTGAACAAGATATAAACGATCAAATATCTACATCTCGCCCTACAGCTAGCGGATTTACAGGTTATTACAATACCCGTAATATTGAAATTGCTTACAGTAATCAAGAAATTGTGTATGATGGCACGAAGTATAATAAATTTAATATTTCACGCGACGCTCCAAATACAAATTCCTTTTCTATAACCTTCGATGCATATATTGACCCTAATAAAAATTATGGATATCAATTACTAGGCAATTTAACTAACAAAGGATTTGGTGTCATTAATGACCCTGCAATTACCCCGTTTGTATATGCTTTTGATAAAACGGAGCTTAGAATATTTAACAGTAGTGGAGATTTAATAAACACGGTTACTTTTGCTCAAAATATAATTGATGTTATATTGTCTGATGCTTTAGGTGATTTCTTTGTCTCGTGTGAAAGCGGATATTTATATAAAGTCAATACACTAGGTATAAAGCAAAAATTAGAAATACTGCCAGGTATAATAAACTATAGTTCGTTTTGTCAAGATGATAATGAAATTGTCTTCTATGTAAGAGGATCAACACCAAGGGTATTTAAAGTAAATAAAACTACCTTTACACCTACTACCGCTACACCAACGCCATTTATATCTAACTTCTCGATTTTAGGTGATGAGAGTATAATAAAGTACGAAAATCAGTATCTCACCTTACCGGGTCAAAAAGTTAAATACATAAACAAAGATAATATATATTATTCTATCAACGACGAGACCATTATACAACAAAATTTACGTAGCGGTAACTATACGCAGTTTGTAGCATCAAGTGCTAAAAACATAATAGATTTTGCTATTACATCTAATAACAATATAACTGTATTATACGATAGTACAAAAATAATAACTTTTGATGAAAATAGAAATGTAATTGATAGTTCAGATTATAGTTCTATAATAGGTCTTTCGAGCAAGTTTATCAGTATAGATATAATAAAAGAGTATGCTAACACCGGAGCATCTGAATCATATGTAATGTCTTTTGTAGATGAAAATTCAAACTTAAAATTATTTTACGGTTCAACCTCAACAATTATAACTACTGGTCTTTCTGCTAAGTCAATCAATTCAAGTTATAAAACACGATATGTAAACAGAAATAAGTCACAGCTTACTAATTTTAATCACTTTAAGCAAGTAGAGTATTCAAGTGCGTTAAATTTTAAACTAACACTTACTAATTATCTATCCTCTGAAGATATAGTTACTAAGGATATAAGAGTTAAGAGAGATGATATAGATAAAGGATATCATACCTTTACATATAGGTTTGACTCACTGAAAGGTAGTATAGAACTATATATAAATGGTAATTTTTACGGTCGTGAAAATGTTCCTCCGGGTAAATATACAATTCAAGATATTTTCAATGATGATGTTTATGTAGGTAGTACTGGATTCTACAATTCACAAGATTTAGCTACATACCTAAATCAAGAAGGATATTATTTTATACGTGATTTAAAAGTTAGAAATTTACTTATTTACAATAGAGCGATAACAGATGATGAAATATATGCCATGTCATTATATGGCGAACCTATAAATGATTTGGTATTATCAATACCAGCGGGGCAACGAAATAACCTCGAAGAAATAGAGAGGTACTTTAAATTTGATCCTGTTGCAGCATCTTCCAAGAAGATAAATATCTATGTAAAAAATTCTGGTATATCTGATATTGATATGCAGAATAATATTAAGAATTTAATTCTATCAGAAGCTCAAGCTAACTTACCAGTGGGTGCTACAGTTAACGATATACAATTTATAGACTTTAAATAATGGAATATTATAACTTTAAAAAACAATATGTTGAGGCTGGTACTTTTCAAACACTTACCGGTGATTTTACTGGCTATGTAAGTGTTTTGAGTGGAATTCCTTATGTATATAATACAAATACATTATTATCAGCATTGCCTTCATTTGATGGTGATTTACTAACATCAACGTACTTTAGAGATAGAGATATAAATGAATCTATCGAACTACCTTTTAGTGAAGATAAGGTTTTGTTTCAGCCTAACGATTATCTAACAGCCAGTCTTTTAAATGATAAGTTTAACAAAATTCGCGAAAATAACATTTATTTATATTCGAGAATGTTTATGGCGAATAATGATTTGCCTGTATCTAGTAATTTGTTTTATTACGGTATAAGCGCTACTAACGATACTTCTTTTACAAAGTACAATAATTATTCACCTACGATTCCATTTTTTAATTCAGCTAACTTCGGTTATTTGAGTAGCGTAAAGGATTATGCTGCAGCTTTAAATGTGGAAGTTCCCAGTAACTTTTCTATATTTGCTATAACAGATAATAGCTTTATAACTCTTACAGGTAATAACAACGACCTTAATATAGTTGAAAGATCTAATTTTATTGAGTCGACAGAAAATGTATTACCATACGGCAATTTATCTAACATTTGTCGTTATGAGAATAATATTTTTATAAGCGATTACGATAATAATGTTATATACAAATACGATATAGTTGGGTACTATAATAACGATTCAGCGATTAAAAATAAACGCAATTATTTAGAAGCGCTAGGAGGTAAAGGAACAAAACGCGACAAAAGTAGATTTAATGGTCCGAAGCAAATAGCTACCAATGGTAAGTACTTAACGGTATATGATTCAAATAACTTTGTAATAAAAGTATATGATCTTAATTTTAACTACATTAATAAAATTACCAATATACCATTTATAAAGAACCCTGTTGCAGCAATGGAGTTCTCGCCGTTTTTTAATCTGTTGTATGTTGTAGCATATAATAACAATGGTCTCAAGTTATACTTACTAGACGCTACATGCTTAACATTGATAGATACTGTTGAATATAATATTACACTGAGCAAGGGCGAGTTAGTTAAAAATATAGAGTTTTCAAAAAACAACAGTAATTACTATTACATATGCACAACTAACGAAATATATAAATTTTTCGTAAGTAAACCAACTACACTAATAGGTAGATATGGTGAGAATAAACTTTTTAATAATATTAAAGCAACTAGAACAACTTTATCAGCATTAGATGAAGTTACCGATGCAGATGCTACGTCTAACCTCTGGAATAATCAGGGGTCTATTATTTATTACAACGCTAACTGGGAATGGAGAGCTGCTCCTGTTACATATAGAACGATAACTGAAGGAAGCGTAGTCTCTTTCTTACAGACCTCGATGCAGAATGATAAGTTTACTGCAGGAATGAGATTATTAGAGACTCCTCAAAATTATGATAAAGGTCTATTATTTTCTGGTGCAAGATTATATGTTTACGATGAGCCTAATTTAGATAAACGCTCTATAAAAACTAGTAATTTAGAAAACTTTGGTAAAGAGGACATGGGGATTCTAGGCACAGATTACATACATACAACAACTATAAATAAAGAGCTGTATAAGCTTTTACGTGATATATTTGCAATTAAAAATAACATAGTAGGTAGGTTTAGCGGCGAATATGACTACACAGGGATTTTAAGATTAACTGATTATAACTATAATATAGATTTCTCAGAGTTTAAATTATTAGAACAGGAAAATTATTTCATTAATGATAATGAAAAAAATATAATTGGTGTTATTAACAGACCTCTTTCTAATATTTTCAAGCTACAAACACAGTTACTTGAGCTAACTAAGATTGACAGCGAAAATATAAAGCCTGTTATTAATGTTAGAAATTCTCCGTACACAAATGTTTTCGTTTTATAAGGTTATACGGTAGATATTAATGTGGTTGGTATAAATAATGTAAGCTATGCCTAGTAATTTAGGACCTACCAATATAAGTGAAACTTTCAACGGATTGCTCCATGCCTTTGGTTCACCTCTTCCGCTTGATACAACGCAAGCGCGAATTTACGACGGATATGGTACTCCTTCAGCTTTAAAACTTGGTTCGAACTGTAATGGCGCTACTATTTGCGGAACTCTTTCCTGCGATAATATAGTAAGTAGTGGTATTGATCTAGGAAGTGATGTAATTGTAGGAGATAATTATATTAGAATAGAAAATTGTACTGAAGCAACCTTAGCGTCTACTAATAATGCTCTTCAAATTGGAACGTCAACTAGCACCAATTTAGTTTTTGACTGTAATGAAATTCAAGCTCGTAACAATGGATCAGGAACTATTTTAAATCTCAACCCTGCAGGTGGTACTGTTTCAGTAGGCGCTAATTTAGATATTACTGGTTCAGCAACTGCTGTATCCTATAACTCAACATCATCTAAAAGATTTAAAACTAACATCGCGCCCTTAACTAACGCTCTAGATATTTTACAAAAATTGGAAGGTGTGCGGTTCGATTGGAAAGAGACTGGTAATAGCGATATAGGCTTTATAGCTGAAGAAGTAAATAAAGTGTTACCAGAAGTCGTACAGAAAGACGAAAACAATGAACCGTTAGCTATAGATTACGGTAAAATAACATCGATTTTGATAGAAGCGGTTAAAGAGCTTGTAACAATAATTAATAATAAGTGATATGCCTAATGTAACAATAGTAAAAATTAAAGTACGTAGAGGTACAGATGATCAGAGAAAAGCTATTACTCTCGAACAAGGTGAGTTAGGTTTTACTACTGATACTAAGCGCTTATTTATTGGAGACGGTGTAACGCCAGGTGGTTTAGCAGTAGCGCCACAGATATACACTCCTCTAAGTAAGACATCCTCTATTACAGGAGTACCAGCAAGTATAGGCGAGCTAGTACCTGCCGGGTCTTTAATTTATCAGCTAACTGCTACAGACTATGCATCGCTATCTTCTTGGGCTATTATCAGCGGCAAGCCAGATAACGTTACTCTAGAATATACTGGTACTGATGCAAAGGTATTATCTTTAAAAGATAATTCTATTAATAATAATAGTTTTGATACAACTGCAGGCTATCAGTTCGGTGGTATTATAGCTACAGCATCAAACGGATTATCAGCTAACGTCGATGGTACTTACGTAACTTTAAGCTCTAATAAAATTACAATATCACCAATTAGTGCAGATAAAATTAGCACTAATGCCATAGGTGCAGGTTTATTAGGAGGCGGTGGAAGTAAAATTAACTTAAACGTAGGACCAGGTTTCGGGTTTGATGTATCAACTAAATTCTTAAAACTTACTAGCTTACCTAGTAAGATAGCGACTCTTGATAGTATTGATACAACTACAATATACGGAGATGGTTTAGCTTTAGATAATGATGATAAACTAATACTTGACAAAGACAATATTTTAGGCTATGGATTAACGCTAGATCCTACTGATAAAATAGCTTTTGACGGTAATACTCTTGCAATACCAGGTAGTGGTATTTCCTTCACTACCGGACTTGGTTTTTATACAAACTTTGGACCAGTAATAGGTGATAATTTAAGTATTAATAGTACTACAGGTAAGCTTCAAGCTGATGTTCCAGTTACAGATGATGTAACGCTAGTAACTGTAGGCAATGAATTTGAAATTGCTGATATTATAGGAGCTGGTCAAGCGGTATTTAGAGGAATAGTATATAACTCAAAAGGTCAAATTACAAGTACCGTACCAACAATTTATAGTGGGTTAACCGCTTCACATTCAACAAATTCTTACCTATCTGTCTTTAATGGCTGCCCTAATCAAGTTACTTCTAACTACGGGTATAGAAATCAGACTATTTTAAACGTAACATCAGCTTATGATGTGGGGGGTGTAATAAACTCTACAACAATAAAATTAACCTCTGCTGGATTTATTACATTTGAAAGTGCAGAAACTACAGAAGACACATCTGACGTGGGTAGATTTGCAATTCCTATATTTAGTTATTAATTAATATTATGCCGAAAAAAATAGAAATATTTGAAAATACTCTCTTAAAACTTCTAGTACGTAGAGGAAGTGATCTTGATAGAAAACAAGTTACTCTTTCAGAGGGTGAATTAGGATATACAACAGACACTAAAAAATTATACATTGGTGATGGTCAAACCGTAGGCGGTATACCTGTTGCCGGATCTAGTTTCTTAGGATCCGTACCAGATGTAACAGTTTTAACATCAGCTGTTTCTGGAGATTTAGCCTACGATAATGATAATAATATTTTTTACGCATTCAAGGGAGGAGACCCTGCTAACATATTGAATTGGGAAAATGTAGGTGGTAAGTACACAGCAGGTAATGGAACTATTTCTATATCAAATACAAATAATATTACTGTAAATAGATTATCTGCAGGTAATTTTTCGACAAATGCTTTAGGTAGTGGTTTAAGACTTGATGGAAGTAATAAGATTGCGTTAAGTTCAACAATAGCTGTTAAAACTATTAATATTGAACAAGGATCAACATATTTAAATATTCCTTCGAATATATCAGTTAATAGTACTAATTTTATACTACCTTCCTATGTAGGTGGCCCTGGTAAGTTCTTAACATCGCAGTATGATGGAACCTTACAGTGGGATGATGCTGGTAACAATACCGTATATGTAGCTGGAACAGCAAGTCAAATTCCTGTAGGTTCAATAATGCCTTATATTTCTGCAGGTAGTGCACCTACAGGTTGGTTGTTGTGTAACGGTCAATCAGTACCAGGTGCTAGTTATAGAGAGCTATCTGCTGTAATAGGAACAACCTACGGTGGCAATACTACAAATTTCAATGTACCAAACTTTGTAAATAAAACTATATACGGGGTAGGTTCATCTCCTTCTACATCTACAACATTTAATATTGCATCTGGTAGTAATTCACAGTTAAGTGCATCAGGAGCTCTTTATATTATTAAAGCTAAACCTGATACTGTTGTTAATTCAACTATTACCATTAAATCACCGCTTACAGCTACTTTAGATGGAGTTAATGTAACTGATAGCACAGTTAATAGTCTCAGAGGTGATTTAGTGGTAGGTACTACTCTCACTGATAATGGTATACCAACTGGCGCAGTTATGGCGTTTGCAATGGACTTCCCACCTGCAGGTTGGTTATCGTGTAATGGTAATGCGATAAGTCGCACTGCATACTCGTCGTTATTTAGAGTACTTTCTTCATCAGTACCTTCTCTACCATATGGCGCGGGTGACGGTTCTACAACATTCAATCTTCCCGATCTTCGCGGTTATTTTGTCCGCGGTGCTGGAACAAATAGCGACTCAACTGCTTCTGGTACATTTGGAGCAAAACAAGCAGATGCATTCCAGGGTCACTGGCATTCATTTGGAGAAGCAGTTGGATTTGATTGCTTAAACGATACTAATAGCTGTCCTGCAGACATCATACAAACTACCCAAACTAGCTCAACTACTCCCGGTGTAGGTTCTGCGACACTACAAGCTAAAAATCATGTGCGTGCTGCTACTAACGACGGTACTAATGGAGCTCCTAGAATAGCTACCGAGACCCGACCTAGAAATATAGCTATGAATTACTGTATTAAGTATTGATTAGCATTAAGAGTTGATTAATTAGTATTGTATATGGAAGAATTAATTGTAGAGGGATTAACACCGCAAGATTTTAAGCTATTAGGTGATATTTTAAGATCTTATAAGGTTTCACTTAATGACGACATATCTTATATAGACGTATTAAATCTATACAGTAAAATAACCGAGATAGTTAATTGTTTAGCAGAAGAATAAATAATTATGTGGGGGGTAGTGAGCGAGCATATTCACTAGGTGAAGAGTTTACTGACTTTGTTTTAGTAGATAAACAAAGGCAGAGCATAATCCTCAACATAGATGATGATTTATTCAAGACTGTTTACAGAGAGTATAAAAAGCTCGGATTTAGTCTCAAGCACGTTACAAAATTTAAAACAGATGGTCATATGACGTGTGTCTTTGTAAAAGACCCGTGATATAAATATATTATATGCAGTACCCTGCTCTACCTAATACTACAAAATGTATTAACTTCGCTAGTAGCGGTGCATACTCTCCTTTTTTTGATATAGTATGGTCATTTGACTACGCTATAGTAGGTGATAGCAATGTTCAGGGAGGATTTACTGTTTTCTTAATGGAAAATATTCCTTTATCTGGAGGTAATACTGGTATTGATTTAGGTTATTCAGGCTTATCTTCTGCAAGTCTACCGTATAGTATTGAACAAGGTATCTCCGGTGCTTTACTAGGAGTAGGATTTGATTCTACAGGATTATTTGCAGCATCTGCATCTATTGGTAGCAGTGTTATTAGAGACGGTATTGGTATAGATAAAGTAATTAAAAACTCTATAACTATTCGAGGAGGATGGCCTGAATATAGTTACAATGAGGAAAGTTTTACATCATCTATTTCCGCTCTCACCAATACTACTTTTTATGTAGTTGAGAGTGCTTTAAATTACAAAACTATAAGAGCTAGACTTGGTAATTTAGGTCGCACACTTTATATAGATTATAGAAATAATACTAGTGATTATTTTACAAATATCTTAACTAAAGATGTAACATTATACCCTGCTATGACATCTTTATATAAAGTAGGTGTCTCTTTTGCGACTCCTATTAGCTCTGATAACTATATCCATACAGGAACAATTCACTTTAAAAATTTCCACGTTGAAGGCACATCAGACGAGAATCTATATTCTGGATGCGCAATAAATTGCGATGCTAGTACTGATGTATGCGATATAGATTTAGGTATTTTACCGGCAGACTATAGATGCTTAACTTTTAACTGTATTTCAGCTAACCCTGTATGTATAACTGAACCGTGTATTGATACAATTCCACGGGTTATTAACTTCAATACGACAAATATAGAAGAGTCAGATGGAGCTCGTGCTTACGCTTATTTATCAGAAGGTAACACAGTGGGCGTTGATACCTGTAATATTACAACGTGCGTTAATACTGCTACAGGAATTGATTTATTTAATTTTGGTTATAAGTTGAGTGTTATTGAATTAAATGCTGCTTTAACTAGAGATAATGTCTTTAACTATACAAATACTAGTAATACCATAACCGCAAAACTTACAGCGTTTGGCGATCCATGGAAAATAACTTCCGGTGTAAATACCTATATTGGTAGTTCTGCAATACCTGTAGGAGCATACACCGGTGTAACCAACCTTAGCGTAATATATGTACAATAATTTAGATACCAATATAAGTCTTTATGGTGAATATAGACTAAGAGTAATCGATAAAGAAAATATAATATCAGATACCGGGTGGTGTAAAAATACTATTTTATCATCTGGTCTTGTTTCGCTTTCGTCTCTAAGTATACCTGAAGCAATAAGTTATGTTGATTTAGGTACAAGTACAATTAAACCAGGGTCTCAGGGATATGATTTAAATGGTGTAATTAGTAAGTCGGTAAATAGTGAATTGATAGATATAGAAAGAGATAGCTTACAGACTTTTACCGATCAGTTAAGTACTAAAGTATACGTAGCAGGGTATACTTCTGATTTCACTTCACTTTCAACAGAGACTATACGCGAATTTTCTGTTAAAACACTTAACGGTAAAGGGTTTGCTAGAAATGTATTAACTAATGAGGTTGTGGTTAATTACGGTCAAGCAGTAAATTTCGAATACAGGCTTAGTGTAGGTTGGGGATCTACTTATAGTGTAAAAGTTCCATTTAAAAGTAACACTAATACATTCTATGTAGATACTACCACTAAGACTTATAATATACCATATGATAGAGTGTATTACAGTAATAATAAGCTATTATTGCTCAAGAATAACGATACTCTACCGGCTTTCGGTGAAAATTACCCTACATCTATAGATTATACATTTAATAATCTATACTTCTCTACATTTACACCAACTACAATAGCTGCATCAATTAACAATACTACAAAGACAATGTCGGTATATGATGAATATAAAAATATTTCATCTCCTGATATTTTAAATATATTATCACCAATTTATACTGCAGTAGTAGTAAAAGATGGAGATATAAATACCCCTACAAATAAATTTTTAATGACGAGATTTAACTATCCGATTTATCTTTATAATTATTCTGATATAGAGGAAACAAATCTACTGCCAATTAATAATACTGTACCGCGACTTGCAGCGCAATATCAATGCTTAAAGAAAAATATAATTTCTTTATGTTATAGGTATGCATGGTCGGAATCAACGCAAAGCATACCTACAGGTATAACTAACAGAACACTACTACCTACTCTTTCCGTTAATTGTCCAACTACTACTGCGTTAGATTGTGGTACTACTGCTACTTATAAAGGTAATAGTACTCTAAATCTATATGAAGTGTTATTAGGAGATTTAACAGGAGATGTAAGCTTAACCTTTAATACCAACGGCGTTCCAGTCAGATTTAGAGTAATGTATGATAATGTAGAGGTTATTAACTCTGGGTTTAGAGGCGATACTAATTATAATGGAGCTCTTATTAATTTAGGCTACGGGCCTGTTATTGGCTCTAATTCCGGAGTCTTATCCTTTAATAAGAGCAATCCATCTCCTACCTCTGCTTACATTTATATCGATAGTCCTATTAGTAATGTAGACTATACATTTAATTTAAGCTGTCCTTCATAGTCTCCCTAAAGTAGCTTCTACCGTTAGGTCATGCTTCATTGAATGAAATCTTTCATCAATATATTTTTGAAATGCTAGCGGTTTAATCCAGCAATCATCATCATCACCTAGACCGATTTCGCTACATTTTTTAGAAACTTGCTCAATACCTTCTAGGAGGCATGCCCATCGAGCCATCTCATCAATAGTCATTTCATGCGTTTTACCGTTCTTTAGTTCAAATTTAATAGTTTTCATATATTATATGATTATTTTAAGCTAGTTCCTTTTCCTTTATTTTTGTAAAAGCATTCTCTAGATTAAGAGGTTCTGTTAGCAGAACAGGGTTGAATACAACTTCAACTCTATATCTACTAGAACACTTCTCACACGTAAATGAAGCATCTTCTAGATCAAAGTACGCAATTGGTTCTCCCTTAACACCACAAGGGCAAACAACATCAACTAGGCTACGTTGTGCGATTTCACTTATAATACTAAAGTGTTCTTCCTCAACTTTAGAGATATTATTCTGCTTCACTAAACTATACACATAAAATAGTATAATTTGTACTAGAAATGCTAAGATAGTTCCTTGTAGAAAGCCTAAAATATTTGAAAAGACAAAACCAAACCCAGCGCTTATAATTATAGTAATTATTAAAGATATAATTATTGTTCTAATAGCGGTATTCATTATATCAGTATACCTTATAACGCTAAAATTTCAAGCTGTTGAGGTATATCTATAGTAATTTTTCGGTTAATATCGTCTATAATATCAATAAGACCTTTTAAATTCTGCTTATTAACAGATGGATCTTCTTCAGCCTGGCTAATAATATTCTTCATTTGCAGCATAGATACAAATACATTAGCTAATATTTGATTAGTTTGATCTAAGGAATAAGGTAGTATTGAGTCAGCTTTACTTCTAGCTTCTTCTTCTGCAGCAATATTAAGATGTGCATTAGCATTAGAGTCGTGTGTAATAGGCTTTTGTGCAATGCCTACACTATAAGGAAATCCCGTGTTATTCATTTAAAATATTTATCTCTAGAATAAATAATTTTATGACTAAATTTGAAAGTAGATTCTTTAAAGTTATAAACGAACAGGACTTAGAAAAGAAGGCGATGACTGCTTCTCTCGACAAAGGAACTGATCCTGGTGAGTTTGACGTTGATACAGCACCTGCTGAGTCTGCAGCTGCAGATCTAACAGCACAGGCTGCTAAAATTAAATCAGCTCAATCTCAAGCGATGGCACAAGAACTTCAAGTTTGGGTTGAGAAGTGTGATGAGTTTTTGGAATTCTTAAATGGTACAAGTGGTGAATCTATACAAACTAAGCTAGCTAATGCTGAACCAGATACAATCTTCGATAGAATGAAACAATCTGAACAGCGTAAAATTGCTCGTGTTGCAACTGAGCTTGCTGCTCTAACAGAATCGTTTAGAGGCTATATTTCGCAGACCGAGAACCCAGCATTCAAATACGTCTAAACTTTTTAATTTCTGAAAGTTTAATAATACCTTCGAGTCCCTCGAAGGTATTTTTTTGTATAAAGCTATGAGTAATTTCATTAACATTACATCTAATAGCTATATCATTAAAGTCTTTAAATTTTTTACCAAACTTCTCAGGCCATATAAACACCTTCTGATCTTGTTTAAGTAAAGTTTCCGACTTGCTTAAAGATGCATTGTCTATCCATTGCGAGTCTAGTACCCATATCTTATCGTAAAATTTAAGAACTGTATCAAGCTGCTGCTTTTGTCTTGGAGTAAATGATTGCTTACCTTCTGTAATACCTGCCACTGCTACACTATTCTTGGTAAAGAATGCATTTAATGGACCTTCAAAGATATAAACTGTATCGTAATCGCTACTTACTTGATCGATATTAAATAAGGTTTTTTCTGCACCAATTTTAGAAAGATACTTTGGCTTAATCTTATTATCGTTAGGAAGAATAGTGCGTGATTGATAGAATTCAATATCACCACCTTCATTAATGAAGGGAATAATTAATCTATTTTTATGTACCTTATCAGTAAGTGATAGATACAAATTCTTTGGTCTGTTAATAGCATTATCTAGTTTTCTAGTAAGAATGATCTGATTACAAATTCTAACTATATTATTACCTTTATAATAACTTACTTGGTTTTCATCACTTAAGTTAATACTATCTGTGGGTAGAGTTGCAGCTTTAAAGGTGCGCTTATTATTCGACTCTTCAACTATAGTTTCTGAGCTTGGAGAAAACTCCTTTATCTCTTCTATAATCTCATAGTCACTCTTACCAGAAACCTCCTTTATCCAATTAAAAGGTTTACTAGACCAGCCGCAGTTATGACAGTAAATGTTATCCTTTTCTGGAATATAATAACACCTGCGTTTCTTTCCTAAAGATTTACCTTCTCTACATATAGGGCATGAGCATTGATAGGTATCATTATACCTATTAGTCTTCGGATAATACCCTAGCTCAAAGAACTTTAATACTACATATTCACGCGGTACTACTATCATACAAATAGTGATGCTAATTTATGCTTAAGAAAAAACAATGTATGCCAGGATTCTTTTTTCTTGAGAATAGAGCTAAATTTACGAGCATCACATTCTGTTAGAAAATTTGACCAGCTTCTCTCTACATTTTTGCAAAGCTGGCCTCTATAATATTCTGACTCTTGATCATCATAAGTCAACTTACCCAGATTAAAGAGATTAAAATTACGAGTATATATTGATTCTTCTTCTAACGATAGCTTTAATTCACCCTTTATAAATTTTAATGCTTTCGCTTTACCAAACACTCCTGGAACATTATCTGACTTATCACCAACTAAGCTTTTAAATACAAGCCACTCTTCTGTGTTATGACTCCCTGTTTTCGATTCAAAATTTTCAATAGTATATTCTTCCTTGCGAATAGGATCATAAAAAATTACGTCCGAATTAATAAGCTGTAAAAAATCTTTATCAACAGAGACAATAACTTTTTTACCTTCTGTAAATCTGCAAATGTATGATACAATGTCATCAGCTTCTAATTGTCTCGGGTAGATAGAAGAAATGCCGAGGTAGCTTAATATCCTCTGTATGTCGTTGTTATTTTGATGAGGCGAGACATCTGACGATCTATTGCCTTTATAATCTTCAAATTGAATCTTACGATCATTAATTTGATAATCTTTCTTTTCGTCCCAAACAAAAATAGTTTTATCAGGATTAAATTTTGTTACATATGAAAATACCGCGTTTAGCGTAAAGTAGATATGAAAATCGTTAATTTGATCTTGAGTATCAGTATTAGTTCGTTTTGATTGTGTTTTTGCAGTCCAGTATGTCCTATGAACTAAATTATTACCGTCAATTATCAGAGTTTTCATTTTTTTGATGTTGCGCCTCTATTACACTATAAAACTTTTTAGGCACTCTTTCTACAAACTCTATTATATGATTGTTCATTCCGAAAACAAATTTTTCTTTTGGAATATTTCTATTTTTCATTAAGGGTATCGACAAAAATTTATGATACATAAAATCTGTAGATATATAAACAAGCATTTCACCAGCGTAGTCACCAGTTTGTACCGCATAAACATTACCTGCTTGTAGCTTTAACGGATCCTTTTTAAAAATCTTCATAATTATACATGTACATAGTAAAGTACTTTATAAAGAGGGATTTAAGAGCTTCATTTTCCATTTCAGTTTTATGTGACCTCAATATTACTGGTGATCCCTCCATATCGTACCCAATCAGAATGTAGTTATTTAGAAACTCATCGAGAGTGCCTGAAAGAGCTGAAGTAAGTTGACGTTTACTAACCTTTTTCTTTTTTACTTCTATGTTGTTTTTAAGAGCGTCTTTTATTAAGTCCTTCAACTCTTGTTCGGATTTATCTTCAGGTAGATCGTCCATTAATATATTTATGCAACATTTACTACACGCTGATTGACGCCTCGTTCCAATAGTGTAGTAATTATTACCTCCATAGAGTTTGTCTTAATAGAAAAGTTCTTAGGAAAGAGCTGACCACCGTCACTAAATTCAAACATAACATCACCTCTAAAATCTCTATTTTCATAGCAAGTAATAAAAATAGAAGTACTACCAGGATCTACTAATATAGTCCATCTACGTGTATCTCCTTGAGAATACTCATCAAAGATTTTATATGTTATAAATTTATTATCTTTGAGTCTTTTGATAAAGTAGCTCTGAGTAGTTATTTTATTTTTACGTTGTATGTTCATTGCGTTAAAGATGAAAGTATATACTTTAATTTAGTACTATTATTGCAAATATCAAATATAACTACTCCATAATCAGTATTAATACTAACGTTTATTGTGTCGTTAATAGTTGATATCAATTTTAAATTGTCAATATTTATAGGTATGGGATTTAAATTAAAATCAGCATCTCCAAGGCTCTGACAAAATACATCAGTATTGTGTCTCGAACGATCTGTAAGCTCAGCTTTTAACTTACCATCTTCAGTAAAGAAATATACCTTATTAGTCTGTGTCGCAAAAGAACATCCTCTCATTATGGATTGAATATTAGCTTTTGTAAGAGTGAACCGCAGATTATATGTAAATCCTTTTATCTTTTCAATATTGATCGAAGGTTTAGTTAGAAAGCCATCTTCATAAAGATGGTATTTAAATTTTACATCACTACCATTATACTCTAAGTTATTGCTATTAACAATAAACTTAAAGTCATCTTTATTAATTGAATCTACAATTCTCGTGAGCTTTTTAAGATCAGGAATATTACACAATCCTGTATAGTTTACTTCCCCTACTTGACTTTCAGCGTATAGAATAAGCGTGTTATCTTCTGAAGCAACGATGGAAGAAAGTGTTCCTGATTCTCCTTCGGTAGTTGTGATAATTGCTGAGTCGTTGACTTTTGAGATTGCGTCGACGAACTCAGCAAACTCACTCCTTTTTTGAATTTTTATTTCTCGCATTTGGTTTATTCTTCTCTTCTAGGATATTACCTATACGTTGTAAATTCAAGTTAATATCTTTAAGAACTTCTATTAGTTCACTTGTCGTAATAAAAGGAGCTTCTTGTTCTTTAGGAGCTTCAAAAGAGAACATTAGTTGATCCTCCTGTGGAGCTGGTACGGGTTGCGCTTCTTGTACTGGAGCATGTACTACTGGTTGCATTTGTACATGCTGCGGTTGCGGGGGTTGCTGATAATTGCCTTCAAAACTATTTACTGGTTTAGCAAGAACCTGCGCGAATTCATTCTGAATAACGTGACTAACAGGTTTTACGAAATTAGACTGACCAACAATCATTTGGTCAGTCTGTTTCGCTTGCGCATGAACAGTACCTAGAAAGGCTAGCATTGCTTGCTTTTCTTGCTCTGTCATAATTTATAGATCTTTTAAGAGTTCGTCAATTTCATCATCAATTGATGCACTACTACTTGCAGATGCAACCGGTTCGGTATATGCTGTGGGTTCTACGGCACGTCTTTGTGGTTGTTCATCTATCTTTGGAGTAGTTTGAGCTAGATGAAAGTGTTCATCTAACATGGTCTTCAACTCATCGTATGATTTGAGAGTAAACACTTTAGAAAGATCAAAGACTCCCTTATAGATTTTCTCTTGTTCATCTTCTGTAAGATTGAGTTTACCAGCAGAAGTAAATCGAGAAGATACATAAGTTGGATACTCTCCTTGATTTTCAACCTTAATCTTAAAGCTCACTCCGTTAGGTCCGAGGTCAAAGATACGAGGACCAAACTCTTCTGCATCCTCACCTTCGATTGCTTCCATGATAATCTTATGAAGTTGCTTACCGTATCTAAGAAGCTTGACCTTACCGTTATTATCGGAGTTAGTTGGATCATCGATAACGTAAACGTTAACAAGGAATTTTTCTGCACGCTTGATAGCGGATACCTTTTCCTTCTCATCTTCAGTACCGGTTCTCAAAATACGAAACCGCTCTTCAGCAATAGGATCTCTCTCACCGAATGTAGATGGCGACAAAGCCTGAACATACTGACCGTTAGCAAAGGACACCCACCCATGTGTATAATAATGGAAGAAGGTCTTTGATGGATCTTGCGCATAAGGCAAGAGTCTAACTGTGTATGTATTACCTGGAGTTGTTTTTAGTATTTCTGTGTATGTGTTATTTCCGGCATCTTCGTTTTTAGCGAGAGCTGCCTTAATCGATTGGAACATTGATGTATTAAATGTACTCATAATGTAGTTTGATTATAATATATTACTTTGCAAAAATCAATAGCTTCTCTTCAATAATTTTAAAAGCTTCACGTACTACTGTTTTTAGTCGTGTGGACTGTTGAAATAGGATTCTAGTTTCATTCATAAGTCTATGAAAATCCTTAATATAAAAATCTAATAGTTCTGGTTCTACTTGATTAAGCACTCGATCATTATTGAGACCGTGTATAGCGTGAAAATTAATTTTATGATCTCGTAAATGCTGTAAGACAATAGGAGTTGATCCGTTAATCATAGTTTTATACTCGCTAAGCGTAAGTTTATTTTCTTTACAAAACTTATATATAAAGCTGCAGCATTTTTTTGAATGCTCTATTGACTCTTCATTATCCGGATTTTGTGTCTCTCTCTGCTTACAAAATATAGAATAACATTTAATAGCTTTTCGCGTAGCGTAAAATTGCAAATCAAAATAATTGTCAGAGCCGTAACATTTATACGGTGCAATAAAAAAATCTGTAGGTGTTATACTATTGTTTTCTGTAAAAAATAAACTTAATTTCTTTAAGATTAATTCTGTAGTAGGTTCAATTTTACTGAAGTCCTGTCTTAATCTAAATGGTTTATTTTTTGCTGTTCTACTAGCTATTAAAAAGCTGTTATAAATCGATTTTTCCTTTGCTGTTATTTGCATCCTCGCTTTTTACTATTAATGTATTTGGTAATATACTTACTTTTAGCAATAGTAGGGTCGAATTCTAAAAAGAGCTTTACAATTTCAATATCCGAGTCTATACTTATTAGCTCTTTTAATATAAACTTCAGGTCTTCATTTTGCAAGACTAACAAAAAAACATTTTGAAGGGATAGCTTTTTGCCCTTTAATAGGGTACAGAAAGTACAGAAAGAAAGCAATATATGCTCACTTTCTTGATCCATTATATATTGCGAAGGTGCTAAATCTTTGGTATAGTGCATGCTTGAAGTGTTTTACTAAATTTGAGAAATTTTTCTGTTATTTTACCTATTGCTGTATCTACAGATAGATCTTCACAATCTCCATCGCATAAGAGTTTAGCTAGATTGCATAAATCAATATTACATTTGGATTGATTGCACTGAAGAAGTATTCTTTTTTCGGTTAATATAACAATTATACCTATTGCAGCATCTAGCTTATTAAACATATGCTCGAATAGTTCCCTATTATAGGACGTTTCTGAAAAACAACTAATAACTTTATTATCTTTTATATTACCTTCGAAGAAATCTGTATTAGATATTACTTCCTTCAATCTTAGTAAATATACTTTTATTTCATTAAGCTCTTTAACGCTAAAGTCGCGCTTTCCAGAACGAAAAGCACTTACATTCGATCTTAAGGTATTATCTATATTCGAATAGGACGAATTCACTTAGCGTATTTAACGCTTTAAGGAACTTAATCAACTTCCCAACATACTTAATGCGTTAAACGCGCTATCTTCACCCACTTCTATAGTTTCTTCTGCCTGCGATATAGTTAAAGTCGAATAATCGACTCTCATGGGCTGTGTATGACCACGTGGACCGTATCGATTTTTCATCATGCCTAATCTAATGATACCAAGATCACGATCTTCTTCGTTTTGATAGATAGAAACAATAACATCGGCAGTAGCTGCTAATCCAACAGATTCAGAAATTGTAGCTAGATCAGGATTGTCTGTATTAAACCCCGATCTATTAAGCTGTGTAGCAGAAATAATAGGACAGTTAAAGACATAACTCATTGCTCTAACTTGCTCTGTTACATTTTTAATTCTTTCATAAGAGTTAGATCCAATCGGAGAATGAAGTAGGTTTAAGTAATCTAAAACAATAGCATCAATATTAATACCTTGATCTGTTATCTTT
>Ga0129336_10000514_pt1 | contig 22558 bp, 9 predicted proteins | sample CPB6_02_DNA_FD_96878 | JGI IMG/M metagenome (GOLD analysis project Ga0129336, IMG submission 96878) | Freshwater to marine salinity gradient microbial communities from Chesapeake Bay, USA - CPBay_Sum_0.6_0.2_DNA | ecosystem: Environmental > Aquatic > Marine > Coastal | place: USA: Chesapeake Bay... | reverse complement strand
GTTTGACGCTGTCCCGTGGTCAATAAGGAGTTATAGAAAATGAGTTCAGAAATATTGGCAATACTGCTTCCTCCTGGAACACTTGTTTCCGTTCCTAGAGCTATATTGTTCGCAGTGGTGTTTCGTGTCAAGTTCGGTGACAACGTGCCACTCAAGGATCCGTTGATATAGATTGCGACAGCATTGGTAGAGTCAATCGTAATACTTGTGATATTAATAGGAACTACCTCTGTGGACGTTGCTGCTGGCATACTCGCACTCGCTAAACCAGGTAGATTGTTGTTTGTATACACACGTATCTGACTGATCCCTCCAGGTCTCGTGCTTGTAGAATCACTGTAAATAGAAACACCAGTCTGTTGGAACGCATTCGCAGAACTCATAAGATAAAATAGAGGTCTATTGCTTCCAGCATTTGTCTGAAACCAGACCACAAAGACTGTTAATGTATTTACATTGACACCCGCACTTCCATTTCCAATGCTATTGTTATTGAACGCAATAGAATAAGGAGATGGAGACGTTGAAAAAGTGAGGGTATTTCCTGTCAGTGTAATTCCTCTTCCAGATTTATCCACCCACGCTGTTATATTCTCCCCGTTGCTGGGAATGTAGCCTGTCCCTGCGGGATCTGCCGCATCATACCACATCACGAGGCCCGAATATGCGTTTAGATTCACAATACCTCTTCTGAGGGATCGTGTCACAGGAATGCTTATAGAAAGGCCTGGAACACTGTTTCTAAACGGGTGGCTGGATGGGAGTTGCGCATTGAGACCCCATTTCCACGCGAGATAGCCTTCTACTTGCTGTCTCTGTGCATCGGTGAGAGATCCTGTATACATAATCATCTCATACATATAGCCCGTAAAGAAAGATCCAATCAGATTTTCGCCAATGCGAGCGGTTGATGTTCCTGTATTGACCCCTGAGACACCAGCAGAACCAAACAATGTTCCTGATGAATACGAATTGTGTGTATAAACACCCGAAGATGAATTTATATAAACGTCAGAGAGTAGAAAAGGGGTATTCGCCGTGTAGGTGGTGCTTGTTTGAGCAACACCGCAATACAAAGTAGAATAGATTGCGTTTTGACTTGTGTTGATATAATAGATACGACCTGTTCTATCGCAGGCTACTCCTCCTCCTCCAACCTGCGCAAAAATACCAGCATCATTGCCACTTCCAGCAAAGACTGCAAAGAAAGTTGCGCCTGTTGTTGTTCCTCCTGGTAAAGTCGCTGGTTTCGCGAGGCCATAGGACGTGGTTGGAAAATAGATACCTGGAAGCATATTCAAGCGATTTATCTGAAACTGACCTGATCCTCCTGTAGCATTGTTCGCATTTCCAGATTTATCTGACCACGTGCTCACTGACGCATTGTTCGCAGGTAAAACTCCTGTTCCATTTGGATCTGTTCCATCTAACCATAAGACGCAGCCTGTGATAGAGGATGGTCTGAAAAAGAAAAAGGGAGAGCTACTCATTTGGAAAGACTGGGTGGGAGCTACACTACGAACTGCAGGAGGAAGTGTTAGGGCTTGTGAATTCGGTGCAATAGTATAATAAGGATGTGTTGTAGGTAGGGATCCTTGGAGACCCCATTTCCACGCAAGATATCCTTCTATTTGTTGTCTTTGCGCAAGTGTAAGAGTAGCATAATACAGAATCATTTCATTTATTGTTCCTGTGAAATAACCAACAGGTGCTGGATCAGCAGTAGTATAATAATAAGCACCGATGGCTAGAGTTGCGCCAGATCCAGAAACTGATGCTGTTCCAGAAGCAAATCCAGTTTGAGAACCATTTAAATATAAAAAAGAATTACCACCACCCGCAATAGAGGCCCCAAACAAACATCTTGCTCCTGCTGTTAAAGTAGCACCAGTAGTAATTGCTGTTCCGCCAAAACGGGATATATTTTGTGCGCTAGAAGAAATCATATAATTGTATCCATTGTTTATTGAAGCTGATTTAACACTAACTATATGTCCAGCATTTGAATTGTTTGCGAGAACACAAAAAAATGTCTGTGTATTGTTTACTGTTGAAAGAGGTGTATTGAACATTTGGCTCCCAGTGAAAACAACACCATTTCCAGAGTAAGTAGGAGTTCCTGTTTCTACAGACGCATTGTTATTGCTTCCAGATTTATCTCTCCACGCAGAGATATTTGTGCCAGACAATGTAAATGTAGCGGGATCAGCTGCATCTAACCAAAGCTGACAGCCCGCAATTGAATTTGGAAAAAAAGGCAACGCCTGAACAGTCGTCATCTATTTGTCCAAGGATTTATCGGAGACCTAATTAGGCGGAGGAGGGCACCGCTTGAACGGATGGTTGTTTGGAAGATTTCCTACCAATCCCCATTTCCACGCCAAATAGCCCTCTACATTTTGACGCTGAACCGTTGTTAAAAACGAATTGTAAAACAAAATTTCATACATAACACCCGTGTAATAAGTATTAATTCCCAAGGCAATAAATCCCAAAACAGGAGATGCCCAAGAAGCTATAGGGCCGCCAGTGTAATTTCCTTCTGAAACGATTGTTCCATTTAGAACAATATTCCGTATAGTGCCATTGTATCCGCCTCCCCAAATACGAATAGGATCAGGATTCGCCCAGCCAGGAACAGTATACAAGGTATCAGATACAGATGCTGTTGTTTGCGTAACTGTTGTATTATCATTGTATCCAAAGAAAATAGCATTATTTACGATGGATCCTGAAAAAATAAATTGGGTAGGACTGGAAGCACCACGCCTTTCTACCACAAAGAATGTGTAGGTTCGTCCAGATGAATTTAACATATTGTAAGCATCGGACATATTCAAAACTGTTGTAGAAGCACTGGAAAATGTTATAGAATTTCCTGAGTAGGTTGGTTGATTTGAACCTGTTGATTGTGTTGCGTTTCTTCCTCCTCCTGATTTATCAACCCAAGTAGATATTTTGCTATTCAAGAAAGGGGCGGTGCCCGTGCCTAGTGGATCTTGCGAGTCTAGCCATAATGTATTTCCTGATACATTTCTTGGTGAAAAGGTAGAAGTTTGCATACTAAGAACAGGTATACGAACATTTACAGTAAGTCCTGGAACCATATTCCTAAAAGGATGATTGGATGGAAGACTCGCTTGAAGACCCCATTTCCAGGCCAAATATCCTTCCACTTGCTGTCTTTGCGCAGTTGAAAGTATAGAATTAAACACAAGAAATTCTGAGAATTGTGATATGCTCCGTAAATTACCAGGCGTTCCACCTGAGCCCGAGGATTCAAACCCTATTCCAAATCCTGTTGCTGTGCTTGTGCGGCTTGAACCTGATGCGTTTGTGTTTCCTGTATTTCCATTAAACCAAGAACTCAAAACTCCTGCCGCTGTATTAGTCCAACTGTTCATTCGCAGTGGATAAGCATCAACTCCAGGTGTATATATATTGGCAACAGTATTTGCAAGACCACTTCCATAAAATCTATCTTGATAGTTAGTTCCTTGTGGACAATCAATATACTGTGCAAATCCGTCTGTGCTATCGTAGGGAAAACCAGATTGAGAGATACCAATCAATGCTACTTGGTTAGCTAGTTGATTCCGACATCTTGCGACAGCAAATACCGTTATATTTGTTAAATTTACCGCACTATTTACTCTCATATAGGCTGTATTCGTAGAATTATTGTTGAATAGAACAGAGCCTATACCACCGTATGTTGAATAAGTTATTGAACCGGTTCCAGCGGTAATTGCTAACATATTTCTTCCATTTCCAGATTTATCTCTCCATGTGCTAACTGTTTGACCATTCGAATACTGTGTTAAATTTCCATTTATATCTGCTGCGTCAAGCCAGAGTTGCATATTTGAAATAGATCCTGGATTGAAAAAAACAAGTGCATTTGAGTTTGGAAGAAACGACTGTCTTTGAATAGGTCCAGGAATACTCATAGGAAAGGAAAGGCCTGCAGAGTTTGGCGCAATGTTGTAATAAGGATGTGTAGTGGGTAGAGATCCTTGGAGTCCCCACTTCCAAGCCAAATATCCTTCAACATTTTGGCGTTGAACTGCGTTCAAGCCAGCATTGTAAAGGATAATCTCACCGATTACACCATTATAAAGCATAGTGCTCTCTTCAGTAGAAGAAGTTCCAATGAGATAATTTGAATATCCAAAACTACCTGTTGTCGCAACAGTGGTTCCTGGTGTGCCATTTAGAAAAACCGTGTTGTTTGTTCCATTATAAACGGAGGAGAAGACACAAGCAGTTCCAAATGTATATGCTATGTTACCCATTTCAGCATTATTTCTGTAAGCACCCAATAAACTAGTGCGTCTTAGAATAGCAGCAGTATACAAGTTATTCTGAAAATCATTTTGTCCATTTACTGCTAAACTAACAACACGAGCAGCAGTAGAAGATGATGAATTCATAATAAAAACAGCAAAGGCAGAAAGCGTAGTTCCAGTATTTGTATTGGACCCTTGAAAATATGTATTTGCAGCACCTAGATAATTCATAACACGCAGGCCATTAAGGCTCACTGGATTTGTAATTGTTCCTACTGCTGTCGCATTATTTCCAAGTCCTGACTTATCATTCCATTGTGTAACAGTTGTGCCAGAAGTAATTACTGTAGATCTATCTGCAGCATCCAACCACAATCCGCAATTTGCGATTGAGGTTGGATTAAAGTTTAGATTCTGTATTGTCGCCATCTATTCCTCCGTGGATTTCTCGGAGACTTAGTTAAACCTCCGCCTTTAATTCGGCGGAGGTGAGAAATTTCTAAATGGGTGATTGCTAGGAAGAGATCCCTGGAGACCCCATTTCCAAGCCAAATATCCTTCGATGCTCTGGCGGCTTCCTAAATTTGGCGTGCCATTCAAGACTATGATCTCACCAATGAACCCATTAAAATTTAAACTAGAGCTTGGTGTTCCTAACCAACTTCCAATCCGCATCCCTAGTGAAGATGATAGGTTTGACGTGTTCCCATCCAATGCTACTTGAATTCCATTTACAAAGATGATTCGAGTGCCTGGAGTGTAGGTAAATTCAATTAAAAAGGAAGGTTCTGTTGCTGTATTTCCTGTATACGCTGGAAACGACGGATAATCTAAATCATTGTTAAAAAAAGCAAATCGCAAAGTTGTTCCACTTGAAAAAAGAATAATCATATTCTGATTTGTAGACAGTGACGATCCTCCTATCATACCATTGGAACCACTATTGTTTGCTCCTTGTCTACGAATGATTAAAAAGACAGAAAAAGACCGATTTGAATACAAATCAGTTGAACTTAAAAACTGCGTGCTTCCATTAAACGAAAGAACTCCCAAATTATTGATCGCACTGGAAAGAAACGTTGGTGAGGTTCCACTGGTTGCATTATTGCCAGCACCTGATTTATCGACCCAGGTTCCCACACTCGCCCCTGATGCAGGGACTACACCATTCCCATTCGGATCGTTCCCATCCAACCAGAGTTGGATTCCAGAAATACTTCTCGGACTAAAAGATGTCCCTTGGAACCTACCAAGACTTAGTGCTAAATTTGCTGACAATCCTGGAGGTGAATTCCGAAACGGATGGTTGCTAGGAAGAGTTGATTGAAGAGCCCATTTCCAAGCCAAATACCCTTCCACTTGCTGCCTCTGGTTTGTTGTTACACCTAGATTGTAAAAAAGAACTTCATAGATGCGGCCGTTAAAAAAGCGGCTAAAAAAATCATCAGAAAGTTGAACACGAGTATTCCCTACAACATTTACGTTAATAGCTGAAATAAGGTGAGGGACCGTATAAATAGAAGTTGTTGTTGCGGGATTTAGCGAGCCATTTATATAATAATTATTATTAGCAAAATCATTGTTATCTCCTCCAAATGAAGTAGTTCCAACAAGACCACCTGCTCCTCCATACCGAATAGATCTTCCTGAAACTTCAGGGAACGATATGATATCAAGAAAATTCCCGTTAGGTATCACTTGCGCAACATAGAAAATAACAGAGTTTGTCGCAGAAAAGATAAAGCTCGCTGCCGTTCGTAACAAATCTGAATTTGCAGAGAGAAACAATACCGAGTTGGATGAATAGGAAGGCGAGCCTGAGACACGTGAAAATGTATTCCCATTTCCAGATTTATCCAGCCAGGCATTCACAGTTGTTCCAGAGAGAGTAAATCTGGAACTATCTAAACCATCCAACCAGAATTGGCATCCTGGAACTGTTGTCGGATTGAAAAACACCAACGGATTTGTGCTGAGAGAAAATGCCTGGCTTGGAACAGGGACAGGAATATTCACAGGATAAGGCAAATTTGCAGAGTTAGGCGCAATGTTATAGAAAGGATGCGTCGTAGGCAACGATCCTTGGATACCCCATTTCCACGCAAGATACCCTTCCACTGATTGTGTGATAGTTGCGGAAAGAACACTATTGTAAGCAATTATTTCATAAATAACACCTACATATGGAATGATGACAGATCCTCCACTTAATACTCCCCCAATATTTGTATTAGAACCTGAGTTAAAAGTAAGAGCAGTATAATTTGAATAGGATCCTCCATTTGCTGAAATACGAGAGAAGGATCCAGAACTAAACTGAACTGTTGTTAAAACATTTGCGTTTGATGTTATGGGAACAGTAGCCCCCCACGTAACGGAATCTTTCCCAAATCCAACAGAATAGGTTGGGGTTATTCCACCATCTGGGATTCCAACAAATCTTCCATTTGGATTCGGTGATGATAACATAATTCTATTGGAGGGAGAAGCAGATCTGAATGCTATGAACAACGTCTCATTTGTAACATCTGCTGTATAGGTTGTAGTATAATAGCTATTGCTAAAATAGATACCACTATTTGAAGAGCTTCTTGATGCGAAATTAGATAAGGAATAGACAGCATTTCTGCTATTTCCTGATTTGTCTCTCCAAGTAGACACATTTGCTCCAGATAATAAAACTGTAGAAGAATCAGCTGAATCCAACCACAATTGACACCCTGAAATTGAGGTTGGATTAAAGTTTAAACTCTGAAACGCCGCCATCTACTTAGGCCAATACTCATTTTAAATGCTTTGTAGACGCTCAGTTTAGAAAGTGAAGAACTGCGGTTGGAAAACATACGGGGCCACGATAGACGACGCAAACAATGCGACTGTGCTAACCGTAATTGCTCTTACAGTTCCAGCAACATCTAAGGTTGCTCCAGGATTGGCTGTCTGGATACCCACATTGGAACTGGTATTAATAACAAAGGCAGGGGTAACATTGGACAAGGTCTGTGTTGTATTTGAATTAAAAAGACGCGCGGAGACACCTGTTTCAATCACAAAGTTCCCTGTGGTCTGAACACGCACGCGATCTGACGCAGAGGATCCCTTAAAAATCAAGAATTCTTGCGTTCCTGCTCCCGTGGAAATTTCAGCCAAAACAGTATTGTTGTAATTGTTGAAGAGACCAGCATATTCTATAGAATTCATTGTTGAAGTTGTTCCGACATTGACGGTATCAAAAAAGGGCTGACTCGCATAGGCAAACACTGTGCTAACAATTGGCGATTGTATAGGACCTGCAGCAATCCACGTAGATCCCAATCCAAGTGTCAATGAATTAATAGTCGCAGTAGATATGATCCCTGTCGTAACATTTTCTGTATTCACATTAGTTACATCAGCCCACAAAGTATTTGTGCTAACAGCAGGATTTTGAAGAGGAGCAGTAAGAACCCAAGTAGCATTTGTTCCAAAATTCACAGCATTTGTTGCGACTGTAGATGTATTGATAATGTTTGCTGTTACAGTTGACGCAATCGTGACCATTGAAGACATAATTCCAATTGTAGCAGTGCTGATCACAGCAGAACTGACCAGCAAGGCGGATGCTGTAAGCACAGCAGGGATACTGGAAAGATATCCAACAGAACCCAATCCAACCACTGTAGACGTTAAATTGGCTTGCGATAATCCTCCACCACCGCCTGTAGAAAGATATCCAGCTGTTCCTAAGCCTTGAACAGTAGAGATTAAGTTCAATTGTGTAATAAGACCTCCAACAGTGGAAATATATCCAACAGTTCCTAAACCCACCACTGTAGAAGTTAAATTGGACTGGGAAAGACCTCCACTTCCAGGAATAGAACCATTGAGAGAACTTACATTGAGTGCCAAAGTGCTCAACGTAACGAACCGACCCGTTCCAGCAACGTCTAGAGTCGCACCTGGAGTCGCGGTTTGGATACCCACATTGGAACTGGTATTGATTATAAACGCAGGGGTTACATTGGACAAGGTCTGAGATGTATTGGAATCCCACAGCCTCGCAGAAACACCCGTTTCCACAACAAAGTTCCCCGTGGTCTGAACACGGATACGATCTGACGCAGACGATCCCTTAAACACAAGTAGTTCTTGAGTTCCAGCACCCGTAGAGATTTCGGCGAGAGCAGTATTGTTGTAGTTGTTAAAGAGACCAGCATATTGAACAGCATTTACAGTAGAAACAGTGCCCACAAATACAGTATTCGCATACAAAGAATTTGTATTGTTTTGTATGCTACTTATCGCAACCGTCTGAAGCGGTCCTAAATTGACCCAACCAGTGCCCGTGCCAATGACTAAACTATTCACTTGAAGACTAGACGTTATGATACTTGAAGCAGTCACTGAACTTGTGAAAAAAGCTGATGTAGAAAGATTGGAAGGAATTGTTGCAATACCACCACCCCCTCCTGTTGAAAGATACCCAGCAGATCCCAAACCGCGAACTGTAGAGACTAAATTGCTTTGAGTGATAACACCTCCAGCAGAGGAGACATACCCAACAGTTCCCAAACCCACTACTGTAGAAGTCAGTGCTTGCTGAGATAAACTTCCTGAGCCAGGCAAAGCACCATTGATGGAGGAAACCCAGATAGATAATGTGCTTATATACTGGGCCGACAATGTAGATGTCGTAATTGTTTTTGTTATGACTTGTTGAGTTGATACTTGGGCCAAAAAAGCCATTCTCCTTCATATGGAAGACATTTTTTTATCCTACTTGTAAGCGATTGATGACAACATATCCATTCTGAGTTGAGCGTCCCAATGGGCTTTGCCAATAACGATTGGATTCTCCACCCGCATTCGCTGTTCCTGAGGGTGTAGGAGGATAGGATCCATTTTCGGTTTGAATAAATCCAAAGAATCCTCCAATGAATCCACTACCCCCTCCTCCTCCAGCATTCGTTCCATTCTGAACAGAAGCACCACCACCAAACCACCCACCCCCACCCGAACCAACACCACCTACGTAACCATCATCCGTCGCACTTGTATATCCATCTCCCCCAAACATTGCTGCTCCATTGTATAATCCATTCGGTGGGCTCGGTCCTGAACCAGCACCACCTCCAGATTGTGTCGCACCACCTGCTCCTGTTCTTCCTGTAGCAGACTGACCAGGAAACCCATTTGGATACCCACCTGGCCCTCCAGCCAACGGGACACCAGCGACAGTTGAATTGTTCCCTGATCCACCTCCACCTGCCATACAAATAGCGTATCCTTGTTGAGGTGTCGCATTCCGAAAGACTCCAGAGAATCCACCTCCACCCCCTCCATAGTATTTGCCTCCGATTCCACCACCACCACCTCTCGCCAAACTCGGGCTCCCTACATTATTTACTGTACCTACGACAATATACAAGACTTCTCCAGGAGTCACACGTGCTGCGCCCGAAACGAATCCTCCACCTCCACCTCCACCTTGGTTTCCGTTTCCACCTCCAGCACCCCATAGATAAATCTTAATGATTGTGACACCAGCAGGAACAGTATATGTCTGAATGGCACCTGTAAATGTAAAGGCTTGGAGACTTGTTTCTACAAATGGCGGAGCGACAATACGTGTAGGTAAAGGAGGGATGGTTTGAATGACAACAAGACCGTTTTGACCCGCATTTCCAAGTGGAGAGACTTAATAAGGGCCTGCGGTACCACCGAGACAAAATGTCGCGACAGGATTACTGACACTCGCAATATAGGTGCTGGAACCACCCCCACCCCCACCTGCGTATCCAATGGAAACTGGACCATATCCACCGCCACCACCCCACCAGCCATCGCCACCTCCACCACCTCCTGTTTGACCTGTCCCCGCATTTCCACCTTGAAGTTGGAAACCAGGTTGTCCAAATTGACCTTCCAACCTCCTGCTGCGCCTCCTGCTGTCTGGGTTCCTCCTCCACCCCAGGCTCCAGCACCCCCTGAAGCGGATCCACCATTTGGAAATCCAGCCGTTCCACCTTGATAACCACCACCTCCTCCGCCACCTGCTATAGCGATTACAGTGCCTACCGCTGGAGATCCCGAAAAGATACCTGAAAATCCACCTCCATTTGCACCACCAAAGCCAGTTCCAGGACCACCATTGGCTAAGCCTGTTATTCCAGAGCGTCCAACAATTATTTGTAGAGTTTGTCCTGGTATTGTTGCAATGGTGCCTTCCACGTAAGCACCTGTTCCTCCTGTTCCCCCGCCTCCAGCACCCCACATATAAAAGCGAACAGCCTTTACAGTTTGTGGAACAGTATACGTCTGCACAGCCCCAGTTCCCAAAAAACTAGAGACTTGATTTAATTGTGGAGTGGGAATAAATCGTATTTCTGCTGACGCACTGCTGTATCCAATGACAACAAGACCATTTTGACCCCTAGTGCCGAGTGGAGATACATAATAAGGACTTGATGTGCCACCAATTCCAAGCGTAGATGTAACAGGTGATAACACAGTTGAAATATATGTGCTGGAGCCGCCACCTCCACCAGTACCGACTCCTATAGATTCTGGACCTGTGCCACCTCCACCTCCCCACCAACCACCACCACCCCCCCCTCCTCCAAGTTGACCAGTAGACGCATTTCCGCCCTGAAGTTGTGAGCCAGTCTCTCCTACTGAACCAAACCAAGAAGTACCAGCGCCTCCTGCTGTTTGGGTGCCTCCCCCACTTCCACCACCGCCACTACCACCATTTGGATATCCACCTGGGTTTCCCGCACCCCAAATACCACCACCACCACCTCCACCAGCAATAGCAATTACAGTGCCTACAGCTGGAGAACCCGAAAAAATACCCGAAAATCCACCTCCAGTCGCACCACTAAATCCTGCGCCTGGGCCACCATTCGCCAGCCCTGTCACGCCAGAACGACCTACAATTATCTGTAGGACCTGCCCTGGAGTTGTGCGAATACTTCCCTCAACATAGGCACCTTCACCCCCTGAAGCGGCGCCGCCAGCACCCCACATGAAAAAACGAATAGCATTTACATTTTGAGGAACGGTCCACGTTTGAACAGATCCTGTGCCTAGGAATTGAACAGTTGTATTTACAACTGTTGTATTCGTTAATCGGAACGACATCCCCTTCTAATCTATTTTATTTAAGAAACATTCTTTTTAATACCAAATCAAAACCAGTCCAGATCCTCCAGCACGACCTGTCGTGCTTACAACATCTGAGCGACTCGCACCACCCCCGCCTCCTGTATTCGCAGTTCCTGCTGTAATCACAGCATCGTTCCAGTCGCCAGTGCCACCTCCACCAAGACCTCCTGCTCTGGCCGTTGGAGCTGTAGCAGAATTAGCTGCTCCTCCACCACCCCCAGCAATATAAGCAATGCCTCCTGAAATAGGACTCTGCGGGGAAGTAGCAAAGCTTGTTCCATATCCAACTGCGAGCAATTGTGTGCTATACAAAGATGTTCCTATGCCCCCTGTTGAGGTATTCGCATTCGCTCCTACTCCACCCGCACCACCACCACCTCCTGCTCCTGGAAATGATCCAGAGCCTCCAGCAAAGCCTTGCCCTGCTGTTCCTGAAATCCCTGGTAAACCATTTCCTCCTCCTCCACCCCCTGAACCAAATGTGCCTGAAGGATTTCCATCAAACGTTCCACCACCACCACCGCCGAAAGCAGTAGCCACTCCAGAAATAGAGGAATCTCCGCCTTTCTGTCCAGAACCTGTTGGAGAATATACTCCGCCTTCAAAGTTTCCAGGTAACCCACCATTTCCAACTGTAATTGTGTAGGACTGGACAAGAGCAGTAAAAGTTCCCGCAAGAACACCACCCGCACCTCCACCCCCACCGTGTCGGTCACCACCACCACCACCCCCTCCAACGATAAGATAATTTGCTAAACCACCCCCTGTAACAGTAAATGTCCCTGATGTTGTAAAAGTATGATAGGTAACCCCTCCTACCCTGACAATCGTTCCACCCGTTGCTTGAAACCGTAATAAAACACTATTCGTATTGTAATTCTGAAGAATCATCCAATTTAACTGACCATCGGATCCCAGTAAAATGGACTGGAAATTGGTGCTCATTAAGCCATACAAGGTAGAGCGAGGGTTTCTTCCATCCAATGTATCTAAGCCAACGGTGGATACAAAGATAGAAGAAACACCAGCGGTTCCACATATATCTTTGATAAACATCAGTCTTCCAGCACCAACCGTAGAAGCTGCAGGCAAAAACACTATTTTGGGTTGTGTTCGTGTATTGACTAACAAACTCGTTGTGATCGTCGGAGGAAACACGGACGCAGCCATCTATTTCTTATGAGTCCCTTTCAGGAAGTTATAAGAAACGCTTTTTTCCAAACTAAATTGTTGGTCTTCCAAATCTTGAACTCGCAAACGCATTGTAGTTCTGTCTTACTTCATCCGCTGTCAAAACCACGTTATACATTTTGAATGCTCCAATTCGTCCATTAAACCAATTTGCATCTCCAAAACTTGTTGCTTCTGCTGCGGCAAGTGCGTAAAAACTTGTTGTGGGAGGGCTTTTTGTTTGAGTTCCTGTGTTCGCAAGAACACCATTTACATACCCCGTAAGAGTTGTGCCAGAATAGGTCCAAGAAACTTGTGTCCAAGTATTGAGTGAATAAGAACCAAGACTGATAGAAGTAGCTGCGCCTGTCCAAAATCCTACACGAATTGTGCCACCAACTAATTGGAAGCTGGCTACGTGATATCCAAAATTTGGTGAACCTGATTGACCCATTTCAGATACAACACCTCCATTCGCAGCAGCAAAGAACCAAATATCAAATGAAAATGTTGTCGTTGCAGAGGTTCCAGTTTGATCCATCGCATATTGATTTGTTCCATTGAAGACCAATACATTTTGACCACCTGGAGCTGTAGTTACCGTGGGTGTATTGTAAAGAGTATAGTTATTGCCAACCAATGCTGTCCAAGTGCTTCCAGATGTATAAGTAGCCGCATCTAAGTTTAGGATGAGACCTCTGGATACAATAGGAGGAGTAATAGTAGTAGGAAAAAACGCAAAACTATTCAAATAAGCACTGGTTAAAAACCAATTGGTTATACCATCATTTTGGAACCACCACGCACCAAAGGCATTGGATAATGTCATAGAACTTACATTGCTTCGCTCAATCCTATCAAGCCCAATCGTAGACAGACGAATAACATTGGAATTCGCTGATCCGAGATAATCTTTCAGGATTAAAACACGTCCAGGATTGGTGCTTACTACAGGAAGAGTAAATGTCTTGATCGTGGAAAACGTATTGATTGGAAGTAAAAAGGAAGAGTTTGGAATGGAACGTGGAACAAATTCTGTTAAGACAAAATAAGGAGAATTTTTGTAGGGGTGTGTTGCAGGCAACAATGATGTTAGACCCCATTTCCAAGTCAAATATCCTTCAATCTGTTGTCGTCCAAAATTATTCAGAGCATTGTTGTAAATGATAAGTTCAGCAATATAAGCTGGATAGGAAAGCGTATTTGTATTGTTTCGTCCATTAATAAAAAGTGTATTCGTTATGGTAGTTGTTCCATTTTGAACTCCACCTGATGCGACAAGTGTTGCATTCGAATAAAATCCCATAGTATTTCCAGCATTAGGATCTCTATTCAAACCTTCAATAAGCTGCCAAGTATTGCTTTGCGCTATGGTTCCAATATTTACAGTAGCAGTTGTCCCACCATTTCGTATAGCGTAGTTAGCGTTATTTTGTGCGTGAATAAAAAATCCATCACTTGTATTGACATCAGGACCTTGTTCTATGAATGGGCTTCCAGCAGAAGTATTGATTGGATAATACAGCAAAAATATAGATTGCGCTGGTGTCAAAGAAAAGTTTGATAAAATAGAAGTCTGCCCTGTAGCATATTGAACACATCCTCTCCCATTTTGAACATTTGTAGCATAAGTAGGAAACCTTCCAGAAGTAGATGAAGTTGTATAAGAAACAGTCCCCAATGAGCTCCACGAGGATACCGTAGCACCATTTGTCAGTCCCAAAGAACTGCCATCCAACCATAACACACAACCTGAAAGGCTGGATGGTGAAAAAAATCCAACCGATATGGATGATGTCATCCCTCTGAATTATGTATTACTAAAGAATGGTATTAAGGCGGCGCATTTTTTACAGTATTCTGAATTTTAGTTTAAATAATTCCACGATGTTACATATTGGATTTCTGTAGCTCCACCTGTTCCACCTGTAAATCCTATCCAAGCAGTATTCGCACCAACAATACTAGGAATATTTAGTGGAGCATTGCTTGTAAAGTTTGAGTTGTTATCAGTATTCGTGATTGTATACGATAAAGTAGTTCCATTATATGTGACATTTAAACTCAAATTCCAGGTGCCTCCTGCAGTTATGCCTAAGGCAGTGTTTAATACACCACTCGCACCTTGGCCTGAAGGTATGGAACCATTCGTTAAAATGTCAGTTGAAAGTTGACCTGCTGCGCCATTCCAAGTATCAAAACGAATTGCTACACTTGTTCCTATACCACCATATCCCAAACTGCCTCCAGAAGCTCCAATCGCATTGGATAAAGCATTTTGAATAACAAATGTTCCACCATCAGCATTTGTGAGTTCAAAACGTATTCCTGCAACCATTGTAAATGATTGAATATTTACTTTTTGATTGTAATAAACAGCACCTGCCAAGTTAGCACCATTTGTAGTGACTAATATTCTATTATTAGACAAACTAGCAGCACTAACAAATGTAAAATTGCCAGATGTTCCTGTAAAATCTGTAAAGTTAAAAACAAAAGGTGGAACTACAGAAGGTGTCAAAGCACCATTATACAAATTCATCATTCGCCACGAACGAAGTCCATCCGCTACCAAGGAAAGAGATCCCCAGGAATTGGACAGAGTATACAGAATATTTATACCATCAATTAAATCAGTTCCTGTAGTGCTGATTGTAAAAGAACTGTTGGAAGTAGTTCCATAGTAATCTTTGAAGAGCAAAAATCGTCCAGAATTTGTGCTCACAGTCGGTAGATACAAGACTTTGCGAACAACTCTTGTATCCACCGGAATAACTGATATGTTAGGGGGAACAACCACTGTCGAGAACGACATTCTATTCTATTAAGCAAAAAACAACCCCATATAAAAAGCGCCAGCATACAGATTTGTTGTGCTGAGTAACGTTGTAAAGCGTCCTGTTCCTGTAACATCAAGAGTGTGTGTTGGATTGTTGTTGTTAATACCCACATTGCTGGATGAATTGATCAGAACTGTAGGAGTCGCAAGTTGATTCGCATTGCAAAAGTTTCGGGGAAACGAAACTCCTGTTTCAAAGCGTATATTTCCTGTGGTTTGAAAACGAAACTGATCGTTTATAGTGGAACCTTCAAAAAAAAGAAGTTCATTCGTGCCAGCTCCTGTGCTTTGCTGCGCAATGACTGTATTGTTGTATTCACCAATGGAGCCCCAAAACTTGATAAAATTTTGATTGGAAGAAGAGCCTACAAACAAACTACTTAATGTGCTTCCACCTGTTGCTGTAACGGAACCACCACCACCACCAGCAGAAGCTAAACTCCCTCCCAAATATATACTTCCTGACGAAATAACAAGAGCCTTGTATGTATTGGTAGATTGATCAAGAAATGTAAGACTACTGACTATCACGTTTGCCGAGCTAATTGTATCATTGGACATTGTAATGGAGTTACACCCAATGATTGCGTTGGACATTACACGAAGATAATTTGTATGGGTCGCATTCGTAATTGTGGAAAAGTTAAATGTAGCATCAGCATTCACAAGAAGAGGACCTTCTATATCTGCATTGGACGCCAAAATATTGGAAGTGCGAATCCAGGAGTCAAAATCAACTGTGCTTGTAAATCTGTTGTAATTTGTCCACAAATTCACTGTTGAAAAAATATCTGTCCCTGTTCCATATGCGGTTTCAAACGACATACGATACAAATACGCATCTTGCGCAGTAAATGTATAATTAGATAGTCCCCTCATTAAAAAGGTAATGTAGGAGTCTGAATTCAGTGTCTGTATAAACGATACAGATCCACCACCCCCTTCAAAATTTTCCACAGATGGATAATAGAACTCACCAACAGGAGAACTCAAAAACATTGTTAACGTAGGTCTTGGTGTCGTTAGAGTAGTATTGTTACCACCTGTCATATACGAAATACGAAAGGCTTGTTGACTCTGACTCGTAGGACGAAGAGTATATCCATCGGAAAGTAAGCTAACAGCATTTAATTGATTTTGAAACGAAGATAAATACATAAATTGTTCACCCCAAGGTGCGGATGTATACGATGTTCCTGAAGAGGGCACAAATAAACTGAATTGAGGCTGCAATACAGTTGTGGACGCAGGTATAATGTTAGAAAGACGACTTCCATCTCCAAAAAATATACCACCATAGACAGTAGAGATACTCGCAAAATTCGCTTGGACATTGGATGTCAATAATGTGCTAATGCTTGCGGAAGAAGCATTAATATTTCCCACTGTCATATTGGATCCAAAAGCCTGAAAAAAATTCAAAATGTTTGTAGAAAGTTGGAAAGCTTGACCTGTCTGGACTTCAACACCTTGAAACAATAATCTACCAGAACTCACCTGTAAGTTACTAAGCCCTCCTGTTGCTGTATCAAATAGGCCCAAGGTAGAAACAGTGACTGATGCTGATGACAATGAAATTGTAGAACCAGTAAATGGTTGACTAGGAGAATTCAGCGTCATCCATCGGCTGCTTCCATCACTTACAAGCGAAACAGCAGCTCCATTGTTTGATAAAACATAGGAACCACTACCCCCATCAATAGTATCTGAACCAAGTGTTTCAATCGTAATATTATTGTTTGAACAATTTGCGAATTTATCTTTGATTGTAATTAAACGTCCACCAAATTGTGATGCGAGAGGAAGCGTCACTGTTTTTGTTGTGGTCTGGACGTCCACTTGAACCAGAGCCGTATTTGTATTTATATTCGTCGCCATAATGGCTCACTCTATTATGATCTATGTAGTTTTTAGATAGTTTGAAGAACGTGGCTCCGAACTAGATAGTTTGAAGAACATAATATTGCGCATCATTCCATTTTCCTGTAAAGGTGGAGGCCCCCATCGCCAAGGAGCTCAAAACATTTCCTCTTACATTGTTTCCAACCACAGAAGACATTTCAAATTGAACAGTAGAAACATTGTTAAAGGCAGTGATGGAAGAAACGAAGAGAGTGCTGACACGTGTTGTTCCAGCCACATCCAATAAGAAGGATGGGCCAGCTGTGCCTATGCCTACATTTCCATTGCTCAAAATTGCCATCCGCAAAATGTTATTGGTAAAAAAGTCAATTTCAGGGGTGCCTGCTGTCATAAAGGAAGTGCTCAGAGCGCCGATCAAGAATGTGGATGGTCCTAAGAAGGAAACACTGGATGTAAAGGTCGCACCCACAATCCGAGGATTGTTAATGATACTGCTTGTCGCAAGTTGCTGTGTAGAAATTGTTACACCTCGGATAGCTCCTCCAACATCCAAAGGAACAGCGGGAGAGGCAAGTTGAATACCCACATTGCTGCTGGTGTTGATAACCATAGCAGGAGTTGCATTGCTAGGAACCGTTGGCCATACACGAGCAGATACACCAGGCTCAAATACGAGAGATCCTGTTGTTTGGAACCGAATACGATCTGAAGCATTGGAACCGCGGAACAGCAGCAGTTCCTGGGTCGTTCCACCCGTTGATACCTCAGCCACCACTGTATTCGTATAATTTCCAAAGCCATAGAATTGGATAGGAGAGACTTGAGAGTTCCAACCCACCAAAAGATTGGAAGCAATCACAGTGCTTGTGTAAACACTCGTAGGGAAGATATCAGGCATTGTTAAATAACCAAATCCACCCGCGAAGTTGATTACATTTGTAGAAAAACTGGATATCAAACCCGTGCTCGCAAAAATTCCACCCGCCGTAATGGTGGACGCAGTCAAAAATAATGTATTTATAGTGCTTGCTGTTAGTGAGCTTGTAAACAAAGCAAATGTAGAAAGAACAGAAGGAATCGTAGCAATTCCACCGCCTCCTGCTATAAAACCATACGCAGTGGATAAGGATGAAATGGCTTGATTAATAGATGAATTCATAGACGCAGTTGAAACATATCCAGCTGATCCCAATCCTCCAACAGTAGAATTCAATTGATTTGTGAAATAGGTAGACGAAATGAACTGGAGAACAGAAGAAGCTAATTCACTGGGATCAATGAAACTAGAAATAAATGTTTGGAGACCCTGAACTGTTGATATCTGATTGGACAATGTGATAGGGCGATCTCCATTAATTGTAGACAAAGCTATGTTCTGAGTGCTTATTGTTGATGTAAAAAGGAATGACGCAGTAAGACTTGATGCGAACAATGCCTGAGTGCTCACAATAGTCGTTGTTTCTTGGGTTGCCAATATATTTCCAGCTACATCCAATGCGTAATTGGGCGTAACAGCTGATTTACTTACAGCAAGACCGCCTACAGCATTCACAGCAAAGATAGTTGTGCCTCCGCGATTTAAATTGATGTAATCTGATTCACGGAATCCACTGTATTGAAGAGCAATAAGACCGTTTCCACCTGAGACACCAACGCCAGATATATACCCAAACTGATTTGTTCCGATTGGTGTTCCTCCATTTCCATTAATACCAGTATAATTTGTTACAAAGGGTGATCCGCCAAGTGTGCTCAACACAAAGGACGCACCACCACCGCCACTGTGAGCACCACCACCACCAAAATAACCACCTCCACCTGAACCACCAAGGAAACGGGACGTTCCTCCTTTCTGGAAACTACCTGAACCACCCCCTGCTGCTCCTGCGCCACCTGAAGATTGAGTTCCACCACCACCACCAGGATCACCGAACAATCCTTGACCTGCCGCGGATGTTCCAATCCACGTAGCATTTCCTCCTGTAGCACCACCAAACGCTGATGTGCCACCACCACCGCCACCTGCTGTCAAAACCTCAACCCAAGATCCACCAATAAACTTTTGAACAGCAGTTCGTCCACCACCTCTTCCATCTTGTCCGCTGCTCGTGTTACTTCCTGCTGCTCCTTGAGCATCTGTGGGATCCAAGGATGTTAAGGATCCTCCCAGACCAATAATTAACCGCAGTTGCTCACCTGGGGTTGTAGGCACTACTGCTTGAACAAACGCACCTCCTCCTCCAATGATACCACCCGCACCCCACAAGTTAAATGTTATACTTGTCACTGAGGCTGGAACAGTATAGAATACATAGACTCCAGTATATGTCTGTGAAGCTGGTGTAACTAATGATGTAGGGTCTTTATCATATATTGTCATAGCTGGTGTAGGAGATGGGAAAGGCAAATCTTTCAGATACAGTTGTGCCAAAGGTGTGCTTACGTTCAATCCAACCATAGAAGAAAGATTTACAGTAAATCCAAACGTAGAGGCCGATCGTCCCACAACAGTCAAAGAAGACTGCGCAGTAAGACTTTGTGTGCTAATTGTAAAGAAACGGCCTGAGCCAGCGACGTCTAGCGTAGCTCCAGGATTCGCGGTTTGGATACCTACATTGGAACTAGTATTCACTATGAACGCAGGTGTAATATTCGAGAGGGTTTGGGTGGTATTGGAATTCCAAAGTCTTGCGGAAACACCTGTCTCAATCACAAAGTTCCCTGTCGTCTGAACACGGACACGATCCGAAGCAGAAGATCCCTTGAATACAAGCAATTCCTGAAGACCCGCGCCAGTAGAAATTTCTGCTATCGCAGTATTGTTGTAATTTCCAAAGAGACCATTGTATGTAATGGCATTCACTGTAGAAACTAGACCAACGCGAAGATCTTGTGTTGTTAGAGTGCTGGTTAGTAAAGAACTTGTGAACAATTGAAACGTAGAAAGAGAAGCTGGAATACTTTGTAAGCCTGTAGATAGATAACCAGCAGTTCCTAATCCACGAACTGTTGAGACTTGATTGGACAATGTAATGGGAATATCGCCATTTATGGAGGAGGTATTCAAAGTTTGTGTGCTGAGGATTTGGAATCGCCCTGTTCCTGCGACATCCAACGTTGCTCCAGGATTCGCGGTTTGAATACCTACATTGGAACTGGTATTCACTATGAAAGCAGGAGTGACGTTAGAGAGTGTTTGACTTGTGTTCGGATTCCAAAGTCTTGCAGAAACACCTGTTTCTACTACAAAGTTCCCTGTTGTCTGAACTCTTACTCGGTCAGAGGCTGAGGATCCCTTAAATACAAGCAATTCTTGGAGACCCGCACCTGTGGAAATTTCAGCCAAGACTGTATTGTTATCATTTCCAAAAAGACCATTGTATGTGATAGCGTTCACTGTAGAAAGTGACCCAATGTTCAAAGAATTAATAAAACCCTGATCCGCAAACGAAACGATAGAACTAATCACAGTGGTCTGGATAGGAGATGCGAGAAGCCAGCCTCCTCCTGTTCCAACTGTAAGATTGTTTGTTGCAATTGTAGATATATTTCCAGTAGTAACATTTTCTGTATTGACGTAGGTTACGTCAGCATAGAGGGTATTCGTGCTAAGAGCAACTGTTTGAATAGGAGACGTGAGCAACCATCCAGGACCAGAACCGACTGTAATTGTATTGGTTGTTACGGAAGAAGTAGTCGCAACTGTGATATTGGCTGTTGAAGCATTTGTAACCAAAGAGGACATTGTCCCAATAATCGCAGAACTGATGGAAGCAGAGCTGGTGAAAAAAGCAAACGTGGAGAGGGACGAAGGAATATTTGCGATTCCACCACTTCCAGGAGGCAGGCCATTGATTGTGCAGACCCACAAAGAAAGTGTGCTGATATAGTCAGCTGTGATTGTGCTTGCTCTCAAAGAACTCGTTAAAATAGCAAACGTTGAAAGCGTAGAAGGGATATTTGCGAGACCTCCTGCTCCCACAACACCATACGCAGTAGACAATGAGGAAATGGCAGAATGAATGGATGAAAACATAGTCGCAGTGGAAACATAGCCTGAAGATCCAAGTCCAGCGACAGTGCTTACCAGATTGTTATTGGTGCTCACAATCTGTGACGAAAAAAAGTTACTCATTTGGGATACGAATGTAGAAAGAGATGAGACACCTGAAGAACCTGTTTCTTGACCTCCATTAAAAGAAGTATGAATATGACTGTAATAATTGCCTTGGAAATAACAAGTGAGATTTTGTGACGTCCCTGAAGAGTTTGAACCATACAGCTTGACAACAAGTGTGCTTGCTGCGGGTAAATTCGTGTAACTTACAGGCACAGTATTCGTATATTGTTCAATACCAATAATTGGTATATCAATAGGGGAAGCGCCAAACAAAAATTGTTCTGTCGTATCAGGCGCACGTGTTAAAATGTTAAAATAAAAACGTAGACCCGAACCACCTGCTTCCGCAAATAAATTCATATCCCAGAATCCATCAGGAATGAAGGCAGGTAATTGAAAATCGCTTTGGAAAGCTGCGAGTAGATTACTGTCAGAGTTAGGGGGCAAGCTTGTTATTGTTGAATGGAGAGTGGATATATTTTCAAAAGGAGTAAGTTGCTTGTAGGGACTTACATTTGTTGTTTGATTCATAAACAAGAGTTGTCCCTGATAGGTTGGTGCGCCAAAAATCGCGGATGACAATGTTGATAATCCTGTCGCAATTACCTGTGTCAACCCAGCACTTGTTGAAAACAATGTCAACGTAGAGACATACCCTGAAGATCCAAGACCAGCCACGGTAGATGCTAATCTACTTCCTAGCCCTAATCCAAAGACAGTGGAGGTAATAGACGAAGTTAATTCGGTTGGATCTATAAAGCTACTAACGTATTCTTGGAGCCCTTGGGTGGTAGACACTAGAGACAAAGTGGAGACATATCCAGACGATCCAAGACCAGCGACTGTAGATGCTAATCTGCCTCCTAAGCCTAATCCAAACACTGTAGAGGTTATGGAAGAAGTTAATTCGGTTGGATCTATAAAACTACTGATATACTCTTGGAGCCCTTGGGTGGTAGACACTAGAGACAAACTGGAAACATATCCAGAAGATCCAAGACCAGCCACAGTAGAAGTAAACTTGTCTCCAAGACCTAATCCAAACACTGTAGAGGTAATCGACGAGGTTAACTCGGTTGGATCTATAAAGCTACTGATATACTCTTGGAGACCTTGAGTAGTAGACACCAG
>Ga0129336_10000513_pt1 | contig 22565 bp, 22 predicted proteins | sample CPB6_02_DNA_FD_96878 | JGI IMG/M metagenome (GOLD analysis project Ga0129336, IMG submission 96878) | Freshwater to marine salinity gradient microbial communities from Chesapeake Bay, USA - CPBay_Sum_0.6_0.2_DNA | ecosystem: Environmental > Aquatic > Marine > Coastal | place: USA: Chesapeake... | reverse complement strand
TGGTTGCGGGGGATGGATTCGAACCACCGACCTTCGGGTTATGAGCCCGACGAGCTGCCACTGCTCCACCCCGCTTGCGGAGTATCGGCAGTCTCGCGAGTTGCGTCAAATACCTTGCTCGTTGTGCGCGTGACGGCGGAGGAACTCCCCTATCGGGAGGCGTGCGCCGAAACCTTCGCCTAGCCCGTGCGCATATCCCACCGACGCACCATCCGCATCCTCCCAGCAGAGGTGGAAGGGGCGACCGAACGCCGTGGCGGGAAAGTCAACCAAGCCGCGCTCGATATCTCGGAGCTCGATTCCGCGACCGGCAACACGATCGACGCTCGCCTGCATCTGGTCCACCAGGGCACGGATTCGAGCTTCGATCAGCGAGCTGGTGACGAGTGCACGCTGCGCTTCTGGATCGGCGTTGATCGCCTGAAGGTCACTCTGGTCGCTGCCGCCGGGTCGCGCCCCCGCGCGCTCTAGTCGCCGGAGGACGAGCAGCTCTTGCTTCAACGCCTCCAGCGCCGCACGCTGCTCACGAAGGAGCGCAATGAGCGGTCGGAGCTCCGTCAACGCCTGCGTTGCCGCTTCGATGGACCATTCACGCCTCATCGATGAATTCTCCCACGAACGGGACCCAGCGACCAGCGCGCCATGCGAGAATCTGGGCGGGCCGGTAGCTCAGCGGTAGAGCAGGGGTCTTTTAAACCCTTGGTCGCGGGTTCGATCCCCGCCCGGCTCACCAGATCGGGTTGCACACTCGGCGCTGCCGCAGCGCGTCGTACAGCGGCGAGTCGCCCTACGCCCGTGAGCGCAGCCGCTCCACTCCGTAGTAGAGAAGCGCCACCACATAGCCGCTGATAATCACGCCGCCCATCAGCGTCAGAACCGACACATAGCCGTACTTCACAACATTGAAGAATGGGTACGGATAGACGAGAGCGACGGCTCCGTGGATCAAGGTGTAGGCGAGATAGATGATCGGAATGATGAAGACAGTAAACGTGTCGCTGAACGCGAAACGACCTCGGGGGCCAACGATCAGCCAGACGAGGATCGTGACGATCGGCGTGATGTAATGCTGCAACAGATTTGAGACTGCATGCAACCCTTGCGGATTGGAGGTGCCAGCAAGGAGTAGATGGTAGAGCACCATCGTCATGGTGATCATGAGGAGGCCCGTATTGCGAAGTCGATGAAAGAGTCGGCTCGCTCGATCTGGCTGTAAGAAAAGTGCCGTCAGTGTGAGCGCAACGAGCAGATTCGACCAGGTGGTGAAGTAGCCGTGCGAGTCGAAGAGCCTGCCGATCGCACCAGCGAGGCCGGCAGCGCTGCCGCCAAACATGTTGCTGCTCGGGTCATACGCCTCGGAGCTCGGAGCAAGATCAAAGATGTTGGTGACCTGTGCCACACCGTATCCCGCCCAGGCAACGAGCGCATTCACTCCGAACACGAGTCGGGCGCGCTGGCCAAGTGGCGGTCGCTGATCCATTGGCGGATCTTACTTCTTGGTGACCCTCTTGCGCAGCCAGGCACCAAATCGCTCCCGCTGCGCGTAGGCGACCGCCATCGCACAGAGGAGGACAAAGTTGAGCGTCCATGCACCAGCGGCTGAGAGGAAGCCGAGCTGCTCCCCGATCTCTCCCGGAATGGCGAGCCCAGGAATGGTGAGGCCGAAGAGTCCAGCGCGGAAGACGGGCGCCTTCGGTGAGGTGAGTGCGCTCACCGAACTGGTCGCGGGTGCGCCCGTTGCATCTTCTCCGCCGATCAGCAACGCATGGGTGCCGATCACGGCTCCGCTCGCATTCGCTCGAAGCTGGTCTGCTGGAAGATCGACTTCTGGGACACTCTTCCATGACGTGATGCCCGTTGCGGCGGTTGGGGCTGTCCAGTAGACACTCCCGATGACTTGGCCATCCTGGAGGCCGCCCGCCACGTAGAGGGTGCCGTTCGCACTCCAGAGGGCCGCTCCCTCGCGCGGTGATGGGAGGTTCGCGTCACCTGAAGTTGCTGTCCACTTGTAGATGCTGCCGATCGGCGCATCGCCCTGCTCATCGACGACATCCGTTGCTGGCGCGCCACCGCTATGTCCGCCGCCGCCGGCCGTCTTCTCTACTGCAATGTAGCCATGCAGGGAGACGCCGGTATAGCCACTCGCGTCGCGCCCACCCCAGACCCACACCGAGTCGCCTACGAGCGCGGCGGCGGCGTTTGCCCGTGGCTCTGGAAGCGGCGCCATCTCTTCCCATGGACCGAGACTCCCGTTCGACTGCAGTGTCGACTTCCATACCGTGGTTTGTGGCTCATAGAATTCATTTGCGCCGCCCAAGAGGATCAGTCCATCGCTGACCGTGATCACACTCGCCCCAGTGCGGGGCGCCGGCAACTCGAGTGCATCGGCAAGCATCCACGCGTCGATCGTTCCTGTCGCGGGATCTGGTGCGCCTGTGAAGACGGTAGCGGTCGCACTCTCCGTATCGGAGGTGCCACCAATGACGTAGGCGGTGCCGGCAAGGTATGCAGCGGCACTCGCGGCGCGTGGCGCAGGGAGCGGGGCGACCGCCGACCAAGTGGAGAGCCCTTCGGGACCGATCGCCGCAGCGGAAACGCCCGACGTGTTCGCATACTCATCCATCGCGCCACTGGCGCGACCGCCGAGGTAGTAGAGGTGCGTGCCAACCTGCAGCAGGCTTCCCCCCTCACCCGCGCCTGGGAGCGCGACCGCCGCGCCAGTCTCCCACGGGATGAGTGCGCCCGCGGGTGCGGGGCAAGGCAGGTCCTTGTTCTCACCAGGACAGATGTTGACGAGCGAGGCGGCGTTGAGTCCCAACTCCAATGTTGGCGAGGTCACAATGTAGTACGCGCGATCCGGGATGTAGCCGAGCATCAAGATGATGAAGAGGGTCCAGAGTACGGCGCGGAACGAGGCCCAGCCCCAACCCGACGCGTCGAAGAGACCGAAGAGCGCGCGTCGCGGCGCTGGTGCAGGCGCGAGCTGCTGCTGGCCGATCGGCGCCGGAAGGCTGCTCACTTCACCACCAGGTCACCGACCATGTTCGGATGCACGGTGCAGATGAATGAGTAGTTGCCTGCAGCAAACGCAGGCACGTCATACGTCTGCGTTGCTACGCCGGGGAAGATGGCGCCCTGCCAGAGCTCCTTCCCCACCGCACTCGCTGTTCCTTCGTGGATTGCAACGTTGTGCGGGATCCCCGCATCCTGGTTGTCAAAGACGAGCTTGAAGGTCTTATTCGCCTCGACCTCAAGTGTGGTGAGGTCGAACTTCACCCCCATCGACACGATCGTATACGTGCCGCCCGCGCCACCTGCGGTATCTGATGGCACTGGCGTCGGCTCCCCACCGGACGGCGAGGGGGATGGCGAGACAGCGAACGCATCCTTCCAGCATGCAGGAACAGGGGTTGCGTCTGGCGCCGGCTCGTACGAAGCGTCGCGCCATCCAGTGACTTCAACCATCTCTCCAGTTTCAGGATCCTGCACCTTGATGACGTCGTCCTTCGTGGCGCGAATCCACGCAATCAGCTCTTCGATCTCCCGATAGTTCAACGGACCACCATTGCTGTCCGCCCAGACACCCATCAGCGAATTTGCGTCGCCGCAGATGTAGCGACCACCAACCGTCAGCACGTTATGGAGATACGATGGCGAAAGATGCGCGAGGAGCTTCCCTTGATCATTGAGCACTGGACCGATGCCGCCCTGTCCTTGTTCGCCGTGGCAGCGCGCGCAGTTTGCTTCGTAAAGGTTGTACCCACGCTTGACCGTATCGAGGTAGATCTCTTCTCGAGCCGCCTCCATGCGCGATGAGCCCTCCACGCCGGGGAGACCCTGGTCATAGAAGGCGTAGACCAAGACGAAGAGGGTGACCACCGCGATGCCGAGGAGCGCGGTCATGCGCGCGGAGCCGCTCTGGCTGACGATCTTCGCCACACGCTCGGCGGTGAGTCCATGGGTTTGGATCGGCGCAGGACTGGAGAGACGAGGCGTAGGGGGTGTCAGCTTCTCCGCTGGCGTTGGAAGGCTGCGCTGCTCGTCGGTCATTTAGATGCACCCCGTCGCGGCGCGCGGTGCTTCAATCCCAGGCTGCCCGAGCGCAACCGGAGGGACGCCGAGCGTGATCTTCCCCGTATCAAGCGTCAACAGGCCATCCTCGTCGACGAGGAGGGAGAAGCGGTCCATCCCCCGTGGCGCAGGTCCAACGCCGTCTGCCTTGGTTCCGAGACGGTCATAGCGACTGCCGTGGCAGGCGCACTCCAACCAGTACGTCTTGATGCAGGGGTTCGGCTTGCAGCCGAGATGTGGACAGCGCTGATAGAGAGCGCGCACATTGAGCGCCGTGCCGTCGCCCGTCACATCTTCGCCGGCAACAAACTCTGGCCGCGTCGGATCGACGAGCATGATGAACGCGCGCGCCTCTTGCACATAGACTGGATACCCCTCAGCAAACGGGAGTGCGGCGTTCTGGTTCTTGAGGGTGTCGAAGGTTCCAACGCTCACCTTGCCGCCAAAGCCGCCCTCGAGGTTCGGCCAGAGGAAGCCGAGCGTTCCTGCGGTGACTTCAAGAAGCCAGAGTCCGAACCCGGCGCCAATTGTGGTGCGCAGGAGTCGGCGTCGCGAGATCCCCTGCACCTCTTCGTGGCGTAGGGCCTTGATCGTCTGCGAGGTGAGTGCCTTCGGCTTCTCTGCAGGTTCAACTTGATAGTGACTCACTGCACGCCTCCGATCACAAACTGAAGAAGAAGCCGTTCACCCACGGCAACACGAACGAGTAGCCAGGGCCACGGAAGAAGATGCCGATGAACGTCACGGCGAGCCCGAGCGCCCAGAGGATGGAGAAGAGCGAAACCTCGAGCTTTCGATCCGACGGTCGCGTGCTGTGGATGTTGCGTCGGTCGAGATACGGAATCAACGCGCTTCCAACAAGCACGGCGGCGGGCGTCAGCGCGCCGGCAACGGTTGGATGGAAGTAGGCGAGCAACTCTTGCAGACCGAGGAAGTACCACGGCGCCTTCGCGACGGCAGGTGTGACGTTCGGGTTCGCCAGCTCCTCGAGCGGTGCATTGATGAAGAGTCCGAGCAGGAGCAGGAAGATGCTCATCGCGACGGCGGCGAGGAACTCAATGGTCAGAAGGTGCGGCCAGGTCATCACCGTGTCGTCTGGCTCTTTCTGGACGCGGACGACCGCGTCCTGCTTCACCAGCGCGAGTAGTCGGTACGGGCGTGCCGCCATCGGCACGCGCTGCTTATCGATCTCTGTTCGACGCGACGGATCGACGGGCGCGACTGGGGCTGGGCGCTGCTCGTCGCTCATCGGCTCACCTCGCTCATAGCGGCCCGCTGATGCCGCCATCCTTGCGGATCCGCCAGAAGTGGACCGCGAGGAAGACTGCCGCCAGTAGCGGGAAGACCATCACGTGGAGCACATAGAAACGCAGCAGCGTGTTCTGACCGACCTCGAGACCACCGAGCAGGAGGAGCTTCGATGGCGTGTTGAGGAGCGGGGCGTAGCCGGCCATGTTGGAACCGATGGTGATCGCCCAGTAGGCGATCTGGTCCCATGGCAACAGGTAGCCAGTGAAGCTGAGCATCAGCGTCAAGAAGAGGAGCACCACGCCAACCACCCAGTTGAATTCGCGCGGTGGCTTATATGCCCCGTGATAGAAGACGCGCATCATGTGGAGGAAGACAAAGAAGACCATCAGATGCGCTCCCCAACGGTGGATGTTGCGCGTGATCTGACCGAACGGCACGAGCGTCTGGATCTTCAGGATGTCCGAGTACGCCTGCGTCGCTGACGGTGCATAGAAGAACATCAGGTAGACGCCCGTCACGGTGAGGACGAGGAAGAGGAAGAAGCTGAGGCCGCCCAGGCAGAAGGTGTAGGCGAACTTCACCGCGTGTTGGCGCACGCGCACCGGGTGAAGGTGGAGGAAGACGTTGTTCATCACCGCGTAGGCGCGGCTGCGCTCGTCGTTCGGGTAGGAGTTGCGGAAGATGGAGCGCCATGCGGAGGAGCGGCGGACCGCCTGATCGACCTTCGCGAGTAGGCTCACTGTGCTCCCCCTCCTGTGCCGGCCACGCCGGCGAGCTGGCCGTCTCGGTAGGACTCCTTGTAGAGGCGCCCATCCGAGCTAATCTCCTGCAGCTCGAACTTCTCCATCGTAATGGCGTCGAACGGACAGCGCTTGACGCAGAGGGCGCAGCGAATGCAGCGCTCCTCGTCCAAGATCATCGCCCCACCGTTCTCCCAGCCGTATGCCTCGGAGAGCTCAGGGAGCGCCCCCTCGGACTTCAGTTGATTGATGTCCACCATATGGATGACCCCCTCGGGGCAGACGTCGGCACAGGCACCACAGAGGACGCAGCGCATTGGGTCGAACCAAATGTTGTAGTTGCACATCAGGCAGCGCGTGCTCTCCGCGATCGCCTGCTGCGCGCCGTACCCGAGCTCGACCTGTGTCGTGAAGTTCACCGTGGCGTCGGCGGACGGCAGTCGCTCCGCGAGCGGGAGGACGGGGATGTGCTGACGCGGGATGCGGTCGTAGAACTCGGGCATGTCGTGCCGCCACGAACTGGTGATGCGCACATTCGCATCGACCACGACCTGATTTGCGCCGGCAAGGTAGCGATCAATCGCATAAGCGCACTTCTTGGCGTGACCCGCCGCTTCGATCATGGTGGCAGGCCCCGTGACGAAGTCGCCGCAGGCCCAGACGCCGCGAATGTTGGTGGCGTAGGTGGCGGGGTCCACCTTGACGCGACCGCGGGCGACTTCAAAGCTGCTCTGCACCGGGAGGAAGGTTAGGTCCGCCGCTTGGGAAACGGCAGGGATCACCGTGTCCGCCTTCAAGATGTACTCGGATCCTTCGATGGGAACTGGGCTGCGTCGACCAGAAGCGTCTGGTTCACCGAGACGATTCTTGATCATGCGCACGCCCGTGATCTTCCCGTTCTCGCCGATCAACTCAAGCGGTGAGACGAGGAATGCCATGTCCACGCCTTCGCGCTCCGTCTCGCCGAGCTCCTCTTCGTCCACCACAAGCTCTGATCGGGTTCGCCGATAGGCAATGGTGACGTGCTCTGCACCGTGACGGAGCGAGGTGCGCGCGCAGTCCATGGCGGTATATCCGCCGCCGATCACCACCACGTCGCGACCAACGCGAAGTGGTTCACCAAGGTTGGCGCTCTTCATGAAGTCAACGCCGTAGACGAGCCCTTCAAGATCACTCCCTGGGATGTCGAGCGCGACCGGATCCATCGCGCCAGCACAGATCGCGATCGCGTTGAAGTCTTTCTGAAGTTGCTCAAAGGTGATGTCGCGCCCGATCTGCGTGTTGTACACAAACTGCACGCCGAGCTTCTCGATGAGGCGGACGTCGGTCTCAATCGCCTCGCGTGGCAGGCGGAAGGCGGGAACACCAATCAACATCGTGCCGCCGCCATAGGGGAGGCTGTCGTACACGGTGACCTGGTAGCCCTTCACCGCGAGCTCCCGGGCGACCGAGAGGCCGGCGGGACCTGCGCCAATGACCGCCACGCGCTCCGCGCGCGGCGTGATCAACGGCGCGACGTCCGGGATGCCAGAGGCGGCGTGCCACTCCACCAGGAAGCGCTTCATGGCGCGGATCGCGAGTGGGCGATCGATATCGCCACGACGGCAGGCGCGCTCGCACGGTGCGGAGCAGACATATGAACACATCGCCGCGATCGGATTCGGCTCGCGGGAGAGGAGGTAGCCCTCTTCGAACTTCCCTTCGGCGGCGAGGTTGAGGTAGCCACGGCAGTTGGTGCCGACAGGGCAGGCCTCTTGGCACTCAATGTTGCATTGAAGCCATGAAGCATCGACTGGCTGAACCAGAAAGTCCTGCGTCTCGAGGGTCACGATCAACCTTTCTTGCCGACGGTGGGACCGCGTTTCTCTGCTCAAATGTTAGCAGGGGCTCCTCGTGGACGCCTTCGGCGTCAGGCGGTGGATCAGGCTCGTTGCGCGTTGATCTCCGCGAGCACTTCCGCGGCATGGCCGGTCGGCGTGACACTCCCCCAGACCCGCGCCACCCTCCCATGCGGGTCGATCAGGAAGGTGACGCGATGCGTCCCCGTAAAGGTTCGATCCCCCACCGTGCGCTCGCCCCAGACCCCGTACGCCTCGGCCACCTCGTGGCCAACATCGGCAAGGATGGGGAAGTTCAGTTGGAACTTGTCGCGAAAGGCGGCCTTGCTCGCCTCATCATCAGGACTCACCCCCCAGACGATCGCTCCCGCCTCTTGCAGCGCGCGCTCTGCGTCGCGAAACTCACACGCTTCGATCGTGCAGCCTGGGGTGTCATCTTTCGGATAAAAGTAAAGGACGAGCCAGCTGCCGGCAGCCGCGCTCAACGACCGCTCTACGCCATCGGCGTCGCGCAGTGCAAAGGGCGGCGCCGCGTCTCCCGCACGTGGCCGCGCATCAAGTGGGCTCATACCGCGAGTGTAAGGCGTTCGATCAGCGCACGCGCAACGCTCACCAGCAGTCCGCCGGCACTCAGCAGAACGATCAGTACATCGGCCCGCCCAAAGGTTGATGGGCGCGATGCGCTCGCGGGACGGAGAGGCGACGGCAGACGAACGCCGCGCACCTCGAGGGCGATCGCCAAGCGAGGGACGGCACGAATCGCCGCATCGAACAGGTCGGCGAGCAAGAGTGGATCACTGGCTCGGCGCGAAAGACGGCGGATCGCACGTCGCTCTCTCGCTTCGCGCATCAGGGATGGGAGCATCGCCGCGCTCGCGAGGAGGGTGAGGGTGGGGGCGAATGGCGCACGTAGATGTTGCAGCACCGCATCAGCGAGTCGGAGCGGTTCGAACGGTCGCAAGAGCACGAGGCTTCCGGCCGCGAACGCAACCAGCCGCAACCCTGCGCCGAAGGCCGCCTCCGGGCTCGCCCCACCAATCAGGTTGGCGATCACGATGCCGGCGATCGCCGGTGCGAGCGCGAGCGCAAGCCGCAGCGTGGCAAGAAACTGCACTCCCGAACTCCAGGCAACGATCAGGGCAGGGAGTACGATCGCCCCTTGCGCAACCGCCGTGGCCGGACTGATGACGGAGAGGAGAAACCAGAAGAGTGCGAGGCCAACACGCGTCAGCGGATTCGAAACGCCAATCAGACGCTTCACGGGCGGGGGGCTGAGCAGGTCGCTCGCGAGCTGGACGCCACGCTGCACGATCGATCTCTCGCTACGGTCCACTGCACCACTTGTCCCCGACGGATGCTGCACGGTGCGAACGAGACTGAGCGGCGTCGCACGCGTCACGCGATCATCGTGCGTGGCAACCAGAAGCGCGCACCCGGCGCGCGCCTGCGCTACCAACAGGTCGATCACTCGCGCTGCCGCCGCGTCGTCCAGTCCGAGGGTCGGCTCGTCAACAAGCCAGATGGTTGGTTGCTGCGCAGCTGTGAGGGCGAGGGCGAGTCGGCGACGTTCGCCGTCGGAACAGCGCGATGCAGGACGCTCAATCAGATGAGCGACACCGAGCTCAGCGGCGATCGTTTCAGCGCGCGAAACTTCGCGAGGGGCAAGCAGCTGCGCCAACGAGCGTGCGCCGAGGAGAAGCCCCGGATCTTGAGGCACGTAGCGGATCACCTGGTCGTCAACGCGTCGCTCACCGCCATCGAGTGGGAGCAGTCCTGCGGCAAGCGCCAGGAGCGTTGACTTGCCGCTCCCCGTTGCTCCGAACAGCAGCGTCACCTCTCCCGCGTGCATCGTGATGCTGACGGGCGGCACGTCTGGACGTTCGTGACTCGACGCAGCGAAGAGCTGCAAGACCGCCTCGGCACCTCGAGCGTCGCCGTTCGATGGTGCGGGCGCCTCGCGTGTGGAGGCGACGCGGCGAGCGCTGGGCGGTGGAACTACACGCCCCGCTCCGAGGTGAATCTTCTGTGTCGCGAAGGGGAACGACGCGGGTTCATGTGCAACGAGCACGCGGGTCGCATGGAGCGCTGCGATCTGCGCTTCACACGCCGCGGCTCGCGACGCATCGAGGCCGGCGAGCGGTTCATCTCCGATCAGGAGCTGAGGTTCGGCGATCAGCGCAACCGCGGCGGCTGCCTGCGCGCGCTCACCACCGCTGAGACGTTCGACGTCCCTCTCGATCGCGCCGTCGGGAAGTCCGGCGGCAGCAGACGCGGCACGCACCTTCATATAGATCGACGCTGCGGGAACACCGCGACTCTCCAGCGGGAGTGCAAGATCGTCAGCGAGGCGAGGGAGCGCATGGCGCGGGGCCGATCCTGCCAAGATGACGCCGATCTGCTCCAGCAGCGTTGCGGGTGGGCCCGGTTCTCGCGCATCCGCGGCGGCAACAAGATCAACGCCACCAACGCGAAGGGTTCCCTGAAGTTCGCCGGGTACGAGCGTGCCGAGAAGTCCAGCGCACGCCGCTGCGAGCGTGCTCTTTCCGGCACCGGAGGCGCCGGTGATCAGGAGCGTCTCCCCACCTCGCAGGTGAAGAGAGAACCCGCGCAAATCGAGTGTCGGCGCATCAGCCCCCGTCGGTCGCCAGACGAGATTCGCGATCTCGATTTCAGGCAGCGACCGCGGGGTGATCGTCGCTTGCTCGGTGGGCTTCAGCGGCGACTCAGGCACCGATGGCGTCAAGTGCACCACTGCGACGAAGTGCTCGGTGCAGGAGCAGCGCCCCCCCACCACCGAGGAGCGCACTGCTCACCGTCATCGCCGCTGCGAGCATTGCGGCATAACCCGCGTCGACTCCTGCGAAATAGAGCGGCAGATCGTGCAGCGCCATGCCGATACCCGAGGCTGCGCCAGCGGCGACAACCACTGGCCAAGACCAGCGGCGATAGCCGAAAAGGAGGAAGACGAGTTCTGCACCAAGACCTTGCGTCGCGCCGGAGAAGAGCGCGTCGATCGACCACTGACTTGCGAGCAAGAAGGAGACGGAGGCGGCGATCAGCTCACCGAAGAGTGCGGCGCCGCGTCGTTTGATGATCAGCCCCGCGAGCGGTCCGGCGATCACCCAGGTTCCCGCAAGCAGCAGGTACTGAAGCGGCAGCACGAGTGCGAAGAGCGGCGTAAGTGCGCCCCAGAGAAGGTTCCAGCCCGCAAACAGCGCACCGCAACTGATGCCGATCACGGAGAGTGCGACGAGATCCATCAGGCTCCAACGAGTTGACATGCGTACCTCCTTGCGTTTGCGATTCCACACTTGTGCGCGACTCAGGTGCGAGGGGCGGGCCCCTCACTGATCAGTAGTGCCCCTTCATGCACCTCAATGAACGGCGCACCGAGGCTCTCGTTCGAAAGCCCGCGCGTGCTTCCCTCGTGCAGCGACTCTCGCTGCAGCGGCCAACGCAGTCGCTCGGTGCTGACCAACGCGCTGCCCCCCCACGGGATCAGCGACACTACGGCACCGGCCGCCGCCTCAGATGCAAAACGCGCGGGGGCAGTAAGCAACCGAATGCGACTCGTCGCATCGAGTAGCGTGCAATCGATCGCGCGCACGCGGGGGTGCGCCAAGAGTGCGATCGTGCCGAGCGAGTGATCGCTTCGACCGCCACTCGAACCGAGTGCCCCGATGATCTCCACGGTCACGGCCTCGGCATCGCATGCGGCGAGCAGCGCAAGCTCGGTGTCCGTTGCATCTTTGTCGTGCGGCGAACGCAGCACGCGAACGCCGCGCGCCGCAAACGCGTCCACCTCATCGGCGAGGAGCGTGTCAAAGTCGCCGACGATCAGGTCGAGCGCGAGGCCGAGCGGTGCGGCTGATCGCGCGCCGCCATCGACGCCGATCACTAGATCGGCAACAGACCATCCCGGCCACGCGGCATCGAGCGCGGCGCGGCTCGGGTAATCGCCTCCAGCAAGGATCAGTGCGCGCAGATGCCCTCACTCTCTATCGCACAGGGCTCCTGCGTCTCCCTTCGCCGGCATGACCCGGATCAGGTTCGTAGGGTCACGGGTGCTCCCGTTTCTCAGCGCCCTGTGGCGCTCCCCTGTCGCGATGCGGCAAGTCTAGCGCGTCCGCGCCGCCAGATACGCGTCAACCCACGCCGCGACCGACTCGGCATGCTCATGGGCATCCGCCTCCGCGAGAAAACGTTCAGGGTGGAAGAAGGGCGACTGCACACCAATCGCACGAAGCCCCGCGTTGCGAGCCATACGCACATCATCGAGGGTGTCGCCGAGATACGCCGCTTGATCTGGAGTCGCGCCGTGACCGAGCGCGGCGAGTCCGCGGCGGAGCGGCTCAGGGTGTGGCTTCTGCTCGCTGATGTCGTCGCCGTATACGACTGACCCGAGGAGATCCGCAACTCCAGTTCGCTTCAACTGCCCGGAAACCACCTTCCGGTCTCCCGCCGTCACCACGCCGATCGGAATCCCCGCCGCGACAAGCCGCTCAAGTGCCGCGCGAGCACCGGGAAGGAGCTCGGCCTCGTGACCGCGATACGCGCCGTGCCAGATCTCCGCCGCCCCCTCCACCAAATGCTCTGGGACGCCGAGCGCCGCGTACATGCGACGCCAATTCGGCGAGTAGTGGAGACCGTAGAGCTCACGGCTGAGCGAAGGAAGGCCGATCGACTTGATCACCTCAACGTTCGCCTGAAAGACGTGTTCGGCGGTATCGATCAGCGTCCCGTCCCAATCAAAGAGGATGGCCTTCATCGGTGCATCGTACGGCGCGCGTAGAATCAAGGAATGAGTGACCGCGCGGCCGCACCGATCCCTTCAGGAGCCGCGGAGCCGCGGAGCCTGATCACCAGCTTCCCTGGTGGCCTTCGGGTTCGTGCGACCTGGGGGAGCAGCGGTCAGGCCGCGGCAGTCTTCGCCCTCTCTGAGGCGGGCGCGACGCTAGTGGACCACGGCGTACTCGGGGCTGGCGCAGGATCAGAGCCCGATCGACTCTGCCGCATGGAGTTGCGCGTCGAGCACCCTGGCGGCGCATGGGCGGTGCGCCTTGCGTCGATGATCTATGACGAGCCGCGCGCCTTGCACTGGGATGAAGGTGGGCTCTTTGTCGTGGGCTACGGCTTCACCGTGTATGCGTTCAACGTACGGAGCGGTGATCTCGCCTGGCTACATCAGACCGGAACGCCTGTGGTTGCCCTCGCCGCCTCTCCTCGATTTGATCACGTCATCATTCAGAGCGAAGTTGAGACCTGGGCGATCCGAGCCGACGGCGAAGTGAAGTGGCGTCTCGCCCACACCGACGTTGTAGGTGCCGCCGAGCTTCTTGGCGGACAGCTGATCCTCACCAGCATCGCGGGGGCAACGCAATCGATTGATCCTGCGACTGGACGAGCGCTGACATGAGCGGGCTGCTGCTCGGACTCGGATTCGCAGCGATCACGCTCGCCGTCTGGGCGAGTCGACGCGGCGGCACGCGCACGCGTGCGGCGCGCCTCTTGGCAGGACTCGCACCTGTTTCTCCGAGTGAGGCGCGCCTCGCCGGTGATCACCGCTACCTCGCGGTGCAGGGGAACATCGATGCAGCAGAGGCGTTTGATGACGAGAATCACCGTCCGCTCGTCTACCGACGCGAGCGCGTGCTCATTCATGATGGCGGCACAACATGGCGGGAACTTGAACGCGTCGTGCGCCTTGTCCCGTTCTCACTCTCTGATCGCGACACATCTATTGAGATCGATGCCGCAGCACTCACCGACGGTCTCGTTGTCATTGAGCGGCAGTGGGAGGGAAGCGTTGCAGAGCTCGCCGCCGCTGGACGCGCGTTTCGCGACCCCGCCACCTCCACACTCGTCGCGCAACTTGCAGCGAGCGATCCGCAACGTACGGCGCGCGTCACCCTCGAGCAGATCAGCACGCTTGATCGCGGCACCGTCGTCGGACTGCTGCACGGCGGCAGACTGACGGCGGGCGGTGTGAGTCGACCGCTCGTTCTCACCACGCTTGAGCGTCGAGAGGCGCTCCGCATCCTTGGCAGTGAGGGGCGCGGCACGATTGCGGTGAGCCTCCTTTCACTCGGGGCACTCTTGATCGGCGTGCTTCTCACCGGTGTCGCACTCGTTGGCCTCGTGGGCGATCTTGTGAACGGAGGGGGTGCAGTGGGCGCCCTCCCGTCACCCTCCCCCGAGCAGGTCGCAAACCCTGAGAGTGGTGATGCGCGAAACGGCGGCGTCGCCACCGGCCCAGGTGGTCTGCTCGGGCTGATCGGCGCACTCGTTCTCCCCCTCGTTCTCGGCGCGCTCATCGCACTTCTTGCGCGCACCGTTGTGCGTTGGCGAAGCGCCGGCTCTAGGATCAGCGAGTAGGAGGATCTGATGAGGCCTTATGACGTTGCTGCGATTCGCGCACGATTCCCTTCGCTTGCCAACAGGCTCCCCGATGGCCGACCGATCGCCTTCCTCGACGGCCCCGCCGGCACACAGGTGCCGCAGACGGTGATTGACGCCTATGCCGACTTCTTCCTTCGTGCCAACGCCAACAACGGTGGCTACTTCAGCACGTCGCGCGCACAAGCCGAAGTGGAAGACGCGGCACATCGCGCCGCGGAAGACCTACTCAACGCACCAGAAGAGAGTGTGAAGTTCGGCGCGAACATGTCCACACTCAACTTCCAGCTGTCGCGTTCACTCGCACGAGCACTGCAGGCGGGGGATGAGATTGTTGTCACCCAACTTGACCACGATGCGAACTACAGCCCATGGCGACTGCTTGCAGAAGATCATGGTCTCGTCTTGAAGGTGATCCGCCTCAACGCCGCGGACGGAACACTCGACATGGATCACTTTGACTCGCTCCTTGGCCCGCGCACCAAGATCGTTGCCGCCGGAATGTCGTCGAACGCGCTCGGCACGATCAATCCGTCAAAGCGGATCGTGGAGTCAGCTCATGCCGTGGGCGCGATCACCGTGCTGGATGCCGTCTGCAGCGCCCCGCACTACCCCATCGACGTCCAGTCGCTCGACACCGACTTCCTCCTCTGTTCTCCATACAAGTTCTACGGACCGCACGCAGGACTGCTGTACGGGAAGCTGCCACTCCTTGAGCGCTTCGGCAGATACAAGGTGCGACCCGCGCACGACCTCTGGGAGACGGGAACCCCCGCATTCGAGGCGATGGCGGGCGTTACGGCGGCGATCAACCATCTCGCCTGGATCGGGCGGGAGTTCGGCGACCCGGCAGATCATGCGCCACTCGGTGGACGAAGAGGCGAGATTCGTGCGGGGCTCAAGGCGATCACTCGTTACGAAACCGAACTGGTGCGCACGCTTCTTGACGGGCTTGAGCAGATCAGCGGCGTGAAGGTGCGCGGCATCACCGACCGTAACCGGCTCAGCGAACGCACCTCGATCGTCTCGTTCACGATGGACTTCGCAACGCCTGATCAGGCGGCCGAACATCTTGCGGGCGACGGCATTCAAGTTTGGAGCGGCGACTTCTACGCGCCGAACGCGATCGACGCGCTCGGACTCACCGAAAAGGGAGGCGTCCTGCGCACGGGACTGATGTCGTACAACACCGTCGATGAGGTTGAGCGACTCCTCACCTCACTCAAACAACTCGCCGCGACAACGGCTGCCGCCGCTCGCGCCTAGGCAACGTGCGCGCCCCGCTGATCCTGATCACCGTTGCGGATCACGACGCAGATCTCGACCCCGCTCGCGTCGCGCTGGTAAACGCGCGCTATGCCGATGGGATCCGCCGCGCTGGCGGACTACCGATACTCATCTCCGCAACGGCAACGCCGTCGCAGCGGGCCACGGCGTTCGCCAGCATGGAGGGCCTGCTCCTGTCCGGCGGTGCCGATGTGCATCCAGACCGCTACGGTGAACCGATCGACGGCGCAGTGGAGATGGATGTGGCGCGCGACGCGTTGGAGTGGGAGGCGATCAGCGCAGCGGACGCGCGCGGTCTCCCCATCTTCGGCATCTGCCGCGGGATGCAACTGCTGAATGTGCATCGCGGCGGTAGCCTGCTGCAGCATGTCGAGGGGCAGGTTGGTGCGCCGTATCCTGCAACCCCAGCGCTGACGCACCCGCTCAGCGTGCAAGAGGGGACGCGCCTCGCAGAGATCCTTGGCAGCATCCGTGCGCCTCTCGCCGTGAACAGCTACCACCATCAGGCGGTGACGCCAGCGCGACTCGCGGCTGGGCTTCGCGCCTCCGCGTTTGCGGAATCGCCGCGCGGACTCCTGGTGGAGGGCCTCGAGGCGCCAGGCGAGCGATTCGTCCTTGGCGTGCAGTGCCACCCCGAGCGCACGGAGAGCTCCCCCGCCGATCTTGAGCGCGTCTGGCGCGCCTTCGTCGGGGCGGCCGCCCGCACGCCTGGTGCCGCAGGGAGCGGTGTGGCACAGTCTGGGACATGACCCAGACTCAGGGAGAAGACTTCAACAAGAGCGATCGCACGGCGCGACTTTTGCGCACGCTGAAATACGTGGAGGCGGTCGGCGAGGCGGGGATCCGGCCGAACGACCTGGCGAAGAAACTCGGCGTCAGCCGCCGCACCGCCTATCGAGACCTGAAGGCGCTGGAGCGCGAGGTCGACGTTCCGATCTGGAACGAACATGGACGCTGGGGCGTCTTGCAGAGCGGCCTCCTCCCCGCGCTCCGCTTCAGTCGCGACGAAGCGATCGCGATCGTCTTGGCGGCACGACTCCTTGCGAAATTCGCCACCGGGTACGACCCAGAGCTTGGCGCTGCGCTGATGAAGCTCGGCGGCATGCTCGACGAACCACTCCGCTCTGCAGTGGAGCGCACGGTGTCACAGATCAGCGAGCTCCGCAATCAGCCAGAGGCACAGTCGCGGCTACGGGTGTTGGCGAACGCCTGGGTGAACGGTCGCGTCCTTGAATTCGAATACGCCGCCGCCTGGAGCAGTCCAGGAACCACACGCACCGCGCGGGTGCACCCATATCTGATCGAGCCATCGGCCGCAACGCTCGCAACGTATTTGATTGGTTTTGATGAGACACGCAACGCGATGCGCACCTTCCGAGTTGATCGCATCAGCAATCCGCGCATGACACCATCCACCTTCACCCGACCACAAGAGGTGGAGTTGGAGCGGACACTCGCCGCAGCGTGGGACATCGTCGCGGACCAGCCGCTCGAAGAGATCGTCGTCCGCTTCGCGCCGGAGGCTGCAGCGCGCGCATCGGAGACGCGCTGGCATCCGTCGCAGACGAGCGAGCGAGAATCGGATGGTTCGCTCCTCTGGCGGGCACGGGTCTCCGGCCTCCTCGAAGTACGCGCGTGGATCCTGGGTTGGGGCGATGGAGTCGAAGTGCTGAAGCCTCAGGCGCTTCGTGATGATGTGGCGCGCACACTCGTCGCGGCGGCGGCACGCTACACCAACGCATGACCGGCAACGGGAGCGACGCGGCGCGCTTCAAAGCGGTCAACCTGATCAGTGATCCGATCCACGGCTATATCGAACTGACGAAGCGCCTCACCCCAGAGGGCGCCGCGGCGCTCGGCCACCTCGCAGAAGAGGCGGCGGAGGAGGACCTTCTCGATACACCATGGCTGCAGCGACTGCGTCGGATCAGCCAACTGCAGAGCGCACGATGGGTCTTCCCGACCGCTGAACACAGCCGCTTCTCCCATGGCCTCGGGGTGATGCACGAGGCGGGCCTCTGGGCGCGACAGCTCTACGGTTCGCTCGCGGAGCAACTGCGCGCGAGCGGTGACCCGGTGCCAAGTGAAGGACTGGTCGTAGAGACGCTCCGCGTTGCTGGGCTCCTCCACGACGTTGGCCACGGCCCATTCGCGCACTTCTTCGATCAGGAGGTGCTGGAGCGCTTCCCAGCTCCAGACGACGCGCGCCGCGCGCCGGGGAAGCGCCTTGCCCACGAAGATCTATCGGCGCTCATCATCGAGCACGAGGTTGGCGGGATCATCGGCAGGCTCCGCCGCGCACCGGGTGAGCATGCCGAACGAGATCGATTTCACGATGGAGAGTCGATCGATCCGACGTGGGTGAGCTTCCTCATCTCCAAGCCACCACTCGACGACCCGACGGTGCCGCGTTGGCTACGCATCATGCAGCCGCTCCTCTCCGGGGTCTTCACCGTCGACAACCTCGACTACGTCCGTCGCGACTCGTACATGACCGGCGTGCAGATTGGCGCCGTCGATGTAGAGCGCCTACGTCGCTACAGCTTCATCGGCCCTCGTGGCCTCACCCTCTACGAGCCCGCCGTCGGCGCGCTGGAGAGCTTCCTGAACGCACGGCACTTCATGTACCAACAGGTTTATCTGCACCGCACCGTCCGCGGCATCGATCTTGATATGAAAGAGGCGTTCGCTCCTGGGATCCGCGCGATCTTCGGGGAGAAGTCTCCTGCTGACGACCTTGCCGCCTACCTTGAACTCGACGAGTACACGCTCCTCCATCAGGCGGCGCGATGGGCGCGCGGCAGCGACCTCTCTCCGTCGCCAGTGCCAGGCGACGGCCGCGTCACCCACGCGGTGGCGGAGGCGTGGCGCGCGATCCTCTTCCGCAATCCGCGCTGGCAACTTGAGGAAGAGGTGCGCGCAGAGTTTGGCGACGAAGGGATCCCCGCCAGCCTCCTTGAACGGTTGGGTGCGCCGGTCCCTGGAGAAGTGGCGATCGATCTCGCGACCTGCGACCCGCGCCACGTCGAGGGCGACGCCGCCGACCGTCTCCTCGCGGTTGAGGGTCGCGAGGGTCGCGAGGCACGACCGATCTCAGAGCTCCTGACCAAGCTTCCGCTCTACAGCGTGATCGCGAGGCGCTACCGCCGACGATAACTTCGCGTCGCTTCGCCGCCCGTCGGCGCGGCGCGCTATCGATTCGCGCGCAACCAGGCGAGCACGAGGAACATCGATCGACAGTCGGCGGCGTTGTACTCCGCACCGGCACGGAAGTAGTCGTAGTCGGCGAGACGCTTCCCTTCAGCGGCGGCGCGGGCATCCGCCGTATACGCTGCCGCCATCGCTCCCATCCCATCTGCGGGACCGTCGCCCCATGAGACGTCGATCAGCCCCTCCGCGCGCATGGACTTTGCAATCTCCTTCAACCCATACCCGTACGCACCACGAACGCTTACGGGGACGCGGTAGACAAGCTCATCAAAGGGGTCGAACCATCCGATCTCCTCTGGAAGCCTCCAGGTCGGATGTCGGCTCACCGCCGAATCGGCGGCGGTGAAGAGCAGGTTTCGCTCCGCTGGAGACCAGTGCACGATGCGCGTTGCACCCCAATCAACGCTGAGCGATGCTCGCCATGCGCTCATGTAGGCAAGCCACGCGTCAAGCACGGCGCGTTCGGAGGTGCTGTCCAGCCGATCGCCACTCCACTGACCAAACGATTGGAACCACGCCTGATCCTCGCTTCGTGGAGAGAAGAGGCGGTCACCCACAACGGCGCCCGCCGCCTCTGCCGCCGCAACCTCACGCTCGGTCGGCTCTCGCCCATCGATCGAGACGTGGCAGCCAATCTGGAAGATGCAGGTTGCTCCTCCGACAAGAGGCAGCGCGGTGAAGTCATCATTGAGGTTCCCCGCGTTTTCAAAGTCGACATGGAACTCGATGCGTGCCGGCCGACGCCAGTGTTGATCATCGCGCAGCTCGATATTCGCCGGCAGCACCTTTGCGGCGGCTGGCGCGGAGGCCGGAATGGCATTCGCAGCGAGGACTGCCGCAAGTCGGCGTGGGCGCGCGTCGCCTGTCACCCCAAGTCGTTCCGGAGTGAGTCCAGGCTCATCACGGCGGACGATCCCGGAGGCGATCGCCGCGTCTCGCAGATCGGGGCCAACTCCGGGGAGGTAGGTCAACTCGCCGATCTCTTGCGCAATGCGGCGCTTCGCCTCGCTCCACGGCTGGTCCTGGTCGGCGTTCATGTTCGGATAGAGCTCTGGTCGGGTCGGCCGCGGCAGCGCCTCCCATGCAGCGCCGTCGCGCCGAAGCGTACGGATCCATTCGAGCGCGCGACCGACCTCCACCGCAAGCGGCATCTCATCGTCGCGTGTGCTCTCACGATCAACGGGGACCCGTGCAAGTCGATCGAGTGCGCCACTCCCGCGGCCCTTGCTGCTCACCCAGGTGCGGCCGAGTAGGAAAGCTTCTGGCGGACAGTAGCCCTGAAGACGTGCGATCGCCGCGGTGTAGACGAGCACCTGCCCTGCGTAGTGGCGATGCGAACTCCCCGCATATCCGTTTACCGAAAGATCGAGCGTCGAGAACTTCACATCCACCACCACGTAGTGCCACGGTGGCGCCTCTCCCCCTTCTGGCGCCAGTGCTGGCGCGGGACGCACCGCCTCATCCGGCCGAAGCGTCCCAGGGAAGAGGCGTTCGAGCGCGTCGCTCCGCACGAGAAGGTCAATCGCTCCGTAGGTTCGATCCTCAGGGTTCCGAACGACCGCCTGCTCGATCAGCTCCACCCCTTCGCACATCGCCGCGAAGGTGGCCTCTGCGGCGGAGAGGGTTTGCGTCGCCTTCCATCCATCTGACACGAGGCGATGAGAGTTGACCTTCGGTTCAAGGATCTCAAAGATGCGCGCTTCAAAGCGGTTCCCTTGCGCAAAGAGAAGTTCGCGCAGGTCGTACGGGCTCGGTGGGCTTGCATCTGCACCCGCATCTCGTGAAAACCCTTTGGCGGCGCCGTGCACTTCGAGCCAATCCAGCAGCGGATCTCTCCGCAACCAGTTTCGCGTCTTGGATGCCGAGACCCAGTCGCGCCAGGCTGCGCGATCGCCCGGTTCTGGGTTGCGCACCTCTCCCGCATCACTCGTGGTGATCGCTTGTCGACCGGTCGTCGGCGGCGGCGAGGCGAGGTAGCGGCGCAAGTCTTCCATCAGCGCCGACCTTCACCGCGTGCGATCAGCGCCACGCCGCCGAGGAGCAGCAGCGCGCCTGCAACCAGGCCCGGGTCGGCCGCTTCGCCCAAGAGCCCCACGCCGAGAATCGCGGCGACGAGCGGCTGCAGAAAGAGTGCAGCGGCCGCGACACGCGGAGGTGCCGCCGCATATCCGCGATACCAGAGCGACCAACCGATCGCCGTTGCCCCAATGGCGAGATAGGCGACCGCGGCGAGCGTGGCAGACGTTGTCGCGGCGGCAAGGTTGAATCCGCCAACGATCACCTCAGCGAGCGCGACCGGCGCAATGAAGACGAGTGCGAGCGCAGCGGTGAGGCCAATGGCCCGGCTCGCACCGATTGCGGCAACGAGTGGTCGACCGAGTGACGAGTAGAGCGCCCATGTGGCCCCAGCGCCGACGAGCGCGAGCATCCCAAGCACGCGCGACGGCTCCACAACGTTGATTGCAGCAGCCCCACGCAGTGAAAGGAGGAGGACACCAATCGCGGCGAGGCTGATCCCTCCCCATGCGCGCACGGGGATCGCCACCCCGTCGAGCAGTCGACCGAAGAGGAGTACGAAGATTGGGGTCGCCATCGTTACCACCGAACCCTCGACCCCCGAGGTGAGCGCGGTGCCGCCGAACTGCAGCAGCATGCTCGTTGCGGCAACAAACGCAGCACCCCACGCGGCGCGGTGCGGGACCTGCGACCATCCAAGGCTCACTCCGCGAACCTTCGCGTAGATCATCAGCACGGCCACACCAAGGGCGAGGCGGATCAGGGTGAGGGTGGCGGGAGGGATCGCCTCAAAGGTAGCGGCGGAGATGACGTAGAGGCCACCCCAGAGTGACGCGGCGATCGCCAGATCGACGGCGGGGGCGCGGCTCGCAGGAGGGTGCGGTGCGCTTCCTCGGCTCATCGGCGCAAGTGTAGCCGAGGGTTGCCGCACGCTACCATTGGAAGATGACCGAGCGACTGAACGAACGACTCACGACTCCGCACTTCAGTCCCGCAGGTGATGCCCGCGCGTCATATGAGACGAGCGGGACAACCTTCTTGCAGTATCTTGCGCGACGCGCAGCAAAGACCCGCATCTTGATGCCGCTCGGCAACCTGTTGCGCGGCGATCGCCTTGGCGGTCCTGAGTTTGCCGGCGCACTGGCCTGTTTCGCCTACTACTGTGTAGCGGCATCCACCACCTACGGAAGCGGGTACCAGCAGCCGAACTTTACCGACGAACAGAACGTAGAGGAGCGCGATCTCGAGACCGGGGTAGTTCTGAGCGCGACGAACACGGGCGGCCGACGCGAAATCGCAGCGAAGATTCGCGCGGACGTGCCAAAGATCGGAATCTACGAGGCGAGCGAGCGCGTGCTCGGTACAACGATCGGAATCCGCGGACTCGGCATGCCCGCCCCCTCCACCTTCGCCTTCGATGTTGACGCGGCTGGTCGCCGCGCCGGCCTCGCCGCCTGGCGTGGTACGGCACGTGGCACGGTCACCACAGAGCTCGCTCCCACGCTCCGTGGCAGCCGGATCCGCGCGTACGGTTCGCTCGACCTCCACGGCAGCGACGGGAGTCGCGGCCGCGCAGAGGTCACCCGCGACGGGCAGGTTCGAGTTGAGGTCCGGGATCCGCGGGGCGGCATCCTGCACCTCAACGCCCCACTCAAGTAGCGACGCGGCGTGCGAGAATCTATCGCATGTTGAAAGCATCGCGACCAGCCCCGCTCGAACCCGAAGCGATCGCCGCCGTCCGCCGTCCATTTGACGA
>Ga0129336_10000512_pt1 | contig 22605 bp, 14 predicted proteins | sample CPB6_02_DNA_FD_96878 | JGI IMG/M metagenome (GOLD analysis project Ga0129336, IMG submission 96878) | Freshwater to marine salinity gradient microbial communities from Chesapeake Bay, USA - CPBay_Sum_0.6_0.2_DNA | ecosystem: Environmental > Aquatic > Marine > Coastal | place: USA: Chesapeake... | reverse complement strand
CATTGTTTCCATTGAGACCGGTATTACCAGTGTTACCTGTAGATCCCCAAGTACCACCAGCACCACCGGTACCACCAGTACCAGCATTTGTTCCACCAGCAGATCCAGTAGATCCTGATGCATTAGCACCTTCATATCCCTGACCTCTTCCACCAAGTCCACCTGCACCGCCACCACCTGGTGCGGTGTAGTAAAGATTTACATAACCGCCGTCATTATGATAATAATCATTAGTAATAGATGCTGGACTTTGATATCCACTTCCTCCTCCTCCACCACCAGTTGCTTGGCGAATACCGTATCTAGACCACAGTGAACTAGGAAGAGCTCTCGTATTGTCGCAACTGTATACACCTCCTCCACCACCATAAGTTCCGGCACCTCCTCCACCTCCTCCACCACCATCGCATGGAGCGCCTTGGCCATCTGCACCATTTCCAAGTCCAATACCGCCCCATCCACCAGCATTTCCTCCAGAAGTACTGGCAGGAAGATTCCAAGCTCCTCCTCCTCCACCACCACCGCCACCAGCTATGATTATCCAACGTCCGTCTGTATTACTGTATACTCCGGTAGCACCACCACCGCCACCACCAGATCCAGAACATCCACCTGCTGCTCCACCTAATCCTCCAGTAGCAGCTCCACCTGCTCTATAAGATGGTCTGCCAAAACATCCTGGTCCATTTTCACCAGCTTGTCCAGCATAAGCAGTAATTGTCCTAGCTACATAGTTTGGTAATGTAAATGTGCCAGCTCTACCATAACCACCAGAAGTTCCATTTCCGTTCGAATCTCCTCCACCACTTCCACCTCTTCCTCCCGCCACTGATAAGGAAATATTATATGCAGTTGAAGGTATTGAAACAGTTCCACTAATGCCAGTTGCTACGCTATAAACTCCTGCACCACCAGTACCACCTTGTCCTCCAGAACCTCCACCGGCATAAATTCGTCCATTATTTTGTATGAATATATTTGATTTACCGGCAAAAATAGCGTTTCCACCGTCTCCACCAGTTCCAGTCTTTGGTACTCCTCCAGCACCATAAATGTTTCCATTGTTTACTAGCGTAAATTTGGCACCAAAAGTACTAGGAATACTAAGTGCATAATTAGATACGCTAGTGGCACCAACCGTTCCATTGACGATAAGTTTTTTATTAGTAGTTGTTGATAACCAAACTGAAGATGCAAATAAAGTTGATACATCTAAATTCTCAGCGTTAGTGATTGTTACGACAACTTCCGCAACCTTACAAAAGAAATCGCTAAAACTAATTTGTCCACTTGAAGGAACCCCAGATGCTACACCATAATACTCATTAATCCCAATAGGATTTGTTCCACCAAATTCAGTTTGAATGTCTAGAAGACTTATAGTTCCACTAGGACATGGTAATGGCATTATCCAACCCTCCCTAGTCTAGTTCCAGTTGCTAACCAAGTGACATTTGAGTTATTTACTATGTAATAACCAGCGGCCCCGCCATTGCCAGTAGTTCCATTAGAACCATTCGTACCCCAATCACCACCAGCGCCGTCAGTTGTATTTCCAGTAACTGAAGGCATGGTATAAATTTTGGTTCCTGAATAATAGTTACTGATAGTAACTTGATTTGCAGTTTGATCAGTTAATCCTGTTTGGTTTATAAGATTATATACAGTGTTAGGTGTGTAATTAGGTCCTCCTACTGTTCCTGTAAATGATGCGCTAGGATCCTTTTTGAGTTCATATACACCACTAGAACTGAGACTAACTCGTATTGAACTATTGCTTCCGGACATAATTATACCGCCCAACCCAAATTTATTTGCATTTGAACTAGTACAATAACTTGTTGGTGATCCACGATACCAGATACATCCATCTAGGCCAATATTACCAACACCAGAACTAGTTTGGTTTACAGTAATATTACTATTAGATGAAAAATACATATAGTTCGTATATGAAGAACTATTGGTGATAGTGATATCTGAATTGGGCGGAAATCTGTTTGTATAATTTCTTGTACTAGTGCTAGTATATTTTATTGTGTTACGACCAGCACCGGTTGTACTGGTAGTTTTTGTTTGTTTGTAACCTTGTCCCAATCCCCCTGTCAATTGTGCAGTTTGTGTAAGTTCTAATGTCGTTCCCGTTGTAGTATGAGTACTGCTAGCAGTGCCAGTATCACCTTTACCTCCACCTCCACCACCAGCATAAATTGTTCCATTATTTTCAATAGAAACACTTGAAGATGCTAGAATAGCGTTTCCACCATTTCCACCATTTGTAGAACCTCCAGCACCTTGAATAGATCCATTGTTTATTAGTTTAAAAGATCCTCCCAATCCACTAGGAATAGTCAGTGCATAGTTACTTACACTTGTAGATCCAACTATAACGCCTGAGTTAATCGTTAAAATTTTAATCGCAGATGATGCCCATTCTTCAGTTGTAAAATAACTCGAAGCACTTACATTCGTCGATTCGGATGTAATATACTTATTGATAATAATTGCTTTTTGTGTGCAAAAAAAGTCACTAAAACTGATTTGTCCACTTATAGGAACAGTTGTTGCACTAGATGGTACATAACTACCATTTCGATAGTATTCGTTGATTCCTGCAGGATTTGCTCCACCAAATTCGGTTTGAATGTCTAGAAGACTTATAGTTCCACTAGGACATGGTAATGGCATTACATATTACCTAATTCTTCAACTTTTTGAGTTAATGTGTCGATCATTTTTTGCTGATCTTTAATCGCTTCAATTAGAAGAGGAATTAATTTGTCATAGTAAATTGTCTTATACTGGTTATCAATAGGAGCATCAGTGACAATTTCTGGAAGAATTTTTTCAACTTCTTGAGCACTTACACCAACTTCCCTTTTAACTTCATATCCAAGTTCTTGTGCAACTTCATTTGGTTCATAATAGAATCCATTCAAACTGCAAACTTTATCTAAAGCATTTTCAATATTTCCTAATTTAGTCTTTAATCTGTCGTCAGAGAAAAATGCAGTAATGTTTCCTGTCGCAGTAATTGCACCATTAACTGCTAAGTTACCAGTAGTAGTTGTCTGGGATGCTTCTAAGTAAAGATCATCATCAGCATCATTACGAATACCAATATGTAACCTAGTATTTTCTCCACTCTCAACATAATATTTGATGAATGCAAAGTCTCCGCTTCCACCGCCAGGATCACTATTCCAAACAATTCCGTTATTTCCAGATCCTGCAGAAGGAGTAATTTTACCGAGTACGCTTAGACTATCTGTTCCAGGATCGTATGTTAATCCAGAATCAGTGTAAAGAATTTCGGGAGTTGCAGATCCATTATTAGAATCAACAAAAGTTAAATAATATGTTCCGGAACTATTATTTGATCTTGTTTTAATATTATCAGCATTCGTTGCATTGGTTGCATTCGTAGCGTTCGTTGCATTCGTAGCGTTCGTTGCATTCGTAGCGTTCGTTGCATTGGTTGCATTAGTTGCAGTACCTACAGTTAAAGTGGATTGATCTACCCAAGAAGGAGGGGAACTAGAACCATTCGATTTAAGTATCTGCCCAGAAGTTCCTGCAGAAAGAGTTGCTGTATCATTATTTGCTGCCTGATATAAGAGAACATTACTTGCATTTATTGAAAGATCAGTGGCAGTTGCAACATTAATAGTAGTAGGTGCAACCCATGACCACCCACCAGATCCGTTTGCTGTTAAGATATAATTAGCAGTTCCAGATCCACTAGAAGAATCTAAAATTGATGATGGTTTTATCTTAGAAACTGATAAAACATCTGTTGAAGGGTTATAAGTTATTGCGGAATCTGTATAAACAGATTCATAACCTGCAACAGCATTATCACTATCAACAAACGTCAGATAAAAACTAGCGGCAGTACTAGAAGTTACCGCTTTGATAGTATCTGACTGTGCTACTGTTGCAGCAGCAAAGTTAATTCCTTGATTTGATGCTGATGTAATACGACCTTTTGCATCAACAGTTATAACAGGAACTGTCGTGGCAGATCCATAAGTCGCTGCAGTAACTCCAGTGTTCGCTAAAGTTCCTGTTGCAGTAGCATTTGCGCTTCCATCAAAATTAACGTTCCAAGATAAGTCTCCAGTTACTGCTATATTTCTAGCAGTTGCTAATTTAGTTGCAGTATCAGCGTTACCTGTTACTGCACCCACAAATCCCGCAGCATAAACATTTTTCCATCTAAAAGATGCTGCACCTAAATCATAGGTGTTATCTGCTGATGGTACAAAATTAGAATTAATTCTCGAAGTAAAAGTGACTGTATCGGTACTGGCATCTCCCAAGATTACATTACCAGTAGCAGTTAAATTGCTTAAAGTTAGGAGATTTGTTGAAGGATTATAAGAAATATCACCATCAGTATAAAGTGCTTCATATGCAGCACTACCATTATTACTATCAACAAATGTCAAATAATATGAAGCATTAGTACCTATGCTTGCTGTTTTAATATTATCAGCATTTTGAACTGTTGCTGTACTAAAGTTAATTGATTGATTGGACGCTGATGTAATTCTACCTTTGGAATCTATTGTTATTTGTGGAACTAATACTGTAGATCCATAAGTTCCTGCAGTAACTCCAGTGTTCGCTAAAGTTCCTGCTGCAGTAGCATTTGCGCTTCCATCAAAATTAACGTTCCAAGATAAGTCTCCAGTTACTGCTATATTGCGGGAGTTTGCTAATTTAGTTGCAGTATCAGCGTTACCGATGATTGCCCCAACAAAATTATTAGCATAAATATTATCCCATTTATTAGAAGTTCCACCTAAATCTAGGGTTCCATTAGTTGAAGGGAATACGTCAGAATTAATTCTTGAGGTAAACGTAACTGTATCGGTATCAGCGTTTCCTAAATTTACATTACCATTAAATGTAGCAGTAGATGAGACAGTTAAATTGGTTGAAGTTAGTAAATCTGTTGATGGGTTGTAGGTAATACCACTATCAACAAGAACTGTCGAAATTCCACTAGTTACACTTGATAATACTAAGTAACGATTAGCATTGGTGGAATCACTAGTTACACTTAAACTTGTAGCAGCACCAGTTAAACTACCTACGATTGTATCTGCATGTATAGTACCCCATCTTAAAGTATTTGATCCTAAATTATACGTACTTGCTGTAAGAGGTAAGATGTTACTATTAACACTCGCAGTAAAAGTAACTGTATCTGAAGAAGCATCTCCCAAATTAGTATTATTTCTAACGCTTAATCCACTTACAGATAATACGTTAGTTGATGGGTTATAAGATAAGTCATTATCGACGTATGCTAATGAACTGCCGCTTGTTGATCCTGAAAAAACTAGATATCTAGATGCATTAGTGGAATCATTAGTTACACTTAAACTTGTGGCAGCACCAGTTAAATTTCCATATAAATTATTCGCATAAACATTATTCCATCGTAAAGCATTTGTACCTAAATCATAAGTATTATTTGCAGAAGGAATACCATTACTACTAATTCTTGAATTAATTGTAAGTGTATCGGATGTTGAATCTCCTAAAATTACATTACCACTAAACGTTCCTGTATTTGTAACACTGAGATTGCTTACTCCTAACGTATCTGTTGAAGGATTATAAGTTATTGCTGAATCGGTATAAACATACTCAATTGTTGCAGATCCATTATTTGAATCGACAAAAGTTAGATAATGGTTTCCAGTTCCTGTAGTAGTTGCTGTTGCCACACGAGTGGCGCTATCAGCGTTACCAACAATTGCTCCTACAAACGTATTAGCATAAATTTCATTCCATTTTTCAACTGCATTTCCTATATTGTAAGTTCCACTAACTGATGGTGTTATTGAACTGCCAATTCTAGAGTTAATTACAAGATTATCTGAAGTTGAATCGCCTAAATTAACATTACCGCTAAATGTTGCAACACCAACTACATATAAATCTGTGGTTGTAGTAAATCCAGAAACTCCCAGATTTTGAATTGTACCAATACCAGTTGCTTTAAAATCTAGTGTTTGTAAATGTTCACTAAAAGTTCCTCTTCTAGCTCCAAGTTCATCATAAAAAACATCATCAAGAACATATAGATCTCCACCAACATAAAGATCTCCACCAGTTGTTGTAATGCCACCTGATGTTGCTAAATCAACTCTTCCTGCTACATTTAATCTTTTTTCAATACCAACTCCACCATCGACAATTAAAGCACCAGTATCTTTACTTGTAGATTCTGTAGTATCATTAACAAAAACAGAATCATTAATTTGAGTTGTACCTCCTAAAGAATCTAGAATAAGATTTCCAGAAGTTGTACTGACAGTATTAGTATCAAATTTAATATTGTCAAATGTTCCAACACCAGTTACTCTTAAGTTATTAATATTAACTTGAGAATCAAAGGTTGAAATTCCAGATGCACTTAATCGATTAAGATTTGTGGATTGATAAACTTGTAAATTTAATGAAGTGGTAAGTCCTGCAACTTTAAGAGTTGTAATTGTAGCAACTCCAGTAACATTTAAATCAGTTACGTCAATTGCTCCTACAAATTTTGTTGCAGTTACAATTCCTGCAAAATTTGCACTTGTTCCGTTTAAATATCCAAGTGTTGTAACACCAGTGACTTGTAGATGTTGAGTTGTAGTTACACCACTAACTTTTAAGGTTGAAGTTGTGGTAACTCCTGTAATATTTACATAATCTAAGGTTGTCTGACCTGTAAATATAGATTTTCCTTTTACATCTAAAGTTTCTGTTGGATATGTACTACCGATTCCAACTCTTTGATTTACTTCATCATATACAAAAATTGGGGCACCATCAACTACACCAATATTGTTATGGAATTGAATATTTTGATATGTTCCACCTGCACCTGCAGCAAGTGAGGATTGATTAATCCAAGTAAGTCCACCTAAATTATTTTTTGCTAATATTGAACCAGTTGTACCTGGTTGATTGTTATAATCATAAATGGTTCCTCTCAGTCTCAAGTCACCATTTAAATCAAGTTCTTGAGTTGGATCTGCAGTGTTTATGCCAACAGATCCAATACCAGTTATTGTAAAAATTGTCCCTCCAGATCCAACTTGAAGTTGATTTCCAGCTCTTACTAATCCAGAAGCAGCATCAAAAGTTAAATTAGAAGAAGTTCCAAACTCATTTGATGAATTGAATAATAATTCACCCGTATTTCCTGGTGCAAATGCTGTAATAGTAACTGCAATTCCAGGATAAGAAGTTCCTTCACCACTACCATCAGCAGTAACAGCAAAACCAACAAAATTTAATTGTGAAGTACTACTAAATCCACCAACAAGTACACCTTCATCAAAAATACTAATGGCACCAGGTATCAATCCTCCACCAACAGGAACCCAATAACGTTCTCCAGGATATCCTTCAATAGAAACAACTTGATATTGTTGTCCAACAGGTGGTGAATCTCCAGGAGCTACTGGATCACCAAAATTTGGTTCTGCCTGAGATATATCCAGAAACCTGTATCTGTCTTCAGTTAATTTTGATTGGGGAGTTCTTGGTATTCTACCTGTTAGATACTTTGCCATATTGAGGTTATGCTATGCTATTTTCCAAAATGCTACAAATAAATTCCATTTGCAATGGACCTACTGAACCTCCACTTACATAAGTATGAGCAATGCCTGCTACTACTCCAGAATTAGTTACAAATGTTTTTGATGTCCCAACACTACCAATAATTGAATCAACCGTAAAAGATTGTTGGGGAGATGGGAAAATACTAGTCGTTAATCCAAAAGAACCACTACATGTAAAGGCAAGTCCACTCATAGTGACTTCATCACCCGCAACAAAATTATGTGCAGTTCCCGTAGTTACTGTAGTAATTCCTGAGATATTATCATATTGGCAGTCAGTTATTGTTACAATTCCAACCTGAACTCCTTCAATTACAAGAGAATCGGTAAGAATAGCAGTTCTTTCTAATACTAAACGCCCATCAACAATTACTAAAGCATCATTTGGGGGAATTTCTGCATCTTTTATAAGTCTTATATTTCTAGTATTTCCTGCAGTTCTTTGTGAAGTGCTCTTTCTTCGATGTGTGACAGTAATTGTTGGATATGTGTTTACACCAACATTGGCAACTTGTGCATATAAAATAATTGAAGAAACACCAGTAGGAGTTGTATATACCGTTTGTTCTCCCGGTGCAACTGGAACTGATATTGTTAAAAATTTATTAAGCGGTGCAATTGCCATGTTTTATCTTAATGCAAGTATAAGTGGTGTAACCTCTGCCTGAATTGCTTTACTAAAGTCTCTTCCTCGAATTGTTGCTGTTGGTTGATTAATTTGAAATCCTTCACCAATATCAAAATTTCCTTTTTGATCTGTGCTTGTAAATGGAATTTGTGCTCCATCTAATGCAACAATTTCATTTGCTTTAATCGGAACAGCACCCTGAAAGGGTGTTGCTGTATTTATATCAGTTCCGCTACCGATGTATTCGAATGAATGAGAGCTTGTAAGAATTCTACTAATTCTTTTTAGCGAAACTTGTTCGCCACCAAATAATTCATAAGGAATAAATTCATTAAACGTAACTGTAGTAAGTCCAGATACCGTTGGTTCTGTAGCAGAATCTACTGTATAATAAATTGGTTGTGTAATAATTGATGCCGCTGCTCCAACTACATCTCCACCATCAATAAAGACTTCTAAGTTTTGAGATGATAGATAATTTCTACCACTATTTACAACATCAATAGAAGTAATAGCACCAGTAATTTCATCAACTGTTGGACTTAATTCTGCAATAATGCCCTGAGGTCCTTTAGGATTTTGCGATAAATCATCTGCATCACGTATAATTACAGTTGGAGGAGACGCAGCACTGAAACCAGATCCCCCATTAATAACTACTATTTCTTGGATTTGAACCATAGGTTCTTGGATAACTCCAGATCCAACAGTATCTGAATAATTATCTAAATTTATTTTAAAGAACAATGCTTGACCATCATAAGGTCTTCTAGGATTAGTATCATTATCCAACATATTTTCAAATGTAACAGTATCACTTGAGGGATCCACACCAGGTTGAGATCTTGTTGGTGGGTAGGTTCCTACAGTTGCAGTAAATTCTGTTGCACCAAGACCTACAGCATATAATCCATAATTTCCAAATGAAGAGTTAGAGTTAGTAAGATCGCAAGATCCTCCACTATCACAATAGATTCCTATATCACAGTTGATTGTAAATATAGAAACCAATTGAGCATAACCATTATTTGTAATTGAAACTCCGATACCATTCTCATTATATTGGGTGAAGGAATCACAAACCATACATTTTAGGTCATTACCAATACTGTTAGTTCCACTAAAATCTGCACTAGCATGATTTCCATCAATTTTCATACCAATACTTTTGGTCATGAAATTTGTACAGTTTCTTACATAGGGACTTCTCCATCTACCACTTGGTCCTTCATTTGCGGGTCCTAATGCAATATACCCAGTATTTGCTTGATCGGCAGAATCTAAAGGTGGAAATGCAACTGCACCAGCTCCAGTATATGCTACAGATACACTTGTCCCAGAAAAATTTAAATTCTCAATTAAACATCCTCTTCTGACATGGAATACATCTTTTGTTTTATTAGTTGGTATAATCGTTACAAGTCTTAGATCTTGTCCAGAAACTGTAACATCTGTACGAAGTCCAATTGGGTTATTTTCTACATAAACACCTGGTCTTACATATATGGTATCTCCATCTTGTGCTATTGAAGCTGCTGCACCCACAGTCGCTTTAGCATCACCTTCTAACAAACCACTATTTGCATCATTACCATCTTTAGTTACATAAATGATATTTTGAGTTTGAACTCCTGGTGGTCTCCAAGAAACACCAGTTCCTACAGAAGATAAACGATAATCATATTTTCCAGTCGCTGTACTTTGATTTACGTCAATTAAAGATGAATCAAGTTCTAGTGTACCAACAAGTTTTGTATTTTGACCAACGTTTAAATTTTTCTCAATTCCAACACCACCTTCAACAATTAACGCACCAGTATCTTTATCATTAGATTGTGTTGGACTATTGAAGGTAACATCTCCATCAACATCTAGAGTATTATTAAGAGTTGTAGCGCCATCAACATCTAGAGTATTATTAAGAGTTGTACCACCATCAACATCTAGAGTATTATTAAGAGTTGTAGCGCCATCAACATCTAAAGTGTAATTGAGAGTTGTAGCACCAGTAACGTCTAAAGTGTTGTTAAGAGTTGTAGCACCAGTAACGTCTAAAGTATCATTGAGAGTTGTAGCACCATCAACATCTAGAGTATTATTAAGAGTTGTGGCACCATCAACATCTAAAGTGTCATTGAGAGTTGTAGCGCCATCAACATCTAAAGTGTCATTGAGAGTTGTAGGACCATCAACATCTAATGTTGAATCAAACTCAACCGCTTGTGTTGCGTGAAGTGTTCCGTGTATATCTAATTTGTACTGTGGATTTGTAGTTCCAATTCCGGTTCTTCCATCTGTGGTGACAACTAAGTCACCATTTCTTCCCTCAGAGGTAACTACAAATAAAGTATTTCCTGAAAAATATGAATCTTCAAAAACTGATGATATTCCAACTTGTGTTTTTCTATAAATTCCACCAGTATTTGTGAATCCCCACAAATCCTTAGACTGAATATTTGCTATCCAATTTGGATTATCGGCATTAACACTTGGTACTATATTATCAGTTCCTATTCCAGTGCTATTCGTGTTAACAAAATTTAATGCGGCAAATGCCTGTGCTAAGTCATCTGTTGGAACAAATACACCTTCATCTTGAACGTAAAATCTTGTCATCCGACTAGTCTTATAATGAAATATTTATAGTGATACACGTTATGGATAAAGTGGAGTTCCCTCACCCAAAATAAAAATTCCATCAGATTGTGTAATGTAAGTAGCGATTCCGACTGTGCCAATTCCACTGTCTGTTCTTGCTTCAGCAACTTGTGGAATCCAACGAATCCCTCCAGCATCTCTAACCATAAAAAATCCATTTTTTCCAGGAACATTTTTTGAATCGTATATGTCATGGGATAATTTTATATCTCCAATTACATCAAGTTTTCTCTCTGGAAGAGTACTACCAATGCCAACTCTTCCCCAATTATCATCTGGATCGGGATTTGGAGATTCTGGAATTGGATTTGTATAATCATTGTATCCACGAGTCGTTACGTATAAAGTTGTCCCTCCACAACCAACATGCAATTCTTTTCTTGCAGTTACAATTCCAGCATTTACCCCTTCAGAAACATAAACATTCGATCCAAAATATGCGTAACTATTAAAGATAGAGTTATTCAGAACATTTAAACTCTTAGCATTAATAGACTTATTATTTAAAAAATTGAAATTAGTTTTTATTTCACCATAAATTCTTACATCTTTATAAAAAACAACCTCCTCATTGAAATAGGACTCCATTCCATAGAATTGACTATTCCCTTCGGTTGGTTCTTTATACGGTATCTCATTATTTAACTGAGATTCTTCATTAGACTCCAGAATTTCTTCAAAATTAGGTTTACAGTCAAGACAACTACTTATCCCACAAAGATCTGCAATATCTGCCATATTATGTTACCGCATCAACAACAGTATCGACTACAGCATCAACAATTCCACCTACAATATTATCAATAAAATCTATACCAACAAAACTGCCATCAAAAACTAATTTAGTAAAGTCTTTTCCAAGCAAAGAAATCATATTACCACTGGTTCCTTTTACATCTACTCTTTGACCATCAATCATCAAACGTCCAGAACCAGATTTCATACTAATATTTCTTCCCGCTTTAAAATGAATATCTTGTTCTGCCTCTAACATAATATTTGTTGCATATATGCGAACCATTCCATTTGCAGAAATTGAAACATTACCATTATTACCAATAATGACTACATCTTCTCTACCTTCTTCATTATTAGTTCCACCAGAGATTTGTAGTGTGTGATCATTATAAATGGTCATCAATCCACCACTACTTAAACTGATTGATGATTGATTATCTCCACTATCAGTTACACCATAAAGTTTGTAAACATCTTGCCCAGTCAATCCCATTTGAGGATTTGCAGTGTCAATCCTAAAATTGGGATTAAAACTAATTAACTGTCTTTTGTAAACATTTTTATTTCTTTCTGCCATTTTACGTTACACAATCAATGGACGTTTCTACTTTTTGTGATTTTGATAGTCTATTTAAAGACTCAGCATCTGGTGAAATAGGTATATTTGCAGATTCTTTAATTGCTCCTAATACAGGACGTAAAATAGCACCAAATCCAGTATCAGAAATAATATTTAAAATTGGAACAGTATCAATATTGTTATTTATTGGTGGAGTAACCTTGTAGATTCTACCATTATCAACTTCAATTCCATAATTATTATCAAGATTGTCAGTAATCTGTGTTTTAGAATCATATCCTTCACCACCATTTTCAACAACAACTTTTAAGACAGAGTATTCACCAATGTCTCCGACAGAATAATTTTCACCTTCAGAAACAATATAAATTGATGTTATCTCTCCTTTTTCATTAATGATTGATCTAGCAACCGCACCATATCCTTGATCATTATCATCTATAATTTCAACAAATGGTGGAAACTTATATCCAGATCCAGGATTTGTAAGTTGAACACCAATTACACTGGCAGTAACATTTCCTTCTGGTCCTGTAACAAGATTTCCGAAAATAGGAATTGCTGTAGCTCCAGATCCTCTGCCACCAAAAATATTGATGATTGGTGGAGAAGCAAATTGTAAAGCATCTGTAAAACATTGTTGGACTGAACCAATATCAACTCCAGAATTAACTATGTTTGCAATATTCTGGACGGATTGATAGGTATTTGCCATTGAACTTGCCAATGTTGAAACAGATCCAGAAGGTCCTCCACCTGCTGTCCATTCATTTACAAGACCTTTAAAATTACTTAAATCTTGATTACATCCGAATCCAATTCCAAATTCAGATAACATTCCAATTCCTTCTCTTAGAATATTTCCAAGATCAAAGTTTTCAATAAATTTAAGTAAAGTTTCAACACCTTGTAATGGTCCCTCCATTAAATTTTCAAGAACACCAATAACTTTATTTAAAAGTGATCCGGCAAATTGATCTGCGGCACAACTCACAAAACGATCAACATTATTTACTACCGAACTTAAGATTTCTGACACAACACTCTTAAGTCCATTTATGACCGAACCCATCACACATCCAAACGACTCTTCAAGCAATTTAACTGGCAAAACCATTGCCTGCTGTGCAGCAACTCCCGCAGCATGAGCAATTACTGGGTTTCCTGTTGCAGCAAGAACTTCGGCAAATACAGTTTTATACAATAACTTTAATGCCTTTTTAAGTAATCCCTTTAATCCTGGAAATTTTCCACCTGTGTCTTCATTTCCATTAATTAAAAAGTCAAACATTCCACCAACAAAATCATTGCAGTAGGTAACGATAGCATCCACTGCCTTACTAATTTCTGCTCTAATTTTTTCAATATTTCCCTGAAGTTTTTTAATTTTCTTTAAAAGATTCAGAACACGGGATTTAATTTTATCAAGTTGAGTATTCTTAACTGTATTTGCAAGGGGAATTTTATCACCTATTGCAGAGTTTTCGGATACATTGGAATTTTTACCTGCTTGTTCTGGAGTTACACTTTGAGGTGAACGATTAGAATTTTCTTTAACTTCATTTGATTCTGATGCTTTACCATCTTTAGGATTTAACAATCCTTGTTTTTTTACTAAGTCAGAATATCCAGTAAATCCTTCAAATGGATTTTTATAAGTTGTAGAGGGAACTTGATCAGTTCTACCAAAAGTTGCGAGAATAACTGGAATCTGGGCATTATCACCATCTAAGAAAAATCCAAGAACAATATCACCTTGTTGCAATTGGACACCAGTTGCTACGTTTGCTGCTCCGCTACCTGCTGTTGTTGGAATTAAACATTGTGCCCATGGCAGATCTTCATTGGGAAGATCTGCTGTACTATAAGGATGATATCCAATAATACGGACTTTAAAACGATTTCCCCATCCACCACCTTCTACTTGCTTTCCCATAGAAGAAAGCGGTGGAATCTGTCCAATCCACCAACGGAAACCGTCTCTACCTAAAAAATGACTTTGAAGTAATGATTGATCTAACATTTAAGATTTTCTTGCCTCTACATTAACTCCAAAAGTATCTCTGATCAATTTCATTGATGTATATGAATTTTCAGTATCAAAATGATGACATAACTCTTTAATCATATATAGACCACTTTGTTCCTTGTCAAATTCTTTTGCATTTGACTGAGTAATTTTTGGGAAATTGCATTGAATAATATCACCTGCTCTCAAATTTGTATTTGATGGCACCATAATGTTTATAAACTGAGTAAATAAAGTATTGTACCTCATCAATGATTGGGATTGATACAATCTTGGATCAGAATTTGGATCTGTTGATGCATCCTTTTCCATTGTTCCAATATCAAGAACTGCAGTGATAATTCTTGTTGGAACATCACCTAAAGTTTTGTCAGATCCTTCTGAAAGTGGAGGAAGTTTAAATTCACTACCAAGATTTTTTGTTTTGCCCATATAGTCATCCTTTTTAAATAATCCCTCTTCTGGTTTTGAGAAAGAAAAATCTAATGGATTAAAAAACATTCGATGACTCGCATAAGTTCCTAATCTTAATTTTTCAATTAGATTTTGATTTTTATCTGTGTAATAATTTAAGATATTGAAATCATTATTAGTTTTTTTCTCATCATCATCATAAGATTCTTGTGCTCCACTATAAGTGTAGGTTGCTTTTGGAGTTTGTAACATCAAGTCATCAAGAGATCTAAATTGAAATCCATCTTGAGTTTGATAAAAAACAAATCCTGCAGTTGCACTTCCAGAACTTTCTGGGACTGCTTTTGATGCTAACCATATTAAAACTGTAAATGGTTTTCTTAAATTTCCAATAAAACCATACTTATTTGATGATTTATCGAATTTTCCTATTTTGTTTGTTTTTAAAGTATCCTTTAAAATTTTTTCCACAGAATCACTAATTCTAAGAGAAGTTGGAAATTTATTTACTACTCTTGTTGTTTCATTTGTAATTGCTTCTCTTGAAACTAGGTGTAATGTAAAACTTTCTCTATTTGGTTCTGAAATTACATCAGTAATACTTGAAACGTAAAAATAATCATCTGACTTTTTAGAAAAATCAAGTCCAGGATTTGTTGAAGAGTTTCCTGCAATTTTTAAAGATAATCTTTCTCCACCTCTGAGTGGAAGTCCATTATAAATTGATTGTCGATCTCCATCTTGATTATCTTCTGGTGCAATAACATTTCCATTATCAACTACTTTAACTTTTGCCGTAATTGTTGGTGAGAATATATCTTCATAATACTCAAATGCAATCACCCCCGTAGTCAAATCAATTGTCCTTGACTTATCGTTTGATTCTAAAATTAATTCTTCGTATATAGACTTTTTAATTGACATTATAGGTACGCTAAGTCGATAAGAAGTTTATTCTTGATGAAATTATTTAACAACTTAAACTCACTGATTGTTGGAGTTGCAGATTGTTTTTGTTCAGATGGGTATGATACTTGAGGAACTTGTGGTTGAGTATCATCAATGATCATAATTTGAGATCCTTTTCTTTCTGGAGTAATTGCTGCAGCAGGTTGTTTTGGTTTTGGTTGAGAAGATATTTCTGCTGATGGTAATGGTGATGCTAATGCACCTCCCCCTCTATACTCAAAATGATATGGATCTCCAGAAATATTAGCATAATACCATCCAAATTTAGAACCATTTTCTTTCATCCATTTATAATATGCAGTTCCTGGTTCTAAGTCTAATCCTAATCCTAAACCATGTTTTGATGTTCCTGGTGCTGCAACTACACCATATTTTCCACCAATTGCTTTTTGATGCTCAAAACTTCTATATGCACTATTAATTGGAATGTCTTTTCCATATGCCTTTTGTGCTGCTAAAAATGCTTTACCAGCAGCAGGATTTAGAAAAGCATTATTACCATACCAATCTTTATAATCTGGCGTCATAGCAAGTGGTTTAATTTTTATTAGGTCACTTATCGTTAAAAATCCATTTCCTTTTCCAGATTGAGGTTTAGGTGGTGGAGGAGATGGAGTAGAAGATGGTTTTACTGAAGGTGTCGAAGGTGTATATGAAACTGGTTCTTTTCTTGCCTTTTCAATAATCGCCCTTTCTTGTTTTGTAGCATATGCTTTTGGACCATAATATGCTCCTATACCACTAGTTCTTAATATATACATTCCAGCAACATCTTGAGTTGTTTCATCAAATGTATCTGAAGGTTTTATTACGCCCTTATCAACAAGTCCTTTAAGAGTTGGTCCAATTATTTGATATCTTCCAACAGCATGTAATCTACCTTTTTTAATCCATTCAGCATTACTCATTCCAGGTATATCACGTTGCAATTCCATTATTTCACGAACAGTCATCTGAGTTAATCTTCTACCTTTATGCTGTTTCATTCCACCAAAAGGACCAGAATATCCTAAAGTTCCATAACCTCCTTTTGTACCAATTTGATTAACTGCTTCATAACCACCCGAAGATTTAGACTCATATTTTGAAATAATATCAAGTGCTTGTTTTGCAGTTCCAGTTACTCTACTTGGAGCAGCACCTTCTTGAGGAATCTCAGGAAACATAGTTTCTTCTCTTTGTTCACCAAGTTCTGGTGCCTTTTCGCCAGTTTCCAATGCTTCTGTAAGTGGTGTAGTAAAAAGACGAAAAGTTTCTGTAATATCATCACCCAACCCTTGAACTGCTGAGTTTAATTCATTAAAAGACTGAGCAACACTCCCCTCACTAAATTCATTAAGATCTAATCTTATAATTGCATTGAATGAATTTTTTAAAACATCTCCAAATGACTTAATGATTAATTGCATATCACCAACCACATTATACATTGCTCTTCCAAAAGTTTGAATTCTTGAAACAAACTCTTGCCCCATAAAAATCCAAGTTGGTAAGTTCTCAACAATCCAACCAGCAGTGGTAAATCCTAAAAATCCAAGTAATCTTCCTAATGGACCTTTATCACTTTTCGCAGTAAAAGCAAATCCTCTTGCTGGTGATGATGATACTTGCGATGCTTCAATAATATCTTCTCTTTCTTTTCTTCTTGCTGCTTCTTCTCTTCTAGAAATTAAAACATTTGATCTTGAAAATAATTCTCTTTTAATTCTCGTATTTGTAGCAATGATTCTTGAAATATTGCCTACAGATTCATTGACTGTGGAAACACTTCCTTTTGTTGATTCTACAGACTTGGAAATGTTTTGAATATTGATAGTTGATCTTCTGAGAGAGTCTGCTATGGTTGCCATTTTACATTACCACATTATAACTTAATTGGGAATATAAAACATAAAAATTATCAGGATTGGCAGAATTAATTAAAGGAACATCAGTTAATGGTCCATTTGTCAATGGAACATTTGGTTGTTGAACTTGATTACTTGATGTTTTAATCATTGTTAGTGATGGTTTTGCTTCTGGCAATTCACCAACTTTTTGAGGTTCTGCAGATGGTGGTGCAACTTGTGCAGGAGATATTGTTGGGGAAGATTGCTGAGTAGAACTCATGTCTGCAGGTGCTGCTGAAGTCACATTGGCAGGAGTAGGTGCTTGCAACTTCATTTCCTTCCAATCATATCCTTTTGTCTTTGCCCATTCAATTGCCATTTGTTTTTGCTCTGGCGTCAATTTTTCCCATTCACTATCAATTCTTCCTCTAGCAAAGGAATTATTTCTGTATTGCCATGCCATTTCAAATTTTTTAATCAAATCATCACTTGGTTGTGCTGCAGCAGGAGCAGGTGCAGGAGTTTCAGCAGCAGGAGCAGGAGGGGCAGAAGGTGCAGGTTGCCCCATCATAGTTTCTTGTGGGGATGATTTTGCTGGTGCTGGAGCATCTGCTGGTGTAGACGGTGCTGGTTTTGTAGAGGCAGCAGGTGGTTTAGTAGATTTTTCTTTTGTTTTCGCATCTTCAAATTCTTTTTTCTTCTTTGCTAATAATTTCGGATCTACACCAGTAAGATTTGATCCAAATAATTCTGCAATTTGATCTAAAGTGTAAGTTGCTCCAGCAGCTGCTCTTATTCCTTTAAAAATTCCACCACCAGGAACAAAAGTGAGAGCAGCTAATATGGCATCAAGTTTTTCACCATTCATCCAATTCATCCATCCAGTAAATCCATTTATTAATCCACTAATTAATCCTGGACCGCCACCACCAGGTTTTCTTCCTGGTGGAGGTGCAGCAGGTCTTACTGCTTTAGGTAACAATGCTGCAGCAATCGCAAGAGGTTTTGCAATCAATAACCTACTTAGTCCAGAAGCAATACGACCAATTGTTCCTGTAACTAATCCAAATCCAAATTTAATTGCAAGTAATCCACCACCAACAATTCCAAGATTTTTAATAATATTTGACTTAATATCATTGAATAATTTTGTATTTCCTTCTTCAGATGCTTTAATTGCATCTACAGTCTGTTTGGTTAACCAACCACCAAATAAAATGCCAAGTGCTGCCCCAATTTTACCAAATGTATCTGATACTTTTGGTGCAATATTTTGAACTGGTGCAGCAAGAGCATTTTGTATTTTTTCTTCTATTTCATTTTCTTTACCAATTCTAACTTGTCTCTCGGTTAATCTTCTTTGCTGCTCTTGTTCTGTTCTAAGTCTGTTTTGTTCTTCTGCACCATCTTGTTGAAGAAGTAGAGCAATACTTGCAAGACCTGTTCCTAATTTTCCAATATCATTTCTGAGAGATTGAAGATTAGAGCTGAATCCAAAAAGAGCTTTTTCTTGACTTTGAATTACGTTATTATTTTGTACATCAATATCTTGCCTTCTTTTTTCTGAGGCATTCATTTCATTTCTAAAAGTTGCTGCATCAACAGTAGATTTTTTCAGAAGCGCATTTCTAACTTCTTGAGACAATGGAGACCCCGTTCCTGGATCAACTCCTGCTCGTCCAACTTTTTCGGGGTCTAACTCAGCCATTTGTACTGTTCTTTAGATTTTCTTCTTCAATGTATTGTTTAAGAAGAGCAATATAAATTTCCCTTTCCCAAGGAATCATATTTTCAATCTCTGTCAATGAATATTTATGGTGCTGAATGAGAGAAAAATTTGTCTTATAGTATGACTCAAGACTTTCATGAGCCATTCCTAAGCGAAAAAACTTGATAGTCCCTCCAATAGAACTTCGCTTTCAACTCCAGTATTTGGATTTTTAATTTTAAGGATATGAGAAAGTTTAGGCATTGTTGAAAAGAACTTTTCAACTTCTTTAAACTGGTTTGATGTAAGTTGTTCAATAAAATCTGATAATTCTTTTTGAGTGCAGTCAGATGCTGCCCACGATTCATCTTCATTATAAACTTGTTCGATACAAGATAAAATTAATTCAAAAGTATCATCAACACTCATATTAAAATCATTTCCAAAATTGGTTTTGATAAATTCTCTCATTGAAGGATATTTCATCCTAAGAGTTAAATTTGAATCTAATTTAATATCTTTTGTATGGTCTTTACTTATATTAATTTTAATTTCATCCAGATTTATACTTACAGGAACTTGAGTCTTTCCATCATCTGGACATGTAATCAAAACATCGACTGTTTCTCCTACAGATTTTCCACGAATATTTAAAAACAAATATTCTATATCAAATGTTGCTAATTGTTCAACTTTAACTCCTTTAGTTAAAATACAATTACTAATTACAGTTTTAACTGCTTCTGCAATTTGCTTTGGATCTTCACTTTCCATTGCAATAATCATCACTTTTTCTTCCTTAACAAGAAAAGGTCGATATTTGATTTCTTTTTTAAGCGATGGAATTTCTAAAGTATATGAAGGGGTTGCAATCGTTGGTAATGGCATAATATGCTATAAAATTCAGTTATTTTATTTAGACGGTTCTACGCTCTCTAACTTCTTTTAAGCTACTACCATAAAGAGATTCATATAATGTTTGACCTGCAGGAAATAATTCTACACCATTTGAAGGAATTGATCCAGCAGATCTGGGAACCAGTAATGGTTTTTGTGGAGATGGTGGAGATTGTGAAGATGGTTGTTGGGGAGCAGGTTGAGATGACTCCTTATTATTATCTCTTTGTTCAAATATATCTACACTATAAGATCTACCAATTACATAACGATCTATTTTAAATGTTGCTGACATTTTCATAATATCAGAACTTGCATAGGCAACTGGTATAGATGAAATATTATATGGATATAATCCTATGAAAGTATATTCAATTTCTTTATTATAATCTCTGTCAAACTTAATAATGCTTGTTCGGTTTGATTTATAATATTTTGGATACTGCATTCTTATAAAGTATCCCTCATCAACATTAGTATTGATTGGTAAATTATTCCCATTAATTGGATTCGATGCTCCACTTGCAATGAACTCCATCCAATGCTCTAAAAACTTTAGAGTTTTATAATTCTTATCAACATAGAATTCAAGAGTAATATCTTGATATACCCTACGATTTGCAAAATTTTCAGTAATTCCTATATAATTTCCAGAAATTTCTGCGTTAGAAAGTTGTGTTGTTGGAAGAACAGCACTATTGCATAAAAGACCGGCATCTTCTGCAATAAATCTTGAACTGATGCCACGATTTAATAAATATGAGTTCAATTGAGAAGGAAGACCACCAAATTTAACTTCATAATGAGAAGTTTGAGCAAGATTTGTAACTAGTGGTCGAATATCTGATATTCTACGTGGTGTTGCCACTCTAAATACCTATTATGAGTTTCTTGTTGTAAGTATTTAGATGTCATATAAAGGAAAATATAAACCATCATATCCTGAAAAATATAATGGAGACCCCACGAATATCATTTATCGCTCCTTATGGGAGCGTAAGTTCTGCGTATACTGTGATACGAACGAAAGAATATTAGAATGGTCCTCAGAAGAAAAATGCATCCCATATCGTTCACCTGTGGATGGTAAGATTCACCGTTACTTTCCGGACTTTCTCATTAAAGTCAAAGAATCTAATGGTTCAATCAAAAAGTATATGATTGAAATTAAACCATCAAAACAAACTGTTCCTCCGCAAAAACCTCAGAGACAAACTAAGAGATATATTAGTGAGGTTTATGAGTATGCTAAAAATCAATCAAAGTGGGAAGCGGCAAAAGATTGGTGTGCAGATCGTGGTTATGAGTTTAAGATTATTACAGAGAAAGAACTTTTTTAAAAAATAATGGCACTAACAGGATACGAAAAACCACTTAAGGATTATACAAAAGAGCAATTAGTTGAGATTGCAGAAACTCATAACATTTATTATACAACGGCAAGTGGTGTAGGAAAATTAAGTGGTTATCGTAGATTAACAAAGGATCAATTAATTAGTATTATTAAAAATGATCCTGATTATATTGCTGAAAATCCAAAAGCGCCAAGAAGAGTAGATGGTAAAAAACTTACCAATCGACTCAAAGATTTTAAAGAATCATTATTTGGAACAGAAAATCCAGAAAAGTTAATGGATGAAATTTTATCAAGATTAAGTGGTACTGAAGTAGCGTATCCATCACCAGGAAGATATTATACTTACATTTATTATGCAAAAACACCAGGTATCCTTTATGATCAACATCCGTTAATTAAAGCAGGTGATATTTTACCAAAAGGGTTTCGTGGATTTAATTACCATCTTGGAAAAATTAGACAATACAATACCCAAGATGGTGATCGATTAGTTAGTGGTTTATATGAACTATCGCAAAAAGAATTTGAAACTTTGCAATCGATTCCTTATCGCAAATTAATTCAAAATTGACAATAAATAATTAAAAAAGATAAATGGCCGATTTAAGATACCCAATTAAACATATCGGACCTCATGACGATTATTTTAAGATTCAGGTTATTAAGTATGAAGCACCTGGTCTCAATTTAACGGGAGGATTTGCTTTAAGAACCACAGAAGAAGCATTGCAACAATCTGGAAGTATTAAAAAATCTTTAGCAACTATAATACTTCCAATGCCAGCAAATATCCAAGATAATAATAGTGCTGATTGGGTATCTGGGACAATGAATCCAATGGCAGCATCTATTGCAAATGCTGCTGCTTCTGGAGTTTTAAGTTCTAATTTACCAGCATCAATAGCACAATCTGTTGGAAAATTTTTTAATAACGTTGGTGCTGCTGTAGGGACGGGAGAAGGGCAACAAGCAACAGCAGCAACAGTAGCTGCTGCTGGCGCTCAAGCAGTGTTAGGTCAAGGCGACTTTAACCAAACAGTATCAAGAGCAACTGGAATGGTATTCAACCAAAATGTTGAACTTCTTTTTAATGGAGTAACAATGCGTCCAGCATTCCAATTTTCTTTTGATTTAGTTCCCAGATCGGAAGAAGAATCATTAATG
>Ga0129336_10000510_pt1 | contig 22677 bp, 42 predicted proteins | sample CPB6_02_DNA_FD_96878 | JGI IMG/M metagenome (GOLD analysis project Ga0129336, IMG submission 96878) | Freshwater to marine salinity gradient microbial communities from Chesapeake Bay, USA - CPBay_Sum_0.6_0.2_DNA | ecosystem: Environmental > Aquatic > Marine > Coastal | place: USA: Chesapeake... | reverse complement strand
TGATCCGTACCGTGTTCGCCATGTTTCACCTCAGAAGTTGCCGCCGTCGACCAGCTCGGTCTGCGCGGTCTGCGTCCATTTCGACGTGCTTGTCTGGTACTGCAGGACGTCCTTGTCGGAAGGAGACGGCGCATCCACGTCCGTCAGGTCGCCGAACTGGACGTCCGCTTCCAGCTTGGCTCCGACGACCGCGAGGCCGTCTCCGATCGGGATCTCGTACGCAGCCGGGTAGACGCGGATCACGGCTTGCCGTCCTCGTCGTCCTCCACCCAGCTCGGGTGGACCATGTACCAGCCCTCGGGGAGTTCAGTCGGCTGCGTCTCGGTCCACTGGCCGTCGAGCAGGACCAGCACCGTCCCCCGAGCCTTCGCGACCCTGACCGGCGTCCCGTCCCTGACGAAGACCGTCCTGACGGCGCATCCATGCGCGCAGCCGATTCCCAGCGCGCATGAGGCGAGCGCGGTCCATCGCCAGATCGACCGACACGTTCGGACGGTCAAGCCGCTTCTCCAGCCATGCGAACAGGGCCATCGCGACGGCCGCGACGATCTTCTCGAGCATTCATCGCCTCCTCTCATCGGATGCCTCCAGCTCGGCGACGCGCCGCCTGAGCCTGTCGATCTCGTCCGCGGCCCACTCGAGCTCCCGCTTCGTGTCGGTCCAGAGCGAGAACAGGGGAGCGCCGGCGAGCATCCGCATCCGCTCGGTCCTGTCCTCGATTCCGAGGAGGACGCGCGAATGGGTCGTCCCTGCGTCGAGCCAGCGCTCCCCTGGAGAGGAATCATAGCCGTCCTCGGTTCTCAGTTTGCCCCGGCCTTCTCGCTGCTCACGTTGTTGTCGCGCGCGAAGAACCCGATGCCGGCCATGCCGAGAGCGGCGAAGCAGGCCTCGAAGCTGAACACCGTCTCGGGATTCGCGTCGAGCAGGTACGAGACCTGCGTAGCGATGATTCCGACGGCAGAGAGGATTCCGAACGCGGTCGTCTTCCAGCTTCCCTTCATGGGGTGCTCCTTAAGCGGGGTTTTCCGGGCATCCGCAGCAGATGATGAGAGACGCGGAGTTGGTTCCTACGGCGCGCACCTCGAGGTCTCCTGGATTGACGCGAGGAATGTTGAATGTTCCTGTCCCGAACTGCACCGAGACGTTGGTGTTCGACTTCCTCCGGCACAAAATGAACTCGCCGGTACCGTTGTTGAAGAGCATCGAACGGATGGCCTGCGGCCGCTCATCAGGCATGATGGTCGTCCATGATCCCGTGTTCGATTGAGCTGTGATGTTCGCCAGGAAAGTCGCCATGTTGGTTCTCCTTCTCTGTCATCGGCGGCAGTAGCCGCGACATGCACTCCACGTCACGCCGTGACCTCGGTGATCTCGAGCCGCGCGACCCACTTCACGGAGGTCGACAGGCCCGTCACCATGACGCGCAGCGTAGCGCCGCTCGCCTCCGCAGTCGCGTCGCAGCCCGTCATGCTCGTCGGGGTGCTGCTCTCGCCGAGGACGGTCGTCGAGACGGTCCCGACGATCGCGGCCGTTCCAGAGTCGTTGTGGATCAGTCCCTTGACCTCGTATCCGGCGCTCGAGTTGCTCGACCCGTGCCGAGCGACGACGAGCGCTCGGAATGCCCAGGACGTGTCGCTCGGGACGGTGAGCGACTGTCCCATCGACAGCATCTCCTTCTGCACCGTAGTCGTCGTCTCGCACTTGAGGACGTACACCGAGCTCTGCGCGTCGCCGGCGCTCGAGAACGCCTCGCCGCCATGCACGAAACCGCCGTAGTTCCTTGCGTTCGACTGGAAGCCGATCGCGGTGCAGTAGAGGCTGCTGACGAGGTTCGCGCGGCCGCCGACGACCGCCGAGAACTGGTTGTTGACCGTGTTCTGGAACCCGCCGCAGATCACCGAGTACGGCGAGTAGAGGGTCGTCGCGATCTGGTTGTTGTAGCCGCCGCCGATGAAGCTGTAGAGCCCGAGGTCGGTCGTCCCGCTCGTCGCGGCGATCTTGTTCAGCTCGCCGCCGACGATGGCCGCCGCTCCGGCGCAGTTGATCGTGTTGTTGGAGCCGCCTGCGATGACGGACGACGTCTTCGCGTTCCCTCCCGAGTCCTTCGGGGTGAGGATCGAGTTGATGACGCCGCCGCCGATCGCGGAGTTCTGGCATTCGTTTACGTTGGTGTTGCCGCCGGCGATCACGCACTGCTTGCCGTACGCGATGTTCTTGAACCCGCCTCCGATGAAGGCACCCTGTCCGTCGGCGTACGCCTCGGAGCCGGCCTTCTCCTGGATGACGCAGTTGGTGCCGCCTCCGATGAAGCCGTAGTCGCCGTTCCTGATCTGGTGGTACGAGCCTCCGGCGATCGTCGAGTGCGTCGGCTGCGTAACGCCGTTGTTGACGGGGATCTCGAGTCCGGCGGGGAAGTTCGTGTCGCCGTTGAGGAATATTCGGTTGTGCGCGCCGCAGAGTATCTGGGACTGGATGGTCGCGGTGCCGTCGCTCGGGAACGCGGTCGCGTCGCGTCCGATGATGTTGTCGTAGCCGCCGGCGATCGTCCGCAGGCTCGTCGAGCCGCGGATCAGGTTCGGCTGCGCGGAGTTGCCGCCTCCCGAGATCGTGTTGCCCCAGACGTTCGCGTCGGTGCCGGCTCCCTGGATGATGTTCACCGCGTTGTTGTTGACGTAGTTGAGCTGCGTCGCGACGGTTCCCGACGCGGTCGCACCCTGCAGCGCGGCCTGGTCGGTGACGGTGACCGAGTTCGACGTCGTGGATACGGTGACGCTCATTTCGTTGCCTCTCCTGAGACGGTGAAGACGCCTTCGAGGAACCTCGTCACGACGCCTGCCGGCGACTGGTACTCCATGTCGAACACGCCGCAGCTCCATGCGGAGAGCGCAGCGGTCTGGGTCGCGGTCAGGGTCATCGTGACGACCGAGTTCGCTCCCGACGAGACGCTGATGCCGCTCGTCGCGGTCGACAGGTCCCAGACGGTCGCGTTCGCCGCATGGCTCGATCGCGCCTTGCTGCGCACGGTGTAGCCGGAGAGGTTCACGCCTGTGACGGTGATCGTCGCGACGAACGTCTCGCCTTGCTTGATGAGTGGGTTCCAGCTGTCAGCCATGCTTCCCCTTCTCGGCCTCGATGCCGCTGCGCGCGAGGATGAGGGTCAGCTCGGTCACGCTGTTGGCAAGCCGCTCGACCGAGCGCTCGAGCTGGCTCATCCTGGCCGCCTGCGTCCTCGCCTCGCTCTGGAGCTCGCGCAGGTCTCCGCGCAGTCCGTAGACCTCGCGCAGAAGCCAGACGACCGCGCCGATCGACGGGATCAGTACGACGGAAACGACCTTGAGGACGTCCTCGATGCTCACTGTCCCACCTCCGCACTGACCTTGTCGATCTCGTTCATCGCCTGCACCGAGACGACCTTCCTCGCGACCTCGGGGAGGTCGGAGAGCCGCATCAGAGCATAGAACTCGGTGTCGCCGTTCTCGCGGAGGAGGACCATCGGCAGAGTCTTCGCCTTCGCGGCGTCGGCCTGCGCCTGCTCCATGAAGCGGAGCGCTCCGATGGACTTCCTCGCCTTGATCTCGAAATGGACGCTGGGAAGACCTGATATCAGGTCGGCGTCGCCGGCGACGCCTGCGTACTGCACGGACCTTCGCGCGGAGATGCCGAGGACATCGCGGAGAGCCTCCGCGGCCTCCCTCTCGATGCGAGCGCCTTTCTGCCTGCTGTTCGTCACGGTGCATCTATCGGCTACGCCGCGCTTTTTATGAAGGCGCAGGAACAGACGGACCGGCGCGATTGCCGGTCCGTCCGCGGGAGAAAAGATGCCTTCAGCCGTCTATCGGCGGTTCGCGATCTCGGAGGCGCGCGCGCGGTTCGCGTCGCGGTACTCGTCGAGGAGCTCGCGCAGCCTGTCGGCCTCGGCGCGCGCGTCGGCTAGGTCCTTCGACAGCGCCTCGATGGCGTCGGCGGCGCGCTCGAAGAGGCTGCTGTCGACGTGGAACCCCTCCTCGGCGCTCTTGCTTGCGCGGCGGCGCAGGTGGAACCTGAGCTGGACGAGTTCGGTCATGAGTCGTCCTCCGTCTCGATCGGGACGAGGATGGCGGCCATGAACCAGGAGAATGAGAGGATGAACACCCAGGAGAGGAACGCCGTCATCGGGAGAGCCTCGGTCGGAATGCGGGAAGGCTGTCTACGCAGGACGGGTCGCGTCCCCGGACGAGGTGGAGGAACCTGACGAAGTCGCGCTCGCTGAGGAGCGGAGCGTCGCCGGCGAACGGCAGGTGCTCGCGGATGAGCCTGATGCCGGCCTCATTCGCGCGAGCGATCCGGAACGTCCAGCGGCCGCCGCCGTTGTCCCAGACGACGACCCAGAACGGGAGCTTCGCCTTGTCGGCGAGGATCCAGAGCGCGCGCCAGGACTGGAGGCTCTGCTCGAGGTCGGCGTTCGAGCGCTTGTACTCGATGATGGCCGCCGGCTTCCCGCGCGCGATCTCGACGATGCAGTCGATGTCGGTCGCGGGACACTCGACTCCCCATTCTCGGTGGCGCGCCGACAGCTCTGAGTGCCTCGAGCCTGTTCGTTCCTGCGTGACGTCATGCCTTACGGCCCTGCTGGCTTCCATTGGGACTCCGGTACATGGGCTGCGCCGATCTCCTCGTCGAGCCAGGTCTCATGAGCGAAGAGGAGAGCGATCTCGGGATGCTCGTCCTCGGCGATGCGGCAGATTCGGCGGCGCGTGTAGCGGTCCCATCCGTTCGGCGACCAGGTCTTGTCCGCGGCGTTCCTGATGAACAGTTCGAGCGTCGTGTCCGGCATCTCGTGGAACGTGCCGTGCATCGGACCGCCGAGGAAGAGAACGATGCTGGCGGTGTTAGTCGACGGCATGCTTCCTCCTGTCGGGCTTGTCTGCCTCGATGCGGACGGACTTGTCGAACGCGAACGCGACCTTCGTCTTCATGCCGTTCGGGACGTGCGCGAGCGTGACGTGTCCGATCGTGCGGTCGCCGACGTAGAGGAACACGCGGTCGCCTTTGCGCATGGCGCGCATGACGGTTCCGATTGCTGGTTCGTCGGTCATGGCGCGTCTCCTGGGGAGCCGGATGGTGCTCCGGCTCCCCGCTCGGGAGACAAGCGTTCCGCGTCCTGCGGGTCGAGCTGCGCGCATTGTAGCGCGCGCCAGCGCGCGACGCGGTGCATCCAGATGACGGCATGCTCCTCCTGCTCGTCCTGGGGGACGACACGGGAGGCGATCGACGCGATGCCGGCGGCGACGCGGTGGGTGAGGTACGGACGCTTGAGGTCGGTCATCGTACGCCTCCGTCGTCATTCTCCCCGAGCGAGTCCTTCCACTGGAGGTCGCCGACATTGTGCATCGCTTGCGCCATGTCGCAGAGCGCGCGCAGCTTGGCGATGGACACCCGGAACATGGCGTCGGAGCTGCCGTGAGGCTCCTCGACGCGCTTGACGGTGAGCCACACGCATGGCTCCTTCATGTCGTCGCCGAGCGTCGGTCCCTCGAACCAGGCGATCAGGTCGACGTCGGGATTCTCCTCGTCGAGTTCCGACCTGTCGAGGTGAACATGAAGCTCGCCGCTGATGTTGTTGGTTGCGTTCCTGTCGCTCACTTGCCAGCCTCCTTGAAGCAGTCCCAGCCGCGGATCTCGGCATAGTCCTCGTCCATGAAGTATCCGTGATCATGCTTTTGGCAGACTTCCCGCCTCGCCTCGTCGCGCTCGGCGCGGAGGCGCTCGATCTCGTCGGCGGCTTCGCGCATGATTGCATGACAATCATCAAACAAGGCGGTTGCGGCACGGTCGGTTTCTATGTCGCCGAACTGATTCTTCCGAAGGATGGTTGGACGGAGCCGCAGCCGCGTCACGATGTCATTGCTCATTGCGTGCCTCCGTCTTTTGCTGGTCCTCGCGCCAGTTGTCCAGGAACTCGCGCAGGTCGCACTCCGGGCATCGCGTGTACGGCGAGTGATGTTTGGCCGGACACGGCTTGCCGTCGTGGATCCTGGCGAGCGCCGGCAGGACGCGGGTCAGCACGTTGATTCGCATCCATTCCAGCGCGGCGAGGCGGTTCCTGAGCGTCTCGTTCTCGGCGCGCAGCCAGAGGATCGTGTCCCGGCTCGTCGGCTCCTCGCCTGACCGGCGAGGCTGCATGTCCTCGACGGACGCTGCCTGCGCCTCGGACCAGAACGGCTCGCGCTGGAGCTGGTCTGCGTCGATCCTGTCTCGGTCGCGGTTCATCGGGTCGCCTCCCTGCATGTCGCGGTCGACGGGATCGACGTCACGATCCTGATGCGAGGCGGGATGTACAGCGCGGCGAGCGCGAGAGCGGCGACGATCGCGATACGGGTCAAGCGGCACCTCCTGGAACAAGGTTGGCGAGGCGGGCCATGTACGCCGCCTTGCGGACGGCGGAGAGCGTTTCCATCTCAGGCGTCGACTCCATGATGCGATCGACGACTCGTCGCATCACGCGGTACTCGGAAGCACTGAGCAATGGACCGCATCCGCAATGCGCGCGCCACTGCTTCTCTTCAAGAATGCGGCGCTCCACCATCGCGTTGAACGCTGCCTCCTCGAGTGCGTTCAACGCATCGACATGCTGGTTCTGCAAATTGCTCATGTCTGTCTCGCTTTCTGCGGCTCCTGCCGCGGTTCAACCATCATACCGATACCATCGTTGCAAATTGCATCATTGGCTAGGAAATCAGAAGATTCTCTCTCTTTCTGATTCTCTGTCAGAATGGAATCTCTTCGTCCATGCCGAACACCGCCGAGGCTACCGCTGCACGGTCGACGGAAACCGCCTGCACAGGCTCGCCTAGCCGTTCCGTCGTAGGAGTCGGCCGACGGCGCTCCTCGAGGAGCGAGGCTCCCAGAGGCGATTGCGACGGCCTTGGAACGAGGCGCGTCCAGAACTCGAGCGCCGCCACAGGCACGTTCCACTCGCCGCTGTCCTGGTCGCGCACCATCACGGTCGCTCCGGTCGCGAGGTCGCGGACGGCGAGCACCTGCGTGTCGCTCCACCCGGACGGATCGGATCCGCGGTAGTTCCACCCGGCTCGGCGCATGACATCGACCGCCGCGCGGCGGCGGTCGTCGTCGAGCGCGGCCACGTCCCTTCGGATCGAATCCCACTCGCGTCGGTGCTGCTCGGCCTCGAGGCCGACGCCGATCTCGGCGCGGCGCTTGGCGGCGAGCCGCGCCGTCCGCTCGGCCTCGGCGTCGAGCCGCTCGGTGCGGCGGGAGTAGATCTCCAAAAACTTCGCCGGGATGAACCGAGACCTCGGGCCGCCGTGCGCGAGCGCGTACTCTTCGAGCGCCTCGGCGCACGGCTTGGCCGCCAGGCCGCCGATACGCTCCTTCGCGATCGCGAACAGCTCCTCGTCCATCGGGCCGCCGAACAGGCGGCGCACCCTGCCTACGAACTCACCCAGTTCAGTCGCCTTCATTGTGCTGTCTCCTTCTGCTGCTCCTGCAGCGGTCGGAGATCATAATCGGATCACGCGGGGACCATTGTCGAAAAAAGGGAAACGGTCACCTGTAGCGCTTCGCGAGCCGAGCCTCGAGGAGATCCCCCGTCAGGGTCGACGAGTCGCCGTGCAGCTCGGCGAGCATCCTGCCGTACTTGTCGTCCCTCGTCGTCTCCGCTCTGATCTGATTCTCCTGGCGGCCGATCCAGGCAGCCACGAACTCACGCGCGGCCTTCGCGCGCTCGCGGTCACCCGCGTCCTTCGACGCAATCTCAGGCGTGTCGATCCCGATCAGCCGTACGCGCTGCACCGTGCGCACGTGGAACCCGAGGTCTAGCTCGAGGTCGAGCGTGTCGCCGTCGACCACCTTGCGTACGGAAAGAACGGGAAACGTCCATGCGTGCGGCATGCGGACGCATCGGCTCGCGCTCGCGCGCGCATCCGCGCACAAACGCGATACGCATCCCTGTCGGGAGTGAGATCAGGAGAAGAAGAGAAGCGATGAAGACGAATGGAAGCACGAAGGATCAGAGGATCAACTTGTGCTGGGGGGGGTTTTAGGGGGGGGAATGGGGGAAGCGCAAGAGGGAAAATGGTCGGATTTCAAGAAACGGCAAAAACGAAACCGGCTGCCCGAAGGCAGCCGGCTCCGCAAGAAGGGGTGTTTCAGTAGCAGTCGCGGCCGCGCCAAGCGAGGATCAGCCGGCAGGCGCGCCTGACCAGCGCGAACCTCAGCGCAGGGTCGACCGTCTCCCAGATCAGGCGGTGACGCCTGATCCGTCTCACGCTGACCGAGAGCGACGCGGCGAGCGTACCCGCCTCCGGCATCAGGTGCGCCGGACACAGATCGTAGGCGAGCCCGACGGGTACGAGCATCCTCACGCCGCCGTCGAGCGCGTCGTCGCCGCAGATGATCCGCGCAGCCGCGACCGCTTCTCCGAGTGAATACGGCTTGAATATGCGCGGATCCTCGGGACGGATGCCGAGCATCCGACGCACGCTCTGCGCGCCTGGCTCGTCGATCGAACCGAGCCTATGCATCGCGCACCTCCCCGACGTCGGTCACGATCGCCTTCCCCGCCGCGGAACGGGTCACCGTGCAACGAGCGATCCCGCCGAAAGCGAGGATCGCCTCGATCATGCCGGCGAGCTTCTCGTCGAGGACGGCAAGCGTCTCTGCGTCTCGGCGGTCGATGCGGCAGACCTTGCGGCCAGAGGCGTTCTGGACGACCGAGATGTCCGCGTCGGGGGTGACGAGGTGCTCCTCGGTCGCCGGCGGCAGCGGCTTCGTCTCCTCCTGCTTCTCGGACTTCGGCTTCCCGCGCTTCGGCTTCGACGGCTCGGCGTCCGGGATATGACGCGCCGCCTCGGCAGCGGCAGGCTCGGGATCCACGTGGACCTCCTGCACCGTGCGCCGCTCGGCTCCCGCGATCGAATCCGTCTCGCTCTCGTCGAGGACCGCCAGGCCGCAGATCGACAGGGTCGCGCGGCGCTTCGCCTTCGTCTCGGCCTTCATGTAGGCATTCGAGAGGTTCTCGCCTCCCAGGCCCTTGAGGCATACCGAACCCGTCGCGATGTCCTCGCGGCCCGCCTTGTCGCGGACAGCGACCGTCACGACGAGGATGTCGCCGAACACCTCCTTCTCCATTCGCACCACCGAGACGGAGTGAATGTTGCGGAGCTGCTCGGTGCAGCTCTTCGTCGCGTAGAGCACGGTCTTCCCGCTGAGCCGCAGGTACTGAAACGGCTGCGTGAGCGGGTTCAGCCCGAGCGATTCGCAGACCGCGCGGTACAGGCTCACGCGCTGGTCGGGGTTGAGACGCTCGATGTCTCCCGCGGCGATGTACGCCTCGAGAGCCTGGGTTCCGGCGCGTACGAGGTCACTCATCGCAGCCTCCGCGCTTCATTGCGTCGATGAACAGGGGTGCGAGAGTGCCGGCCAACCCGAAGAGGATCAGCCCCGCGCAGCAGATATAGTTGTACATGCGTGTCTCCTGGTCGCCGCTCCATGCGGCGAGTGGCGTTTCCTACGCCGTGCGTATCATATCGGCATGTCCGAGGAAGAACCTTCGGAAAATCCCCGCCTCGACAAATTGAAGGCCTCGAGGGTGCAGGCGCACGTCCGCGCCTGCCTGATCGGGATCCGCCGCCAGCGCGTAGGCCGCCAGTGCGTCGGCCGGGAGGCGACCGCCTGCCCGTCCATCATGGAGATCGAGTGGAGCACCCTCGACCTCTACACGCTGGCCGTGGACCTCGCCGACGACGACGAGCTGAGGAACCTCACCGCGCAGGCGCGGTCGATGATCCTCCGAGAGCTCATCAGGCGATCAGGCTGTCGGCGATAGTCTCGGATCCGAGGTAGTTCGACGGCAGCGCGAGGCCGAGCGAGTACATGTCGAACAGCCGGTCGAAGGCGCGCACGAAAGCGCCTTCGTTGTTGTTCGTGAACTTGCGGCGCACGTTGTCGTCGACGGCCCAGTCCGTCGTGCCGGTCAGGATGGCTACCGCCTGGCCGCCGGGAGCGATCGGCCGCATCTCGGCAAGCACGATCTCGTCGACGTACGCGGCGGCCGTCGCGACGGCCGAAGTAGTCTCGAGGACGAGGTACACCGCGCTCGGCAGGACCTTCGGGGAACGGAAGGTCAGGCTGACGATCGCGAAGCTGGTCGTCAGGCTCGCGACCGACTGCGAGATCGCGACAGCTCCCGAGCTGAGGATGTTTCCGGAGGCGTCCTGCAGGCTCAGTCTGATCGTGCCGGTCGCGCTCGCATCCTTGCGCATCATCGCCGCGAGGACGTACGGACGGTCGGGAGCGATCTTCCCGAGCGTACCGCTCGCCGCGCCGAGCTGCTGGCGAATCTTCCACGTCGCACCCGTCACCGCCGCCTTGAGGCCGTAGGTGCCGCGGGCCTTCGTCGTCGACTCGCGGAGGAAGTCCGTGCCGGCCGTTCCGCTCGAGACGGTGAACTGGTCGGGGATGTTGCTCGTCCAGTCCTCGAGGTCGGAGTTCGTGAGGACGTTCGTGTACTGCGCGCCGTTGTCGACGCTCGCGCAGACCGAGACGACCTGGACGTCCGTTCCGCTGCCGCCTGGGAACCTGTAGTCGAGGCCCGAGTACGCCGCGAGGCCGCGCACCGCGAATACCTCGCTGCCAGGCGAGATCGAGCCGTTCTGCGCGTCCTGGACGCAGCGGAACTCGAGTAGCTCGGTGCGGAGATTCGGCCAGTCGTTGACGCTCGAGAGCAGGATGTTCGGACACTCGAGGAGATGGACCTGCGTACCGTTTCCCGTGTTTCCCGCTCCCGTCCCGAGGACGCCGCCTGCGACGGTAGTGCCTTCGACCGTGTTCGACGTCGCGTCCATGTCGCGGATCAGGAAGACCAGAGCGTCGGCGAGGCCTCGCGACTGCGCGGTGTTCGTGCTCGAGGCCGCCGCGTCCGCGTACACCATCTCGACGAGCGTCCGCACCGCGGCGGCGCGGATGTCCTCGAGCACGCCTCCCGCCTCGGCGATCCTCTGGTCGAGGTTCCCCGAGAGCTGGTCGATCATGTAGCGGTCGGAGGTGCTGTACTCTCCCTGCACGTTCGCGAACAGCGTCTTGAGGTTGTTCTGGTGCGTGCGGACCGCGTCCATCATGTAGATGAGCGCGCCGAGGCGCGTGAACAGTCCGTTCGTACCGGTGTAGGTCAGGCTCATGAGGTGCTCTCCTTCCGTTCATCGGCTTGCGCGGCGCGGTCCGCGCATCCGCATCGCCTGATCGGCGCGGCGTTGTTGAGCGCCTCCTGCCGTTGCTTGCAGCCTCCACATCCTGCCTTCTGCATCCTGCGGAACGGCGTGTAGGAGATCATCAGAGCGACCAGGTCGCCTAGCCCACGCGGACCGTTGCGGAACTCGCACTCGGCGCAGACGCCTGCGCTCGGCCTCGATCCGTAGATCGGGAGCGCGAGCCTGCTGGTGCAGCGCGAATCCACCATGTACCTGCAGTCGGTCATGTCACCTTCACCGTTCCTGCATTCCATCCGATCGTGTAGCCGCCTGCGCATGCGATCGTGCCTGATGGCGCACTCAATGGAATACCGCCTTGCAGCGTGTTCATTGATGATCTCTGCAAGTTCAACTGAAACGGACCCGGAGTGCAGTCGAATCCACCCTCGAAAACCAAGCCGACGACCGTCGGGAAGTTTACGGATAGTGTCCACGGGATGTCACTTGTGATTCCTGGCAATGGCGGCAGACAAGGACCTCCGACTCTCCTTACAGGTGACAACCTCATCCTGATGAAATTGTTCCCGCCTTGCTCTCTCGGCCCTAAAGGTCCGCATGTCGGGACAAAATTCCAGCAGTACCACCTCTGGATGACATCCCTGGGCAGCAAGCGCTCATACGAGGACATGTTGCAGAACTGCGGGTTTATTGGATCCGTGACCTGCAGCCATGTAGAAACGAACGATTCGTTCGTGACCTCGATCCTCGGTCCGACGTACATGTCGGTGAACGCACTGCCAAACTCATCAGGCGGTGGAGCGCTCAGGCATACGCAATCGCAATCCAGGTTCGACTGCTTGTACAGCAGTCCGTTCCACGTCACGCGAAACGACGTGTTCCCGCCGTAGAGCGGATTGCACGGACAGCATGGGTTTCCGCAGCAGCAGGGGAACGTCTCCCAGGTCATGCCTCGGATCCGTACAGCATGACGCAGAGCGCAGACGCGGTCGAGGCGTACGCGACCAGCTTGTCTCCCGCCGTGAGCGTGATCCCGATCTCGAACGCCGTCATCGTGCCGGCCGGGATCGGCATGTCGTAGGCGATAGCGTTCGCCGTACCCGCCGTCTCGGCGGGGATCACGTGGAACATTCGGAGATTCGCGGACGACGCGGCCACGTTCGCGACCGTCACGCAGGCGACGGAGCACGTCCGCGACTGCGGACACTCGTAGACCGTCAGGTTCGCGGCGGGGAGAAGCCGAGCGGCAAGGCGCCTCGATGGACGCGACGAGCGCTCGGCGAGGTTGAAGTTGGTCGGCAGGGAGCTCATCAGCAGATCACCTTGTATCCGTTCGGCATCGAGAATGAGTGGCGTCCCGCGGCATCGAGCGTGAGCGTGACGACGATGCCTACGCGGATCGGCTGTCGGATCATCTGCAGCGTACCGGTCTGCGGCGGCTGCATGCCGACGCCGAACGTCGTGCTGTCGGCGAGCACCTCCGCTCCGTTCAGAGCGTCGATGTTGCCGGCACCGGGGATATCTTCGAAGTTGTCGAACGCCTGGTTCACGCGCTGCGGCTTGCAGGCGTACTTCCACTTCAGATTTGCGGTTATGACCGTCACCGTCGCGATCTTCGCAGGGAAGCTCGACGAGGTCCCAGACGCGACGATCGGGACGTAGAGCAGGTCGCCTTCCGAGTTGTAGCTTGCGACGACGGGATGGATCGCACCCGTCGCGAGTCCCGTGCCGACCAGCGGGTACGCGAACGTCGACACGGTGCCGTTCGAGAGCGTGCCGCTGCTGTTCCTGCCTCCGACGACAACGGTCCACGAAGCAGGATCGAGCGGCGCGCCGGACGCATTGACCAGGCGGGTCACCTCGGCGAATTCCCACTGGCTCGGGTTGCCGGTGTTGTTGACGCCGACCCTCGCGAAGAAGGCGTCGCTCTGAGGCCTTATGCTCCACCGCTTCCGCTCGCTGTTGCCCTCGAGCGCCTCGACGCGGGAGAACAGCTCGTTCAGCGTGTCGAACGTCAGCCGGCCAGAGCGTCCGCTTGTGAACTTCGGGAAAGGCATCTCAGTCCTGGAAGATGAAGTATTGCAGGTTCACGGCAAGCGTGTTCGCGCGCGCGTACGGAGCGTTCGTCCCGAGCCTGACGACTCCGGCCTCGCCTGCCTTGAGCTTGATCGCAGGGTAGAAGGTTCCCGCGACCTGCACTCCTATCTCGACGAAGTTCGTGTTGTCCGTGTTGCGGAGGTATGCCCATCCCGCGGTGGTCACGCTGCCGACTCCGAGCGCCGTTCCCGCCGCAGTCGTCGGGATCGACGAGACGCCGCCTGCGGCGACCGAGCCCGTCATGTCGAACGTAAGCGAGCCCGACTCGAAGCGCTGGACGAGGCTTCCCTTGTTGACGGCGAGCTTTACGTTGACTGTGATCTCGTCTGCCATCAGAAGTTCTCCGAGATGGTTTGGAAATTTGTTTCCGTCGGATACGGCTGCACCCAGCGGACGTTGTTGGCCTGCAATTGGCCTCCGTACAGATCGACGTCCGGCTGGCGCTGAGAGTTCATCCGCGGCTGCTGCGATGCATGCGACCACTCGTCATATCGGAAGCGATGCGTGATCGAGTACGCGAGCAAGCTTACGCGGCGAGCGCTCGCGCCTTCGTACAGGAGTGTTCCCTTGGCAGCACCATAGAAGTCGAGTATGTTTCGTTTTCCAACCTTAGACCTGATCGTGATAGACCTTGACGACATGGAAGCCGCCGTCACCGTCTCCTCGACGATCAGCGTGTGCTGCGGACTCCAGACGCTCGTAGGCTCTCCTCCCGCGTCGATCTTGGTGCCTGCGATGTCGGTGTTCGCGTATTGCCGGCTCCAGAGCAGAAGGCCGGGATCGGCGCGCCAAGCGTCCCGCCACTGGCCGCCGTACTCCATCGAGAACGTGACGTAGCCAGGCACGACCGGCTGCACGACGATCGGCTCCTCTGGAACCTCGCCGCCGCCTCCGTTCGAGTAGTTCCACCTGACGCGCCAGACGTATCCCGAGTCAGGCACCGACTCGATCTGGAACGTCGTCGCGTAGAGGTCGACCTCGCCTGGGAACAGGTCGCCGTACCGCGGGAGCGTCCCGTCGCCGAGCTTGATCGACGCAGGCTCCGTGATGGGGACCGCCGGGTTGTCCGAGTAGACGTGGAACGTCCTGCTCCCGGTGAGCCCTCCGCTGCTGCTCGAGAGCGAGCGAGTGTCAAGCGCCTCGACGACGATCTGTCCCATCAGTTGAACCCTCCGCCGGCCTGCACGGCGTCACGCATCCTCGCGGCCGTCGCGCTGATCGTCTTGATCTCCTCGAGGATGCTCTTGTCGACCTGCTTCTTCTCCTGCTCGGTGTAGCTCGAGAATCGGAACGAGCCGTGCGCGGTCTGGATGGTCGACACGGAGCTCTGCACTGCGATCTGCTGCTCGCGGAGGACCTCGATCCTGCGCTTCGCCTCCTCGTCGATCCGCGCCATCTCTCGGTCCTTCTTGTCCTGCAGCTCCTTCGCCTCGCGGGCCTTCCGCTCGTCCTCGACCTGCTTCGCCTTCGCGTCTGCCTCGTCGAGAGCCTTGAGTTCCCTCTGCAGGCGGTCCTTTATCGCCTGCTCGCGGAGGCGCTGGATCTCCTGGATGCGGTCGCGCTCCTGCTTGTCGATGTTCTGCGTAAGCCGCTCGTTCGTCTGCGCGCGCGCGTTGAAGATGTCGAGCCGCGCCTTCTCCATCAGTGCGCGGCGCTTGTCGACCTCCATCGCGGCATCTATCTCTGCCTGCTGGACGGTCTGGATCCGCTCGACCTCGAGCCTGGTCAGCCTGTTGCGGAACTCCGACCGCTTCCTCTCCAGCTCCTTCGCCGCGTCCTCGGCCTCCCGGAGCGCCAGTTCCTCGCCGTAGGCGATCTGCCGAGTCAGTTCATCCATCAGCCCGCCGAAGATCGGAATGCCGCGCACCGCCGCGGACAGTGCCGCGTCCGCCGATCCCGACTTCAGTCCAGCCTCGAGGCTGTTCGCGAAGGTCTGCGCGAGGTTCGCACCCTGCAGCGCCTTCTGGAACTTCATCTTGATCGAGTCGGCCGCCTGCGACATGTACGTCGAGGACGCCGTTCCGAACTGCTGGCCGAACTGCGCGCCGGATGACTGTCCCGCCTTCGCGCTGGCGGCCGTCGCCGCGGCGAGGTCGCGGTTCAGCTGGTCGTAGACCGCCGCGATCCTGATCTCGAGGTCGCCTGCGATCACAGCTGGCCGCCTTTCATCGACAGCTCGAGATGCCTGTCGAACTCCTCGCAGGTCAGGTCAAGTGGGTTCCCGAGTCCGGGAGCGGCGCGCGCGATCAAGTGAGCCTCCGAGATCAGGTCCCGCCTCCGCTCGGGGTGCGGAGGCGCGCTCAGTTTCCCGAGCCGTCCTCCGTACCATCGGCAGAAGCGACGCGCACGTTGAGGCAGAGCGCCGCGATGCGGCCGATCTCCGCAGGCTCGACGAGCGCTCCGATCTCCTCGGCCTCGGCATGCGACCGCGCCGCCATCAGCAGCACAGCCATCGCGCCTTCGATCGTGAAGACCGACATGACGAACGAGCTCATCCGCTCGGCCTCGTCCACGCGCGCCGCGACGAACTCCGCGGCCTCGCGGCCCTTCGCGTCCATCGCGCGCGCCGTGTCGATCGCCTTCGCGCGCTCCCGCTCGACGTGCATGTTCGAGAGGCGCATCCGCTCGCGCACCGTGAGCGGCCTCAGCTCGAAGGTGCGTCCTCCGGCGGTGACGGTGAAGTTCGCGGCCATGTTCATGCTCCGATCCTCCTGATGAGCGCCGAGAGCGGGTCGGCAGACGCCGGCAGCTCCAGCTTCGCCGATCCTACCCTGCGGACGGAGAGATCGGATATCTCGGATCGCTGCAGGCCGCTCAGGCGCACGGCGAGGTCGGAGGCCTCCTGCTCGCTCATCGCTCCAGGCGAGATGCGCCGGTTGATGAACCTGCGGGAGCGGGTCACGATCGTGACGAGCCAGTCGTCGCCGTTCGGAAGGACGATCGACAGCGCCTTCTGGAACTCGCTCATCAGGTCATCCAGGTGACGACCGGAGCGACGCCGTCCGCGTTCTCGACGTTGCAGGAAAGCGTCGTGTCGCCGGCCTTCGCCGCGTTGAACGCGAAGTTGTAGAGGACGCACTTGGCGACGATCTTCGCCTCGTTCGTGCTGCCCGGGTCGTCGAAGAGCGTGAGCGTCACGTCGGCGAGCGAGTTCGTCGCGTTCGTCGCTGGGTTCGCGAAGTTCGAGACGTAGATATGGGAGGTCGACGTCGTGACGCTGGTGACGCCGACGCCTGCCGCACCCTGCAGCGTGCCCGTGAAGTCGAGCATGCCGAGCCGGCGGCGGCCGCCTGTGTCGCCGAACCCGGTGATGACCGAGACGGGCCGCGACAGGTTCGCGGTGAAGCTCGAGACCTTCATGAACGGCTGGTTCGTGCCGCCGATCGAGAAGGAGACGTTTCCGTCGTTGCCAACGATGTATTGGTCGATTGCCATAGGAACCCTCAGCTCGTCTTGAAGCCAACCACCCTGTACCTATCCTCCATCGACCAACCATCATCCGAGAATGAGGGTGAGCCGACGGACACGCGGACCGCAGTCAGGCGGTCGAACCCTGTCGGGGAGATCGTTCCGCTCATCGCCGTCAGGATGTCCGCGGAGATCGTATGCAGCGTGTTCCCCGCCGCCGAGCTCTGGTAGATGCGGAACACGACCGTCCCCTCGAACCGCTCGACGTTCCCGAACATCTTGCTCGCCGAAGGCGGCGCGTCGAAGTCGTAGACGACGAGCGGCAGCGCCGTGTCGGCAGGAAGCTCGGCGAGGCCGATCCTGCCTCCGACGGTCGTGTAGACGGTCGACGCCGCCAAGCGCGTCCAGATCGCGTCGAGCATCGCCTTCGCGCTCATGCCTTGACCCTCGGAAAGTGCCTGCGGAAAGCCGCGGCGAAGATCGCCGGCAGCTTCGGACGGAACTTCTCGAGCGTCGGAGCGACGAATGGACGCTTGCGCGTCCTGCGCGTCCCGTACTCGAGGAACACCGCGTAGCGGACCTTCGATCCGTAGCGGAGGACCATGCGGGTCGGTGCCTTCTCTACGGCGACGAATCCGTCTCCGCGGGTTCCGACGGTCGAGACGGCGAATGACGCGCGCAGGCGGTTCGTGTCGACCGCCGGCGGCCGTCCCGGTGCCGAGGCAACATGCACTCCTTGCTGTCGCGCGTTGCGTCGGCGGCCGTAGCCTGGGTTGCGGAAGTAGCGCCGTCCCGTTCCCGGCTGACTGAGCGTAGTCCGCATCGCCGAGCTGAGGATCAGGACAGAGGCATTCAGAGCCTCCAGCGAGGCGGCCTGCAGCCTGTCACGCACCTTCGCCATGTCGATGATGCTCGCGGGGTTTTGCATCGGCGGCAACTGGCTCATAGGCTCACCTCCGGTGCGACCTGCACGGCGTCGATCACGGTCATGTTGAGCCGGTGCGCCGAAGACATCCGTCCGACTTCGCCGGGGTTCGTGCTGCCAGAGACGCGCCAGCGCTCGACGCTCCCAGACGTCCCGCTGTAAATCTCGTCCTCGATCCTGACGTCCAGCGTCCCGGAGACGTAGATCGTCACGGCCGTCCGCGAGCTCGCTCGGCCCTCAAGGACGTCCTGGGACTGCGACGACGGCTGTATGAACCCCGTGAATGACTCGACCAGCGCGTAGGTCCGCAGCGGCTTTCCGTCGCTCGAGACGGTCGCCGTCGGCCTGTACAGGTACAGGGTGACGCCGAACTCGGAGACGAGGCTCGCGATGCTCAACGGAGCCTCCGGTACGGCGCGAGCATCCGCGCCTCCTCCGTGCTGATCTCGCTGCCTCCGCGACGGGAATACGAATATCCCCCGAGGCTTTCGCTGTTCAGCCCAGGGTCGCGCGTTCTATCTCGGAAGAGCCTCGCGGAGACGGACAGCGTCGCCATCTCGACGTCGTAGGGAATGGTCGCATAGCCGGCGGTGTAGTCGACCAGGAGCGATCGGTTGAGGCCGAGCTGCGCGCCGTACAGGACGCCTGAGTCAAGGTCGACCTGGTAGTCCTCGAGGCCGTCGGTCGGAGCCTCGAGGTACGCCGAGCCGTTCTTGAGGCTGCGGCCAGCGAGCTTCCTGATGTAGACCGCAGGCACGTCGAGGAGCGCCGACGCGGAGAATCCCGTGACCGTCGAGATATGCGTCGCCAGCTCCGTCGAGGTCTGGTGGTTCGAGAAGTTGACCTGATCATTCGACTCGGTTCCCGTCGAGCTCATCCTGTAGAGGTGGAGCTGTCCAGCGCCTAGCGAGACGGTCGAGACTGCGTCCGTCGAGATCGTGCTGGACACGGTCATGACCGAATCCCATCCGACGCCTACGAACCTGACGAACGAGACAGGGTAGTTCGCCAGCGCGATGCGGCGAGACTCCGATCCGTCTCGGATCTCGTAGTAGCGCGTCTCGGTGAAGTTCCTGCCGCAGTAGGTCTGCACCGCGCGGGACGCGGAGTCGATCGACCACTGCAGGACGGCGTCATTCTCGACGCTGGTGATCCCGAGCCATGTCTTCAGCTTGGCGAGCGTCGTGAGCGGGTTTGAGTCGATCTGCATTGCGCCTCTTCCTTCCCTTCATCGGCTCCTCCTCGGGCTGCGTCGATTCCGTGAACAGCGGAGCGGGAGGGACGACGCGGACCGCGTAGCGCTCCCGGACGAGCTTGTCGGCAAGGTCCGACGCGACGCTGACGACGCATCCGGGCCGTACCTCGCGCCTGCCCACGCGCTCGTCTGCGACGGAGAACGTCTTGAGCACGATCAGTAGGTCTGGCATTCCGGCGGCCTCCCGTCCGAATGGTACTTGCCGAGGTACTGGTGCTTTACCGCGCAGTTGTCCATCGGCCAGGTTATGACGAGCTGCAGGTGGCCGAGTCGGACCTTCGGCGTCGCGCATACCTTCAGTTTGTGCTTCCTGAGCTTGTGCCAGAAGTGGATGTCGTCGTCCGTCCTGCCTTCGTCCCATCGGCCCTGCTCGTTCGGGATTCCGAGGAACCACGGGTGGCTGATGAACTTGAGGTGCTCTAGACGGATCATGGTCAGGCCGAAATGGCCGTTCCTGATGTCGACCGCCTCCTGGTAGAAGTGGTCGGTCGTCACTCGCTCCATCGTCTTTCCTTCGGAGTCGATCAGGTTCAGCAGAAGCTCGTCGCGGTCGCGGCCGATCTGCAGCGGACAGAGCGCCGTGATGTCCGGCCTGTCCTCCATGATCTGCCAGAGCCGCACGACGTCGCGAGCGTCGAAGATCGAGTCGTAGTCGATCGTCAGCGCGTACTTCGTTCCGCGCTCGAGTTCCCCTGCGATCATGCGCTCGAGGCACTGGCCCCAGAAGACGCCGGTCGACTTGACGAAGCGCATCTGGAGCTGCGAGCAGACCTCGAGGGAATGCGCGAACGTCTCCGTCCACGCGATGCGCGGGAGGCTCATCAGAGCAGTGACGTCCTTGAGCGGTATCTCGGGCTCCCTGCGGACGCGCTTCTCGCAGGTGACGGCGATCCGCTCAGGCGACGGCTTCCATGCAAGTCCTCCGTCGACGCCTCCGACGATCTCGAGGCCCGCCATGTTCACCGTGTCGCAGAGCTTGCTGCGATTCCAGATCGAGCGGTTCATCCCGTCCGCGCAGAGGATCGACTCGGCGTCAGCTTCCCCGCTCTGGTAGGCGGCGCAGACCCAGTCGAAGTCTGCGACGTCGAGCGTCATGCGCGCCTTGTCGGCCATCTTGAGCGCGAATCCGCGCAGGACAGGCAGCGCCTCCTTTGCCGGCAGGCGGTCGAGCAGGCTCCCCAGCTCGACCGACTTCAGCGATGCATCCGCGATCCCTGACAGGTCGATCTTCCTCGCCTCTCCGATCCTGAGATGTCCGTCCTTGATCTCCATCGTGCCTCCTGCGGGGAGCATAGCAGCGCATCTCAAAAACAGAAGCGCGCCGGCACGGATGCCGACGCGCCCCGGGGAGGAGATGGTCTCCGCTCAGATGTTGACGACGCTGCCTGCCGCATCGGTCGCGGCGGTGCCGGCGCGACGGACGAGGATGGAGTCGTACGGATCGCTCAGCTCGCAGATGATCGCGTGGTTCGCGGTCACGGACGAGCCGCTGGTGAACGTCGCCTTGAGGTAGCGCTTTCGGCCTCCGAGCGGGATGCCGTACACGATCTTGGCGACCGACGTGTTGTTGGTCGCGGTCGAGAGCGTGTAGTCGGTCCCCTGGACGAGTCCGCTGATCGCGTTGAACGTGCCGCCGGAGGTATCGCTTTCCGTGATGTTGTTGCCGTTCGTGGCCGGAGCTACGGTTCCAACCGTGCAGACGTAGATCTTCGCGTAGTTGAAGCCCTGCGTGTCGAACTCTGCGGTGGAGGCCGAGACGCCTGTCGCGATGGCGTTGAGGATCTTGGTGGAGCTCTTCATGGTGTGGTTCCTTTCCTGTCAGATCAGAGGGTGAACTTCACCATCGCGCCGGTGGCGGTGGAGCCGCCGACGTTGGCGCAGACGATGTCGAAGCGCTCGGTGCCGCGCACGACGCGCTCGTCCTGCTCGAACGCATTGAGCGCCGAGTCGGAGAACGCGATGGCGGTCGAGCGGCGGTCGCCGAGGAAGCACGCCTGCGAGAGGTCGCCGATGTACGCAAGCACGTCGCCGTCAGCGCCGGTGGTCGCCGTCACGGCGGGGAGCACCTGCGAGAACTCGACCGGGTAGCCGAAGTAGCGCGGAGCGATGCCGTTCGCCATCTCGTTCGCGGTCACGCCGCCTGCGGCCATCGAAAGGCGCTCGAAGATCGCGTGATAGGTCGACTTGTGGCAGTAGATCTTGACGTTGTTGCGCTGGAAGGCCCAGTTCGGGAGCTTCGCAAGAGCAGCGGAGATCTCGTCCTTCGAGACGCTCGCATAGGTCGTCGTCGCGCTGGTCGAGACCTGGTAGGTCGCGTTGGTCAGCGCGCCGGCAAGTCCGACGATGCCTCCGTAGGTCGAGGTGCCGGTTCCGTTGAAGCCCGCGTCGTCCTCCTTGAGCGAGAACGCATACGCGACCTCGTTGGCGATGTCGTCGCCGATGTTGACGAGAGCGTCCTCGAGGAGCTCGTTCGACACGGTCGTGAGGCACATCAGCTTCTTCGCGACGAGCTGGACGCTGTCGAAGGTCTGGGTGCTCTCGGTGCCGGCGTTGATCTCGCCGACGAAGTACGCCGTGAGGCCCGCCGTGCGCTTCGAGATGCGCAGCGTGTCGGAGGACATCGGGTAGATCTTCGCGTTGCGGCGGAAGACGCCGTACTGCTCGCGGAGCGTCACGATCTCGTTCTCGAACTCGTCGGGAACGAGGAAGCCGCCGGCGCTGTTCACGCCTTCCGAGTGCGCCTTCACCTGGATGCCGTTGTTCGCGCAGAACTGCGCGCTCTTGCGGTGGCCCATCGCCGCGAGGCAGAACGAGCCGAAGCGGTACGCCGCTTCCTTGGACTTGAACGCCTTGAGGCGGCCGTACTGCTTGGCGCTCTCCCAGGCCTTCGGCTCCGCGGTGACGGCCATCGCCGACGAGCCGCCGGTCGTGCGGATGCCGAGCGCGCTGCGCACGCTCTTGGCGACCTTCTCCTCGATGCCTGCGGTGTCGGCCGAATCCTCCTCCATCGCGGGAGCCGCAGCGCGGATCGCGACGTCGAGCGCCTCGGGATCGACGGCGACTCCTGCGGCGTCGGTAATCATGAAGTCTCCCTCGAGGATGAGCTTCTTCTGTGCGACGACGCCTGCCTCACCCTTTGCCTTCGCGGCCTTGGTAAGCGCGTCCTTGAACTGGTCGATGGTCATGGTCTTCATTTGCTGCTCCTGTTGCGTGCCGTCAGGCGTGGCTCCAGGGCCGCTGTCCAGGCACACGCCGACAGCCGGTCCAAGTCAGAGCCTCACGGCACCCCTCGCGCGCGCGATTTCCCGCCGCACGATGGCATCGACGTCAATCGGCTTCGGCTTCGACGCAGTTGAGCGCGCGGGGACGTCGACCGTCACGACGATGCGCTTCGGCACGTCGATCCCGAACCAGCGCTTCGCGCCGACAGGAGAGCAGAGTCCCTTGCGGACGGCGGTGATGAGCGCCTCCGGGTTCGCCTGGAGCGGCGCGAGGCTGACCTCGAGCAGCTTCCAGCGCGAGAAGATCCGCGACACCTGGCCGCCGTACTTCTTGCGGTCGACGTCCGTCGCCATGCGGACGCCGCCTTCCTCGGGGACGTAGCCGACGCTCACGCCGCTGACGATCCCCTGCGCGACCAGCGCCGCCGCGACCTCGGGAAAGAACTCGCCGCCGTAGCCGTCGGGACGCTTGGCGAAGACGAAGTCCGCGACGATCTCGCGCTCCTTCCGCTTGAGCGGCATGGTCGCCTTGCCGACAGGCTCCGCGTAGTCGTGGTTCCAGAAGAG
>Ga0129336_10000509_pt1 | contig 22685 bp, 23 predicted proteins | sample CPB6_02_DNA_FD_96878 | JGI IMG/M metagenome (GOLD analysis project Ga0129336, IMG submission 96878) | Freshwater to marine salinity gradient microbial communities from Chesapeake Bay, USA - CPBay_Sum_0.6_0.2_DNA | ecosystem: Environmental > Aquatic > Marine > Coastal | place: USA: Chesapeake... | reverse complement strand
GGAATTGCCACCCATTCATCAAATACAATGGAGCCATCGTTGAAAAACTGCGTTTGAATTCGCATGCGCAAAATGAAGATTATAATCCGCATCAATTTATTTTTTCATCTCGCAATCTGGAATCCTTCAAGGATTTTGAAGAAGCATACCATCAATTGATGCTGGATATTGCAGAAATGCAGGTAAAAAGTATAGAGTTGATCATCCAGCATACTTCAATCAGCAACATATATGTGGATGGGGGATTTAGTACCAATCATATTTACATGCAGTTGCTTGCCAATCATTTCTCCTCCCATAAGGTATTTGCAGCAACAGTACCACAGGCATCTGCGATGGGTGCAGCAGTTGCCATTCATGATCATTGGAATCAATTCTCTTTGCCTTCTGACTTGGTTGGGTGCATTCAAATTTCTCCCATCTGAGCTGTCTCAAATACAGTACTTTTGCACCATTCTTTGAAAAGTGTGAAGCATGGAAAAACAAAAGAAGAGAAAGCTGATTTTCATCTTGGGACTGTTAACCTCTATTGGTCCTTTTTCAGTTGATATGTATTTGCCTGCTTTCAATCGCATTGCGGTTGAACTGAATACGTCTATTTCGAATGTGATGTATTCATTGTCAACTTATTTTATTGGCATCTCATTTGGCCAACTTCTTTACGGGCCTCTATTGGAACGATTTGGGAGGAAAAAGCCAATCTATTTCGGCCTCGTAATATATTTATTGGCATGTACGGGTTGCATTTTTGCTTCAAGTGTAGAAATGTTGATTGCCATGAGATTCTTTCAAGCAGTAGGCGGTTGTGTTGGAATGGTAGCTGCCAGGGCAATGGTACGTGATATTTTCCCACCAACAGAATTCGCAAAGATTTTCTCTTCACTCATGTTGATTGTGGCTGTATCACCGATACTTGCTCCAACATTTGGTGGATATGTTACTGCATCACTTGGATGGCATTATGTATTTGTATTTCTTTTTATTTTAGTTAGCATCATTTTTGTTGCAGTTTACTTTTTATTGCCGCAAACCAGGAAGCCAGATCCATCAGTTGCTTTGAAGCCGTTGCCAATACTTAAAAACTATATAGGAGTTTTCAGAAACACACAATTCATTACTTACGCGGTTTCCGGCGCCATTTCATATTCTGTGGTATATACTTACATAACCGGTTCTCCTCATGTTTTTATGGATATGTTTCAGGCAACTGAAAAGTCCTATGGTTGGATTTTTGCCATCGTTGCTGCAGGGTTAATAGTTTCAGCGCAGTTCAACAGTCTCGCATTGAATAAATTCAACAGCAAGGATATTTTAAAGACTGCTTTTTCAATTCAAATAGTAGTTGGAATCATTTTTGTAATACTGGCATATCTGCATGCATTGGATATCTTCAGTACGATTGGTATGACAATCTGCTTTATCTTCTGTCAGGGTTTCATTTTCCCGAATGCATCCGCATTTGCCATGGCTCCTTTTGAAAAAAATGCCGGATCTGCATCTGCTTTATTGGGTTTTCTGCAAATGATAGTTGGTGCTGCATCTTCAGCATTGATGGGTATTTTTCAAGAGGGATCTTTGATCGCAATGACCATCATCATGACGTCTAGTACCATCACCGGCTATGTGATTTTTAGACTGGGTGAAAGAAAGATGGATCAGGCTGCATCCGCTGCCTTGGTTGCAGAGGAAGATCTTGAAATGATTGAAGGGTTTTAATCGTTTTCTCTTTTCTTTATTGATCAAAGTTTCATAATTTACTGCTCATTAAATAGAGCACTGTGAAACCAATTGTTCAAATATCTCTTGACCTTACAAATATCGACGAAGCATTGGAAACTGCCTCCATGGCACTGCGAGCTGGTGTAGATTGGTTGGAGGCTGGAACCCCACTTATTCTGGCCGAGGGTTTGCACGGAGTTAAAAAATTACGCGAAGCTTTTCCTCAGATTCCTATTGTTGCTGATTTAAAAACAATGGATGGTGGATACCTTGAAGCTGAAATGATGGCAAAAGCTGGAGCAACCCATGTTGTTGTGATGGCAAGAGCGCATCCAGAAACCATCAAATGTGTCGTAAAAGCTGGTAAAGACTTTGGAGCAAAAGTAATGGGAGATAATTTAGGTTGCCCTGATATGGTTTTGGCTGCAAAAGAACTGGAAGATCTTGGTTGTGATTATATCGTTCATCATATAGGATACGATGAACGAAGAGGCATTGCTGCAATGGGAAAGCGAATGCCAAGTCCTCTTGATCAACTGAAGGAAGTTGTCAATGCCGTTCAAGTACCTGTTCAGGCAGTCGGTGGGCTATCATTGGAACAGGCGATGGCTTGTCCTGCGTATGGGGCACCTCTGGTTGTGCTTGGGGCTCCATTGACGATTGATGCAGATGCATTCAAAACTGCTGAGGGAAATTTGGAAGCATCTCTTCGTATGATTTGTGAAAAAATCCATGCATATAGAGATGTTGATCTAAATAAATAATTTTTACCATGGAAAAAATGATGGCTGTTGTAAACTTCGCGCCAGAAAAAGGGTCAGTGGAATTGAGGGAATTGAATGTTCCAGAAGTCAGTGAGGACAACGTATTGCTCCAGGTTGAAAATGTAGGTGTTTGCGGCAGTGATTTGCATCAGTGGACAGCAGATCACAGTTGGCATGTGAATTATCCGGTTGTATTGGGACACGAATTTGGCGGGCAGATTGTACAATTGGGTAAAAATGTGAGGGGTTGGAATGAGGGTGACAGGGTTGTCAGTGAAACAGCAGCGATCATCAACCCTCAGAGCCCCATGACAAAAGCAGGACTCTATAATTTGGATCCAGATCGAAAAGGGTTTGGGTATGGAGTAAATGGTGCCATGACAAAATTTGTCAGCGTTCCATCACGTTGCCTGCATCATGTGCCTGCAAATTTATCTTTTGAACAAGCCTGCCTGACTGAACCCTGCTGTGTTGCATACAATTCAGTTGCTGTAAATGCGAATATCAAACCTGGAGACAGGGTCATTGTATTGGGTCCAGGGACAATTGGAATATTATGTGCTGCTGTGGCAAAACTTTGTGGTGCACATGTAGCAGTTGTTGGGTTGGAAGCGGATCGGACTCGTTTAAATATTGCAGCACAATATGGTTGTGAGACCATCGTTGGAGATGCATCGCCATGGGCCAATGCAACCGATGGAATGGGTGCAGACGTTATCATTGATGCTGCAGGCATCAGCCAGACATTAAAAATTGCATTGCAGTTGGTCAGGCCCAAAGGTCAAATTATCAAAGTTGGATGGGGGCCGCAGCCATTGAATTTTTCGCTTGATCCACTTGTTCAAAAAAACGTAACCCTTCAGGGAAGTTTCAGCCACAACTGGCCCATATGGGAAAAAGTCATAGGATTGCTTTCAACAGGCTTGTTAAATGTTCAACCAATCATAGGGGGGGTTTGGCATCTGGAAGATTGGCATACTGCATTTGAAAAAATGCACAAAGGCGAAGTAGTGAAAAGTATTTTAAAACCATCTTGATTCATGAGGCTAAACAATAAAATAATCATTGTAACAGGCAGCACAACTGGAATTGGAAAGGCAATTGCAAGGAGATGTGTGAAAGAGGGTGCCAAGGTCATGATTCATGGGCTTGAAATCGAGTGGGCACATGAAGTGTTGAATGAAATTGGAAAGGAAAATGGAGCTATTTATATTGAAGATCTCTCCAATGAGGGGGCTTGTGAGCGATTGGTGGAAATAACTGTAAAAACATTTGGGAGGATCGATGCCATTGTAAACAATGCCGCGAAAGTTGTTTCATCTAATATTTCAACTACTGATACAGATTTCCTGGAAAGAGTATTTTGTGTAAATACATTTTCACCATTCATGCTTGTCAAACATGCACTCCCTTACTTGACAGCATCAAAAGGGGCTGTTTTGAATATCGGTTCAGTCAATGCATACAGTGGTGAACCCAATCTACTAGCGTACAGCATGTCAAAAGGTGCTTTGATGACCATGACCAGAAATTTGGGAGATACCCTGCATAGAGAAAACGGGGTGCGTGTCAATCAAATCAATCCGGGTTGGGTTCTTACCGAAACCGAAAAGAAAAGAAAAAATGATCATGGGTTGCCGGAGGATTGGTACAAAGACTTGCCCAGTGTATATGCACCAGCAGGAAGAATTTTATGGCCCGATGAAATAGCCGCAGCTGCTATTTATTGGCTTTCAGATGAGAGCGGACCCGTGAGCGGGCAAGTGGTGGACATAGAACAACATCCATTTATTGGAAGAAATCCGCCGAAAGATTCAAGCACCATTTCTCCCAAAAAATAACTCCATGCCAAAGCTCGCAGTGTTTCCCAAAGCATTCATGCATGCTCTTTGTAAAGATGGTACCATGAAACTAGAGCAGTGGATTGGACTGGCCTGTGAACTGGATATTGATGGGCTCGAATGGTACGCGGGGTTTCTTGAAATGCAGGATCCAAAAAATTGGAAAAATTTTCGACAGAAAGTAGAGGACAATGGAAAGCAGATTCCCATGATGTGCTGCTCGCCTGATTTTACACATCCTGATCAATCATTCAGAGAAAAAGAAATCATCAAACAAAAAGAGTGGATCGAAATGACCCATGCAATTGGTGGGAAGTTTTGCAGGGTTTTATCAGGGCAACGAAGACCTGAGTTGTCTATTGAAGAAGGCATCAAGCTTGCAGCTGATGCGATACAGTCTTGTTTGCCTTTCGCAGAAGAACGAGGCATCACATTGATTATTGAGAATCATTACAAGGATGATTTTTGGCTCTATCCCGAGTTTGCCCAAAAGATGGATGTATTTTGTTCGCTGGTTGATATGATTCATCATCCCAACTTTGGCGTCAATTACGATCCCAGCAATGCATTCCTGGCAGGAGAGGAACCTCTTGATTTATTGTACAGGGTTTCCAAGCGTGTTGTAACCATGCATGCAAGTGATCGCTATCTTCTCGAAGGCACCATCGAGGATTTAAGAAAAGAAGAGGGGGGTGCAGCAGGCTATGCAAAGCGGTTGAGTCACGGTGAAATTGGAAAAGGATTAAATGATTATGATGCTATTTTCACCGAATTGAAACGAGTGGGTTTCGATGGTTGGATCAGTATTGAGGATGGTGTAGACGGGATGGATCAATTGAAAAGAAGCGTTCAATTTGTAAGAAAGAAGATCGAACAATATTGGAAATAAAAAAGGCTTCATTTGAAGCCTTTTTTATTGTTAGAATTTCAACGTCTTGGGAAGAAATTTTTCTATTAAATCTGTATAATATGATTTGAGCTTTGTCCAATCTGGTGGCTCTGGATTTTTTGAATACAAATCATAGGGATTGAAAAGCTTTACCCACTTCAGCATGGCCCTGTCATGGTCATCACAAAGATGATCATATGCACCCTCTCTGTGCCAAGCGTAGAAAGAATGGAAGCGCAACATGTACAATCCTTCTTCCGGCAGATGATTTTTCATCATTTGATAAATATATTCATCATGTCCCCAACTCATGTGAACATTGCGGAGTCCACAGTTTGGTTGATAAATACCATACTTGGTATTGTATGCTGGATTGTTGTAATCTGGGTTGTCTTTGAAAAATTCTGGATAAATGATTTTGTCGGAGTAAGCACATCCAATAGGGAAGGTATCTCCAACTACAGCCCATTGTGGTTCTCCAAAAAGGCAAAGCACCTTTCCCATATCATGCATCAAACCAGTCAGTACCATCCAGTCTGGGTGACCATCTCTTCTGATTGCTTCTGATGTTTGCAACAGGTGTTGGAATTGGTCTAAATCAGTATCTGGATCAGAATCATCCACCAATTGGTTCAAAAATTCAAACGCATCCCATACAGCCATTTCTTTTTTATCAAATGACAAGTACTGTCTGTGCTTTTCCATCACAAAATCATAGGTCTGATAGGTATGATTGAGTCTGTAAAACTCTCTCACTGTATCTCTTCCTGGCTCATCATAATTTCTGTATGCTTCAGTTGTTTTGGATATGGCTATTTTTTCTGGATCAGGATATCTCTCCAGCAGATCGTCTTCCCATTCATCTAAGCTTCCAAGTGGATTGATTTCTTTAGAAGTGAATTCTTTGTTTGACATGGCCTTTGGGTTTGTCGGGCTAAGTTAAAAACAATTTTTCTTGATTTTTTCACAAATCAGATAAAATTCAATCTTTTAGAGGCTTTTAAACCAAAAATGGTTTATTTTAATGGAATCAACCGAACGATTGCCATGCGTCTACATCTAGCAGACTATCTGATCATTTTTGTTTATTTTTTATTTGTAATTGCTGTAGGTTTCATCATCAAAAAGCGGATCAAATCCAGCAATGATTTCTTGAACAGCAATAGAAGCATCCCACTTTGGATTACAAGTATAGCCTTTATCTCCGCCAATCTCGGCGCACAGGAGGTATTGGGTATGGTGGCTTCAGGTGCCAAGTATGGAATCATGACGGTCCATTTTTATTGGGTTGGCGCCATATTTGCAATGGTCTTTTTGGGAGTATTCATGATGCCATTTTATTATGGCAGCAAAGCAAGAAGTGTTCCAGAATATCTGTCCATGCGTTTTGATGAAAAAACAAGGGCATTGAATGCCATCACTTTTGCAGTGATGACTGTTTTCTCTTCAGGCATCTCGCTCTATGCACTCGCAAAACTACTCGAGGTTATTTTACATTGGAACTTTGATCTATGCATTTGGTTGGCAGCCGGAATCGTAATGGTGTATACATTCTTGGGTGGATTGACCAGTGCAGTTTACAACGAGGTATTGCAATTCTTTTTGATTGTCCTGGGGCTCTCACCATTGGTCATTGTTGCATTGCATGATGCAGGAGGTTGGAGCAGTATTCAGGCCAATCTTCAACCTGAACTTACGCATGCTTGGAAATACATGGACAAAGCAGAGAACAATCCGTTGGGAGTAAATTTCATGTCATTGATATTTGGTTTGGGATTCGTCATGTCTTTCGGATATTGGTGTACAGATTTTCTGGTGGTGCAACGTGCCATGATTGCAAAAAATATGAGTGAAGCTCAGCGCACTCCTATCATAGCTGCCATTCCAAAAATCTTCATGCCACTGATTGTGGTTCTTCCTGGAATTATTGCTATTGCACTGATGCAGCCTGCTCTTCAATCAAAAGGGTATGCCATCCCGATGGATGAAAACGGAGGCATCAATTATACCATGACACTTCCTTCTATGATAGCACATTATTATCCAACCGGATTATTGGGAGTGGGCATCACAGCATTGATTGCATCTTTTATGAGTGGCATGGCAGGGAATGTAACAGCATTCAATTCCGTTTTTACCTACGACATCTATCAATCCTATTTTGTAAAAAATAAATCAGACGATCATTACCTGACAGTAGGAAAACTGATTACACTTTTTGGTATTTTGTTTTCAATTGCCACGGCATACATAGCAGCAAGTTTCAATAATATCAATGACTTTTTGCAGTTGGTTTTTTCATTTGTAAATGGTCCGCTATTTGCAACTTTTTTGTTGGGGATGTTCTGGAAACGAACAACCGGACACGGCGCATTCTGGGGATTGATGATTGGAACCATGGCAGCTGCTGCAACACATGGCCTTACCATCGCTGAAGGGAAAGGAGGATGGATAGCACCTCTTTTTGAAATTGGCTCTGGTATGGGGCAAGCATTTATCGTTGCAGCATTTTCTTGGATTGCAAACTTTTTTTCAACCATTGTTGTCAGCTTATGTACAAAACCAAAGCCTGATGAGGAGTTGAGAGGGTTGGTTTACTCGCTTACTGAAAAAGTGTATGCGCATGAAACCAAATGGTACCTGCGTGCAGGTCCGTTGGGATTGATATTGTTGGCCATTACAATTGCACTTAATATTATTTTCTTTTAATTGATACAATATGTTTGAAAAATTAAATGAATTGAGCTTTGTGATCGGTGTATTTTTTATCATCATTTCTTTGATCCTGATGGCTGGCTATTTTCTTTCACCAACACTGCATTACGAGATTAATTTATATACAGGAATTGGGATGATGGTATTTGGAATTGTGATGGTAAAAATCAAGGGCTGATAACTTAAAACCTACAACATGGCACAACAACCTTGGCGTACAGGAAAGATTATTAAGATCGAGAATGAAACCGCTGCTACCAAGAAATTCTGGATTCAGATTCCCGAATTGGACCACTTTGATTTCATACCAGGGCAATTTGTAACATTGGACCTGCCCATTCATGAACAACCCAACAAAAGATGGAGAAGTTATTCCATCGCTTCACCACCCAATGGCACGAATGTTTTTGAACTGATCATTGTGCTGATGGAAGGTGGATTGGGAACGACCTATCTCTTCAACGAAGCCAGTGTTGGAACAGAGTTTCCCGTAAGGGGTCCACAGGGACATTTCGTTCTCGAGGATGCCATCACCACAGATATTTTTATGGTTTGCACTGGAACGGGAATTGCTCCTTTTCGGTCCATGGTTCAACACATACAACAAAACAACATACCGCACAAGGAAATCTATCTTATTTATGGAACAAGAAAATGTTCTGATGGGTTGTATCTGGAGGAGATGTTTGAATTAAAAACAAAACTTCCAGGTTTTCATTATTTTCCGACTTTCTCACGTGAACAGGAAGTGCCAGATGGACATTACAAGGGATATGTACATGGTGTTTATGAACAATTGATGCAAGACAAAAAAGAAATGCCTCAATTTTATTTATGTGGTTGGAAGGATATGATAATGGATGCAAGACAGAGAATTCAAGCCATGGGGATTGATAAAAAGTCTATTCATTTCGAATTATACGGTTAAAACCAACACGATGAAGCAGTTATTTATTTCAATGCTATTGTTCTCATTTGTTGCTACTCAGGCACAACAAAAAATCAACGACAATTGGGCGGATTGGGCCAATTTCAAGAAGTATGCAGATCAAAATAAATCAGTGCCTGCCAAGATAAAAGGCGAGCGCAGGGTGGTATTCCTTGGAAATTCAATATTTGAAGGTTGGCTTCGATTGCGACCAGAATTTTTTGTAGGAAAGCCCTACTTTGACAGGGGCATCAGCGGACAAACAACTCCTCAAATGCTGTTGAGATTTTATGAGGATGTGCTTGCTTTGCAACCGGATGTGTTGGTATTGAAATGTGGCATCAATGATATTGCCCAGAATACTGGTCCCTATGATCTTCAAAAAACGATCAACAACATCAAAGCCATTGCGCAACTTGCCCGCGCCAATAAAATCAAGGTAATTCTATGTTCTGTTCTTCCTGCAAGTGATTTCAAATGGCGTCCTGGATTAGAACCGGCGGACAAAGTCATTGCATTGAATGCAGCCATCAAACAATTTGCAGATGAACAGTCTTTTTATTACCTAGATCTGTATTCATCGGTTGTTGACGAAAACAAAGGAATGAAAAAAGAATATGCCAATGACGGCGTACATCCAACCGTGGAGGGGTATAAAGTTTTGGAGCCTCTGGTAGAAGCGGCCATCCAAAAAGTAAAAAAATAACTGCATGAAAATATATGGTGTTGCAATCCTCGCGGCCTGTTATTTTGCTGGATTGGTATTGGGGGAAATGCTGGGTAGTTTATTTGGTGTCAAAGGAAATTTAGGAGGTGTAGGGTTTGGCATGCTTTTCTTCATTCTGCTGACAGACTGGATGAAGAAGAAAAACAAAATGACCGAAGATTATGCAGCGGGTATTTCATTCTGGACCTCATTGTATATCCCGATTGTAATTGCAATGGCATCCATCCAAAATGTTAATGCTGCTGTCAACAGTGGTGCAGTTGCGATTGTTTCAGGTATTGTTGCAACTTTCTTGTCATTCGTATCAATCAGATTTTTAATTTCTCTTTTAAAAGAAGAACGCGGAGTATGATGGATTCAATCTACCAGATGTTCTTAAAGAACGGTCTTGTGTTGTCTTTCTTGGCAGTGGGTTTTATCATGCTGGTAACCCAATTTGTTTCTCAAAAAATATTGCGGGATAAAATTCCTGGCGTTGCACTGGCGATTGCCTTGGGGCTGATCCTTGCCTCATTTGGTGGCAAGGCGGGCATTGCAGACATCCCACTTTTTTCCGGCATGGCTTTATTAGGCGGAACCATGTTGCGTGATTTTGCAATAGTATCAACTGCATATGGCGCAAGCATGGATGAAATAAAAAAAGCAGGTTGGGTAGGAGTCGTTTCTCTATTTGTTGGAGTGTTCTTCAATTTTATTGTGGGAGTTACTTGTGCAATATTGTTTGGATATTCAGATCCTGCTGAAATTGCCACATTGGCATCCGGCACATGTACATTCATTGTTGGTCCAATTACAGGAAATGCAGTAGGTGCAAGTTCTGAAATCATTACTTTGAGCATTGCTGCAGGTGTGATGAAAGTGCTGATTGTTTCAGTGGTGACACCCCTGTTCAAACAATTGATTGGCATTGAAACCAAAACATCTGCAATGGTTTTTGGCGGTGTAATGGGAACTGTCAGTGGTGTATCTGCTGCACTCGCCTCCATCAATCCAAAACTGGTGCCTTATGGGGCACTCACCGCAACTTTTTATACGGGCATAGCAGCTATACTATGTCCATCTGTATTTTATCCGATATTGAAATGGATATTGATCTGATCTAATCCTGGAATGATGGTTTTATTTCCTGTTTCTGCTGCCCCATGGGCGGTTCATCATTTTGGCAATGGATGTATCAAATTTGATATGGGCACCTGAATCCAGTTTGTTGCGAAGAACAATAAAATGATCAAATGTTTTGTTGTCTGCAGCAGTATTTTTTTGATTGATCAACATGATCAATTTGACAGCAGAACTGTCTTTGCTCAAAGTACCCATGTTTCTGTAGAGACTGTCTTTCAATCCCCTGATCTCACCCCAAATTGGTCTCATCTCTTTGAAGTACTCTTCTTTTAAAATCTTGAAGGTGTCAATTTGATTGTTAGACAATCCAATTTCTTTGTAAAAAGCCATTGCATTGTCTTCTCTGCTCTTTTTTGGTTCTTGTTTCTTTTCAGATGAAAAAAGAAAAAAAGCGAGTACGACATTGCTTGCCATTAAAATGGCAACCAGGAAGATCATCCATTTGTATTTTGTCTGGCTCATTATGGTATTTCGTTAGGCTCGTATGGATTGATATGCTGTGGATTGTATTCTGCTGCCAGGGGTTGGCTATTGTCTATGACTGGGTTATTGTTTTCAAGCCTGTCCACAATGAAATAAGTGTTGAGGCCAATGAAAAAACAGCTTACTGCCAATACCAGTGCAGGACGGGTAATGAGCCTGTATAGAACCTGGTCATAGGTTTTATCCTCTTTTCTCATTCTACCCATGATCCGGGTGAATAAAAACGGCTGAGGTTCAGCTCTTTGAATGCCGTCCAGGCTGCTGATGATTTCGTCTATGTTAAATCTTTTTTCCATTGTTTGTCCTCCTAATAGATGACTTTTTAAGCAGCTTATTGCGCTACTGTGTTAAGTTATTGAAGTTTTTTAATATTTCTTTCAGATTTGTCTTTGCTCGATGCAGCAGAGATTCCACTGCTGAGAGGCTTGTTTTCATGATTTCTGACACCTCCTGGTAACTCAACCCTTCGACCTTGTTTAAAATAAACGCAACTTTTTGATTTTCAGGAAGTTGCTCGATCGCCTTGAATAAAATGGCGGCCTTTTCTTTGTTGTCTAATTCTACTCCAGGGTGGTGAAAATCAGGTAAATCCATTGTAGGCTCGTTGTCTTCTCCCAAAATGGGACTCAAAAATCCGAATCTCTTTTTTCTTTTCTTTCTTCTGATAAATTCCAGTGCAGTTGTTACCGCAATCCTGTAAATCCAGGTCGACAAAGCAGATTCTCCCTTGAATTGATGAATGGATTCAAAAACTTTGATGAAAACATCCTGTGTAACATCTTCTGCATCCTCCACATTTTGAAGCAATCCAAGCACGGTATTGAATACAAGCGATTGTTTGGTCTCCACCAATTCCTTGAATGCAAGGTTGTCGCCTTCTTTCAAACTTCTAATCAGTTCCTGTTCTGTCAAAACGATGTTTCAAATGAGTAATAAAGATAATGACAAAAGATACTGTTAAGCGTTAAAGCAGCTTGCAATTATATGAATGGTTGATTTCAGCGATAAGAAAAAATCTTGTCAGCATTTTTCATTATGTTTGAAAAAACAAGATTTCATGGCAATTCAATTCAAATGGGAAGGTGTTTTTCCTGCTTTGTTGACTCCTTTTACTGCAGAGGATCAGGTGGACTATCAAATGTTCGAAAAAAATCTAGATGCACAAATTGCTGCAGGTGTTGCTGGTGTGATCATTGGTGGATCTCTGGGAGAGGCAAGTACGCTTTTATTGGATGAAAAGAAAATGTTGGTGGAATTTGCACTAAAGAAACTAAATGGAAAAGTTCCAGTCATATTGAATATTGCAGAGGGATCTACAAAGGATGCTGTGCAACAAGCAAGATTGGCTGAATCATGGGGGGCAGATGGCATCATGTTATTGCCTCCAATGCGTTACAAGGCAGATGACAGAGAAACTGTTGTATTTTTTAAATCAGTAGCGAAGCAGACTGCTCTGCCGATCATGATTTACAACAACCCGGTTGATTATAAGATAAATGTAACACTCGAAATGTTTAAGGAATTGTCTGAGTGCAAAAATATCAATGCCATCAAAGAATCAACCAGAGAGGTAATGAATGTTACAAGACTGAAAAACAGATTTGGCAACAGGTTTGCTATTCTTTGTGGCGTAGATCCATTGACTGTGGAGGAATTGGCATTGGGGGCAGATGGACTCGTTGCAGGCTTGGTGGATGCTTTTCCAAAAGAGACAGTTGTATTGTACAATTTGGTGAAAGCCGGGAAAATGGAAGAGGCAATAAAAATATACAGGTGGTTCATGCCATTGCTTGAATTGGACATTCATCCTAAATTGGTTCAATACATCAAGCTTGCTGCAACTGAAATGGGTATTGGGTCAGAGTATGTACGAGCCCCTAGATTGCCATTGGTTGGCGAGGAACGTGAAACAATTTTAAAAATCATACGGGATGGCATTGCAACGAAGCCATCGCTTTCATAAATAATTTTACCCATGATGATCAAAGATGCGTCACTCCAAGAAGTTGATCAAGCACTCGTTCAATCAAATGCTGCATTTTCCAGGTATGCTCAAACTTCTTTAAAACAGCGTGCAGCCCTTATGCGTGCAATTGCAGTTGAGATTGATTCACTGGGTGAAGCATTGATCCAAGTAACCATGTCGGAAACAAATCTCACCGAGGTCAGACTCAAAGGAGAAAGGGCACGCACTGTTTTTCAATTGAATAGTTATGCAGATGCTTGTGAGAGAGGAGCGTGGTTGGACGCGAGCATCAATACTGCAGATACACAACGTGTACCACCAAAACCCGATATCAGAAAAACCAAGTTGCCCTTGGGCCCTGTTGTGGTTTTTGGTTCAAGTAATTTTCCATTTGCCTATTCAACTGCTGGAGGGGATACAGCATCTGCACTGGCTGCTGGTTGTACTGTCATCGTCAAAGCGCATCCTGCTCATCCATTGACTTCTAAAATGGTAGCCGGGGCAATTAAAACTTCACTGAAGAAATTGGAAATGGATGAAAATATTTTCATCCATCTACATGGAGCAGCCAATCAAGTTGGTGAAGCACTTGTAAAGCATCCACTGGCCAAAGCTGTAGGTTTTACGGGATCCTTGCAAGGCGGTATGGCATTGTTTCATTGGGCCAATCAGCGTCCTGAGCCAATTCCTGTTTTTGCGGAAATGGGAAGTGTGAATCCAGTTTACCTCTTTCCGGAAAAACTGAAGGAGAGCACTGAAACATTTGCGCAACAATATGCGGAGTCGATAACACTCGGTGTAGGACAGTTCTGTACCAATCCGGGTTTGATTATTGGAGTAGAGGGTGAATCTCTTTCTGCATTCACCAGGGTTTTGGGGGAAAGGATTTCTGCCATTGCATCGGGCAAGATGTTGCATGAAGGGATTTCAACTGCGTATAAAATAAAATCACAAACTGCGATTGAACAAAAAGATGTTCATTTGGCAGGAAGGGCAATCGATGCAAACGATTCCATCAGTGGCACGCCGATGGTGGCAACTGTAGATGCAGATAGTTTTCTTTCCAATCCCTTGCTTGGTGAAGAAGTATTCGGCCCCTTCTCATTGGTTGTTGCCTGCAGAGATATGAATCAGCTTCATGCGGTGGCATCATCAATGAAAGGTCAATTGACATCAACACTGATTGCAACTGAGAGCGAATTGCATGATCATGCAACATTGGTGCATGCCATTGCTTCAAGATGCGGCAGGTTGATTTTGAATGGTGTTCCAACCGGTGTAGAGGTATGTTTGGCGATGCAGCACGGCGGACCATTTCCAGCAACAACAGATGCCAGATTCACATCAGTGGGTGGAGATGCAATCAAAAGATTCGCAAGGCCCATTTCGTACCAAAATTTTAGTGATGCCTTATTGCCGGAAGAATTAAAAAATGAAAATCCCTTGAAAATTTGGAGAACCGTCAATGATGCGTTGTCCAAAGATCCCCTTTAATGAACTGTAATCGGTTGCTTTGTTTTAGAAAAATAAAAAGAAATAACAATGCCGATGATCTGCAAAGCAAAAACAGCATAAGGGATTGAGTTGCTGATTTTTTCTGCACCAAACCAACCTCCTTGGTCAAGGATCAGCCAAATTGTATAGGTTGTTTTGATCAACTCCCAAACAAATGCATTTTTATTTCCATCCATCAATTCTGTCAGTGCGTACACAGAAAGAAAGATAAAAACTCCATAGTAAAAAATACCCGGACTCCCAATGGCAGCCAGGTTTCCAAAGAGGTAAAACAAATACGGCAGCATCAGCAACAATTGAACAACCGCCCATGTTTGTAACCCCTTGGAATGAATGGGATTGAATTTTTTAAAATCATACACATCGTTGATTTTATAGACCGGAAATTTTTCTTCAACATCTGCAGGTCTCCAGCCTGTTGGCATGAACCATATCTTCAACTTGTCATTCCAGCTCTTGGCATGCCAGGCATCTTTGATCAAAAGCCACAGGTGTTGAAAGTTTATTTTAATCGGATTCCATGTTGATGCAGGTCTGGTAATACCATATACGGGGGGTATTTCTTTTTGCTCTTCCTGAAAAGTTCCAAACAGTCGATCCCAGATAATGAAAATTTGAGAATAGTTTTTATCAATGTATTCAGAATTGATCGCATGATGCACTCTGTGGTGTGCAGGAGTAACAATTATTTTTTCAAGTATTCCCATGCTTTGGATGTGCTGCGTATGGTACCAGAATTGGAGGAACAAGTGCAAGGGAGCAACAATGGCGATTGTTTCAGCAGGTACTCCCAACACTGCGGCAGGCAAAAGGAAGAATGTAAATATTTGAAAAAAAACTGAAATACTTTGTCTCAATGCACATGCCAAATTGAACTCTTCTGAACTGTGATGAATGATATGTGCGTTCCAGAAAATATTGGTTCTGTGTTGTATGCGGTGAATCCAGTAACCTGAAAAATCCAATGCGATAAAGCTTATGATGATTACCGCCATACTGTTTTCGACATGGGTGATTGCCAAATGTTGCACCATCCATCCATAACTGATGACGGCGACGCTGAGTCCTAATACATCCTTGGTCACATTGGTAATACCAGACATTAGGGAAGCAATCATGTCCATTATTCTGACAGTATCATTTCCTCTTTTCCAGCCGTACCATTTTTCAAAAAAAACCAACAATAGAAAAATTGGAATCGCATACATCAAGACCTTGCCATAGGTTTCCATCTGAGATAATTGAGCAACTAATTTCGTACTTTTTTTATTAAATTGTAAGGCCATGGCGACATCCCCACTTTCCCTCCCATTTGCTAAAAGCAAACATTCCTTGACTGGGAACATCTATCATTGCATTGATGCACATACCTGCGGGAATCCAGTGCGATTGGTTGTTTCAGGCGGCCCAGTGCTCGAGGGAAAGAACATGAGCGAAAAGCGTCAGCATTTTTTAAGGGACTATGATTGGATCAGAAAAGGCTTGATGTTTGAGCCCAGAGGCCATGATATGATGAGTGGCAGCATCTTGTATCCTCCTCATGATCCCGCCAATGATTTTGCAGTATTGTTTATAGAAACGAGCGGATGTTTGCCCATGTGCGGGCACGGAACAATTGGAACGATAACCGCTGCCATTGAATCTGGAATTGTTGTTCCCAAGCGACCAGGTTTCATTCGAATGGAAGCTCCTGCAGGGTTGATTGAAATTGAATACAAACAGACCGAAGGAAAAGTGACTTCAGTTAAACTTAAAAATGTGCAGGCATATTTGGATCAGGAAAACTTGGAAGTTGAATGCCCGGGTTTGGGATTGATTCGGGTTGATGTATCCTATGGAGGTAATTTTTATGCAATAGTTGATGTACAGGAAAATTTTAAAGGGTTGGAGCATTTCAACGCCGATCAGCTTGTCAGCATGGCTAGGGCATTGAGGAAGAATATAAACAGCAAGTATCAATTTGTTCATCCCCAAGATCCAACCATTCATTCCTGCTCACATATTTTATGGTGTGGTGAAGTACTAGACAAATCATCTACCGCAAGAAATGCAGTTTTTTATGGAGAAAAAGCCATTGATCGATCGCCTTGTGGAACCGGAACCAGTGCACGCATGGCACAATGGTATTCTAAGGGAAAGCTGAAAGCAGGTGATGCATTCATTCACGAAAGCATCATCGGCAGTAAGTTTATAGGAAGAATTGATGAAGAATCCGTGCTGTTTGGAAAGCCCGCTATTCGTCCCACGATAGAAGGCTGGGCAAAAATTTATGGTTACAATACCATTTCAATAGATGCAAAAGACGATCCATTCGCAAATGGATTCCAAGTATTATAATAAACCAACATGAAGTATTTTTTTTCTTGCATTTTGACATGCATCATCTTCTCATCTCATGCGCAACAAGAGACCAAGATATGGTTTGACAAACCGGCATCTTTTTTTGAAGATGCATTTCCGATCGGGAATGGGCGAATAGGTGCCATGGTTTATGGAAACACCGTGACTGATAAAATTTCATTGAATGAGATAACCCTTTGGGGAGGGTATCCAAAAGATCCAAACATGAATGCCGATGCAGTAAAATACCTGCCGCTTGTTCGGGAAGCCTTGTTCAATGAAGACTATAAAAAGGCGGATAGCTTAATCCGGTACATGCAAGGATATTTTTCTGAATCATATGCGCCCTTTGGTAATATTTTTTTGAATTTTGAAAACAGTCCATCAAAAAACTATCGTCGTCTGCTTGATTTAGAGAGCGGAATTGTAACGGTTGATTACAATGCAAGCAATACCGATTACAGGAGAGAATACTTTGTGTCTTATCCTGATCAGTTGCTTTTCATTCGGCTCAGTGCCAAGGGTGAAAAAAAGTTAGCTTTTTCCCTTAATATGAATAGCTTGTTGAAGTCACGTGTTGTCGCCTCGCGAGATTTGTTATCACTCTCTGGAAATGCCCCATCTCATGCAGAGCCCAATTACAGAGGCAAGATGGCCAATGCCCTCGAGTACGACACAATGAAGTCCATGCGATTCTGTGGGTTATTGAAAATTGTTTCCAGCGACGGACAATCGACCTATACCGACAGTTCATTGGTCATCAGCAATGCTTCTGACGTTTTATTGGCTGTTTCTCTGGCAACGAGTTTCAACGGAGCAAATAACAATCCAGCCACCAATGGAAAGGACGAACAAAAATTAGCAGCAGCTTATTTGAACAGATTGTCCAACAAGCGCTTCACAGACATTTTGCTTCAGCACAAAAAGGATTTCAATAAATACATGCAACGCGTTTCCCTTGATCTTGGTTCATCCGCCAATCAGCAATATCCAATTGATCAACGATTGAAGAAATTTGCTGCTGGTGAAGCAGACAACGGATTGATCTCTTTGTATTTTCAGTTTGGAAGATATTTAATGGTCAGTGGTTCGAGAACGAATGAAGCTCCGTTGAATTTACAGGGAATATGGAATGAGCAAGTGCGACCACCCTGGAGCAGTAACTATACCATCAATATCAATACGGAGATGAATTATTGGCCAGTAGAGTCCACCAATTTATCTGAATTTCATGCCCCTTTGTTGACATTCTTAAAGAGGCTTTCTGAAAATGGAAAATCCACCGCAAAAAATTTTTACGGTGTGAATGGATGGGTTGCACATCACAACTCTGATATATGGGCCATGTCAAATCCCGTTGGTGATTTCGGAAAGGGGCAACCTGTTTGGGCAAACTGGACCATGGGTGGAACATGGCTCAGTACTCATTTGTGGGAGCATTTTCTATTCACTAATGATACTTCATTTCTGAAGAAAGATGCATATCCCATCATGAAAGAAGCAGCAAAATTTTGCTTGGAATTTTTGGTGAAGGATGCAAGAGGGAATTTTTTAACTGCTCCGGCAACTTCACCGGAGAATATGTATATCAATGACAAAGGATTCGTGGGAAGTGTGCTCTATGGAGGGACGGCAGATCTTGCCATGATCAGGGAAATATTCCATCAAGTGATAGAGGCATCAAGAATGTTGAAAGTCGATCAGTCATTTGCATTACAAATTGCTGGTGCGCTTCAAAAACTTTATCCTTATCAGATTGGGAAGAAAGGAAATTTGCAAGAATGGTATTACGATTGGGACGACAATGACCCCAAACATCGTCACATATCACACCTGTTCGGGCTTTATCCGGGAACCAGCATCACTCTGTCAAAAAATCCCCAACTGGCAGATGCTGTTAAACGGTCGCTTGAACTGAGAACCAACAACGGAACGGGTTGGTCCATTGCGTGGAAAATAAATCTCTGGGCAAGGCTGCACAATGGGGAACGCGCTTTTGATGCGATTAAGAAAATCATGAACTATTATCCAGCTGATCAATCAGAAATTAAAATGGCAGGCGGGGGAACCTATCCCAATTTGTTTGATGCACACCCTCCATTTCAAATTGATGGAAATTTTGGAGCTACATCAGGAATCGCAGAAATGCTCATGCAAAGTCATGATGGATCAATTGAATTGTTGCCTGCATTGCCTGTTGAGTGGAAATCTGGTGCAGTCAAAGGGTTAAAGGCCAGAGGAGGATTTTCGGTGGACTTGATTTGGAAGGAGGGTGTATTGAAGTCCGCCACCATCAAGCCCTCTGTAAAAGCTGAAAAAATTATCCGCTATCAAGGACAAACATGGAAAATCAATTCGATGCAACCATTGGTGATCAATCTTTGAACAACTTGGTTGGGTACAATTATGTTGATTGAATCTTGATTTATTGATATTGTAACTTTGAAAAAAATAAAATGAGTAAAGTAATTGTGGCAGGGAGTGGAGTGATTGGACTCTGCACGGCATATTATCTACACAAAGCTGGGCATCATGTTACCGTAATTGATAGAGGCAATATACAACATGGAACTTCTTTTGGCAATGCGGGATATATTTCTCCCAGTCATTTTATTCCACTTGCTTCCCCAGGCATTGTTGCAAAAGGGTTGCAGTGGATGTTGAGTTCCAGCTCGCCGTTTTACATCAAACCAAGGTTGGATGTCGATCTTATCAAGTGGGGATTGACATTTTGGAGAAGGTCCTCCAAATCAACCATGGAAAAAAATATTCCCCCTTTGAATGAAATCTTGCATCTGAGCAGGGCATTGACTTCAGAGATCAGGGATGAGTTAGGCAATCATTTTCGCATGGAAGAGGTTGGATGTTTCATGTTGTACAAGAGTGCAGTTACAGAAAAACATGAAATAGAATTGGCGAAAGAGGCTGCATCTATTGGCATCGAAACGAAAATTTTTGATGCCAAAGGAGTGCAGGAAATGGAACCGAACGTGGAGGTGAATGTGCGCGGCGGTATTTTATATCCAATCGATTGTCATTTGCATCCAGGTGATTTGATGCAAACAATCTATCAGCATCTCCAAACAAATGGGGTGCAATTTCAATTGAATACAACCATTGAAGGGTTTGAAAAAGAGGGACGCAGCGTTTCCAAAGTAATTACAGACAAAGGCGATTTCACGGCAGACGAATTTGTACTCGCAACCGGATCATGGTTGCCCATTGTAACCAAACAACTTGGAGTTGATTTATTATTGCAAGCAGGAAAGGGGTACAGCATGACTTTTGAAAATGTTGAAAGAAATCTTCGTCAACCTGCAATTTTGGTGGATGATCGAGTTGCCATGACTCCCATGGGGTCTGATTTGCGCATGGGTGGAACCATGGAGATCAGTGGATTGCATTCTCCTATGCTGATCAAAAGGGTGCAAGCAATTTTCAAGGCAGCAAAAAACTATTATCCCAATTTGCCGGTTTCATTTCCAGCATCTGATAAAATATGGTGGGGGTGGAGACCTTTGAGTCCGGATGGATTGCCATATATTGGCCGACATTCAAAATTTGATAACTTGGTATTATCAGGCGGACATGCCATGTTGGGCTTGTCACTTGCTGCTGCAACAGGAAAATTGGTGGAGGAAATAGTGAGCGAAAAACAATTGAGTATGAACATTGCAGCATTCAATGTTGAACGGTACAATTAAATCATCAGATATGAAACAATGTTTTTTTATTTTTTTGGCAGTTGTTTTTTGCAACGCTTCTATTGCACAATCGCTCGAAAAATTATGGGCAACCGACAGTGTGTTGAGGGTTCCTGAATCAGTTTACTTCGATGAGAAAAATGAAAAAATATATGTTTCTAATATCGAAGGCAAGGGTCCCTGGGACAAAGACGGGAAAGGATCCATTGCATTGTTAACCTTGAATGGGAAAGTCTTGAATCCACAGTGGATCACCGGTTTGCATGCTCCCAAAGGAATGGCTTTGTACAAAGAGTTTTTGATGGTTGCAGATGTTGATTCAATTGTCATCATCGACATATTCAAAGGAATGGTTGTGAAGAAAGTTTTTGTCGATGGTGCGCAAGGACTCAATGATATCACCACTGATAGAATGGGAAATATTTTTGTGTCGGATTCCAAAACCAAAAAAATATTTTACATAGGATTGTTCAAGGGCGATGTAAAAGTATATACAGAGGGATTGGCAGGTCCCAATGGATTGTTTTATTCAGATCACACACTCTATTTGGTTGATGCTGGCGGATTTTATCGATTGGGAAAGAACAGAGAGAAAATCCTGATTGTTGATGGAATGTCGACAGATACAGACGGCATCGAGCAAGTTGACGAGAAAAATTTCTTGGTATCCTGTTGGAGCGGGGTGGTATGGTTGATAAATACCAATGGACAAAAAACTAAATTGTTAGATACCAAAGCAGAGAACGTGAATGCGGCAGATATTGGCTTTGATAAGAGAAATAAAATTGTATATGTTCCTACTTTCTGGAGGAACAATGTGGTAGCATATCAATTCAAGTACTAATTCCAGTAAATGCAAAACTATTTTTTGCGTGTCAGGTACAACGGTCAACATTATGCTGGATTCCAGATCCAGGAAAATGCCAAAACCATTCAAGGTGAAATTGAAAAGGCTTTGTTGGTTTATTTCAAACAACCCATCGCATTGACAGGGTCATCACGCACCGATGCAGGTGTGCATGCTAGGTGCAATTATTTCCATTTTCAAACAGATTTGGATTTGATAGAAGCTTCAGTCTACCATCTCAATGCCATACTCTCGGCTGATTTATCCATTGAGGGAATTTTCAAAGTGCCTGTAGATGCACACTGCAGGTTTTCTGCGATTGCAAGAGGATATTCCTATCATATTTACAACAGGAAGAATCCATTTCTGGAAGGCTTGTCATGGTATTATCCATATCCCCTCGACATCAACAGGATGAATGACGCTGCCTCTGTATTTATTGGTGCACATGATTTCACCAGTTTTTCCAAGAAGCATACCCAGGTGTTTACCAATCATTGCAACATCGACGAGGCCCTGTGGGTAGCAGAGGGAGAGGAGTTGGTGTTCAAGGTAAGGGGGAATCGATTCTTGAGAGGGATGGTGCGGGCCTTGGTGGGAACCATGGTTCGAGTGGGAAGAGGGAAGTTGTTGCTGGCTGATGTAAAAGATATCTTGGATGCGAGCAACAATGCAATGGCAGATTTTTCTGCACCAGCACATGGTTTGTTTTTGGAAGAGGTCATATATCCAGCTGATATACAAAGACAGCTGATCTGCTAAATTTATTTTTTCGTTGAAATCTGCGCTGCTATTGGGTTTCCTGTGTTGTGTGTAAAAACAGTTCATTTTATTTTGGTGGGAATGAAATTGTAGGCGTATATTTGCAGCCCGCTTTGAAAAAAGCGAAGTTCTTTTGATCGATTTTTCTTGAAAATTTTTAGTGATTCTCACTGAAAATAATTTTGTGAAATAAATTTATCCAGCTACCTTTGCACTCCCATTGAAAAATGGGCAGTCAATTTTGGCTGAAAGATCTTTGAAAGTTTGGAATGCAGAAACACTCAAATGATTGATTTTTAATCAGTCAGAGGTAAGGTAAGACGCTAATTTAACTTTGAAAATTGAGCAAATCAATTTCTACAT
>Ga0129336_10000508_pt1 | contig 22702 bp, 27 predicted proteins | sample CPB6_02_DNA_FD_96878 | JGI IMG/M metagenome (GOLD analysis project Ga0129336, IMG submission 96878) | Freshwater to marine salinity gradient microbial communities from Chesapeake Bay, USA - CPBay_Sum_0.6_0.2_DNA | ecosystem: Environmental > Aquatic > Marine > Coastal | place: USA: Chesapeake... | reverse complement strand
TCCTTTAGCTGGCCAAAGTGAAAACTCACATACACTTGTCTACGAGCACACACGTGAATCGCGTGGTCAGATTGGTGCATGGACCCGCGACACCAATCAATTTAGCACCGGCTGGTGTAACCTGTTCGACCAGGAATTCTTTGCCACATCGCTTGGACGTGTCTGCGTAATGAAGAACTCCCGCACCAAGTGGGACTACTCTGACCGTGGCGAGCCCGTCTCGGCCGAGGTTCTGTTCCGCTCCAATGACTTCGGCATCCCGAACTCCCGTAAGCGTCTACTCCATCTGAGTGTCCACTTCCGCAATCCACAGGAAGAGGGCGTCAACCTCAGTCAGGAAAGCACGGAAGTCTACATTGCCGAGGACCTCAAGGAGGACTTTGCTGTGTGCAACAAGTATACAGGCTCGGGACTCTTTGTAAAGACGGGTCTTTCTGACCAAGGACTACTCAAGGGCGAGACCATCCGGTTCAGCGTTCCGACAAGCAAAGCCATAAGATTCCAGCCAAAAGTCCTAAATGCTGGCCTTTATGAGACTCTGCAGTTCTCGGGCGTGACCTACCGCGTGGCCGGACTTACGACGAAGGGAACCAAGGAAGCTGCGGATAGCGAAAATTGACGCTAGACATCCGGCAGTTAGCCATGTTATGTATATGACTACAAATGGCGGAGGCTTCACGTGGCTAATCCAGTACTGGGAAAATTGCAAGGACAGGGACTTGTAGAGACTACGACTGCGGGAATTGAGCAGGCCGGCGGACAGCTGGCTACAACTCCCGTAGGCGCAGCCATGCAGGGACGTGGACCGTCATCCATCAAGATGGCCGGAACTGCGCCAGCCAAAGTCAATGCCCTGGCCACAGCGCGTGGTCTGTCGCCCACGAACATGCGCGACGTAACATCCGCAGCACTGGGACAGCTCCGCGAGGCAGGCCGTATCGTGGAAGGCCAAGAGGCAGCTATCGCCGAGACCGCCAAGCGTGCCTCAGTCCTAGGCCGCGTAGATGACCAGATTGCAAAGCTTGCCGAGCAAAAGACGCTGGCCAAACTCAAGGCACTGCAATTTGGTGGAGCACAGCTGGACCAAACTAAACTTCCAGGCTATGACAATACTAAACTTGAGACGCTACGCACATCCATCGGTGACCTCATCTCCGGCGGTACGGCGTTGACTGACTCAGATATTGCAACCATCAATGAGGCATTGACGGTAGCAGGAGCCAAGCCACTTGAGCTGACCCCAGAGAAGCTTCCCTCAATTCCAATCCTGGCCAAGTCACTCTCTACACTGTTTACTGAGAAGAGCTCAACCGAACTACAGTCAGACATCAGCAAGGCTATCCTTGATGCCAAGGCTGAGTCAAACATCGGTACCTTGGATGACCAGGCCATCAACGCTATCTTCGATACACCAGATAAGAGCGAGACGCAGACTGACCTCCTCAACCTGCTTGCAAGCATTACTGGTCTCGACCCAACCAAGGATGCAGACCTAGCTAAACTTCGCGGCATGCAGCTCGGCGAAGTACGCTCAGCTATCGACGGGTGGAAACAGGCAGAGTTCAAGAACGTAGGCGAGCTCCGCAAGACTCTCAATGACCCCACTGCCTCCCGGGCACAGCGTCAACTTGCCCTGCAGGAACTCCGCAAGCAGGGACAGATTGGCGTCACAGGCGCTGAGCTCAAGGTCAATGACCTAGAGAAGCAGATGCAGGAAGGCGACGTAGTTCGTATCGGCTCCGAGGAATTTACCGTAGAGGAGCTCTTCACTGACCCAGCCAAGCTTCTCCAGCTCCAAACTTGGATTGACAATCCCGATACAGCACCGCCTGAGCTGAAGCCCTGGCTTGAGAATAATCAGAATGCCATCGGTCTGAAGGTCAGCGAACTTATGGGCGCAGGCGAGACAGGTCTGTCCGGCGCACTCGAGCGCGTCAAGGCCAATGCAGCTGCCGTCAAGCTGGACGACTCCGTAGCCAGCACTTTGCCAAAAGAAACACTGGAGCAATTCTTTCCAGAGTTTGCCAACGTGGGACTGGATACCAAGATTCCGGCCGACTCACTCGCTGTCGCGGCCATGCCCGAGACAACCCCGGCAGAGAAGGCAGCCAAACAGAAAGCGCAGGCCGAGCTCGACAACTACAACAAGTACAAACTTCTCCAAAATCCAGCTACCGCACGGAATGCAGCCCTGCTTCTCACCAATCTCGGCACTATTGCGGGCGTAGATGGTAAGAAGATTTTTGCTGAGCTGACCCCAGCACAAATGGCTCAGCTCGCTCAGAGCGAGAATGCAGTCAACGATTTCCGTGCTGCACTGCAAGACCGCAACAATGCCGCCAACTTTAGCGGAGCTACCAACTTCTCTGCAGAATTCAAGGACCTTGCACGATACCTGGGCATTGACTCTACCGCAGGTCAGTTTGCCAACCTGGCAGGCAAGGACCTCTCTGCTTACGCGGACATCTTCAAGGCAGCAGGACTGGAAGGCTTACTGAAGGGCGGCAAACTCAATCAGCAATTCTTTGCAGACAAGATTGGCGAACTCAAGAAGTACTCCCTGTCTGACCTCATCGCAGGCAAGAACCGTAACATCAAACAAGAATTGGCAAGCTTGGCGGGTAAACTGACACGGGCATTTGGGCAGCCACCACAACAGTCTGCAACCGTCACACCCCAAGTTCAATCCGATTTCCGTAACCGAAACCTCGTCCATCCTGACGACATTCAGAGAGAGCTGCAAGCAAACTGGTCTGAACGTCAAATGTTCTGGCGTATGGACAATGAGGAAAATGCCAGAGAATACAGAGCTTGGCTTGACGCAAACCCGGAACCAAAAACTTGGTTCGGCGGAAAGGGCTCGGGATGGAGTGCCTGGGATTGGCAACGCCAACAGTTTGAATCGCGCAGAAAGGCGCTTGAGGACGAGCAACAAGCTTACTTAGACAAACTTGCAGACTTGTCCAACAACAGAACTCAGTATATGAAGACCTATCAGGAACGCTTCGATGCTTGGAATACAAGACGAATCACCGACCTCGAAGACACAAATAAGAAAATTAGAGAACGCTACGCTAAACTGGCAGACATATTCGGAGGTATCGGCTAATGGCACTCTTGGATGACGTCAAAAAGAGTCTGCAGTCAGGCTTCAAACTTCCGCAGTTTGGACAATCCGAGCAGCTCCGTGAGATGCAGCGTGCTACCTCAGGTAAGCTGGCCACAGAGACAGGCCCAGGTGCAGCATCCTTGGCAGAGCAAGTGGCAGCTACGGCGGCAGAACAGCAACGCCAGGAAGACGTACTGCAGGGCAAGATTCAGGCAGAGCAACTCTCCCTGCAGGAGCGCCAGCAACAAGAGGAAGCCAGACAGAAGAGTAAGCAACTCGATGAGCAAGTCCTCAATGCAAAGCAGGATATGCAGAACAAGGTATCCAACATCCTACAAGAGTACACACAACGCTCAGGCGAGATTGACATGCGCGAGGAGTCAGCCAAGACTCAGTTTGCGCTGACAATGATGCGCCTTAGCAACGACGACTACCTAGACCAGCTCGAAGTAGAGGGAGCACGTAGCCGTTTGCAAGAGGAAGCAAGCTTCCAATGGGAGCTGACCCAGAGCATCTTCGAGGAAGAGATTGACATACTCAAGAATGACCTGTCCTTCCGTTCCGCCATGGCCGCAGATGACCGCGCCTTCAAGGAATACATGGCCGAGTGGGACATCGACAATGCCCTACAGCTCGCACTTTCTGACTTGCAAACACAGGAAAAGCTGGCACAATATCAAGCGTTGGGTGAAGGAGTTACCGCTGTAACACGCGGAGCAAGCAAACTCGCAGGTTCTTCGACCAGCTTAGCTACGGCTCAGCCAGGTGAAACCACGATGCTCGACACTCGCTACGGTCCTGGCTCAGATACGGAGATTGCATAATGGCTACGCCTAAGACCTCACAGCTTGCCAACCTAGCTTCGCAGTTCCCTGCCATGACACAGCAAGGAGCAGGTGCGCAGCAGGCTCAAGCACGCATGGCTGCAGCCCAGGCTATCCAACAGCAAGCCCAAGGCCCAGAGCCACGCCGTCCCATCTCTGCAGCAATGATGGGTGCAGAGCTCTACACAGCACAGGCAGCCGCAGCACGTGAGGTCGCACAGCGTGCACAACGCGGAGCTGCAGCCGTCGGACAGATGGAACTAAGTAGACAGCAGCAAGAACAACAGAAACTCCTCTTCGACCGCTCAATCGGTATTCAGCAGAACCTCCGTAAACAAGAGCAGCAACTTCAGCAACTTAATTCGCAAGTCAAGACCAATCTCTACGACCGTGCCATGAAGTTTGAGAAGGATGAGCTGGGCCGTACGAAGTGGAAGACTGGCCAGCTGATGGACTATGCCCTCAAGAAGACACAGCGTGCACAGGACTACCGTAAGCTTGAGCAGAGTGTAGGACAGATGCAGCGTCGTCGTACCCAGCTCCTCAAGATTTCTCAAGCCAAGATTGAGCAAGCCCTCAAGCAAGAATTCGAAAAGACCGAAGTAGCCCGTGACCGTGACCTAACGGACAGACTAACCAAAGCTAAAGCCGAGATTCAACGCAAGATTGAGGAAGACAAAGCACGCGCAGCCGAGAGTGCCGCCAAGTGGGGTGCCGGCGGACAAATCATTGGCGTGGTGCTTGGTGCAGCAATCGGTACAATGATTGTCCCTGGTGCAGGTACAGCTCTTGGTGCACAAATCGGCGGAAGCTTGGGCGGAGCAGCGGGAACCTACGGGGCCACGCAGAATGCTCCAGGCAAAACAAATATGAGCAGAGAAGAAATTAGACGCTTGATTAGAGGAGGCCGCTAATGGCTAAGAAACCCAGTCCAAAACAATTGGCCGAGTTGCAAGATTTGTATACAGCCCTGGAGTCTGACGTAGGCATCGGCAAGGTTGATGAGAAGCTTCTGCAGAAGTTTGAGCAGGGCGAACTTAGCAAAACCGATGCAGACAAGCTGCGCGGAGAACTCAAGGATGCTATGGCAAAGAAAGCACCGCCGGGAGTTTCGCCTGAGTTCCGCAAGGAATTGCCACGCAGTGGAGCACAGTTTGGCTCGACGGAGACTGGCTTCCAACTCAAGACACCCATCTCATCCGAGCGGGCATTGGCAACCATACCAAGCCAGACCGGGCTTCCAAAAGCATTAACACCAGAAGTAATTGATGCAGAGTTTACCTCTTCGACAAATTACGGGTTAGGCAAAGGACAGCGTACAGAAATGCCCGGACAACCCGGAGTTCCGCGCAGTGGAGTGACCCAATTCGATGCACAAGGCAGACCTATCTCTACAGCTGTAGTACCCTTCGAAAGACCCGGCCCACTGGCTATACGTACGGCAGAAAGCACGACAGGCGAAGCGGCCCTCAAGAATGCTGTGCAAGTTGCAGAAAAGAACCCAGTCCTTAAACGTCTCATGCTTCCTGTCCTTGCTGTAGCCGGCGTAGGCGCAGCAACATACAGCGCACTCGACAAAGAGGGTACTCCCACACAGCCGCCAGCTCCGCCAACACCGCCCGGCCCTGGCCCAACTCCTCCAGCTCCGGCACCAACGCCCGGACCGACACCCCCAGCAGCACCTACAGGTCCTGAAATTAAGCGTGCTCCAACCATTAACTATGACAAGTTTGCAAAGGCGTTTGAGGGAATCTCAAAACGCTACGAGCAGGACCGCAAGTTATCTCCCGAAGTTGAGCAGGCATTTGCTTCACGCCAAGCCTCCCTGCAGAGTGCACTCAGTGATGCCAAGAGCATCTATGACCAAGCTACCTCTAGTGCAAAGAGCGAGGCAGAACGCCGCGACGCTATCACGCAGTGGGCTTCCATTGCAGAGAGCCTTGGACAAAGTATGGTCAAGTACTTCGCAGCCCGTGAAGGAGCGCGTACAGGCACCCTGCTTGGCTCCAAACTACAGTTCCAGAAGTACGACTGGCAGAAGGACTTGGACCGCAGCCTTGAGCGTCTTAAGGCCGACACAGCTGAAGCTAAGACTAGCCTCGGCATCGCCCGCGAGGACGTCGAAGCACAGGCTAAACAACTTGGAGAGGAGCGTAAGACTGCCATCTCCGAACGCGAGGCTGTAGCTCGCCAGCGTGCAGGCGTGGCAGAGGATGTAACCAAGGAGCAGATGCGGGCTGAGGCACGTACTGTCGAGGATTACATTGCTGCACAGAATCGCTTTGCCATGGAGCAACAGCAAGAGAAGCAGAGAGCGGCTCGCGAGACGGCAAAAGAGCAGAAGCTGGAGACGAAAAAATCAACCGAAGACTTAGCTGAGAAGCAAAAGAATTTTGCCAAACTATCCGGCGCTCTGGCAGCCCTCGAGAAGAAGGATTCACCGCAGGCACGTAAGCAGCTCGACGAGGCCGCAACCTTGCTTGGAATTCCTGCAGACGAAGTAGATGAGCTGGTAAGCGAAACTACCGGAGAGGGAAGGTTCAACCTTGCTGAGTCAAAAAGAGTGCAGGCCATCCTTGAGAAATACCGCCCGGGCGCAGGCACGGCTCCCGCACAAACTGCTGGACAATCGACACTTCCTGTGGGTACAGTTAGGGGCGGTTATAGATTCAAAGGCGGAAATCCTGCCGACCAAAATAACTGGGAGAAGATTTAATGAGTGAGCAAAAACCTTGGGAAGAGTTTGCAACAACAGAAGCGTCGGCTACTGAAGCAAAACCCTGGGAAGAATTTGCTCAAGAGAAAAAACCATGGGAGGAGTTTGCCGCTCAGCCTAAAGAAGAACGTGGAGAACCCATCAAGGATGCCGAGATTGCGGCTATCGCGCAGAAGCACAACATCAGTCCAGAGAAGCTTGAGTATCTCCGCTCATTCGTAGAATTCCGTGGCGGCTATACTGAGACTCCCGTCGACTTTGCCAAGGCTGCCCGTCAGATTGGCGGCTTTGCTAGCGAAGCATTGGCGTACGGCGTACCGCAGTTTGCAGTAAAGAAGATGGAAGATGACCCAGCCATCCGTGCAGCTATGGATGACCTAGGAAATTTGGTTGACGAGCGCAAGACTTACCTCCGCCAAGCTGCGGAAATCGGTGTAGGTTTCCTGACAGGTGCAGGCGAAGCCAAGTTGGCTACCGCAGGCATCAAGGCAGGAGCTAAGGCAGTCGGCAAGAAAGTGACAGCAGAGGCTGTTGAGCGTGCCGTGCCTGTCGCAATTGGCGCTACAGCAGGTGGAGCCCTGGGACTGTCCAAGTCTCGCGAGGGCGAGGAAGTAAGTGGAGCAGTAGTGGGCGCAGCCATCGGTGCGGGCGCAGCTGCAGCCATCGGCAAAGGCATTCAGGTCATCAGTGACCGGCGGGCGCGTGGTGCAGCGGAAGCTGCGGCCAAGGAAGCAGCTGAAGCACCAGACCTAATTCAAAAGATTCGTCCAGAAGTAGAGAAGCAAAGTGGCCTAACTGAGATTGTAGATGACCTCATCGCAAAACAGACTGCGTCACCCGGCGATGCAGCCATCGCCCGTGCAGTCAACAATGTGGATGAGCTCATCCCTGCCGTAGGCGAGGACAAGATTGTTAAAGCAGGCCGTCAAATACTCGAGAACATGGATGAATCTCTACGTCCCCGCATCGAATCCGAGATTGCACAGTTTGGCTCAGAACCACGTCGTATGGCTCGACTCATCCAGATGAAACTCGATGAGGCTTTGCCTAAGTTCGCCGACGAGATTGGCGAGAAAGCAGGCAGTGCCCGTGAGGCCCTGCAAGTTGTAGCTACACGTGCGGGCGAAGGAGCAGAGTTCCTGAGCAAACGCTACAGAGATGGCCTCGAGAAAGAGATTCACTCGAACCTCGTCTCGCAGAGGCTCGTGGAACGCGCACTGTCCAACACTGCCGAGGGCACAGTCCTCCAAGGATTGGGCCGCAAGATTAGTGATTATCAGTTTGTCATCCGTCAGATTGACCGTCTGCGCGGTACACGCCTTGAGCCTCTACTCAATGCAGCCAACGAGAAGTACAATGCCTTCACTAGGCACATGGCAGCCTCGGCTAAAGAGGTAGAACAACTACAGAATGCAGTCAAAGCTTCCGGCATTACACCCAACGAGCTGTACAATGCACTCGACAAGCCCGGTGTTGTCAAGTTCACTGGACAGAAAGGGCAAGTCGTAGAAGCCTATAAGAACTGGTTTGAGAAGATGCGCCAGGAAGCCAATGCACAAGGTCTAAATATCGCCAAGCGCGAGAACTATGTTCCACATTTCCTGAAAGACCACTTCGAGATTGCAAAAGGTATCCGCGAGAGAGTCAGAGAAGTCGAGCAACGCTTCGGCATCAACCTGACAAACTACACGCAAGAGCAGTACAACGAAGCCGTGCAGAAGGGAATGAATGAATCACCGCTCTACCGCGAGCTCAAGGATGGCCTCGACTACCTCTACGGCGAGAAGATTGGTACACCGGAAAAGTTGCAGGACTTCCTTAATCAACAAATGAATCCACGCTCAGCCGGAGTACGTAGCTTCTCCAAGGCAGCGGCCGTCTATCGTCGTACTGCAGAGGAAGTACCCCTGTTCCTACGTGAGACAGACGTGGGTAGACTCTCTGTACGCTGGGCATCGACTACCCTCAAGCATGCGTACCTCCGGAATGAGTTTGCGGAGTTTGAGAAGGCCCGCGATATGCTGGCGAAAGCAGGGTTTAAGGCTGATGCGGAGACACTCACGGACTGGCTCACAGATAACCTTGGCGGTACACGTGCCAAGACTTGGCGTGCAGCCACACAAGAGCTCTCCAACACATTGATGAATATGGCAGACAAGGGCGGAACTAAGGGACGCCTAGCAACTATGCTTCTCGAGGGCGGAGCCAACAACTTCATGCGTTTCACAGGCGCAGTCTATCCAAACTTCCTGGGCTTCAACGTACGCTCTGCCCTGCAGAACATGACTCAGCCCTTCCTCGTCACTGCTCCGGAGCTCGGTGCAGTACTCGGCCCACGCTACATTATGCGCACCTTACCCAAGCTTGCTAACGTCAAACGACTCATGCAGACGGCAGAGCAATACAGAGCAGCTCAGTGGAGCACCGAATTGCAGAGTGTTCTTGAGTCGAGCATGAAACGTAGCTGGATTGGCGAGAAAAGTGACAAAGTACTCAGACAGTACACGAACCTGGCCATGGGTATGTACGAGCTAGCCGAGCGTGCCAACCGTGCCATCGTCGTAGATATGGGACAGGAGCTGGCCAAGGACATCTTGGCTAAGGACAAGACAGCTATGCAGTACTTGTCTAAGCTGAACACAGGTGTGCGTCGCGAGATTCAGGACGCCATTGCTAAAGGCGATGCAGCGGCAGCCGAGAAACTCATCGTTAATAACCTTCTGGACAAGACTGTATTCCAGTACAACAAATTGTCGATGAGCGAATTCGGCCGAGCCATGGGCCCAGTGATGAGCACATTCTCAAAATGGCCTACAGTACTCGCCGGCGACATCATTGATACGTACGAACGTCGAGGCGCAGGCAAGGGCAGCATGGACCTGGCACGCAAGTACCTCGGCCCGCTGGCTCTACTCGCCGCAGGCAATGCGGCGCTTACGGGCGGTGAAGCCTTCAAGCAGGAAGATGTACAAACTGCAGCACTGATTGGTGGTAAGCAGGGATTGACAAGCTTGTCCCCTCTGATGTCACTCAAACAGGGAATTGGTATGCCACCGTTGGTCCAAAGTGGTAAGAAAATAACAGAGGGTGCGCTAAGTGGGGATGAGAATAAGGTTATTCAAGGGCTGGCGAGCGTGGGTGATGCTTACATTCCTGCCATTCCGGGTATCCTGAGAACCATCAATGACGTAAGCAAGCTGACGGAAGGTGAAGAGACAGAAGTCAGGAGCCTGGAGTCTTTGTTTGAGGCTGTGACGGAGTAGTCGCACGAAGTTTATCTAGCTGGTACTCCATGTGCTCTACCATATCGGAGAGCTCCTCAATCTTCTCGAGCATCTGACGTTGTGATTGAACTACATTGTATAGAAGTGTGGCAATATCTACTGACACAAGGTTTACTACCGGCTTCGGTTGTTCGACTGTGTTGGTCTTCCATTGCTTACTGTTCTTGCGCAAGGGAAACACATTGCTCTTTTCCATGGCAGATGCCTCCAGGGCGGGGTTATCCCGCCACAAGGTCAGGATAGCACAGACAGGCTGAGAATCCAATCGAGCTCGGAGATGTCTACCTGCTTGACTGTATACACAAAAATGCTGAGGGGTTGTTCTTGCTTAGCACCGACGATGCCGGGCTGTGTAACTACGCAAGTCCTGCCCAGTACCGGATTAACCGATACCAGTACCTGGTCTTTCTGCGAGTGAATCGTACCAAAGCTGAGTTCGTAGATACGTCCCTGCCCCAGTTTCGGGGTAGGCTCTACGTCGTCCTTGCCTGAGTGCTGAATAATCTGTGGCTTGCTGAGGCGCAGTGCCTTATTGTCTGGACTACCCTTAACTTCCACTCCTTCCGGGTGCTTAAGGCCCAAAGTCTGGTGCACGTACTTGTCTTTTGTGAGAGTTCTGATACTAATAGACATACGTAGTTCTCCTTGTGTGAGGTGTTTATGAGCTATTTTAAGCTACGAGAATTTGAGTGCAAATGCAATAGTAAAGATTGTACGGGAAAGCAACCTCGGCTGCGCATGAGTCAGACTTTGCTTGAGGCACTGAACCGAATCCGCGAGGAACTGGGACAGCCCATCGTCATCACGTCCGGCTTTCGTTGCAAGAACCACAACAGGGCTATCGGTGGCGCATTGAACTCCCGACACATGGCAGGCGATGCCGTAGACATTCGCCCTGCGTCTGGCTCTGCGGAAGATTTAGAAGAGTTATGGAAGGTATGTGAGAGGGAGGCTGCTGTAGTGGGGCTTGGTGACGGGAGACGCAAGGGCTTTGTCCACATTGATTGTCGTCCGGGGACTCGGAAGGTTTGGCAATACTGAGTATGTGCCTAGCCTTCGTCGTCCGTTTGGGTCGCTTCTCTGGATAGCACATCACAAAGCTGCTGTCCAATAACTTTTGGGGGTATGTAACTGAGGCTAGGTTTGTACCAGTCGACGATACGGCAGTGGCCATCCAAGTACTTATGTGCAAACTCAATGGCCGTGTCATCCAAGGTCACCACTATCGGCTCTTCCGCGTAGGCATCCAGCTCAGCAATCAGGTCATCCAAGTTGGTCTTCCGTGTCTCGAGTGTAATGAAGTCAAACTCTGAGACGTGGGCCCGCTCAAGCATACGGCACAGGTCCCACTGGTCTTCCTTGGAAAGCTTGTACGTGCTCAATAGGATGATTGGTCTCACGTCTTGGCTGCCCCCTTCAGCTTGTTAACCTCTGCCTGCATCTCTGCCCGCTTCTTGGGGTGCGTGTCCAGCATCTGTACTTCCAGCTTGCTAGCTTCCTTCATCTCTGCAAAGCCCTTACGTCGAGTGCCGTCCAGAAAGCTTGCTGAACCTTCCAAGCCGTAGAGTGCCGGCATGGGGAGAAGCTTCATTAGATTGGGATGCTCACAGACTGGACACTGGCTCGGCATATCCCATGCCTCTGTAACAGCATCGCAGGATACACACTGAAAGTCCTGAATCTTGGGAGACTCCTCTGCATTCATTGTCACATAGTAGAAGTCCCAACGCAGGGATGGGTGATGCTCAAGCACATAGGCGGTAGCCTTGTCCATGCTGGGGAACGGCCCGAAGATGCGCTCCTGATTGTCTGCATAACACTTTGCGTAGGTAACCTTGACCATATCAAAACTCCAGACTAATGCCGACACTGATTCCTTCGAATCTCTGCGTCGAGAAGTTGTAGGAAGGGTTTACTTTGAGGAATAGGGGAGTGCCCGCAAGGCGAATCCCTGCATCCAGACTGAAGATGTACTCCTTGTCTTTGAACAAGGCAAGAGGTTCTGTACCCACGCCGAGATGGTATTTGGTCAGAGGCAATGTAGGCTTGAGTACCACCTCAGTGGAGCCCTCGCGCTTCTTCTCCTCTTCCTTCTTCTTCTCTTCTGTGCGGGTAGTCTCCTCAATCTTTGTACCGTCTGGCTTCGTGATGACGCGGTCCTTGGTGATGACGCGGTCAACGTATACAATTTTGTCCTTGAATACGACCTTCTCTACGACCTTGACTTCAGGCTCGCACGTCTGCGGCTTTGGCCATAGCTTGAATCCGGCGTAGATGACTACCGCCTGAACAATGAGTAGAAGTTCTTTCCAATAGCGCAGCAAGAGTTGGGCAATCACCTCTGCTCCTCCCTATAGTAGACCACAGCATGTGCTGGGTGTGGTGGGTAACGACTGACCTTGACTATGCGCACTGCCTCTGCGTGCATGTTGAGCTGTGCAAGGGTTTGTTTGAGGTATGAGAACGTACCGTACTGCTCGCGGCGCATCCACTTTCCAGACGTAAAGAATTCGATGGCATAGTTGTGCTCCTCGGGCAACGTCCAGATGGGGTTCTCGCTACTCATAGTTTCTCCAGCTTGATGTGCTCATAGAGATGCTTGAATAAGTTCCGGTCCAGGGCATAGCCCGAGGCAAAGTACGTACGGTTGGCTACCTTGCGTGGTTTGATGGAATGCTCGTGCACAATGTAGTCTATGGTTTCGATTAGCTCTGGTAGATTACGGAATATGTAAGCCTCAGAGGTTAACACAAACTGGTATACAAACAGGTCAGCACCCTTTTCATACGACTGCCAGGGTCCTCCAGGTTTCTTCTGAGCAAGGACCGAAAAACGCTCAAAGAAAAAGTTTGGAGTCTTGTCCGGGTGGTAGTTGTCCGACTTGAGTTCAAGCTTCAGTCCCTCCTCTGTAAGAAAGTCATAGTCTCTAACCGGGGCCTTGATGAGAGAGCTGTGAAAGTTGGTCTTCCACAAGGCTTGGAAGGACTGCTCGCCTTCCTCGCCTATGGCTAGTTGTTCTTTCCAGCTGTAAACTTTCTTAGCCATCTAACACCACTGCCTGTTTGAAGTATTGTGGAAACAGTTGTTCGTGCTGAGTGTACAGTCTGCGGAAACTGCGGTCAAGGATAAATGTTGCGCCGAAGTCATCCGGTCCACGGCAGATACGGCCTGCGGCCTGCACGACTTGCTGTATGGCCTGCCATGCGTAGCGTTCAGGATGCGTCTCTGCAATGTACTTCCAAGCGGGGTCACCTAGGAATGGCCAAGGTACCTTCGTGAGTATCTGAACCTGGAAGTCGTCGCCGTACAGGTCAAGCCCCTCATATAGTCCTGAGCCCAGGAGTACCAATGGCTCGGTGGATGCCTTGAAGTGGTCGACCATACGTTGCTTGTCGTGCCTGTCGTGAGCCCGGAGTCTATCCTTGAGCTCGGCCTGCAGATAGGGGAAAAGCCGGGTTGAAAGGGAGTAGGGAATGTGTACTAATATCTTAGTCTTAGGATGCATGTTACATATATTAACTACTCGCTGTGTTAAGCTGGCTAGATTGGCCTCCGAGACTGGGTAGCTTAGACTGTATCCCTGCTCCACAGAGATAGGTCTACGCTTCGCCTCGATGGGACTGTCGACCTCGATGTACTTCACCCGCTTCCCTGCCAGGGCCAGCTGCTCTACCTCCAGCCTTGAGATGGTCCCGCTCAGCAGGACTATCTTCTTGACCTTCTGCGAGGGCCAGAGAACCTCCAGCTTGGGCTCATGTGAAGTGTCCAGCGGAAGCAAGGTCAGGCAATCCCTCTCCCGGCCTCTGTAGCGCTTGTCTCCACGCTCGACTAGGTAACGCATACGACCGGTCTCTAACTCTTCACGTAGGGCCTGCCAGGAGGCTTCCCGAAACTCGTGCTTCACAACCCACTCCAGAAGCTGCTCATAGGTCTCCACGAACTGGGGCAGCCTGACCTCGTCCCCGTTCTTCAGTAGAATCCGGTCTACCCAGATGTGCTTTGCAGCCAGGTCCTTGGTCATGTTGACGAGCAGGTGTGCCTCATCAACCAGCAAGACTGGGGAGTAGAGTTTATGGGCCAGGTAGGTATAGTAATTAGCGACACGGTACGGAACCTTGTGGACTTGCCGAACCTGACGTAGGTAGACGCACTGTCCGCAAGTTTCCCCCATGACCCTTTTCCGCTCCTGACAACTCATCGCCTCGCCGGCCTGGTCTGTCGCCCCGCCATGACAAGAGTAGCTATCCATATTACGCAGCGCATAGATACCCTCAGACTCCACGACCTGGTCAAGCAGGACGTTGTTCGGTACGAGGATGGTCGATTGCAGCTTGTGCTCCTTATGGGCCCAGCGTGCAATGGTACTCATCATGCGTGTCTTGCCTGCGGCAGTCGGGGCCGAGAGTACGAATACGTCGGCCTCGTCCCAGCACTTCTCCAGTTTCGACAATGCATCGACCTGACAATCGCGAGGATTGCCACGAAAGTGCTTGAGTAGCATGAGCTTCTCCTATTTACTTTGAACTAACTCTAAAACTTCTTCCACATTCTGTATCTCTTGTCCTGCCGTAGCAAAGAGAGTCAGGCCCATGACGGTCGCATCCTTCATGTCAGACTTCTCATAGCTGGGCAGGTTGCCCCGCACCCACGCGTGCCAGGTTGTACTCGGTATCTCCACGATGGACTGATACTCTACGGCCGCCATGAAGATACTCACAGAGCGGTGCAAGTTGATGACCCCCTGTGTACGGAAGTCCCCGCCCTTGCTGCCCATGAAGGGCGGAATGTACTCGATGCACAACACATCAATATTGCCGAACAATTCAGGATTGCCCTGGATGGACTGCAGAATCTGTCGGTAACGCTGATGAGGTTGCTGCTTGCGCTTGCTCATCTGCATCTCTCCAGACTCAATCCAGACCGAACCCTCGAAGAGTGCGTAGCCCGGCAAGCTTCCTCCCGAGGCAGGGTCAATGCAGAGTACCCGGCCCTCTCGAATCTGGGCCGAGAGACGCTTGGCATCAATCGCAAACTTGGAGAGTTTCTTGCTGGCCATTACATCACGTCCTCTCTGTTGTACTTTTCTGCCTCTGTCTCTTGTCCGTTGAGGATAGAGCTCAGTGAGTTCTTGAACCACTTGTCAAAAGTGTTACGGTCCAGTGTAGCTACACGGAAGCACAGGATGTGCAGCCACTTGTATCCAGTCTCCGGCTCATCACCGCGCTTAAGTAGGTGCCAGTTTCCTAGGTCAATGGAGAATAGGTACTCCTTGCCCTTAATCTTGATTGCTGTATCCAGGTAGCACTTGCCGTTCAACTTAATTTCCATTCTTCACTCCTTCGGTTCCCTCACTCAAACTTATCCTGCGCCCAGTTGTCCACAATGTTTGCTTCGCCCTTAAATTTTACGCTTCCATTCAAGAAAGAGTTTAGCTCGTCAAGTACAGGTCCGTCAAGCAATTCTTTCGCACGCTGTGCCTGCTCTTCTGGTACCTCGAGCATCACACAATCATGGATGTCCCATACGTAGGGCGCATAACTTATACGCTCGCGCATAAATACACGCTCGACGAACATATTGAACAGGACAAATATGTCGTGCCCGCTTCCCTGAATACTTCGGTTGACTATGTCCTTGAGGTAGTCCGAGGCTACACCCATGGGACGTCCGATAGGACTCAGGAACCAACCACCGGTGCGCTCCCACTGAGCGAGCAAGAACTTCTCATAGTCCTTGACTGCAGCAAACAGTCGCCAGTACTGCTCATGCATAGTCTTGGCCTCGGCCTGACTAATGTGAATGCCCTGCAGTGCAAGTCCTTGGCGAATCTTGTTTGGGCCGGCTCCATAGGAGCTGGACAAGTGCAACAACTTGGCTATGTTACGTGCCTCCTTGGCAACCTTCTTAGCATGCGATACGCTTTCTTTAGAATTCGAAAAAGGGTCATAGCCCGAAGCGCGGATAGCCTCGCCGACACGACCGCCCAGCTGTGCACCTACACTTAGGTAGACGCAGTCCCAGCCAGTTGACTCAGGACCATAGAGACGCATAAGAGTCGGGTCTCCAGAAGCCATGGCCAGGACGTGGGGTTCAAGAGAAGCCACATCAAAGATGACAAGCTTACATCCAGGACCTGCAGTCCAGCACTCGAGATACTTTCTATCCTTCGCCACATTCTGTACGTTGAGTCCATCGGCTCCTCCCAATCGGCCCGTATACGTTCCCGGACATTTTAGACCTACATGCAAGAACGCCCGGCCATTTAGTTTGTCAAGGCATCCTTGTACCATCGTGCGAATCTTGTTGCGTGCATTGTAGTCGATGAGCATTGGACCATGGGGCTTGAGGACTAGCAGGGCGTCCTCGTCTACGGCCGGCTCGCCACTGTCGGTTGTCGCGAGCACGTCGTATCCAAGGGCCTGATAGAATAGCCACTGCTTGTGCTTGGCCGAGTCAATGTTGAACAATCCTAAGTCCTTACTCTCCTGTGTAGGTACAGTTAGACTAGCAAGGTCTGCCATCCTTTTGTGTTTCTCGTGCCATTTTTTCCAAGGAATGGTAATTTCTGGTACTAAAGTTTCCAAACTGACCCGCTTCTCTTCCCACTTCTCCCAATTCTTGGACTGCTTGCCGTCCGCTTTCCAGCGTGGCGGCTCATTGCCCAACTCAGGTAACTTCTTGTACTGCTTTGGCTCGGCCTCCTTGTGCTCCTTCAGCACGCGCTGATTAAACTCAAGCACTGCCTCACGGACTCGGTCTGCCAAGTAGAACTTCTCGAGAAGCGAGGCGCACTCTACGTCGAGCTCCTTACGGTAGTCCTCCAGACGGAGCAGGTCGATGTGGATGCCGCGCAACTTCTGCCAGATGACGTGACGGATGGTCGACATGAATGCCGGACCATACTCCGCAAATACCATATATTTCTGTAGTACAGGTTTGAGTACCAGAGACCAGAGTAGATAGGTAGCATAGGCGTCCGCATGACAGTACTTACCGAGGATGTGCTCGGGTGCCTGCCACATCTCGCCCTTGTTCGGGCCGCCGTGTTGCATGGTATGGCCATTGTCCACAAGCCACTGGTCGAGCTCTGCTTCATTGCTTTCGGGCCAGCCAAGCAAGTCAACCATGGCTTGCTTCAGGCCGTACTTCTGCCCGTTCCATCCCTCGCAGGCAAGCCAGCGATAGACTGCGTAGGTACAGTAAGTCCAATTGTGGAAGTCGGGCTTGTCCTCGAAACCTTGGCCCTTTCCCTGCGCCAGGTAGAGGTCACGTGTCATGTAGGAACCGTCGAATACTACGTTGTGGGCGAGCATGGGTACCTGCCACTGATGTAGGGCAAGGACGAACTCGTACCATTGGTCTCGGTCTGTGACAGATGCGTAGAAGGTACCCCAGTGCGAGCTGACTCCGATGCCCACCACATAGTTGAGCTGATAGTCGCTGGCCATCTCTGTACCGCGAGTCTCCAAGTCAACGACGAGCTCGCATTCACGATGCTCACCGACCAGACTTTGCAGCTCGGAGAGACTTAGGAACGAAGCCTCTTGGGGCGGGTTTGTCTGTACTGGCTTCAACAGCGCGAATGGTTTCGTCTGCATCTGGCATCTCCCTCGATTCCAATTTACGTTGTGCGAGTTGTGTACTCATACGGGGCCACAATTCATGGCGGTCCATTTCCTCTTTCCAGAAAAGGGCACCGCCGAACTTCACCTTATTAGTCCGGTCCATACAAAACCTATGAGTATAAATATTGCGTAAAAGACTGCGAAGAATACTTGCAAAATCTGTCGGAGATTTATGGCTCCGGCTTCGCTTTCGGAGGTGCGTCCTTGGGTGTCGGCGCTGGTGTCGGTGTCTCGTCCGGACAGTAAGGCTGAATCTGTACGTCCTTCTTCGGATGTGGACCCTTCAGTGCTTGACATATATCCCCCGGCGGTGCTTCAGGCGTCTCCTGTACAGGTTTGGTGGCAAGTGCGAGCATTGTGATGAGCAGTAGTACTGCGAGAACTGTGGCGTGCATAGTGCCTCCTGCGGGGCGGACAGTTTCCTGCCCACCCCCACTCAGTTATTACTTCTTGGGAAGATTACGGAACAGAGAGTAATACTCCCCGCCTTCAGACTTTCCTGAATGGTATTTAATTCCGCTCTTAGCGTCGCGTTCAGCGAGCATACAAATCCTGGAGCCCTTCTCCTCGCCATCCTGACGGCCATAGAGTGCAAAGGTTCCATCCTCGTTGGCGAACAGCTTGTACTTGACGCCGCTCTCCTTGTCCGAACCGGAATACTGCTTGCCCTTTGGACCAGCCTTGTCGAAGAACATACCAGTGAGGCGTTTGTTGACCTTCTCTCCGTTCTCCTCGACGGTCACATAGAGAGTGAAGTCTGCGCTTGCACGCGAGCCTCCCTTGACTGCTGTGTTGTTACCTGTGCGAACTGCATTGCCACGAATGTTGGTTGGTGCGTTACGTGTCATGCTCATTGAAACTTCCTTCTGGGCATCTGCCCTATCATGTAGTGCTGACTTTGGTCTTGACCCGTTCAAGCCAAGTCTCGAAACCTTTACTCTCGTACTCCTCGCAGGTCGAAGCCAGCGGACAGAAGTCACATTGCTTCCAATTTTCCCGTTGCCCAGAATAATCCAAGTTAATTGGGCGTGGGCCTAGCTGTTTCTGCTTGGCTAGGTCTTCGACTAGTTCGTAGTACTGCTGAATTCTATCACGCGAGATGATTGTGTCAACCCATTTCTTTCCTCCTATTTCACGGAATTGCAGCTGTCCCTTGGTGAAACGCAATTCGAAGCCCTTAGTAAAGGGCAGAACCTTCTTTATCTCGGAGACGCCTTCCTTGTTGGTAGAGTATTCACAGTAGTCTGCATTAGCTTCGCCGTGTTTCGGGAAGTGCTTCTGTGCCCAGCCCATCACATGCCAGTCTACGCGACTCGTATACCAGAGTTCGAATGGAACCTCGTAACCTGCCTGTTCCGAGAGTTTCCACATGTAGTGCGCAGCCTGTGTGAGGTGTCCAGTCTTGGGCTTGCCCTGCAAGACTGTACGTGCAGTCCACAGGCTCGAGACAAGCTTGAGCTCAAGGCCACGTACAAACTTGTTGTCGAGGTCAGTCAGTACAATGTCTGGTCTGCCTGTGACTGGCGTACCGTTGACTGTTGCCCACTTGATTGGTACTTCCTCTTCCCTGAGAATCTTACCTGGCCAAGAAGCACTCAGCACTTCGAGCCAGCTATCCTCGTTGGTACGTCCTGCTGCAAACATCAGGTCACGCGTGCTATCCTCCTCTGCACCTTTGATGTCGACGCCGAGGAAACGCAGCACGGCCTGTCTGTGGCAAGTACCTGAGATTTCTACGCCGCCATCTACGGGCTCAACGAGGCCAATAGTACCGCCACGTAGCGTACCTACCTTACTGCTCTCCTCTACCTTTGCTTTGTCTGCCAGCGCTTTCGTGCCGGCCTCAAGCAAAGTCGTCGTCGGAATCAGATTCAACTTCATGTGCGGCTGCCCTTTCCTTCTGTCGGCCAGTGACGAACGGTGTTGGAACGAACACGCCGAAGACTCGCATCAGCTCGTTGCGCTCGTCCATCCTTCCGTAGCTGGCCAGAAAATACGGAATTCTTTGTTTGTGCAGCTGAGGAAACCAACTTTCCGCTTCCGACCTTCGACTGCACTCTACGAACAGGTACAGTTGCCACTGATTTCCCAACGCACTTTCGGAAAAGTTCGACTCGTGCAGCACTTTCCAGTGTGAAGGGCGGCTCCTCTCTCGTTTCTTCTTTTCTTCTGGGGTACTCATGCGTTGTTTTCTCTCCTAGAATAAGCAGGTAAATGAGCAAGAAGGGCGAGCATACTATGTAGAGACTACTCAACGTAATAGCGTTGATTAACTTGACGACAGTGTGCACAGGTACGCTCCTCATGTAAAGAGAGAAATGTTTTGTCACAACGTAGACACCGGCGCTTCTTTGAGATAATACCCCTCAATCCACTTTTTATACGGGCCTCATTTTGCTCTCGCGTCATCTTAATCTTTGCTTCAGTCTTGCTCACGCTACGCTCCTTTACTTTGTGCAGTCGCTCGCGATTCTCCGCTCACTGCGTGAGCTCCGAAGGGCAGGTGCCACTTCGTGCTCATCCTCGCGCTCAGAGTCGGATGTCGATGATGTTCTTCTTACGGTCTTCCATTGGCTTGATTTCTACCTGGGGCTTGACCACGTAGGGGCAGTCCGAGTAGGTGGCAACAAGCTTGACTCGGCCGAGTACCAACTCCTCTCTCTTGCCTTGCTTGATGAGGTCCTTTGAACAGAGCAGCGAGATGGGAGCATCTGCAGCCTTAGCCTTGAGTGCTGAGCTACCCGAGTTCAACCAGTAGTCATGTACAGTCAGTGCGCGGAAGGCATTGAGTGAAAGTTTCAGACGGTCAGCCTGCATCTGCTCAATCTCTTCAATCTCGGCGACGAGTGCCTTGACTTGGCTTAGCAGATTCAGGATAGGACCTTCGAGGCCGGCACTAGCCTGGTGCTGCATAAGGATAGCACCGGAGACAACCCGGCGGTCTGGACATGCAGGGCTTTGTAGAATAACAAAGGCCATGGAGATAGCAATGTGAGCAACGCAGACAACTTTTTTGCCCTGAGCCTGAAGCGCAACAAGCTGGTCAATGATGCGTTTGCCCGAGACAACCGAGCCGCCTGGACTCAAAATCTGCACATAGATAGTGTCACTGCTGAGCTCGGGAATCTTCTTGGCCACAGTCTCGACCATGTCCTCATTGACAACGCCAAACAAGGTCAGTGTATTCCCCGGCTTGAGCAGTGCCGCCTGGGGAGTAGACGCAATTGAGCTTGCTGGTATAATGAGCGTAGCAAGCAAAGTTAATACTGTACTAATAAATGCTTTCATACTTCGTCGCCTTTCTCTACAGTGATGCAGATGTTATATTCAGAGAAGCCATCGTATCCAAGTAGCCTGTTCGAGATTTCAATGAGTAGCCGTCTCAGTGCCTCAGTCTCCGCTTTGCGCTGTCCCTCCTTTGTCCACTCTTCCCCGTAGCAGAAACCCTCTGGCATAGGGTAAAGGTCATCAATGTGTTTACCTTCAGCATCCAGCCTGCTCTCCGAGAGCAACCACCCGTTGGCTAGCCCGAGTACTGTTAAGCGCGTCTGCATACTCTTTGTCCTCCTTTGAGACTTGGCGGAACCCTTCGATGGCGACGCCGCGTAGTTGTTCGTACGTGAAGGTAGGTGTGTCGCGTGTAACGCCCACCAAATAGCCCGTGCCGTCCGAATCCCATGCCCTCTTATATTCCCAAACTCTTTTGTATGAGTCAATGAAAATTGCGCCTGTCTCAAAAGAAAAATTAGATAAGTTACTCATGGAATTTCCTCCTCCTCGTACTTGTTCAATTCACGCACACGCAACTCGCAGTGTGTATCCAGTGTGTACCTAAACTCCTCTAGGCGTTTGAGTGCTGCCTCCTCGTTACGACACACGTCCAGAAGATGCCAGCCTTGATTGATACGCATGACTGGCATGTGATAAATTTGTAGGAACTCGACTGCCCACCGATTACCAACTCGGTCCTGTAGGGTCTGCCTTTTCGTAGCGAACATCGGTGCTGACTCCTTCCGCATTGTTGTCAAGCAGCATAGCCAGTGCAGCCATTGCATGGCCGAGGTGTGAGACGCCGCTCTCGAGGTCAAATTCTTCTCTGTCCAGGTAGGCGAAGATATGGCGCAGTGCTGCGGAAGTCAAGCGGACATTGTCGAATCCCAAACGAAAGTTTCCGCGTGAGTACTTACGCTCGCCGTACATCAGTGCGCGTGTCATGGGCTCGAGCATTGCACGGGTGAGCAGCGAGTAGTCCGCCTTGTGTGTGTCATACTTAACGGCCGCCGAAGCGCCTGGCGAAACCTGCTGTGCCCCTCCGCCCTTAGAGCGAGCTTGTTGCTTCGCACCAATCTCACCAACCGTAACTGACTCCGTCTTCTGCGTCCTGGTAGAGGCTTTGCGACTTGCTTTGGTATTCTGTGCTGGGTTTCTCTTTTGTCTTGCGGTTCTGGCAGTCTTTGGGGAAGTGCGTCTTACTGCAGAGGATGCAGCCGAAGTCATAGGGATTCTCCTTCTTGGGTAGTTTCCTGTAATGCTCTACCATAAGCCAGTCATTGTCAATCTTATTCGTCGTCATCGGCAGGCCATCCTCCATTTGCATGTTCAGCGCATGCTACATAGAGCCACATATTCTTGACATGCAGCTTGCCCGGATTTCCGCACTCGCTACAAATGGTTGCAGAGAGTTTCTCATACTTGTCGATGATAGCTTGGTCCGTGTCGTCAATGTTGTATCCGTACACCCGCAGCGTGCCGAACTTCTCCTTGATAGTTGTGAACACTGGTTGTTCATCTGCAGCCATGTCACTGCCTACCTCTTGTTGGATTTCTTCAAGCATATCTTTTATGAGTTTCATCCATCCCGGACAAACATAGGCAGTTGTGTGCAGAAGCATGTCTCGGTATTCCCTATCCAGCTCGTCAATGTAGCGAATAACATCCCACTTTTTGCCTACGAGTTTGTCAGTCATACATCCCACCTATAGCAAGCTTCCTGTAGTGCATCGACAATCTCAAAGTCCGGCTCGTCCTGCCGCTCATGTGCAGAGTAGAGTACTTCCCATGTAAGACCATACTTTCCTGCGCGTTTAAGGACCGTCTCAATCTCAGGCATAATTTCTATATTGGTTAACGTGTTGAGCCAGGCG
>Ga0129336_10000507_pt1 | contig 22724 bp, 39 predicted proteins | sample CPB6_02_DNA_FD_96878 | JGI IMG/M metagenome (GOLD analysis project Ga0129336, IMG submission 96878) | Freshwater to marine salinity gradient microbial communities from Chesapeake Bay, USA - CPBay_Sum_0.6_0.2_DNA | ecosystem: Environmental > Aquatic > Marine > Coastal | place: USA: Chesapeake... | reverse complement strand
GTCATCAAGGCCGTTGCTCTCAAGTATGGTGACAAGAGGCAACGGTTTGTTATCGGCTTTTGTCTTTCCTAAATGTTCGAGCAGTTTTTTCCACCCTCTCTCGCAGGGGTCATGCTTACGGATGCGGTTCAAGGTGGTAGTAATCATTTCAGCACATCCCTATACTCTTCAGCTTGCGGAGCGAGTAAATCAAACACCGCAAACGCGTTTTGACCATGCTCCCTCCATCCAAGGTTTTCATCACATTTCTTGGCTACTACTAGGGCCTCATCCTTTGTTTCATAAACACCAACAACATTGGATGAGACGCCACACTCGATACACCCGATATTGAAAACTAGATATCTGCCCATCATTTCCACTCCCAACAAACAGGTTTGCCATCTAATCGAGTGAACACCGTCATTTCTCCATCACCTTGCGGTAGCTTGCAAGCCTTGACGATGGCCGGCTCCTGCAGCAACTGCTGATCGAACCTGTGCTCTGCGTACCTGATGAACATAGACAGCAGACCGGCACCGAATACCACCCCAAAACCGAACCAGATGGCTCGGCTCCTCATGATGCTGCGCGCGTCTACAACTATCGGCTTCTCCATATTTCCTCCATCAATTCGTTGCGTAGTAGCGGCGCGGCAGGTTTTCTGGAAACTGCCCCAAGCACTTGTGCTCATCGCCCTTGCTAAACGGTGCCAATGAGTTCTGCAAGAACGACATGAAGGCGTTCCTCGCCATGTCTGCTGGAAGCATTGGCATACCTTCAGGCATACGCGTGCTCGTTTTTATTGTTGAAAAAAGAGGGTAATGCTTGTCCTGCATCCAGTGTTCCCAACGCACTGCGTACGCACACGCGAAAGCATTAGACATACTATGCAGCAGCGCTTCAGTCATTAAGCCATCAGACTCAGAAAAAAGCTGCAACGCTTCCCGCAATTCATCAACAGCCCTATAGCTAACAGACCCCCATCGACATACAAACGCATTAGCGTGCGTTGACGGTAGCGACAGCATGAGTATATCGACGTATGGTCTGATCTGCTTGAAGAAAGTGCTGCGTTCCGCGCGGCGTTCGCGGCTTGTATGAAACACATGGACTGGTCCGTGCGCTGAGCGGGACACGTCAAGCATGCCTGACTCTTTGTAAGTCAACAGAGCACTCCAACCTTTGGGCACCGTCACGCCGTTGGGCGCTGTGTAGTCTTCTTTGCAGGCATATCGCATGGGTATGCGGACCCGCTTACCTTCCTCAACAGAAGAAAAACCACTACCCGTGCCATAGCGCATACGCGCAAGCAGTTTGCGAGAAGTGAGTGAGTAGTAATAGTTAACCAGCATGGCATACGACCCGTCCTCTTTGGGGGCGAAGTAGCGCAGCAACGGCGTTTGATAATGCACGATGTCGTAGTAGCTATCCGCTTCCGTTGCGCCGTCAAAGCACTCGATGCGATAGTGAGGCGCGGATACTTTGTACAGCGGGCGCTGATGTTCTTCCCATCGCTTTGAGCGTGGTGGCTTGCGCGTTGACTCAAAGTAGCGGCGAGCCTGCGGGAAACCTGCGATGGGGGAAATATTGTGCACAGAGTCCGAAAACATGTGAATTCTCCAGAAAGTAGTAAATAAAAGTGGGACATGCTGTCCCGTTTTTGCTTCGGTCAGTCAAGCTGCTTCGCAAAGTCAACCAGCAACTTATCCAGCAGCTCGTAATCGGTATCTCTCACCACGAGAGCCATACCGCCAGCCTCGTTGATCCTGTTTATCTCGCGCGCCTGCAGTGCCGTTGGGTTGTTGCCGTTGGCCTTGCACTCGATAGCCAAGAAGTTACCTTTGAAGCAGCACACGATGTCAGGCACACCGCTACGCCCATACCCACCCGTTGCCGGGAAGAAGTAATACACCCCATGCTTCTTCAGGATATCCGTGACTTTCTTTTTTACCTTGCCCTCCGGTGTCATGCTGCCTCCCTTTCAACTTCGCTCTTTACTTCTTCCAACTCATTCTCCAGCACACCCACCCTGCTGTCCAACCCATTCACTTCATCCCGCACCTCCTCAACCTCGCGCTGCACGTCTTTGAGGTCTTGGGCATAATTGTCTATCGCCCGCTCGACTTCGGACTCCACGTTGCTGTTAAGTTGCCGATCTACTTCTTCGTCTACGTAATGTTCCAAGTTATTTTCCATTTCGCTTAGTGCATTACCAAGCTCGGTGTCCACCATTTCGCCGAACCACTCAGACTCTTTGAGGCACATCTCCACCGCCGTTTTCATCTCGTCGTTAAGCGGCGTGTGCTCCAGTTTGGCCTGCATCTGCGCCATGTGCGCTTCGATTGCTTCCAGACGCTTCATGATTTCTTCGATCATTGCTTTCTCCAAAGTTATTAACAAAACCTACCTTCTTTAACGCCCTTGTCATACAGGGCCTCCAGCTTCCACATCACCTGCCGCTTCAATCCTTTGGCGCGTAGGAACATCACGCCATCAGACCGAATCATCACGGTCAAACAGCGGGGGCCGCCGTCATGCACAATCACAGACTCCAGCTCCCGCACTATATCTTTGCCATCTTTGAGCTTCGTTGGCATGCAGCCCTCTTACCAATTGAACTTGTTGAGCATCTCGTCCACCTGCGTCTTGAGCGCACTACGTTGCTGCATGTCTTCGCGCAACGTATCGGCAATCGAAAGTTCCTTGCCGTTCTTCTTGGTAATGACGGTGACACTAGTCAAGCTGCGCTCCAGCGCGGCGCGTGCCTTCTCAAGATCAGGGTCCTGCGTGACGTTGAGCGCCTTGACGGTATCGCATAGCTCCAGCCCGGACTCGACCAGCGTGTCGTGGAAGCGGCGCGGCTTGGGTTGCCCATCGACCACGTCGATATGCAGACGGTCAGACATGCGGCGCAGGTGATCCCCGATCCTTGCACGCACATCGGCCATAGCCGCCTCGACTCGCTTGTCTGCCAGTTCCGACAGTTGCTTCTGCAGCTCGGCTTGCGCCGCATCGCCTACGTCAACACGGAAGTCACCCGAGGTCGGCACGGGCATGTAGTTGACGTGGAACCCGAACTTGCTCTTGATGCTGTCGGGGGACGGATACTCGTCACGCTTGAACATATCGCCCAGCGCCATTGCTTGCGCCGTGATGAGGAACGGATACGCAGTGACGAAGCTCTCGCACAGTTTCCAATACTTGTCCTCGTGCTGTGCCATGTCAGCGTTGAAGCGCTGGAACTTGACGACCGGCAGCAAGCGCAGACCGCTGTCAGACCACGGCAGGGTGCAGGCATACACGTAGTTGCGCACCTCGCTGACGAACTGCTGAATAACCTCCAGCTCTTTGCGGCCGGCCAGCAGGTTCTTGTTGACACGCGCTGCGCCCTTCTCTGCAGCACCCTTGTCACGCACCACCTCGTCAGTCACGTTGCGGTCGAGCTTGCGCGCAGTCCACACGCTTGCGTTGAACTCAACCAGCATGGCGCACGTATCAATGTTGTAGCGTTGCATTATCTATTCTCCTGAATTAAATGTTGATGCTGCTGATGTCAATCTTCATGCCGACGAGCGGCTTGAAAGACTTGTTGTCAACCACGCCCCACAGACACGGCAGATCGGGAACCTTGTAATTGGACTCGATATACCCGTCAGTGAGGTAGACCACTGCTACAGGTTTGTATTGCTTCTCCGCAATATACTCAGCAACACACGACACGCGTGTGCCCCCGCCGCCCTGCGGTTTGAGCAGCGAAGCGATGCGGTCATACTCGTCAGGCATGAACACCTGCTCGCTGTTGACCCCATCGTCCCACCAGATGACGCGCACAGACTCCGGCATGACGATCTCGCACAGGCGCGCCACCTCGCCGAACACAGTTGGATACACGCCATCCATCGAACCGGAAGTATCCGGCGCAAGGATCAGCTCACCGATGCGCTCACTGAAGTGCGATGGCATGATGACGTCGAGCGGCAGCATCCGCTTGTTGGGCGGGCAGAAGCGGCTGTTGTCATAGCCAGCGCACACCGACTGCAGGAACTCCAGCAGCGCCTCACGCCAGTCTGTCTCACGTTGCTGAATGGTAGCGTCGAGCGGGTTGCCGCCCTTGCCCTTGCCACGCATCTTGTCAGACAGAATCTTGCCCTGCCGCAGCGCCTCGTCGATGTCCTTGCCAAGCTGCTCCAGCACGTCACCGCCAAGCTCGCTGCCATCCTCGTGCTCGTCAAGAACTTGATTGCCACTCCCGCCACCACCTTCGCCGTCATCCTCGGGCGGGTTATTGATCAAGTCCTGCAGCACCTCGATGAAGCTCATACCCGTATACTTCTTGTCGCAATACAGGTTGGGTATGGGTCGCTCAACGAACTGCATGTGCGGGTCGCACTCCTCGATCATCAAGTTGATGACGTGGTCCTGCGCGATGTTGCTCAGTTTTGGATACTTGCGGGTGATCTCCCGATACTCGACGCAGTGGCGCATCGCCTTGTGTCCGTTCTCGTGCAACACCAAGTAGCGCATCTGCTTCTGATTGAGAGGCTCAGAGAACTTGCGGCCATACTTGATATCGCGCCCGTTGGTGGACGCAGTGCGCGTTGTGTCGCTGATGCGGAAGTCGCCGATGCACACGACACCCGCAAGCAGTGCGAACTCGGGGTGCCGCATGATGTCGGTGTGCACGATCTTGATACGCGTGGTCAAGTCCTGCGTCTGCCAAGAACGCTCAGATAGCATGGTGTTTCTCCCTTACTTGATGTTGAGATAAATCTTGTTGTCTTGCAGCAGCGTGAGGAACGCTGACACCGTTGCGAACAACGTCATGCGTGGGCTGTTGGCGATCTGGCTGACGAACAGCGTCTGCATCTCGTTGCGCATGCGCTTGATGTAGGTCGTTACTGCTTGCGCCTGCTCACGCGTGCTGGTGTTGACGATGAACTGCTGAATCTGCATAAGCTGCGCAGCGGGGTTATCAACGACCGGCGTGTTGTCGGGGTCAGCGATGACGCGGTCATACAACGGGATGTCACGATTGAGCGCGACCAGCGCCATCAGCATGCGGGCACCCGCCTCACCCATAGCACCAGCGAGCGCGGCGAGCAGCGTGTCGTGGTCGAGGTGCGAACAAGTGTGCAGGATGTCGCTCGCTGCGTGCAGCGTGCGTGGGCTGACGTAGCCATCCTGCTTGATGCGCGGGTTGTATGGATACGGGTTGCACTTGGCCATATCCTTGCCAGCGTTGATACCGCCCGGCTCGTAGTCCATGAAGGACTCAAACACGGTGGGGTTCTGCTCAACGAACACGATGACAGCGGGGTGGATGCCAGCCGGATACGCGAACTCGTTCTTCCACTCATCCTTGAACGGCTTGCGCATGATGACCTTGATGAACCGAGTGCGCAGGTGCGGCAGGACGGTATCGCCCAAGCCCTCAACGGCGAGGTTGCTGGTAGCCCAGATGATGCTGCCCTCCGGGTAGTGCAGCGTGCCGTTGCGCCGCTCGTAGAGGATGGGGGCCAGCACGTTCTTGATGAACTGCGGGGCCTTGAGCAGCTCGTCAAGACAGATGATCGAAGGCCGGCTGCCAGCGAGGTCACGGTGGTTGTGCTTGGACAGACAGAAGCGCTCGTTGGGAAGCTCGCGCGACACGCCAGCCTCACGGTCGATGTCAGGCATCCACACGCTGCCATCCGACAGCTGCGTGCAGTCAACCGGAGAGAGCACGTTGTAGTTGAGGAACGCAGGGTCTTGGCGCAGGTCGTGCTGAATACTGGTCTTGCCTACGCCGTTCTCACCCAGCACGAGGACGGTGCGCTTGCTGCCGACAGACTTGATGAGGTCGCACACTTGGGAGTGCGACAGGGTTGGAATCTGCATGGTATTGCTCCTTCGTTGTAAGTGGGACGTTGTGTCCCGTTTTTGTTGTGACAATAAAGCAGGGTAAATGCAGTGTCAAGTGTTTTACATAGTGGAGTCTCCTTGTTGTATTAACGTGTTACTCAAAACATGTTTGGTTAATCGGCAGCGGTGTGGGTTACTTCGCTGCCGTCAGCGCGCTCGGCCAGCACAACGGTTACTTCCCACGGGCGCTTCACGCGTAGCATGCGCGCAGCTTCGGCTTGCGCCTGTTGTGACGTTTCCGCCCTGACTTCGACTCGCTTCCTGTTGTGAAAGCATACGTATCCGTTCATTTCAATTCCTCCGCTTCGGTAGTTCAATGATCACCTTGCCGCAGCATCGGCACATCTTGCGTGTGCCACCCTTTACCAGACGTACGAACCTGTGTTTCATTTCAATTCCTCCGGTATCTCGATCTCGTCGCCGAGTTTAGATGCGACATAGCAGCGCATGGCTGCGACTAGCGGGGTAGGGCCGCAGTAACGGATAGAGTCTTCACCAGCAGGAATAATCTCAGCCTCCCACAAATCACCTTCGGTGAATGTTGGGTGTTGCGTAACGTCAATTCCGCTTGGAAGATCGAAAATGCTGATGAACTCCCGCTCGATGATCGGGCCAGCTTGCGCCCAGTCGGTTGAGGGAAAGAACCAGTATTTTTCAAGCGATGTTTTCCCCTCGCACTTAGCCACCAGCGTATCAAGGGCCTCGCCCTTTAACTCACTCGGTTTAATCTTCATTTCCCGTTCTCCTTGTAGTTAAGCCCCATGTAACCTGATGAGTAGTCGGATGGCTCAAGCCCCGTGCGGAACCCGATGTGTTTATACCGACCGTCCTCACGCTTGCCGCATGCGTAGAAGAACCCATCGCTTGACTGCGACCGGTTGGAGAACGCGTTGATTGCCCAGATGAAACGGTTCTTCGTGATCTCCTTTTCACGCCACTCGTAGAACGCCAGCCGTGCCTCCATGTCGTTATCGTAGTCCCCCTTCCTGTCCCACATATCCCACGTCATGTCACGCAGCCAGTCCGGCACAGCGGACATAATCAGGTTGAGCACCTGCGTGTCGTTCAGATATACCGAGTCGGGGAACTGCCCGACTTGAACCTCCCACAGCTTTTTATAGTTACTCATTTTTTCCACCCATTCTTGGGTTTTCGTAGACTCGTTCATCTCACACCTCCACAAACACACGTTTATAAAAAATCCGGGCATACCTCCGATCCTCGCTCTCCAACGAAAACACACGCCGCGCCTCTACCTCGGCGGCCAGCTTGTTCCCGAAATAGTGCCCGGGGTAGCCCTTGATGTAGTAGAGGTCCATCGGGACGAGGTCGGTGACCCCGTCATACGTTTGGGCGGGACGCGTTTCAGTGGTCATGCTGTTCTCCTCTAATCAACAGTTATGATGCGGTTAATGTGCAGCCGATACTCGTTAGCTACACCGAACGTTTCGAACTCGTTGTCATCTAGCTCCTCCCCTATGCGAGCGAACTCGTAGCAGAACATCTTGTTCATGCCGACGCCGCCATCAAGCTCGTCGTTGTAGATGAAGTCCTCCCTGAAGCGGGTGGCTACCTTGTTGAACAGCGCGACGCCTTCGTAACCCTCATACCATTTGACATGCTCGCAACTGAACAACACACCCCTGTCGGTGGCCTCCACGTCAGCACCAAACCTTTCAACGAGCGCTCGGGTGAGATCATCGTTCTCCCACCACACCCGAAACAGGGTGAGCGCGCGATCAAACCCGTTTTTGTGGAGGAAGGGGTCGATCTCGGGGTCAAAGACCTGATTCTTGGTGACGTAGAAATACGCCACCACATTGCTGCGGTATCCCATGATGTTTTTCCTCGTTTACCGGGTCGGCACCGGTATGGCGCTGAGGAGGATTTCGCTGTCCGGCACGAGCTTGGGTTTATCGTGTAACTTACCGAGCCCATAGCATGCGTCCAGTGCATCCATAAAGTGCCCGTCGAACGGAATGACGCGGAGGCAGAGGGTTTTGGTCCTACCGTTCGGCATGACAAACGCCATCTTGTAGGGGTAGTCATACTCTTTCGGCCACGCTCCCGGTTTCTCCCACCGCGCCGTGAAGATCAGGCTGCGGGGGTTTTCGCTGCCCTTGGCTTGCTTCTTGGTTTTGTTGGTGCGCTTGGTCTTGGCTTTCATCTTGGTTCTCCGTAATGTGTTGTGGTTAGTTGAGGTAGGCAGCACGCCACGCCGGGACGGGCTTGATGCTGACGCGCGGTTGCGTAGCCGGATACACCAGCTTGCCAGCGCAGTATGCGGAGGGGCGCGGCATCGTGAACTCAAGGAAGGGCTTGAGCGGGTTGAAGAACTTCTGGTTGGTTTGTTTGATACGCATGATGATTCTCCTGATTGAGTTAATAAGAACTGCTGGTGAGACGGTTGACACTGGTTGAAGCAAAGTGGGACAGCGTGTCCCACTTACAACACCACGACCCTGCGAGGGGCGCGTGGCTTGTCCTTGAGCGCGTCGCTGATCTTCTTGCGGCGCGCCTGTTCTTGCGGGGTCACGGGGTTGCGCAGGGCATCCCACGTGTTGCGGGTTCGTGCGCTGATCTTCGCGCGGCGTTGCTGCTCGGCCGCTTCGCGGGTTGCTTTGAGCGTGGCTTGGAGGGCGCGCGCTTCGGGTTCCGTGATCTCGTTCTTGTTGAGCGCACGCTGGATTGCCTTGCCCGTTTTGTCGCGCAGAAGCGTGGCGGCGCGGCACTTCACGCACCGTTTTTCCACGATCAGACGCTGTTTGTGGCGTCTGAGGAACAGATTTCGGCCCCGTTTGACACCGCATCCTTCGCAAATCTGGGAAGTGGGTTGCATAATCGCGTGTCCTTTCAATAAGTTACAAGAAAACGTCACGTGCGTCCACCTCTGTCCTAGAAAAAAAGGCCGAGTGGGACGCAAATTGTTTAGGCGCATCAACAAGTTACTTGAAAAAGTCCGGCGCGTCCATGTTTTACGGACAAACAAAGCTTCCAAGACTTAAAAGAAAAAAACGTCCGCAAAGCCGCTGTATATATATTTGGAAAGGTAAAAGGTTATATATATATGGACACGCTGGACACTTGGACGGAAGTCCTTTGATTCATCAGATGAATCTGCGCCCAGCTCGGGGGTTTTTTCTAGGACGGAGTGGACAAATGTCCGCGATGTCAAATATTTGACATCTTCTGTGTAATACGTTTGTGAGAAACAGTGGGACAGTCAGTCCCACTTTTGACGGGGTGAAGTTAGCCCGAAGCTGCACCAGATGATGTGGCGCAGCCGCTTGTCGCCCCATGCCTTAGCCAGCGCGGTGGCGTCGCCGCGCTTGAACATCTCGCCTGAGAATTCAGTGCGAGCGCCCTTGAACAAGTCCACCTGCCACATGCTGCCGTGGCGATAGACGCGAGAGTGATACCCGCGTGGTGGGCGATGCAGCGGGGGCATCGGGTAAGACTTTACGTGGTGCAGGGATTGTAGTTTCATGGTGATTCTCCTTAGAGGCCAACAAATCCGGTGTGACGAAATACAGCCACCTTCCGGACGGTTCCGTCCGGTTGCACCTGCTCAACGCTCTCCCGAGTGGAAAACGCATAGACTACGGGCTTGCGCGTCTTGATCTTCAGCAGCCCCTCCAAAGAGGGCATTAAATACGGAGCGCCCCCGATCATGCAGGGGCCGGTGTGTGCAGCCACCTCCGGCATGTGGGCAATCTTCATCGCGCGACTGACCACCTCCCGCGGGGTCGGCAGGGTGTCGAAGGTAAGCAGCTTGCACAGCCACTCCCGAGCTTTCGGCGGCAGGTCAACTACTCCCTGCGCGATTTGGTCGGGGGTGGCGGGGTGCTGGGTCAAATTTAGGATCGTGGTCATGGTGATTCTCCTGATTAAAGTGGGACAAAGTGTCCCAGTTGCGATGAAGCGCGGGGGTGCCGAAACAGCGCCGACACCCTCGCGCTCCCGATCTCTCAAAAACAAGCTGTCAAATTACTTGGCAGCTTTGAGGAAGCGGCGCTGCTGAGCCGCTGAGAGTTTCCCGAACCGATTGAGCAGCGCGACTACCGGGTCAGACTTGGCGCGCTTGGTCGCCTTGCCCGGATACGCCATTGCAAGCAGGCGATTCAATGCCCGCTTCGCGGCCACGGCCGCTTTGTCGCCTTTCACCCAGCGCACCGCGCCGGACTTGGTTGTGGACGTCTTGGCACCGTAAGCCCGCGCGATGGCGGGCAGCATTGCGGCCTTCGCCGCCTCGCGGCTGCGACACACCTTGCGGAGCTTGGTGGCCGCGTCTTGCTGCGCAGCGGCGCCGCGTTTGAATTGCAGGGCGATGTTGATGAGCTGTTTGACGTTCATGTTGATTCTCCAAAAAAAGTGGGACACGAAGTCCCACAAGAAAGCCCCGCAAGCGGCGGGGCGGCGCAGTCCCGGGAAAGGCTCCCAAAACTGGCTCTATTATACCACAGCACGTTCTGGAGAGTGTGACTCCCCTGTTAGCCCCGCAGCAGACCCCACTAGGGGGCGGGGCAGCCTTTTGACGTGGCAGCGTGGCAGCTACGCAATAACACTGTTTGTCTCTAATATTTATAAATACATGTCAAAGGTGTCAAAAATTTTACAAAAAAATTTCGTAGGCTTTTGTCAAATCTTTTACATCAAGGTTGGAAAAAAAGCCCCGGGGAGGAGGGTCCCGGGGCTTAAAGTGCCGTGAAGAATGCGTTACGTCCACGCTCTTGTGTGGCACAACAACGAAGGAGCTTGCAGTATACTATTGGTTGGGGTTACTGTAAACCCCGTTCGCTTATATAGCGCGGAGTGCCATGTTCGACCATCTTGTTACGGCTGACGAAGCAGACTTTGTCCCAGATATCTTGGGAAGCCCCGATGCTTTTGAGCCCGACAAGAAGGCAACGCCCACCGACATCCTCGACGCCAAAGTCAAAACCGCTGATTGGCTTCAACAACTTGGCGTCGAAGATGACGAAGTGATCGACACCGCCGCGACAAAGAACGCCCAGTATGCGTTCGCGGCGCTCACCGCGCCCCTTGACGTCGAAGAACAGAAGCGCGCCTTGGCCCACGTAGAGGTGCCGACGGCGGTAAAACATTTGGTAGGCATGCTGACCGCGTACGACTGGGCCTTCGTGGAGCAGGCCAAAGAGCTGCGTGGCTACTGCATCGCATCGCTGCTGGAAGAAACCAAACACCCCGACGCCAAAATACGGCTCAAAGCCGTGGAGTTGCTGGGTAAGGTGACCGAGGTGGCGCTCTTTACCGAGCGGGTCGAGCTGAAGAAAACCGAGCTGTCGGATACGGAACTGCAGGCTGAGATCGACAAGCGCATGGGCAAGTACATGCACTTGATGAAGGTTGTCGAGGGCACGACGCTGGAGAATGAGGCGGTGCCCGTGGAGAAAACTCCGGATGCCGATGACAGCCCCGCAGAGTCGTGAGGAACGCGAAGCGCTGTTGAACCTTCTGGACGAGCGGATAAAGCGTCTGGAGGTGAAGGCGGCGCAGAATGACCTCCTTGAGTTTGCCAAAAAGGTCTACCCCAACTACAGCATCGGCGCGCACCACCGCCACATGGCCCGCATATTCAAGGAAGTGGCGCAGGGCAAGAAGAAGCGGGTGATCATCAATATTGCACCGCGCCATGGCAAGTCTGAGCTAACTTCGTTTTTGCTGCCGGCGTGGTATCTGGGGCTGCACCCGGACCACCAGATCATCATGGCAACGCACACCGCTTCGCTGTCGGAGGACTTTGGCGGGCGGGTGCGGAACCTGATTGCGTCACCTGAGTATGCGGGCATCTTTCCGAAGACGCGGCTGGCGGACGACAAAAAGGGCGCGGGGAGCTGGGCAACCAACGCCGGAGGTAAGTATTACGCCGTCGGTGTGGGCGGCGCGCTGGCAGGTCGGGGCGCTAATTTGCTGGTGATCGACGACCCCCACTCAGAGCAGGATTTGAAGAGCGGGAGCAAGCTGCCGTTTGAGCAGGCGTGGACGTGGTATCAGACCGGCCCGCGCCAGCGGTTAATGTGGGGTGGGGCGATCATTGTGGTCATGACGCGCTGGGGGGAGATTGATATGACCTCCAAACTCGTCAACTATCAGACCAAAAACCCCGACGCTGACCAGTGGGAGGTTGTTGAGTTTCCGGCGATCCTGCCGTCAGGCAAGGCGCTGTGGCCGGAGAAGTGGCCGCTGGAGGAGCTGAGCAAGACCAAGGCCACCATCGACCCGCGCTTCTGGAACGCGCAGTACATGCAGCAGCCGACGGCGGATGTGGCTGCGCTCATCAAGCGGGATATGTGGCGTGTGTGGCCTCACGAAGAACCGCCCCGGTGTGAATACGTGATACAGTCGTGGGATACCGCGCACGATACGAAAACGTCGTCGGACTATTCTGCCTGCACAACGTGGGGAATTTGGTACAACGAGGAAGAAAACAATCGGCCGCAGGTCATATTGCTCAACGCCTTCAAGGACCGGATGGAGTTTCCGGAGCTGAAACAGACCGCCTTCGATCAGTGGAAGTCGTGGAGTCCTGATGCGTTCATCGTTGAGAAAAAAGCAGCCGGTGGTCCGCTGATACAGGAGTTGCGCTCAATGGGCATACCGGTGCAGGAGTTCTCTCCGAGCCGGGGCAACGACAAGACCGTGCGCGTGAACGCGGTCAGCGATATGTTCAGTAGCGGTTTGATTTGGGCCCCCGAGACGCGGTGGGCGCGGGATGTGATTGAAGAGCTTGCCGCCTTCCCGGTTGGCGAGCATGACGACTACGTGGATACGACGACACAGGCGCTGCTGCGCGTTCGGCAAGGCGGGTTTATCCGGAATGATTTGGATGAGCCGGATGAGCCCCGGTTTTTTCGCCGTCGCCACACGGGGTACTACTAGGAGAAGAATATGGCTATTGATAAGGCGCTGTACAACGCACCGCTTGGGCTTGAGCAGATGGCAGAGGGGGAACCTCCCATTGAGATCGAGATTGTTGATCCGGAGTCGGTGAAGATCGGGGTAGACGGGCTGGAGATTACTCTGGAGCCCGGCAAGGAAACAGCGGAGGACTTTGACGCAAACCTTGTTGAGTTCCTCGACGCGCGCGAGATGGAGTCGATTGTTTCGCAGGTGGCGGCAGATGTTCGTAACGACCTGAACAGCCGCTCGGATTGGGAAAAGATGCTTAAAGACGGTATCCAGCTGCTGGGGCTCAAGTACGAGGAGCGCACAGAGCCGTGGTCTGGCGCTTGCGGCGTCTTTCATCCGATGATCACCGAGGCGGTTGTGCGCTTCCAGTCCGACACAATCATGGAGACGTTCCCCGCTGCAGGACCGGTCAAAACCAAAATTGTGGGCAAGGTCACCAAGGATAAAGAGCAGGCAGCTGCGCGGGTGGCGGATGACATGAATTGGCAGCTGACCGAGAATATGACGGAGTTTCGCCCCGAGCACGAAAAGATGCTGTGGGGCCTGCCGGCTACCGGCGCGGCGTTCAAGAAAGTCTATAAAGACCCGATGCTCGGCCGCCAAACATCCGTCTACGTGGCTGCTGAAGATGTCATATTGCCGTATGGCGCAGCGGATTTGCTGACCTCTCCACGTATTACGCACCGTATGCGCAAGACCAAGAACGACGTGGCGATGCTGCAGTCCGATGGGTTTTGGGCCGACGCCGATCTGGGGACCCCCTCCCGGATGGTTGATGACATCCGCAAGGCCAAGGACAGCGAAGCGGGCGTGTCTGCCATCAACGACGACCGCTATTTGATTGATGAGGTGTGCGTCGATCTTGACCTGCCCGGCTACGAGGATAAGGACAAAGAAGGCAAACCCACCGGGATCGCGCTGCCATACATCCTGACGTACGTGGTTGGGGCCAACATCCCGCTGGCCCTGCGCCGCAACTGGCGCAAAGGCGACAACAACCGCAGGAAGCGCCTGCACTACACGCAGTACACTTATGTCCCCGGGTTTGGTCCGTACGGGTTTGGTCTGTTCCACCTGATTGGCGGGTATGCCAAGGCGGGTACGTCGATCCTGCGGCAGCTGGTGGATGCGGGCACTTTGTCGAATCTCCCCGGCGGTCTGAAAGCCCGGGGTCTGCGTATCAAGGGAGATGACACCCCCATCGCTCCGGGTGAGTTTCGTGACGTGGACGTCACTGGCGGCGCTATCCGCGACAACATCCTCCCGCTGCCGTACAAGGAACCGTCGCAGGTTCTGGCTGGGCTGCTCGACAAGATCATTGATGAGGGCCGGCGCTTGGCGGCGTCCAGTGATCTTAAAATTGCGGATATGTCGGCGCAGACGCCGGTTGGCACTACGCTGGCGTTGCTGGAGCGCACGCTCAAGCCCCTGACGGCTGTGCAGGCGCGGGTGCACTACTCGTTCAAACAAGAGCTGCAGCTTATAGCGGAGATTGTTCGGGAAGATACCCCGGCAAACAAAGAGTACCCGTATGACGTTGACGCGCCGCAAGGTCGCAAAGCCAAGTACGAGGACTACCGCTACGCCGAGATTATCCCTGTTTCGGACCCCAACGCGGCGACGATGACGCAGCGGATCGTGCAGTATCAGGCGGTTATCCAGCTGTCGCAGCAGGCCCCACAGATTTACAACCTGCCCGAGCTGCACCGCGAGATGCTGCACGTACTGGGTATCAAGAACGTGGATAAGCTGGTGCCGAATGAGGAATCAATCAAACCGCTCGATCCGGTCTCCGAGAACCAGAATATTCTGAATGGCAAACCGGTCAAGGCTTTTGCGTATCAGGATCACGAAGCGCACATTGCGGTGCACATGATGATGAAGCAGGACCCCATGATTCAGCAGATTGTGGGGCAGAACCCGAGGGTCAATGCGCTTGTTGGCGCGATGGAAGCACACATCGCCGAGCACGTTGGATTTGCCTACCGCAATAAGATCAGTGAAGCGTTGGGCGTGGCGATTCCGCAGGCTGACAAAGATGAAGGGATGCCGGAGGAGATGGAGTACCAGCTGTCGAAGCTGCTGGCACAGGCTGCTCCCCAAGTCCTTGCGCAGAGCAAAATGCTTGCCGCCCAGCAGCAGGCGCAGCAGAACGCTCAAGACCCTCTGCTCATGATGCAGCAGAAAGAGCTGGCGCTAAAAGAACAGAAACAACAGCAGGACGTTGCATTGAAAGAGAAGCAACTTGCAGTAAACGCAGCAGCAAAAGCCGACGACTTGCGGTTGCGCGAGCAGGAACTTGCAGCACGTCAACAAACGGATACGCTCCGTATCGTCACGGATGCGGCCGCAAAAGCTGATGCTTTGAAAAGGGGTAATAACCAATGATTGGTCAATTCGCAGAAGCGTTAAACCGCAAGCTGCGCGAAGAAATGAACAACTACGCCGATGATGTGGCCACGGGTAGTTGCAGAAGTTTTGAGGATTACAAACGTCTCTGCGGTGTGATTGAAGGTCTTGCTATCGCGGAGCGCCACTTAAAAGACCTTCTTGAAAGATTGGAGACTGATGATGACAGCGACTGAGACAGTGCAGTTAACTGCGCTGGAGCAGAAATGGGCGGCCGAGAATGATGAAGCCGCCCGGAAAGCAAAGCAGTTGCCTGACCCACAGGGTTACAGAATCCTGTGCGCAATACCGGATATCGAGAACAAATATGACAGCGGCATCCTCAAGGCAGACATCACTCGGCAGCATGAGGAGATTCTGACCACGGTGCTGTTTGTGATCAAACTCGGGCCGGATGCGTACAAGGATGAGTCAAAGTTTCCAACAGGACCGTGGTGCAAGGAAGGGGATTTTGTGGTTGTTCGGTCGAACAGCGGTACCCGTTTGGATATACACGGCAAAGAATTTCGCATCATCAACGACGACACGGTGGAAGCGGTTGTGGAAGACCCCCGTGGCATTCGCAGAAAATAAGGAGTAACCATGAGTCAATCCGCGTATAAATTCCCTGACGAAGCCGACAACGAGCAAAAAGCTGCCGACACCCCTGAACTGGAGGTTGAGGCAGTTGTTGAGGGCGATGTTGAGCTTGATATCGTTGACGACACCCCGCCGGACGACCGGGGCCGCAAGCCCATGGCCAAGGAGCCGGACGAAGTTACGGACGAGGAGCTGGCGCAGTACACGTCCTCAGTTCAGAAAAGAATCAAGGACTTAACGCATGCTCGCCATGACGAGCGCCGCGCCAAAGAAGCCATCGCGCGCGAGCGAGAAGAGCTTGAGAGGCTTTCTCAGCAACTTATTGAGGAGAATAAGAGGCTGAAAGCGTACGCCGCCAACGGCGAAAAGGTCTACGCCGGCACCCTTGAGTCCGCTGCCAAGATGGAAATCGAGGTTGCCAAGAAGAAGTACAAGGAAGCGCACGAAGCGTTTGACGCCGATGCGCTGCTGGAGGCGCAGGAGGCCCTTCTTGCCGCCCAAATGAAGCTGCGCGATGCACAAACTTTTAAGCCTACCTCTTTACAAGAGTTCGGAACTCCTGTAGAAAACGAAACTACGCAGGCTGCACGGCCTCAAATCGACGAGAAAACGCTCAAGTGGCAACAGCGTAATCCGTGGTTCGGGTCCGATGATGAGATGACCGCCATCGCAATGCTCGCGCATAAGAAGTTGGTCCAAACGGGTATCGACCCGCGTTCTGATGAGTATTTCGAGCGAATTGACGCTCGCGTTCGTAAAGTGTTTCCCGAATTTTTCGGCGAAACGGTGAAGCCTGATGAACCTGTAGAGGTGAAAAAAGCTGCTACGGTTGTAGCGCCGGCTAATCGGTCTACCGGAGCAAAGAAAGTTTCTCTGACAAAGACTCAAGTCGCCATAGCCAAGCGCTTGGGTGTTCCGCTTAACGATTACGCTAAACAAGTACAAGCTTTGGAGGCTTCAAATGGGTGATAACCGTCTTACACGAGACGCAAATACGCGCGAAACCACGCAACGCAAACAATCGTGGGCTCCTCCGCAAACGCTTCCATCCCCGCATCCGCAGGATGGTTGGACTTTTCGTTGGATTCGGACTAGCCTGATGGGGCAGGTTGACCCCACGAACGTGTCCGCTAAATTTCGTGAAGGCTGGGTGCCGGTGAAAGCCGAAGACCACCCGGAAATCATGATGATCGCTGACCCGAACGGCCGGTTTCCCGGCGGTATCGAGATTGGTGGTCTGGTGTTGTGCAAGGCCCCGGCTGAGATGGTTGCCCAGCGTAATGCGTGGTACAACAGGCAAACTCAAGCGCAAACCGAGGCTGTGGACAACAACTTTATGCGTGCGAATGACGCTCGGATGCCTCTCTTCGCGGAGAAGCGTTCTGGGGTATCGTTCGGCAAGGGTAAATAAACTAATTTAGGAGTATGAACAATGGCCTATCCGACTGTCGATAAGCCGTACGGTTTCAAGCCGGTTAACCTGCTGGGTGGTCAGGTGTTTGCTGCCTCCACTCGACAGCTTCCGATTGCTTCGGGGCACGGCACGGCAATTTTCTACGGCGACGTGGTTATCATGTCGTCCAATGGCTGCATCAACAACGCCACTTTGACTGCTGACACCGTCAATGTGCTGGGTATTTTCCAAGGCTGCTCGTACGTCAATACGCAAGGTCAGCGCGTGTTCTCGCAGTATTTCCCTGCGGGCACGACCGGCACTGCCGACTCGGCGGACGGCATCGTTGCCTACGTGGCGGACGATCCTGATCTGGTGATGAAAGTCGCCATCGTCTCCGGCACCACCGTGGTTGCGCAAGCTTCCCGTGCGGGTCTGGTGGGCGGCACTGTGGCTCTGGTTGCTAACCTCGGCCTGACCACGACTGGCGATAGCCAACAAGCTGTTCTCAATGCGGGAAGTACTACCACTTCCGCGCCGTTTAAAATCATCGACGTTGTTCCGGATACTTCTCCGGCCGCCGGTTCGTTTGTTGAAGTCCTCGTGACTTGGAACCAAGGCGTCCACCAGTACCGTAGCAATTCAGGCGTCTAAGGAGACTGAATCATGGCTATTTCTCGCGCACAACTACTGAAAGAGCTGCTCCCCGGCCTGAACGCCTTGTTCGGCATGGAGTATGCCCGCTACGGCGAAGAGCACAAGGAGATTTTCGAGACCGAGACCTCCGAGCGTTCCTTCGAAGAAGAAACGAAGCTGTCCGGCTTCAGCGCCGCCCCGGTCAAACCCGAGGGCAACGCCATTGCGTATGACAATGCGCAGGAAGCGTGGACTGCTCGTTACAACCACGAGACCATCGCACTGGGCTTCTCGATCACCGAAGAGGCGGTTGAGGACAACCTGTACGATTCGCTGTCCAGCCGCTATACCAAAGCGCTTGCTCGCGCCATGGCCTACACCAAACAGGTGAAAGCCGCTTCGGTGCTGAACAACGCCTTTGCGGCGAGCGGTTACAACGGCGGTGACGGTAAAGCCCTGTGCGCTACCGACCACCCGCTGGTCTCCGGCGGCACCAACAGCAACACCCCGGCTACTGCCTCTGACCTGAATGAGACGTCGCTTGAAGCGGCTGTCATCCAGATCGCTGCGTGGACGGACGAGCGTAGCCTGCTCATTGCTGCCAAGCCCCGCAAGCTGGTTGTTCCGCCCAATCTCCAGTTCGTTGCTACCCGACTGCTGGAAACTGAGCTGCGTGTTGCTACCAACAACAACGATATCAACGCGATCAAGAACAACGGCTCGATCCCCGAGGGTTACACGGTCAACCACTTCCTGACCGACACCAATGCGTGGTTCCTTTGCACCGACGTTCCGAACGGCCTGAAGCACTTCGTTCGTACCCCGCTGCAAAATTCCATGGATGGAGACTTCGATACGGGCAACGTGCGCTACAAAGCGCGTGAGCGTTACTCGTTCGGCTGGTCTGACCCGCTGGGCATTTTCGGCTCCCCGGGAGCTTGATGATGTGAGGGAAAGCCCGCTTCGGCGGGCTTTTTCTTTGCTCGTTGACTTGCCTAGTTCTACCTGATATAACGTCGTTAGACCCCAGATTTTTACCTGTACCGACTGGCTGGGCAGACTTGTAAGAGACGGTACGGGGATGTGCTTACACACGAAAGGACGCACATGGCTATCACCACTTTTGACGGCCCGATTCGGTCGCTTAACGGAGTCTACGTTCAAGGCCCGGGCAACTTTATCGACCTGTCCACCACCGCCAACACCACCCTGACCGTTGCCCAGCATGCTGGCCATATCCTGCGTTTTGCAGGTGGCTCGCTGGCCGCAAGCCGTACGATCACCCTCCCGGCGATCAACACCACCGCTGACCCAACTTCGGCTGGCCCCGGTTCCGACCCCAACACCCTGAACAATCTGGGCACGAGCTACACCATCTGGATCACCGGTTCGATCACGGCTAACTCGCTGAAGATCGGCACCGCCGCCGCCAGTGGCGACATCTACACCGGCTCCGTGATTGTTGTGGACTCCGACACCGCTGGTACGATTAACGGCTACGTCCCCAACGGCTCTTCCAACGACTTCATCAACCTGACCACTACCTCCGGTGGCATTGCTGGCTCTTGGCTGGTGATCACTGCTATTGCCGCAGACCGGTATGCTGTTCAGGGTGTGCTTCTCGGAACGACCCCAGCTACCCCGTTTGCTGACAGCTAATCGTAACCCTGACTAGGAGGGTCGATTATGGGCATGCAAACTGATGTCAAATCGAAGTACCTTGCTGCCGATGGCGTGATCTTTGCGGGTCGCGTCCGGCTCAAGGGACTTACGGTTGCGGTGTCTACTGCGGGTGCCGCGTTGATCATTTACGACAACGCATCCGCAGCTTCTGGAACCAAGGTGATCGAAGTCAGCACTGCTGTTGCCGGGGCGTTCAATGTTTTGATTCCGGGTGAGGGCATCCTCGCCCAGAACGGACTCTTCCTCGACATCAATGGAGCTGCTGCAGTCACCGCTTATTACGGCTAATCAATAGGAGGGTTTGTGCAAAATCAGCAGGGGTTCGATCTCTCGGGTAAAAAATTGATGATCGGCTTACCGGCGTACGACCACAAAGTCGGCGTCAAAATGGCCGTGTCGTTGATGCGTTTAGCCCAAAAGGTCTTGGAGCACGGGATCACCATCCAAGTAAGCAGCATCTGTGGATGTTCGGTAGTCACCCGTGCGCGTAACATGATCGCGGACGAGTTTATGAAGTCCGACTGCGATAGCCTGCTGTTTATTGATGCCGACATGACCTTTGAGCCGGACTCCGTTATCCGGCTCTTGGCATGGAACCAAACCCGCCCGATTGTGGCGGGGGCGTATGAGGCTCGCAAAGAAGGCAAGGTCTATATCCTTTCTCTTGCGGGTGACGGTGACAACATCCACATGGATTCGATGGGTCTGGTAAAGGCCCATCGTGTCGCCACCGGTTTTATGATGATCCAGCGCAAAGTGTTTGAAACCCTGCGCGATATGCACCCCGAGTGGGAGCATAAGGACATCAACAGCGACAACATGTTGTACGGCTACTTTGATTTCAAACTGACCCGTGAAGGCTATATCGGAGAGGATTTCCTCTTCTGCGACCGCGCGCGGGAAGCGGGCTTTACCGTTTGGATTGATCCTACTATCGCGTTGGGCCACATGGGCCACCACGAGTTCAAGAGCCATTTCGGTAACGACGTTCTCTACCCAGCGATGGAAAAATCGGGAGTCGCGGCATGACTCAAGGAGTGCAAAAGGATGTTCGACTTGACGGTCGTAGCGTGTTTATTGCTATACCGACATACGACGCTAAAGCACCGGTTGATATGATTGGCGCATTCCTCGCCTTCTCCAACAAGGCAAGAGAATACGGGGTGGACTTTCACCTCGGATTCGTTAAAGGCTGCTCTGTAATATCGAGTGCAAGAAACATCCTTGTTGATGAGTTCATGAAATCAGACTGCGACAGCCTGATGTTCATCGACTCTGATATCTCTTTTGATCCGAACGACATTTTTAGGCTGCTTGCGTGGACGCAGACTAAGTCCATAGTTGGCGGCGTATACAGCGTCAAGACTGTTCCTCCGCTCTATTACATGACGCTGGATGACCGCGATGGCAACGTCATTATCGACGACATTGGTCTGGTGAAGGCCAAGAGCATCGGCACCGGCTTCATGATGATCAAGCGAGACGTAATTCAGGAGTTGATACGTTGCCATCCTGAATGGGAATATCACGACCGTAAACGTGACCAAAAGCTGGTCTCTATTTTTGATTTTAAGTCTACGCCGGAAGGTTATTACGGCGAAGATATTCTTTTTTGCGACAGAGCGCGTGCCCACGGGTTTGAAGTATGGATTGACCCAATGATTAAGCTGGGCCATTTTGGCATGCACGAGTTCAAAGCTGATTTTGCAAACGATGTTCTTTTCCCGATGATGAAAGCTACGGAAATCAAGGAAGAGAACGAACCTCTGAGGGTTGCGTATGGCTAAGAGTCCAGCATGGCAAAGAAAAGAAGGAAAGAATCCGAAAGGTGGTCTGAACGCGAAGGGGAGGGCTTCGTACAACGCAGCCAATCCCGGAAAGCCCGGCTTGAAGAGGCCGCAGCCCGAAGGCGGCCCTCGGAGAGACAGCTTCTGCGCTCGTATGAAGGGTATGAAGAAGAAACTGACTTCGTCGAAGACGGCGAATGATCCGAACAGCCGGATCAATAAATCACTGCGAGCATGGAAGTGCTAAAAATGACGCAACACTCGGAACAAATAAAAACTGCTCTGGATATTGCTTCAGTATTTACGGCATTTGGAGCGTTTTTTGACATGTTGCCTACTATTGCTGCGCTGTTCAGTATCGTGTGGACAGGGATGCGTATGGCCGAAATGGTCACCGGCAAGCCGTTCAACGAACTGATCAAGAGGAAGAAAAAAGATGAATAGCCAACAAGAAGCACGGCTGCTTGAACTGCAGCGCAGAAATACCCCGCTCAAGCCCGAAGAGCAAAAAGAGCTCAACCGTTTGCAACAGATTATGGACGATGCTCTGAATCGTGGTGCTAAACAGGCCGAATCCGGACAGACCGGCACTCGTGGGGAAATGAAACGCCCCGGGCTAAAGACCGGAGGGTACGTAAAAGCCGCTGATGGGTGCGCGCAACGTGGCAAGACCAAAGGGCGGATGGTATGAAAGATTTTCTGAAAAGCGGCGCGCTGGGCATTGTTCCTGCAATTGTTGCCGACAACCCCAAACTGCTGCAGGGTTTTGGCATTGCCGGCAATCTTGCGTACCAAAAGCTAAAAGATCGAGAAGAAGAAAAATCGCAACGCTCTGCTATGGCAGCGGGCTCTCCTGTAATTAAAGGGCCAGCGGCGGGCATGAAAAAAGGCGGCTCTGTAGGCTCCGCTTCTCGTCGTGCTGACGGTATTGCTCAACGCGGCAAGACCCGGGGCAAAATGATCTGATGCCGGCAGTATCTGAAAAGCAGAAACGTTTTATGCAGGCGGTGGCTCACAACCGTGGGTTCGCCAAGAAGGTGGGTGTCCCACAATCCGTGGGTCGTGAGTTCTCTCAGTCAGGAGGTGGTCCCGTGAAAGAAGCTAAAGGAATGATGAAAAAAGAAGTGGCCTTCATGAAAAAGAAGGGCGCGCCTAAGTCGATGGTCAAGCACGAAATGGCGGAAATGAAGGGCATGAAGAAGGGTGGCATGGCCAAATACGCTAAAGGCGGCGGCGTATTCCGTAGCTCCGCTGACGGTATCGCCCAGCGTGGCAAGACCAAAGGCAAGATGATGCGCAAGGGCGGGAAAGTCTGCTGATGATGTCCTCGCGCGGCATGGGGGCAATAGCCGCCAGCAAAATGCCTAAAGCCCGGAAGGTCGTCCGTAAGGATGGCCCCGAGCCGACCAAGCTCTTTAAAAAGG
>Ga0129336_10000504_pt1 | contig 22814 bp, 22 predicted proteins | sample CPB6_02_DNA_FD_96878 | JGI IMG/M metagenome (GOLD analysis project Ga0129336, IMG submission 96878) | Freshwater to marine salinity gradient microbial communities from Chesapeake Bay, USA - CPBay_Sum_0.6_0.2_DNA | ecosystem: Environmental > Aquatic > Marine > Coastal | place: USA: Chesapeake... | reverse complement strand
TCCTGAAGTTCCTGAACTTCGTAGGCAAGATGAGAAGAACCGTCAGAACTCAACCAATGATCTGGATGAGCATGTGCGTGAAAAGTTTGAGGGAATGATTGAGCAGCATTTTGAAGAGGCGCAACGTCTTTATGACAAGATGCTTGATCATGGAGTTGCAAAGGAATGTGCAAGGTTTGTGCTTCCACTCGCAACACCGACAAGAATTTACATGAAGGGCTCTGTAAGGTCATGGATCCATTATATTGATCTACGCTCTGCTCACGGCACTCAGAAGGAGCATATGGACATCGCAGAAGCAGCACGTTGCGTCTTTATCTGTCAGTTCCCCGATATTGCTAAGGCACTTGGTTGGGAACCAGAAAATTGTCCAGAGTGTAATGATGCTCCTTCTATTATCATTGAATAAATAAATTATCCTTCGGTATTAAATATGGCAATTTATCCCATTATTCATAAAGAAACAGGTGAGAAGAAGGTTATTGAGATGAGCGTTCATGTTATCCAACAATGGTACAAGGATAATCCTGAATGGCAGAGAGATTGGTCCGAAGGATGTGCTTCCGCCGCTGAAATAGGTGAGTGGAAGGACAAACTTATCAAATCTAAACCAGGATGGAATGAAGTTCTGGAGAGAGCATCAAAAGCACCAAAATCCAACGTTAAGAAGATTTAACTTATGCCAAGTAGAAAAAGAAGAACCGATTTGCAACCAATTGGTGTTGGCATGACTGCCAAACAAATGAAGAGAAGAAAACCTGTAAACATAGACTTTTTACTTGATATCGAACCTCTAAATGATAATCAAGCTAGATTATTTGAATCCTTTGATCAAGATAAAAACATCGTTGCTTATGGTGCGGCAGGAACAGGTAAAACTTTTATCACTCTTTATAATGCTTTAAAGGATGTTTTATCTGAGAATACACCTTATGAAAAGATTTACATTGTAAGGTCTTTAGTTGCTACTAGAGAAATCGGATTCCTTCCTGGCACACACGAAGATAAAGCAGATATCTATCAGATTCCATACAAGAACATGGTTAAATACATGTTCCAAATGGCAACAGATGCTGACTTTGAAATGCTGTATGGCAATTTAAAGACACAAGGCACAGTTAGTTTTTGGTCAACTTCTTTCTTGAGAGGAACAACTCTTGATAAATCTATTATCATTGTTGATGAATTCCAAAACTTGAATTTTCATGAACTTGATAGTATAATCACAAGATCGGGTGAGAATACCAAGATTTGTTTCTGTGGTGATGCAACTCAATCGGACTTGCAAAAAACTAATGAAAGAAATGGTATCATCGATTTTATGAAAATTCTTAGAGTTATGCCTTCGTTTGATATTATTGAGTTTGGTCTTGATGATATTGTTCGTTCGGGTCTCTGTAAAGAATACTTAATTGCAAAACATGAATTAGGATTTTGATGTTTAATCACATTGATTTGAACCTTCCCAAGTTAAATCGGGAAACTATAGATGGTGTTCGTTATTATCAAGTACCAGACGATGGAGAACTACTTAAGTTAGTTTCTATTACTTCGGTAACTAGTCATAAAAATCGCCAGTTCTTTGCGAACTGGCGTAAAAAAGTTGGCGAGGCAGAAGCAGATAAAATTACACGACAAGCAACAAGTCGTGGAACTGACATGCATAGTCTAGTAGAGAATTATCTTTACAATATTCCAGAACTCCCTAAAGTTCAACCATTGTCAGAATTCTTATTTAAAATTGCTCAAGCAGATTTAAAAAGAATAAATAATATTTACGCTCTTGAAGGTTCTATGTACAGTAAGGTTCTGGGAATCGCTGGAACCGTGGACTGTATTGCTGAGTTTGATGGAGAACTTGCAATTATCGATTTCAAGACATCAAAAAAACCTAAACCTGTAGAGTGGATTGAACATTATTTTGTTCAATGTATGGCATATGGATGTATGCTGTATGAGCTTACTGGATTACAAGTAAAAAAACTTGTCATTATTATGGCATGTGAAAATGGAGAATGTGTTGTTTATGAAGAATACGACAAGTCAAAATACATCAAGTTACTCATGGAGTACACTAGAGAGTTTCTTAAATACAAATTGGAAAGCTATGCCAGTTAAACTAGAAGACGAGTTTGAAAAGGTATTAGAAAAAAAGTTTTTTTGTCCAACCAAATTTGCTCAAGAGATTGAAGTTCTGGTTAAAAATAATAAGGACATGAATTATATTGATGCGATCATTCATTTTTGTGATAAAAATAGTATTGATCTGGAGTCAGTGCCTAAACTTATATCTAAACCATTAAAAGAAAAGATAAAGTATGATGCGATGGAGTTGAACTTCCTTAAGAGAACTTCCAGAGCAAAATTAGTTTTTTAATTAAGAAAAAGTCGGAAAATTTATCGCGGGGAAAAATCCAAAAAACCCCTTTTGTAAAAATGACTCCTTTTGATGTATATAAAACTTACTTATCTTTGAAAAATCATTTTACAAAAGATAATTATGATTACCACAAATATTGTGGTAAAACTCGTGCGTCTCTACAATCCTTTTATAAAAGGAAGGATAGATATTGGTTTGAAAAACTAAGTAGACAAAAAAATGATCAAGAGATTATAGATTATTTTGTTTCCAACTTTATTGTGTCTGGAGATGCAGATTCGCTCTGGATTGGTGAAATGATTAGATCTGGAGAATCTGTGTATAATGATTGGAAACGAAAAAAAGAGTCTTTAACATATTTGTTTAAAGAAGAGACGGAATCTCTTTTTGGTGAATATGAATTAGATGCTGTTTTTGACTGTTCTAAAGGACATCCACCAATATTAAAAAAATACTTGATTGGTAAAATTAGTTTAGAGACTCTTGTAATTTATGATCGAATATTTTTGTTTGGTAAGCAATTTGATAAAAAATTGGATGATCCAGTTTGGCAGTTGGTATCAAAAAATATTAAAAAGTACAGTTCTTTCCTAAATATTGATATATTTAAGTTTAGAAAAATTTTAAAGGAGTGTGTATTATGAGTTTTTTTGATTCTGAAGTCGTTCGCTCTGAAATAGCACATATTAATGAACTTCAGGAAGAACTCTATAATAACATGTTCAAGTTTTTTAAGATGGATAGACAAGGAAAACTTGATCATGTAAATTTACTCCAAAATCTGCTAGAAAAGCAAAAAGTCTTATACACAAGATTGTCTCTTTCTGATGATCCAGAGGCAAAAAAGATGAAAGAGAATATATCTAAGTCTGCCATGATGATGGGACTTCCAGAAGGAATGGACATGAACATCATTTTTTCAAATATGGAAAAGTTGATCCAGCAAATGAAAGATCAGGTCAATAAAACAGAAGGTTGACAGACAAGGGGACTTGCACTATATTGGTAAGTGTCCACCGCAAGTCCCCTTAAGGACACACACAAGCCGAATCTCACAAAATACGAGGTAATCTAATGTCTTTCTCAGATCTTAAGAAGCAATCTTCTCTTGGTTCTCTTACTCAAAAACTGGTAAAAGAAGTTGAGAAGATGAATAACGGATCTAACGGCGCTGATGAGCGTCTTTGGAAACCAGAAATGGATAAAACTGGTAATGGTTATGCAGTTATCCGATTTCTCCCTGCTCCCGAGGGTGAAGATCTTCCTTGGGTAAAAATGTACTCACACGGATTCCAAGGTCCTGGTGGTTGGTATATTGAAAATTCTTTGACCACTATTGGGCAAAAAGATCCAGTATCTGAATACAATCGCGGTCTTTGGAACAGTGGTAATGAAAAGGACAAAGAAACTGTTCGCAAGCAAAAACGCAAACTGTCTTACTACAGCAATATCTACGTTGTAAAAGACCCTGCTAATCCTGCTAATGAGGGTAAAGTATTCCTCTTTAAGTATGGTGCCAAAATCTTTGATAAAGTGATGGCAGCAATGCAACCAGAATTTGAAGATGAGGAACCAATTAATCCCTTCGACTTCTGGCAAGGTGCTAATTTCAAACTGAAACTTCGTAAAGTTGATGGTTATTGGAATTACGATAAGTCTGAGTTTGATCGTCAAGCGCCCCTTCTTGAAGATGATGATGCTCTTGAAGGAATTTGGAAAAAGCAATATTCTCTTCAAAGTCTTGTTGCTCCTTCTGAGTTTAAAACTTTTGAAGAACTTCAAAAACGTCTTGATTATGTTCTTGGCAAGAAAGGAACTCCTCGTCTCCAAAATATAGACGAAGAACTCCAAAGTGAAGATGAAGGTCGCGGATCATTCACTCCTAGTTTTGGATCTCGTACTGAGAAATCAGAACTTCCAGAAGAACTTAGTTCCCAACTAAATTCTCTTGGTTCTTCTAAATCAACTGTAGATGAAGAAGAGGATGATGATGCTCTGAGTTATTTCCAGCGTCTCGCAGAGAGCTGATTATTCATACAATCTAGGATTGTCTCCTTTTTTCAGGGTGTTGGACACATACTGTTCAGCACCCTCTTTGTATGTCATGATATTTTCAATATCATCTAAAACAATACCTAAAAATTGTGGTTTTAGAATGTAGATATTTCTTTTTTTGTTTTCTTCTATCTCTTCATATTCATAGTTTGTTACAGGAACGCAAGATTCTAAACCACTAATTTCTTCTATTTGTGACGTTCGTGAATCAAAATAAACTATACCGTAAGTTAATCTCTTTCTCCAGTTAAATCCATCAAATTTCCATTCTTGTCCCGCTCTTTCAAAAACTTCATTCACTTGTGGAGTGTAAAGAGGACCTGGTTTGCTGAATATTAGATCTGGTGGCGTATTATATCCTCTTCCTGGATTTGTTAATGTGATTTCTATTACTCCACCATTTTCAGTTTTTAATGAAGCTCTTGCTGTAATTGGAGGTAATGGATTTTCAATAACTGCCGTTGGTGCAGTTCTATAGTTGTAACCTCTGTCAACTACTATGACCTCATCTACTTGTCCATTTTTAATGATTACGTATCCAGTTGCAGTTCTGTGTGGAATTGGTGGGGCGATATAAACGTTTGGTGGTTCACCTTGCAGGTAACCAGCACCACCCTTTGTAACTGTTATGGATACTATTTTTTCAGAAGTAGTTGTTCCGACACCAACTGTTGCCGTTGCTGTCGCTGTAATGTCTGTAGTATACTTGTAAAGTTTTCTATTATTAGTTCCACCAACAATGAATAGTGTTTCTGATGGATTTGCATATGCTTCTAGTGGGAAGGGATCACCACTATCTGTTTGAATATTACGAGTTCCTATGAGAGTAAATGTATCTAGATCCCAATTTGATCCAAGTTCTAATACATGCATTGATCTGGTGATAGATCCAGAAACATATAGTTTTGATCCATCATCCTTAAATGCAAAACCATTGATTAATGATTCTCCACCGATTAATGTTTGAATATTGATTTGTTGTACTGGTAGTGGATAGATCGTTGTAACATCCCAATCCACAAACATTGAATATTTTTTGATGGTATCTGGATCTTGTGTGTCTATGATGAATAAGTGCGTTCCATCGTCTTGTAGTCTGACTCCAGACGATGTGGGCATACTGATTGCTCCAGCAACAGTTGCTGTGCTTATATCCCAGTCAGTAGACAAGTCATATTGTGCAATTTTAAAACCAGAGTTTGTTAAACCACATAAGTACATTCTTGATCCATCTGGTTTAAATTCTATACCAGTAATATAAAGGAAGGATGCCCCACCAAAATTCATTGTTCTGTCTGCAATTTTTGTTCCACTTGTAATGTCATATGCAGAAGATAATTCGTAATGTTCAATTACTCCACTGGTGTATGCACTTGCTCCATGGCAAGTATAAACTCTAACACCAAGAGCGTCCATAAAATATCCTTCAAATCCAGATTCAACTACAAAATTAGAGTCTGTGACAAATTGTGCGCTACTAATTACATCTGGGGGAGGATCAATTACAATTGTTGGTGTAAACGTATAACCGTCTCCTGGATTTGTAATTACAATTGAAGTTATAGATCCACCTGCACTAACAACTGGTACTAATGTTGGTGGGAATGTTGGTGGTGGATCACTAAATGTAATTGTTGGTTGAAATGTGTAACCTGTACCATTATCGATAATGGTAATTAAACCTACTTCCCTATCATCTGGTGGCACGTTTAATGCAACATCAACAACACCTTTTCTTGGATTTGGTGGTGGTGTAATTGTTACTGATGCAATTCCAGTGTATCCTGTTCCTGGATTTGTAATTACTACGGAGGTAACCTCACCACTATTTGAATTAACTGTTGCAGATCCTACGGCAAAGTCTCCAGGAATAACTGTTGGAAGTTGTACGTTTGGATCCAATTCAACTTCATATTCTGGTGCTTTATAAAATCCTTCATTAACTCTTTTTCCACCCTCAACTATAATATAATCTTCTTTGGTTCTGACTTCTTTGGTTTCATAATGATGAATTCCCGAGTATAATTCTTCGTAACTTCCATACTTTTGAAGTAAATGTTCATTGAATGCATACTGTGTTTTTGGCCATTCATCATAAACATTATTAATATTATTCGCTAGTAAAACTAACCAATCTAGCGTTGGGTCGTTATAAAATTTATCTGCTACTTGATCGGGTCTTTCATCTCCAACAATAGTATACTTTTCAAAAAAAGATACGTTTTGGAAAATATCATCTCTAATTTTTGCTCTTTTAAAAAGATTTTTTACAATAGTGTAATCTGATATGGAATTTTTATCCAATTCTCTTGATACATATTCAAAATTAGGAACTTTTTTAAAATATTCTTGTGTCATCTTTAGTAACCGATTGTGTGATTTGGATTTTTATCATAATCTGAAGAGTAAATTGGTTCTAATTCCATGAATTGTAAATTAATTGTATATGAAAGCATGGCAGCATCTTTAAATGATACATAACTTCCATCTGGAGTATAATCAACGGTGCAAGATTGAAGAGCACAATCTTTTATTAAGTTTATACCACCATGATTCGGATTATTATTGTGATAATAGGTAATTCCAAAGACATTCGGTGCTTTTAAATACAACTCTGAAGATGTTGTTGCAGCTGCCATATTTCTCTTAAAAAAGTTGATAATTTTTTTTACTTGTTCACCTTCAGGTTTTGATCTTGGAGTAAGTTTAAATTGAAAATTAAATGCCCTTAATTGTGGTCCTTGGAATAAAAGTTCTGTATTGGGATTAAATACTGCACCACCTAACTTGGGTAAAACTTGAACACCAACTGCTTGTTCTGTAAAATAAGCAATAATTGCTTTTTCAACGTCGGCAGAATATCCTTGAGCTGTACCAACCGCAGTTTTAACAGCTTGTGATAATCCGTCAAGACCTTTATCTATTCCTGCGATTGCTATAGAGGACCCAGCAACTTGTGCTGGATTAAAAGTTTCTTCATTCCATCCAACAGTATTTGTATCTGTGATTCCAGTTTGAAATGGTAAAATAACAGTTTCATTTGTGGATTCGTTCTTTCTTTCTGTAAATCCAAAGGTGCTGTTGTCAAATGTTTTGTTACCATATTTCTTAGCAGAAAATTTTATATAATCCATTCCATCTGGCCATTTTACTGGATATCTCAATCCACCACTAATAACGTTGCCCTTAGCATCTCTTTGCTCTATATTTGATGCTGGAATTGTGCCTCTATTTTCAGTTATGCCAGTGAGTACTCCACCAATATCATTGTTTAGTGATTGACCTAATTGAGTGGCGCTGGCACCCCGATTGGTGGCATTTGGATCAGTTCCATTTGGATTAGTTCCATTTGGATTAGTTCCATTTGGATTAGTTCCACCACCGCTGCTAGGTGGAGTTCCGATTGGACCATTAGATCCAATTCGATTATCTACACTAAACTTGGTCCCTATAACAGACCTTGCGGCAGCAATTTGTGATGCATTTAACGATTGTCCGTTACTACGAGCAATATTGTCTTGATTAATGGTATAATCTACTGATCGATCAAAGTTTCGTGCAGTAGTTCCGTTACTGTTTATTGAATTAACTAATGTTGAACTTCCTAAAGTTGCTGCATATGGTGTTGAATGCCATCTATTATCTCTTCCATACACAGCGATTGTGTTATTCATATCTAGATCTTGTACTTGACCAAGAGCATTATATGTTTGTCTAATAATCCGAGTTTCTCCAGTTAAAGGAACAAAAACAGATCTGTACTGTATATTGTTTGTATTAGGTAAAGATTGTACTGGAGAAATTAGTACTGCAGTGCCATCAGCAGCACTTCTATTGTTATTAATGGTTCCTGCTGTTGTGCGGAGTATACTCATTTTATGGTCCTTTGAAATCCTGATCGTTTTGACCGTATCCCTTATATATTCTTGACCCCCTCAACATATTTCTAAAAGATTTGTTATTTTGTTTCCAAATATCTTCCAAAATTAAATCATTCTCTTGACCATCTTTAATAGATACAAATCCTTCTAATGGTAGGTTGGCAACAGTAGTCCACTCACTAAAAGCAATATCTAAAAGTAGACCGTCGATTCGGCTTATTATATATTTAGATATCGAATTCCAAGGAAGTGTTAATTTTCCTTGCTGTAAATTTTCAATTACAAATTTTCTTTTAATTGGATGAATATAATGTAAATTACAACCCATAAAAGATCTTCCATCAAAAGAAATGACGTATACAAGTGGAAATGGATCAAATATTTTTACATCTTTTTTAAATGGAGGATTGTATTCAAACATGTAAATATGTCCTTGCCTTGGAACTCTTCTTAGTAGGTTCTCATCCTGCTCTTCTTCATCTTCAGCATTATCTGCCCTCTCATCCAAAATCATTTTTTTGGGATTTGATAGATATTTTCTAGTTAATCTTCTAAATGCTCTTCTATAGAAGAAGGGAGACCTTCCTTTTTCTATATCAACCTCTTCTTTTAATTCTTCAAAAAGAGTTTTTTTTGCCATTTATTTGATTCCTAATTCGTCTTCTGTGATTATCTTGAATTCTAATAATCTATCTTTACACCATTCTTCTGCAGCTCTCCATTTTGCTTTATTTACTTCATATGTTTTTGCTTCGTAAATAAAATTTTTGGTCACTCTTGATTTTCTTTGAGGTGGCATTGTTTGCCGTTTAGGTTTTACCTCAACCACATAAGTTTTTATTCTTCCAGTAGATTCTTTTACCTTTATAATAAAATCTGGATAATATCGATGCACTTTTTTATCTATTGGAGATATGTATGGTATAAAAAATTCTTCACTTGCCCACTCTAAAATATTTTCATTTAAATCGCACCAAGAACAAAATTTTCTCTCCCAACTACTTCTACACACAATATTGTTAGGATTTCCTTTGTATTTTTGTGGATACGATGGTTTGTACCGACTTTTAATACTTTCGTTCATTAAATTGGATACATATATTATATAAGGTTAAAAGTATTTAGATGGCAACCCCACCAAATCAATATGCTGTCAGTATGAATACCTTGAAAAGTAGGATTCTTAATCCTTCTTTAACTTCTCATTATTCTGTTGTAATAGATCCTCCATCTACTGCATCACCAAAGGAAAAAACAATAACTGCTTTATACAAAGAAAAATATCCAGGTCTTCCCCAATATGATAAAGGATTAATGGAATTGACATGCACAGAAGCATCTCTTCCAGGATCTAATATGGGTACAATTGAGACCATGGACTATACTGGAGTTACTGAAAAACATGCATATCGAAGAATATTTGATGACACCATAGATTTTACTTTTATTGTAACTCAGGACTCCAATTATCACCAAATTAGATTTTTTGATTTGTGGATGTCTTACATATTAAGAGAAGATGAAATTAATGGAGATTTGAATCGTAATGATATTTACTATAGAGCAAGATATGCAGAAGATTATCAAGGAACTATAGCTATTTCTAAATTTGAAAGAAATATGGGGTATAATAATACCTCAGGAGTTCCAATTTTAACTTATAGATTTGTTGGTGCATATCCAAAACAAATAAATTCTATACCGATTTCTTATGAGGCATCGGAATTGTTAAAAGTTACAGTATCTTTTACGTATACTCGTTATTTTGTAGATAAACAATTATTTAAAATTGGAGGAGGAAATTCTCCTATACCTAGTCCACAAGCTACAGCAAATCCTGCAGCGGCGTTACAAAATCCACAAGCATCATCAACACAATCCTGGAGGTATAGTCAGGCAGAACTTGAAAGAATTAGAGGAGCAGCTGCTTTATCATCAATCGCATCATCGCGTAATGCTGATAGATTGTTATCTGGTCAATCTGGATCATCATCTGCAAATAGAATAGTTGATCAGAGTTACAATAGAGTTCTTTATGGATCTCCCACCCCACCTTAATAAATAATCACACTGAAACTTATATCAGAATATCATGCCTTTACCTAAAATATCTACACCAACATATGAACTTGAATTGCCATCATCTGGAGAAACAATTCAATACCGACCATTTTTAGTAAGAGAAGAAAAACTTCTTGTCCTTGCACTAGAAAGTGAAGATACAAAACAAATTACTACTGCGATTAAAACAGTAATTAAAAGTTGCATTTTGACTAAAGGTGTAAAAGTAGAAACGCTACCAACTTTTGATATTGAATATTTGTTTTTAAACATTAGGGGAAAATCAGTTGGTGAAGAATTGGAAGTCAATGTTGTTTGTCCAGATGATGAACAAACATTAGTTCCAATTACAATTAGTATTGACGATATTAGTGTTAAAAAAAGCGAAGATCATGTAAAACAAATTAAAGTTGATGATAGTATTATGATGGAAATGAAATATCCATCATTAGATCAATTTATCAAGAATAATTTTGATTTTGCTTCTGGTGGAACCGTTGAACAGTCTTTTGATTTGGTTGCTAGTTGCATTGACCAGATTTACACTCAAGAAGAGTCTTGGGCAACATCAGATCTTCCTAAAAAAGAAGTAGTTGAATTTTTAGATCAGATGAATTCTTCTCAATTTAAGCAGATTGAAAAGTTTTTTGAGACTATGCCAAAACTATCTCATGAAGTTAAAGTTAAGAATCCAAATACTGGAGTTGAGAGCACTGTAGTTCTGGAGGGACTATCAAGTTTTTTCGCATAGCCCTCTCTCACATGGATTTGGAGAATTATTATAAATTAAATTTTGCGTTAATGCAGTACCATAAATATTCATTAACTGAAATTGAAAATCTAATTCCATGGGAGCGAGACATTTACGTTGCTCTATTGAAGGCTCATTTAGAAGAAGAGAAATTAAAGCAACAACAAAATGGCGGATAACCCAAAGCATGTAGAAAAATTTATATCTTATTCTTCTGTTCAGGCAAAACGTGGACTTTGGAGGTCCATTCTTGCTGATCGAATTGAGTATGCTAAGCACCTAATTGCTAATAATTACAAGGTTGATCCAGATAGAGTAGTAAGTATATTTTTATCTGCTTGGGATAAATCAACAAAAGATTATCCATCTCCAAAATATGCTAGACCACAAAACTCAACAGAGTGGTTATCTTTTAATGAGTATATTCTATATCTTTGGAAGTATTATGTAGAAGACACTCAAGTAAGAAAAAAACCACCAAAAGAACCAGATCAAGGTACTACTGAAGATAAAAGTTCTACTGACCAGACACCTCCGCCAGGAAAGGAAAGATTGTATGATGGTGTAGGAGAAGGTGATCTTGTCGATGAAGATGTTGATGAACGTATATTAAAATTATTGGGTATTGATGATGTATTCGATATTGATTACGCAACATATCTGTCTCTGTTAAGAGAAAGAATGGTTGCTGCCAGAATGTCTGGTAGTAATATACCATCAGAAGAGGCAGAATTATTAACTAATGAATGGAAAAGGGTAAAGGGTAAAGTTGGAAGATTTAGAATCAGGAAAAAGAATGTAAACACTGAAGGATTTGGTGGTGGAGGACCTTTAGCAATAAGAACTGGATCATTTTTTGTAGCACAAAAAGTAGCATTTCCAGAAAAGACAGAACAAGATACTAAATTAGTTGGTCTTGCTGCAATTGCAGAAGATATTGCAGCAATTAGAAAATCTGTTGAGTCAATTGTAGAATTAATGACTCAACAATTTTCAACGCTCCGAAAACAAATGGAGCAAGATAGGAGAAGGAGAGAAGGTAAACAACGCGCAGATAAAGAAAATTTATTAGAAAAGAGTGGAAAGGCAGCATTAGCATTAGCTAAAAAAATGCTGTCTCCTGTTCAAAGTTTACTTGATAGAATTATACAGTTTTTAACTACGGTTTTTCTTGGACATCTTGTATTAAAACTTTGGAGATGGTTGGCGAATCCAGAGAATAAGACAAAATTAGATACAATTTTAAGGTTTATAAAAGATTGGTGGCCTGCTTTACTTGCTGCTTTTGTTTTGTTTGGTACTTCTGCGGGAAGTTTGATAAGAACCGTTATTGGAACACTAACTAAACTGACTATAACTATGGCAAGAAAGGGCATTCCAATGCTCTTAAACTTCTTGCGTAAAAATCCTTATGTTGCTGGGGCATTAGCAGTCACTGGATTAGCGATTGCTGCGAATGAAATTACTGGACAAAGACAAGCAGCTCCACTTCAAGCAGACCAAAAGGCAAAGGCGCAAAGAGGGGAAGGTGTTTATTTAAGAGGAACAGATACTGGAATAGATAAAAGTCCAAGTGTTGGTGATTTGGGTCCAGTTACTCCAACTGGAATGATTCAGGGTGCAAGTGGTGGTGGAAAGATTCTTAATCTTAAACCACAACCAACAAAACCAGAACCAATGCAATTGGATGCGTTTACGGGTGGAGCACAAATAACCGAGGAATCTGGAGTTCCAATCACTGGTGCGGGTAAAGATACGCAATTAGTTGCTGCAAGACCAGGTGAAATTATCATATCAAAAGAAGCAGTAGACAAGCATGGAGCTAACTTCTTTTTAAGACTTAATAAGTCAGGTGGAGGAACCAACATTCCTAGAATGGTTAATAATGTTCAACTTGCATCTGGTGGTGGATTGGTTGGTGGTTTTATGGATTGGTGGAATAAAGGTAGAAATGCCAGAGTTCCAAATGAAAATACTGCGAGATTTGGAGGATTGCAACAATATTTCAAAAAATCTCCAAACCCAATGACTTTATTTGGGGATGATAAACTTCAAATTACAAAATCAAATAAAGCATTTAAAGCTGGTGCTACTGGGTATAGGGGATGGAATCCATTTAAAGCATTCACCCCTAATATGGTAAAAACTGGTCCAACACCAGCAATTCGTCAAGCTGTTGAAAGACCAATAAGAGCAATTGCACCACTTATTCCACAAGCTGGAAGAATGTTAAAATTTGGTGGTGCTTTAGCTGGACCCTTATTGGATGCTGCTTTTCCAGAACCAGCATTTAATCCTACTCTTGATGATGCAAGAAGGATGGGATACCCAATGGGTCCACAATCTTCGTCTCCAACTAGAGTATTACCAAGACCTAATACAAATTTATCTACAAATATACCAGCACCACCAGAACATAAAATAACTATAACTACAGCAACCATAAATCAAGCAAAGAGAATTAAACAGGATAAATCTGTGGGAATGAGAGGAGTTGATGCTCCAGAAAAAGCATATTATCCAAGTACAACTAGATCAAAACTTGCTTCAATCTACGGAATAAGAGGAGTAGCATTGACATAATATGGCAACCTTAGATCCCAAAAAATTATTAAATTCCTCTAGTGGTTCTGGTGGTAGATTAGTATCACAACCAAAAATGTTTTTGGTTCCAATTAAAAATACTCAATATAAACAAACTGTTGATTTATCTCAGGAAATAGAAGAAACTAATGTATCTGATGCTGATCAAAAAGTAATAGATGATATAAAAGTTATTCGTGAAAAAGTAGTCAAAATAGAAGATATTCTTAAACAGTCAATTAAAATAAATCTTAAAAAAATACAACTTACTAGGAAACAGGAAGAGAATCAAAAAAGAAAGAAGCAAGAGGATAAATTAGAGAAAAAGAAGGATAAATCGGAAAAAGGAGTTCCAAAACTTCCCATTCCTGGAATGAGTTTTATTGATAGAATAAAGCAATTTCTAGGAACAATTTTTACTGGATTTTTAGTACTAAGATTAGTTAAGTTATTACCACAATTGATTGCTTTTATAGATTTTATAAAACCAATCAGTGATTTTATAATGGATTTTGCTGCGGGAATGTTTGATAAGTTTATATGGGCAATAGACACTGGATATAAAATTGTAGATGGTGCTCAATCCAAAATAAAAGAACTTTTTGGTGATGATGGAGAGAAAAAATTTAAAGAATTTACAAGCACATTTACTAAGTTTATGAATCTCGCAATCATTGCGGGAATGGCAACGATGGGTGGTAACGATCCATTACGGGATCGTAGATTTGATGGGCCACAGAGAAGAGGATTTGATCGTTCTGGAAGACGAGTATCTAGAGGAACACAACAAAGATATAGACAAAGATTTGGTGATCGCAAATATCAAGAAAGATTTGGTAGAAAAAATTTAAATAGACTTAATAAAGGTGCTCCTAAACCAGGACCTATTGATCCACTTTCAAGAGGATTGCAGAGAGGTGTTACAAAAATTGCTGGTAAAAACGTAGGAAGATTTGCTGGTAGATTGCCAATTGTTGGTCCATTAATTGATTTTGGAATTAGAACGTTAATCTTTAAAGAACCTTTAGGAAAAGCAGCAGCTGGTGCTGTTGGCGCTGGTGTTGGTCAAGCATTGGGGACTTGGTTAGGTGGAACTGTTGGTACGGTTGCTGGATCAGTGGTTCCAATTGTTGGTAATCTTATAGGTGGTGCTGCTGGTGCTACCATTGGTGGATTATTGGGTGGATTGATCGGAGATCAAATAGGTGTTAGTCTTTATAATGTTATCAATAAATCAAGTTCAAGTAAAATTGAAGGGCGAGCAGAAGGTGGTTCGGTTGGTGGTAAAAGAGGATATGATCCAGGCAAAAAGAAAAAAAAGCGTAAAGCAATACCAATCCAAAAGGTAAAAACTGATAAAACAAAACCTGGATTATCTATTGGACAAGAAAAACTTAAAAAAATATATGGACCTCAAGCAAGCACTACAAAACCGCCACTATCGGTTTTAGTTAAAAGTTCCGAAAAATTAAAGAAACAGGGATCATCAATTTTTGGTAAGGTGATGTCTTTGGGTGTTGATTATGTATTGGGAATGAAACCATCAACATCAACTAAAAAAAGTATTGCCAAAGCTTTTGCTGGATTATTTGCACAAGCAAGTAATCCTGATATGATGCTTGGAGAACTTACAAGAACGTTCCAAGCTCTAGCTGAAGGTGGTGAAGTTGGAATACAACAAAGAGAGATGTTGAGGAGAAATCAATCAATAATTGATTTGATGAGAGGTATAGAAACAGCACTTAATAAAGATTTTAACATACTGAATACTATACTAGGAATTCCTGCTCAAGAATCAGCGCCTCCAGGTGATGATGGTGGCATACCTGGAGCAAGACTTCGTGATGGATCTAGTGCTCAAGTAGAAGCAGATCTTTTGGAATATTTTACTGCACTTTATGGAAAAAATGGAGCTATTGGAATTGTTGCAAATTTAAGAAGGGAAAGTGGATATAGAGTAAGCACTCCTGATAATTCTCTTTATGAGGGTATGGCACAATGGAGCAGGAATGCAAGATGGCCAAGATTTGTTGAATGGGCACGGAACAAAGGATTGGACCCATATAATAGAAATGCACAAGCACAATTTATTGCAGTTGAACTTAAAGAATTAGGAACTGCAAGTAGAATATCTGCTGCAAGAAGTCCTGAGGAAGCTGCTAGTCTTTTTTACAATGAATTTGAAAGGGGAGCCCATAGTAGACCTGTAGTTGGGGCTAGAAATTATAACCCAAATAATCCACATGAACAATTAAATAGATCTTTTATATCGGATATTTCAGGTAGAAATCCAAACATTGGTAGAAGAGCAGGAGAAGTTGTAGTAAGACCATCACCACAATCTGTACCTGGTAATTTAATAGATACTGGAATAAAAGACTCATCGGGAAGACCAATTAAACTTAAAGGTGTTATTGCTAATGCTTTTGTTGATATGGCAGCAGAAGCAAGGCGACAAGGAATTAATATAGGACCTGGAATTTCAAATTCATTGAGATCACCAGAACATAATGCGAGAGTTGGTGGTGCGGAAGGATCTAGACATTTAACTGGAGAAGCATTTGATATTAATTGGAATTCTCAAGCTGGAATTTGGATAAGAAATAATGCTTCTAGATTTGGATTTAAATATAATACTTATTCTGGAGAATCCACCCACTTTGATTGGGTTGGTGGGTACACTCCAATAGCAAATAGAAGGACTCCTAGACCAACTAGAATTGCAGCAGCTCCTGGAACAAAATACAGTTATCAAGGAACAACAATTTTTAAGGGAACTGATGGTAAGTTTTATGAACAAAATAGTGGAGGAAATCCACTAGAGGTTGATAAGCGTAGTTGGGAATACATAAAACAAAGAGGAAATTTATTGTCGGTGCAACCAAGACAAAACTCAACGGATATAGCATCATTACAACAAAAACCATCATATGATCAGGGATCAACAACTCATGTGCTTATTGTGGAAAAAACTGGTTAAATAGTAAATATAACTTCAAAAAATGGCAGGAAATACTCCAAATACAAAGGCAGAATCTGGTAATATTACTAAGTGTTTGATACACTCTAAAAAATCTGGAACCGCAGACATTTCTGCTGGAATAGTAGATTTTTCGTATTTTGAAAGTATTTTGGATGCTTCTGTAAGAGTTACTTTGATGATTATTGATACTGGAAATAGTCAAGGAGGAGCAGAAAGTCTTGCCATTTTATATAAATTAAAGTTGACTGGTTTTGAAAAAGTAGAATTAAGTTTTAATGATAATAATGGAAATAAATTGACTTTTAGTGGTAATAATGCGCTTTATATTGATAAAATTAGGAATGTAATCTCATCATCAGAAACTACATTTTATGTTTTAGATCTTGTGTCTAAAGAATTGTTAGCAAATGATTTTTTAAAAACAGAAGTCTATCAAAGATATGATGGAGAACTCTCAACATCTGTCGGTATAATTTTAAAAGAAGTATTAAAGTCTAAGAAAAGATATCTTAGTGATCAATCGGAAAACAAAGTTAATTTTTTTGGATCTGGTAAGAAACCATTCCAGGTAATACCAGAAGTTGCAAAACTTGGAATTCCTAGTGGTTCAAAAAATTCTGCAGGATACCTCATATTTGAGACATATGATGGATATAACTTTAAAGGAATTGATAAATTATTTGATGGATCACCTAGAAAAAAATTAATTTATAACAGTTCTACTTTATTACCACAAGGATATGATGCAAAAATTATTCAATATACCTCAAAGAAAACTGTAGATACGCAGAAAAATTTAGCAACTGGTGCATTTGGTGCAAGATTAGAAACCCGTAATCCAGAAAAACAAATATTTAATCCAAAAGCAAAAGAGGTAAAAAATAAAGATCAAAAACCAAGAGGCGGAACGGAGTTATCTGAAATACCAGAAGAATTTATTAGAGATTATGGTGAAACTAGTAAAAGAATTAGTCATGCAATGGATGTTGGAGCATCTCCATCAGGAAATAAGGGAAGACAACTTGAGAAAAGAAAGGAAGAAAATATAGAATCCGCTAAAATTTTAGCTCAATCAGCAATGACTTATAATAAGTTGTTTACATTATCGACAGATATTACTATTGCTGGAGATTTTAGTTTAAGAGCTGGCCAAATGATTCACTGTGATTTTCCAGAACAATCTTCAAAAAAAGAAACTCAAACAAATAAAGAATTAAGTGGTATATATATCATATCGGACATATGTCATTATTTGACACCAAAACAATGTCTTACTATAATGACTTTGGTTAGAGATTCTTACGGTAGGAAACCAAGATAGGATTCATTTTAGATGGAAAACATTCAACAGCATATTGATCAAGATAAAAAAATTCTTGATGATCCAACAATTTCTCCACAGGCTCGCAGACACACTGAAGAAGAATTGTCTGCTCTTGAAGCATATAAAGAAAATCATCCTGGAGAAGATCATGATCCAACTCCACTAGAACTTTATTGTGATACTCATCCAGATGCATCAGAGTGTAGAGTTTACGACGATTAAATAAATGAATTTAGAAACTATACCATATTATAATATTTTTGAAGATTCATCATTTAAAAGTGGTTGGACAGGAATAGTTGCGCCAAGAGAATCTTGGAGTACAAATAGTCAAGAAGAGGGAACTAAAGATCCTAAAAAACTTGAAAATTGGGGTAAAAGAGTAAAAGTTAGAATAGAAGGGGTTCACCCAGATTCAAGGCAAATACTTTCTGATGACCAATTACCTTGGGCAGAGGTTAGATTGGGGTCAGCGGGATCTGGGCATCAAGGGGCTTGTCTTATTGGTGGAATAACTCAAGGAACTAGAGTATATGGAATATATGAAAAACCAGAAACAAAAGAACTCCCAATTATTTTGGGATGTTTGGGAGTAAATGACGAAGTTCCTCTTTCTAGAACAGTACCCACCAGTGGATTCGCAAATATCTCTGGATATGTAAATGGTGGTAATGGGTTATCTGATCTTGTTGCTGGGTATAACATTCCTGCAGTGCAAGGTTTGCCATTAGAGGGTGGTTGGCATTCAAATGTGTGGGGAATTTCTGATATCAATTTGATGAAGGAATTTGGATACGGCATTGCTTCACCAACAGATTGTGAAAAAGTTCCATTAAATGGAATTATGAAATCGATGCAAGAATTGATTCAAAAAGTTGAAAAATGGCAAAAGCAATTATCAGAATGGGAAACAGCGGCACAAAAATGGATTGGTGATAAGCAAGCATGGATTCAACAAAAAACACAAGAAGCACAAATATTCATTACAGAAGGTATTAAATGGATATTTAAAGAAATTCGTAAGTATGTTGAAGAAGAAATAAACAAAAAAACCAAACCAATTAAAGAAGCATTAAATCCACCAGATAGGGATAAAGCTAAAGTTGGTCATGATGCCATGATGGAACTTATAACATGTCTGTTTAATAAGTTAATTGGTAATCTATTTAAAATGATTGGCAATTTTTTAAATGGAATGTTTGATCGTTATATCAATGTGCCAGCATGTGCAGTATCTAATTTTATTGCAAGTTTATTGGGCAATACAATCGGTAGAATTGCTGGTGCTGTAGATGCAATTATTAGTTCAGTTTCTGGATTAATTGGTGGTGTTTTTAGTTTAGCGAATTCTATTTTAAACCTTTTAAAAGCACTTGCTGGATTTTTTGCATGTGAGGAAGATCAGGAATGTCCAGAGACAAAAGAATGGAATATATTTGAAGGGGGGCAACCATCAGCAGTTTTTGATATAAATTCAATTATAGGCGCTGCCCAAGGAATTGCATCTGAAGCACTGGGGTTGGTTGGTAACGCTACAGGATTAATTGATACTATTGCTGCTGCTGTTGATTTTAGTGATCTATTTAATAGTGCAATTAGTGCTACGAGTGGTTGTAATGTTGGACCAGTATTTTGTGGTCCTCCTCAAGTAACATTTTGGGGAGGTGGTGGTAGCGGAGCTACTGGTAACGTTATAGTCAGTGCAATTGGAGATATACTTGGTGTTGATTTACGTGCTGGCGGCGGTGGGTATACTAGAGCACCATTTGTTGACATTAGGGATAATTGTGGAAAAGGTGCTGGTGCATCTGGAACTGCTTTAATTGAACCTGATGGTGGAACAAATCCAGATACTGGAGAACCAACTTATAGGGTTACTAATGTTGTTATTGATAATCCTGGTGCTGATTATCCTCCTAGACCTGATGGTGATTTGGGTGGGGATGGTAGAGTTTGGGCACCTGCGGAAAATACAGTTTTAAGAACACCCGATGGTAGATGGGAACAATATCCTCCAGGATCTGAAATACCACAAAGAGAAGGTGATACTATTTTTTCTCCAGAAGATAGGCAAATTTTACAAGGAGGAGTTCCTATAACAACTCTTCTTCCAGAAACTACTGCTGATGCAGGTATACCAATTGATAATCAAATTGCCAATGCTAGAGGTATAACAGATATTCCTGGCACGGGAATTAATGGTTCTACTGATGTTAACGCATTTCCAGTCATCAATGTGGGTAGTTATCCAATTATTTTATATCTTTGTGATCTTATTATTGATAATGCTGGAATAAATTATTCTCCTGGTGATCAGGTTGTAATTGAACCTAATACTGGTGGTGCTGAGGTTGAAGCTACTTTTGGTCCATTTGGAGTTGTTACTGGGGTTAGGATTACTAATCCTGGCAGTGGATTTACAGAAAGACCAGAGATTTACATTAGATCTGAAACTGGTTATAATGTAGTATTACAACCAGTTTTCTGTGTAAGAAGAATTGGTGATGATACTGAAGGAAGAGATTTAACAGATCAAGAAAAGTTCAATGTTATCAGAGTTGTAGACTGCGTAGGTAGGATCGATTAATGGCAAAACCAAAGCTTCACAATCCAGTAGAACTGGGAAGTAATTATGGTCACTTAAAACTTGGACATATTAATACAAATAATACTGTTTCTGGTGTTCTTCTAAGAAATGCTATGCCAGGCATGGCAGCAGAGCAGTATCTTATGTTTATGTCAACTGGTAAAATGGCAGGAAGTACGATAAATCGTTGTCCTGGCGTTTATCAAATTCATTGTGGGGAAAAACCAGTAAATAATACCTCATTTATGTTGAGGGCAGCTTCGGGTGATATTGTTATCTCCGCACCAGTTGGAAGAATTAGGTTAGAAGCAAGAAATATTGATTTAATTGCAAATGGTGGTAATAATAAAAGTGGACATATTAACATTGAATCGAATGAAAAAATTACCATCAGATCAAAAAATGTAGAAATTAATGGAGATTCTGTTTGTAAGTTTCTATCATCTGGAACATGTGAAATTGTTGGCAGTGGTGCATTAAATTTTTATGGTGGATTGATTGATTGTGCAGATTCTTGTACAACATTAAAACCATCCAAAGGAACATCAAAATTTGAAGATCAACAAAGAACTGGAGGATTTTTGGCATGAAAGTACCCGATTTAACAGTTAAAAAAACTTTCTATTGTGGAGTAGGTGATCCAAGTCTAGTTCTTGGTAAAGGACCACTTCAAACTAGAGGAGGTTTTTTTGCTGAAGGTCCAGCGATTATTGGATCTATTCCACCATTTTTAACTGCAACTTTGATGGTAGGACCATGCGAAAATTCGGATATGATCAAACCTCCATTGATTCCAGGAGCATTATGCACGGGGATTAATAATCCATATTCACTTGCTGTTGATGGTCCAGCGGCATTTCTGGGAGTAGTCGATACAAACGATAACGTTAATGTTGGTGGAAATTTAATCACTCAAGGAGAAGTAATGTCTCGTTGTGGTGGGCATATTCTCTCTGCTAAAAAGAACTTTGACATTCCTCATCCAACAAAAGAAGGATGGAGACTTCGTTATACTTGCCCAGAAGGTCCATCAAATGATGTATACATAAGGGGTAAACTCAAAAATAAAAGTGTAATTGATCTTCCAGATTACTGGGCAGAATTAGTAGATACTGATTCTATTACGGTATCAATTACACCAGTGGGAACTCATCAAAATATCATTGTTCAATCTATAGAAAACAATAAAGTTTATCTTCATGCATCTACGCCAATTAATTGTCATTACCACATTTTTGGTGAACGGAAAGATGGAGAAAAGTTAATTCCAGAATATGAAGGTTCTACACCAGCAGATTATCCTGGTAATAATGATGAATATTCCGTATCTGGATATCACTATGATCGTAAAAAATAACAATGGCTGAATTTATTCTTAACTCATCAAATACATCAACTTGTGCGGATGAAGGTATTACTGGACCTTTTTCTTCAAAATTTGATTATATTTTAAAGTCAACAACTGGTGATCCAGATTATCCAGCAGAAGCATGTACTCCTTGGATTCATTACAACGTTAAGGTTGGAAATTTAAAGGCAGACGCTCTAGTTCAAGCCCAAGATGTTAAAACCGCTGCTGTTGGGTCATTAAACGCAAAGTCTGCAATTTGGGATGCTAAAAAATCGTTTGATATTCAACATCCCACTAAACAAGATCATCGATTAAGATATATCTGCCTTGAAGGACCTACTGCAGATGTATATTTAAAAGGTAAACTTGTCAATGAATCTTACATCCAATTACCAGATTATTGGAAAGATTTTGTTGATATGGAAAGTCTTGTAATAAATCTAACCCCTAATGGTCATTGGCAAGAGTTATTTGTTGATAAGATTGAATGGGGAGATAGAATTTATATTAGAAATAATTCTGGAACGGCAATTAATTGTGATTATGTTGTATTTGGTGAGCGTATTGATACCACCAAAAACATTTCTGAATACCAAGGCTTGACACCAGCAGACTATCCAGGCGATAATAGAGAGTACAATATTAACGGTAAGTAATGCACCGAGTACATGAAGCATTCCCTCTGATTGTTTATCAGGGAATGGTGGAGTCCCAGGATAAAATTAAGATTTATTTGGAAGAACTTCGTGATTATTGGTTTGATGGATATCAAAATGAAAGTCCAGAGTATTCTGGTAGGATTTTTGCACACCAAAATGAGATTTATCGTCCATTTTTTGAAGAACTTCGCACTCATGT
>Ga0129336_10000503_pt1 | contig 22822 bp, 19 predicted proteins | sample CPB6_02_DNA_FD_96878 | JGI IMG/M metagenome (GOLD analysis project Ga0129336, IMG submission 96878) | Freshwater to marine salinity gradient microbial communities from Chesapeake Bay, USA - CPBay_Sum_0.6_0.2_DNA | ecosystem: Environmental > Aquatic > Marine > Coastal | place: USA: Chesapeake... | reverse complement strand
TGAGATGACAAAAATGGTTGTACTTGAACGCGCAAAAGATCCACCAACGCCCTGGAAGGATATATGCGAGGCGACTGGGTTGTCGCGTGGAAGATTGCAGAAGATAGAACAGAATGGGCTTAACAGATGTGCGCTTTTGCTAAAAGTAAGAGAAGGGCTTAGAGCTCAATAATCCCAGCGTACACGAGGGCGCCCTTTTCTGATTCCAACATGGCAAAATCCTTTTACAGCTCCGTACCCAACTGAGAAAGGCCAATTTTTATCGCACCAATTTTCTACAGCTTTAATGTCTGCGTCTTTGACGTAAAAATCAACGGCTCCAACACCGGGCGCATCGAACAAATGCTCAGACGAACTTGCTCCACCAACTGATTTATTAACGGCGGGCGGTCTAAATCCACTCGTGATAATGATTGCTTTATTCCCAAAAGCAACACGAACACGCTCTAGAAAAGCTGCAAGCTCTGCTGCCGTGTCAACTTGATATTGATGCACAAAACGACGCTCTTCTTGCCAGAGTGCAAATTCACCAAGTTGTACGTGCGCCGTTAAACGAGTTGCGAATGGGCTAGAGGGAGCAACTTTGACTGGGCTTGTAGTGGCTTCATCTTTAATTGTCGTCTGTGTTGACCCAGTGAAAAGATCAACCTCTGCCCTTCTTCTTCTAACAAGTCCCTCCAGAACTTTGCCATCAGCTTTGTTCCAGCGAGGCAACTCTTCGATGACAACTTTTGTCGGGTCTTCTGATGCAAGAATTCGTTTGCGCAATGTTGATTCTTCAACTGCGCCCAATCCAACATTGAATGCCCAACTCACAAGTGCAGCTTGTTGATTGGGTTTCCACTTCTTCATCATCGGGAGCAATGAAAAAAGTCCCGGCGCAAATAGATTGACTACTTCGTTTTCAAGCAGCTCTTCTGCCATTTCCTGTGTGATCTTGTCGCCCATTCGCACTGGGCCGTCGATCATCCGAGTAGCCCCGTACCCGATCGTGGGCACGCCTGCTGAGCACCTGTAAGCCTCCAGGCGGCAACCCTCCCAGGTCTTGATGATCTGCAGCGCAGGAGCCAGCCAAGGCGCAGGGAGCGGCTCCTTAGGTTCGGGCGCAGCTCGAAACATCTCAAGGAATTGCTTGCGCTCATCCTCGTTCAGACGTTCCCACGCCCATCGCCAAGCGGCATCTTGATGCGGCAGTCTGTTGCTCTTGTCAGTGAAACGTGCGGCGTTAAGAAAATCACTCATCGTTGCCTGCGCTGTGTGCGAGCAGCGTTTTTGACTGGGTTGTAAAGCAATGCTAGTGCTTCAATCGTGCTATCGGGAACCGTATCTCTTGTGAATTTCCTTGCAAGATGCGTGATCTCGGATTCGATGACAGCAGGGGGTGCGCCATTGACGATTGCAACAGGTACTGAAATATCAAGTTTTTCGTAAATGACCGGCAATGCCTCTCTGACTGCTTTGTCAAGTGCGAGCTTTAGCAGGATCTTTGCGAGTTGCACGAGAAGGCCCTTCATTGTCTTAAAAAATACCTCGCTTCAGCTTAGTCAGCATTTCGGCTCAGCGAAATCAGCGTTGTCAAAACCGTCATCAAAACCGTAATTGTTTTGTTGTCTGCGTCATTGCAACCGAGCGGCGTTATGTCAATTCGAGCCCCTTGCTCTGTGCCCACGTATTTTGCGTACCAAGGCCAAGCTGTTGGGAGCGTGTAAAAACGACAGGCGCCCCATTGAACAAGTGCCGTTACTGCAATAACAGCGGAAATTGTCATTATTGATCGCTGCAGCCAAGTTGGCATTATTTCCACATGTGACGAGTCTTTAGTTTTAGGTCCTCAACGTTATCTTCGACACGATCAACGCGATCTTCCAATACTGCAACTCTTTGTGAAACCGCTGTCAATCTTTCAAGGATGAGATCAAGTCGCTGGGGAACCGTAAATGCAATAAACCCAATCCCGCATGTTGCCATCAGGATCAGCCCGGCTGCAACTTGCTCTTCTACGCCTTTCCAGCTAAATGGAGTTCGCGACTCATTTGGATCGTCGTCTGCCACCGCTCTAGGGCATTTTCTTGAAGACTAGCGACCCTGCCCCCTCAGCTTCTTCTTGCCACGTCGAGCGGGACGAGAATTTTGACCGTAACCCTGACTTGTCGTTTTTGGGCGACCAGACTGATGGCTAACACTGGCAGTACCAGTTTTTGCTTTTACTGCCATCGCTAGCTACCATTGGGTGACAGGGCTAACGATAGTCGTTTTTCTTGCTTTTGCGCTTTTGGGACTTGCGACGAACAACTAGCTCTCCCTTCTCTTCTCGCACGCTCATGCCAGCATTTTCTGTCTGGCGCTTAAGGGCTGCATACTTTTGTGCCGTTGTCAGCTTTTTTGATTTTTTCATTTCTACAGACGTGTTTTGCGTACAAAGGGTGCGCTGCGCACTGAGCACACCCCGACTGCAGCTTAGACAGCGATCAGGAATTCCAAGGAAGTCCTGCAGCTTTTGATGGATGACGCTGTTCTTCAATTTGAGCAGTTAATGCAGCGTGAATTTCGAGAACTTTTTCATCGCCAAGTTTTTGCAATACCCAGGCGACAACAACATCTTCCTTGAGTTCCGAATAGGGAATGAGTTCCCCTTCTGGACGCTCAAGTCCAAGACTTCCATATGCGCCAGCAGCATAAACGCCATCAGCGCTTTTGCCTTCAACGGTATAATGAACCGTGAAAACATATCCATCGTCTGTTTCGCGCTCCATGTTTGCAACGCGCCAGGTGTAAGTTGTGTCAGTCATGAAAGAGAAAAAGCTTTCATCTGTCATAGTACAGGACTTTTGTATTCCTGCATAGTGCCATCGGGTCTCCGTCTGTGCGCAATGCCAAGCTTTAATCGGCCAAGGTGAGAGCAGGCTTGAATCAATAGCGACTGCCGGTGTAACCGCAGCTTGGGCAATGCACGCTGTACTGCGGCGGCCAACTTGCAAGACAAACTGATGGGTTGGAATCCATCAACTCGTGCTGGCATTCAGGGCAGGAAATCCCGTTGTGGCGAGGCTGAGTGCTTAATTGAAACGCGCTTAGCGCCTGCTGATTGTGTTGATCGAGTGTTTGCATTGCGAATGACTACTGACTTTGCTCACTCTTCATCTGGCCCAGCACTTCCTTCAGCAGGCGATACACCTCTCCGGCATCTTCAATAAATTCACCTTTGTAGTAGAAGCCTTCGTTGGTGAACTTAGCGATTTCATTGATGTCTTTTGTATTAAAGATGATGGAGTTAGGCTCCCACTTGTTTTTGATCTCAAGCTTTTGAGAAGGAGTTGCACTTTTCCATGGTCCATTTCCGTCGAAACGAAAGCGCTCTTCTCCATTTGTGCGAAAGACGAGATCGTTGTCGTAATCTTGTTGGGTCATGGTTTCTGTAAAACTGTGGTCAGGAGCGGGAGATGAAAACTCGCCGCTCCACCACATTACTACATTTAAGTCAGGGCGAGAATAGAGGGGGACTAATCAGCAGGCCATCAGTACACAAGGCACGCAGTAGCTGCCGTCGTCGTAGGTGCAGCTCACGTTGGTGCTGGTGACTTTGGCGATGGTTTTACTGCGAATGATGTCGTCGTCCTGAGGTTTGGCAGTGCCATCACCAGCGGACATGAGCAGATCACCTCGCTCAACAGTTACGCCAGCACCAATACGGATTATGAAGTCACCTGTCATCGCGCAGTAGAAGTCGTTGGTGTAAATGTCGTCGTCATCGTCCCAAGTTTGGAACACACCGGACACGTTCTTGTCACCTTCAACGTCGCTCACCTTCATCCGGTTGAGCTGTTCGTTTTCCTCGTTGCCCCACTCGCACATTTCGTCGATGTTGGAGAGGACGGAACCGCGCAGGATTTCGGTGCGCTCTTGACCGGAAGGAAGTTGAGACCAACGACTTAAGTGAGCACCGTTGTAGGAGACGGTGGTGCCGGAGACAGAAATGGTGCCTTCAGTGATTTGATCTTGCTTAAACTCAACAAGTGTGCCGTCATTGCCGCCTCTATTGAAAGCAGTAACTGGACTTCCGTTACTACGTATATAAAAAAGTCCGGTAGAGATTTGATAATAAAAACCAGTACCAGATGTAATGTCGGCTCCTGGGCTGGTTGACGTGCCGTAAATTAATGATCCCGCGCTGTCAATCCTCATCCGCTCCGTCGGAGAACTCGCCCCATCCGCAGTAGTGGAGAACACTAGGCGGCCTTTATTTTGTCCATCCCCTTCGCCAACAATTGCCCCTAGTGTCTTGATGTCTCCTGCAGAGTTGTTCTTGCTTTGGAATAGTATCCGCGCTCCATAACCATACCACTGTTGGTTAGTGATACTCAGGCCGCCAAGTGAGTCGGCTTGTGAAAGGCTTATTTGTACTGGGTCACTTGTGAGGTTAGTAGACGTGCCCACTAGGAGCCGTCCCGACGTATCAATACGCATCGACTCGCTGCCATCCCGAAGGAACTTCAGCGCAGTTGTACCAATGGTGTTGATGTTTGGATCAGCAGAATCGCTGTCTTGGTTGATCTGAAGCCCCTTGGAACCACGGCTAACTTGGAAGTTTGCCGATCCAGAAGATGGGGATACCTGCAAAGTTGCACTAGGGCTCGTAGTGCCAATCCCTACACGGCCTGATGAGTTAACGCGCAGTGCTTCTGAATTATCGACAGTAATCCTGAAACCACTACCCGCTGCAGCATTAGCGGGATCACATTTCATTGTGACTAGACCGCTAGTGTCTGTAGTTAGCTCGCCATAGGCATCAGTGAGAGCATCGCTCCGCTTAAACCGGAAGGCAGGATCTGTGCTTTGAATGTGTAAAAGAGTACTAGGCGAACTAGTCCCTATGCCTACAAGTCCTGCCGAGGTGATGCGTGCGCGTTCGGTCCCGTTAGTACCAAAAATTAAAGCGTTGGTATCATTGTTAATGATGCTGCGATCACCGCCTGACAAGACAATGTTTCCGCCAAGGTTGAGAGTATTTAAAATGTTAAAACCGCCCCCATAACCGATGTATGCACGCTCGGTACTATTGGTAAAAAACCTTAAATTGCCAGTTCCATCGTTATAACCAATCCGAGTTGCGGTTCCGTTGAAATACAGGTAGGCGTTATCGCTACCATCTTTGCGAATGTTTATCGAATCTTGAACGTCCAGCCTGTAGCCAGGGGTAGATGTTCCTATACCAACAAGCCCAGTGCTGTTGACAAACAGCCTCCCAGACCCACCAGTGCTGATGGCTACGCTGTTTGCCGCAGGTAGATAGACCCCGTTGGTTGGGACGGCGCTGCTAGTGGGGATGAAGCTGGCAGACGTGCTGGTGCCTGTTGTGGTGACGTTCTGACTGCCGAAGTCCGGGCTGATCTTGGTGCCCGCGATTGCGGCACTGGCATTCACATCAGCATTAACGATAGTTCCGTCAAGGATCATCGTCGATGTAACTGTACCAGTATCACCAACAGTTACGACATTGCTACCGCTTTTTGTAAGTGCCCCCGTAACGGCAACGGTGCTATCGAAGGTTGCTGCACCAGTTACGTCTAGTGTTCCTGGGACATCAACATTGCTTGTCCATTCAACGCCAGTGCCAGCGGCGTCAGTCTGCAGCAGTTGACGTGCGGTTCCATCGGCGAGCTTGCTAACTGCAATTTCAGCGCTAGCGCTAATATCTGCATCAACAATTGTCGCATCGGCGATCATCGTTGAGGTAACAGTTCCTGTGTCGCCAGTCGTAACAACAGTACCATTTACGTCAGGCAGCGTGATTGTCTTATCCGAGGCAACAGATGCGGGCGCCTGAAGTGCAATATAGTTCGTGCCATTTGCTGTAACTTCACGGAAGCGCACTTGCTGTTGATTGTCCATCACGAGCGCCCCAGTCATCGTGTCGCCACTTGCGTCCACGAATGTTCCTGTTTCACTGCGCCACGCAGAACCATCCCAGATCTTCAGCACATAAACGCCGCCGGTGGTGTCAAGCCACTGCTCACCCAAGCTGTTCCCGGTAGCGCCGCCGCTGGCCGGGGAGGCATTCGGAGCAGTCGTACCCACATGGACCGGGCCAACCTTGACGAGATTCCCTGCGCTGTCCTTGAAGAACAGGCCAGGGCTCACGGCGTTAGTGTTGACGGCCGGGCGACCATCGGCGAGCGCAGTCGGGTCGGGGCGCTTGTTTGCTGTATTGCTACGAAGAAGCTGCAGGGGATTCGCGTTGGACATTCCTTAACGCCAGAAGGCCGGAAGTTACCCCCGCATATTAATGATCAAGAAAGTTCAAAAAGTTCCGTCATCAAGATCACTTGTCAGCGCAATTGTCCCGCTACTGTTCGGAAGAGAAATTGTATTGTCAGCGGTCGGATCAATAACCGTAAGAACAGTTTCATATGTATCATCTGTCGCCCCCTCGAAAACAATTGTTGCAGCGCTCCCGATTCCGAGATTTCCCGTCATCGTGCCACCACCAGTCACAAGCGCGTCGTAGGCGGCCCATTGCAATCCGGTAGCCGTGCTGCTGTTTGCTTTTAGTACGTAACCATTTGTGCCAACCGCCAGCTTTGCAAGAGTATTCGTCCCCGAGCCAGCAATTAAATCACCTTTTACGTATGTGGTAATTCCGGTCCCACCAACGGTTGCAGCAAGAGTTCCGCTAGTGATATTTGTCGCATTGCGGCATTCACTACTTACTTCTTCAATTGCCGCCTGCACGTTGGTGCTGGAAATTTGACCGGCGGGCGTGAAGGAAACCTGAGTCGCAACCTGTGCAATGTAAGCGTCAGACGACTCAATTCGCACCCAAGCTGTTCCAGTTGAAAGCACAAGGTCCGGCGGAAGCAGTCCAACGGTCGGGGCTGGACTTGTACCAGTTCCAGCGTTGCTAACAATCACAAAGTAGTTTTGGTTGTTTGTGCTTGCGGCTGGTAGTGGATTGCCAACGCTCAACCCAAGCGAGCTTCCCTCATTCGTCACAGAAGCAATTTGATTGGTATTTGCGTCATACGTACCAGCAAAAATAACGGTACCAGCGGTAATACCAACAGGCTGCCAAACGTTGCCGTCCCACATGTAGACGGTTCGCTCTAGCGGGTTCAGATGTAACTGGCCAATGAAATCGGGAGTTGGAAGAGATGACCCAATTTGCGCGGTTGAGTAATCAGCGAGCTTGGCCGCAGTTACACTATCATTTGCAAGCATTGCTGTTGCAAACGTTCCAGTCGTAATTTTGCTGGTATCAAGCGCAGGAACGTCGCTAGCGATTAAAGTCGTACCCGCCGAAACATGACCCTGCGCGTCAACGGTAACTTTTGTATATGTTCCAGCGGTCGTACTGTTGCTATGATTAAGCGTGCCGCTGCTGATACTTAATCCACTACCTGGTAAAATGATTCCCTTGGCGACACTGGTTGCATCTGGTAGATCTGCGGGGACAATTGCGCGGAAGGTGGGCGCAGCGTCAGATCCTGTTGTTGGACCAGCAAAAATGCGATTGGCGGATTGAATGTCAAGAGTTGCCGTAACTGTTGCGCTGTACGCATCTGGGTAGCTAACAGCAAATGTAAGCGGCGTCGAATCCGTAAATGAAATCGTACCGAGAGAAGCCTGTCTCAACCACTGAGTTCCGTCCCATGTATATTCAATCGCAGTAGCAGTATTGATCCACTGCTGACCAACAAATGCACCTGAGCCAGCGGGAACCGATGCGGCAACGATTGCAGCAGAGTTATCCGCAAGCTTTGCAGAAGTAACATTGTCATCGGCAATCTTTGTTGTTGTAACAGCGTTGCTGGCAATCTTTGTTTCTGTGACAGCAGCAGTGCTGATACTGGCAGCGAATGAGCCCGTTCCCGAGCCCGTTACGTCGCCTGTGAGCGTGATTGTCTGATCACCCGTGTTCGTCCCAGACGTGGTGCCGCTATGCGTACCAGAGAAGGTGCCTGACTGCGTGGCAAGGGAGCCCAGGCCCAGCGTGGCGCGTTGAGCAGTAGCGTCGGCGTCATCAAGCAGGGCGCGGCCTGCAGGGGTCAGCGGGATCTCCTCAATCGACCCAGCTCCAGCAGAGGAGCGTCCCAACAGTCGATCAGTAGCGCTGACATTCTGAATTTTGTCGTAAGTGACAGCAGCAGAACCAATTTTTGCATTTGTAACTGCACCAGCGCCAAGAGCACTTGAATCAACAGCTTCAGGCCCAAGCTTTGCGGCAGTGACAGCATCATCTGCAATCTTTGCTGTAGTAACAGCGCCATTGGCGATTTCTGCTGTTTCAACAGCAGAAGATGCGAGTTGAGTCGAAGTGATCGACCCATTTGCGATTTTTGCGCCAGGTACAGAGTTATCAGAAAGATTTAACTTTGCATATGTGATTGTTGCATTGGCGATCTTCCCATCAGTAACAGAAAGATCTCCAAGCTTTGCATTTGTAACCGCCCCTGCGGCAATCTTTCCTTCTGTAACAGCAAGATTTACAATGCTTCCGGTGTCAACTGCATCATCCGCCAGTTCAGAAGACCCAACGGCGTTTGCGGCAATTTGCGATGCAGTAATCGAATCAGACGCAATCTTGACCGCAGTAACAGCGCCATCAGCAATCTTTACTGTTGTAACCGCAGAGTCCCCCAGTTTGCTGGTCTGAACTGCTCCGATGCCAATTTGCGCGTTGGTAATAGAATCTGACGTAATCTTTGCGCCAGGGACCGAACCATCGGCAAGATTGAGTTTGCCATACGTAATCGTGGACGCAGCGATCTTGGCATTTGTTACAGCCAAATCGCCTAGCTTATTTGTAGTAACGACCCCATCTGCTAGCTTGGCTTCAGTGACAGCAAGCGCCTGAATAGATGCAGTATCAACAGCATTGTCTGCCAGCTCTGATGCGCCAATTGCACTGGGCGCAATCTGCGACGCTGTAATGCTATCCGCAGCAATCTTAACAGCAGTGATTGCACCGTCTGCAATCTTTAAAGTGGTGACGCTGCTATCTGCATAAGCCGCCGTGCCAAGCGCCGTTACTTTTGCGGTAGTAACGGCACCATCTGCAAGCTTGCCGGTCGTTATCTGCAGATCTCCGATGCCCGCCGTGGGCATGACGACCTGCTGATAAGCGGTTCCATTGAAAAACTGAATATTGCCAGTCGACGTATTGAAGTATCCTCTGCCCTCAAAATTGTTAGAGGCGGGCGTGATAACAGAAAGAATGACACTGCTGTTGTGTGCCAGTTTGTCAGCTACGATTGCACGCGACTCAATCGCAACTGTCCCAATCTTTGTGACACTATTTTGATCGAGCTTTGATAGGTCAATTTCACCAGCATCTACAAGATCAATGCCGGCGGCAACAAGATCTTTTGCTGTAACTTTTTTAGTTTCTGTTGCAGAAATATCCGCAATGGGTAGCACATCTGTCGCCGAAACCCCAGCTTTGGGCAGTGCTGTTAGCTGAGTAATACGCTGATCTGCCATGGCTTCAGGCGCAGAGGGTCGGCGGGATGTCTAGGTCAAGTGTATCGAGAAAAAACTTTGCAGGTCGCTATGAAAACTTCTAGATATTTTATCGTGAGAACATTTATTACTACGTTAATTTAATCGTCAGTCTCCTGAAGGAGATAATCAAGAGATTGTTCTATAATAACGCGATCATCGTCTTCCGTAAGAATATAAGAAGCGGGCGCGCCAACCAAAAGCTGAATCTCGCCAACTGTAACAAAATCAACCGTGCATCGAATGACATCATCTGTTCCGACTGTTACGCCAGAGCGCGTAATCATCGCCTCCATGCGATAAAAAACAGTTGTTAAATTAATGTCAAGATCTTTGTCTGTTAAATAAAGAAAAAGCTCTACCTCGCTACCAATGTCAACTCGTTGAATAAGCTGAATCAGTAGCAATGAATTTTCTCTATCACCTACGTTTGTATAATTAAAAACACAATCAATGGTACCACTTCCACTAATGATTCCAGCAGAATATTGACGTTTAAATTTGTCGCTAAGCGCTGTTACATCAATTGCCTCTCTTTCTGTATTCAGAGTGTAGCTAGTAATGTCCCCAACTGAATTGTCTTTGGCGTCTCTTACGGAAAACGCAATAGCAAGCGCTGGGTCGGAAAAGCTAGCAAGAGTGTATTCCTGAGAGCGATCATTGTTTACTGCTGGCTCAAATGAAGAGAAAAATCTTAAGCCGCCAACCGCATTGACATTGACATACGCAGAAATACTGCTCTCAACTGCACCGGAAGACCAAGAGGATGGTGAAAAACAGATGAGTCCTCGTGCGTCTGTTGTAGTAATTTCTATTCTATCGCCAGTAAGTAAATTATCTGCCGACGAATCAAAACTAAGCCTATTAAGGCTTGTATTAATATCATTTGGACTTATTTCATCGGTAATAGAAATTAGCGGCGAACGCAATCCACGCCGCAATCGAACAGCGCCATTGCCGCCAAGAAAAACTGTCATTATGCAATTACCTCAACAAAATCGCCGTCCATTGTGAACTGAATTGGCACAACGCTAAGTTCGCCGGTTGTTGCTGAAACTTGAGCGCTAGTAATGTAAGCATAAAAGCTAATGTCGTCAGCAGCATTTCCGCCAACATTTAACTCAAGAAACACACGATCGCTTTCGGATGCAGCGCCAGTTTTCATGATTTTAGACAGCAGCGCCGTAAATTCAGTAAGACTTACGCTTTCACCTCCCTCAAGGCGATAGTACATCAGAGTGGCGCTACCGGTTGCACCCTTGATACCAGGAGTAAAAGTATTTACGGTACTGTTAATGCTATTAGTAGAAAGAAGTTCTACTGTCGTCTCAAGGGACCAGTCTCGAATCTTTGCAACGGGCTTGCCCCCAAATACCAAAGAGCCAGTACGACCAGTGAAAAAAGCCATGACCAGAAGAGTCTCTGCTCAGATTAGCGGATCGAGAAAAGTCCGTCGCTGAAATCAGCAATCAAGCTTTGTCCACTTTCATCGCATGGATGCTCAGTGGCCCGGACGCTAACTTCGCCCTCTTCCTCCATTTGAACTTCAACGATGCGAAACACGCGCTTTGCTTTGACAGCGGTTCCCAAGACAAACAACCAGCCTTCGTACCCGGCAAGAGAGCTTGCAGTATTACTTGAAATTGAAGCGCTGGTGCTAATTACACTCTGACCGCTTTTGTGTAAAAGAACACTGTAGTTGCCATTTGGGACAGTTTGCGTAAGCGGAACATTTAACGCTCCACCGCTTTCAATTCGCCCACTATAAATATTTTGCCATTCTCTTTGCCCGATGTCAACGTAAATATACGCACCTGGGCTAAGCACGCTATCCGTGGGAAAGGTCTGAAATTCAATATTCTTTTTGATATGACGACGCTGTTGGCAAAGTAGTTTGCCATACATAATCGCTTGAGCGCGATTCGTTACATACTGAGAGAGGTCAAATGTTTGACGAATTGCGTTTGCTTCGTTTACATCTCGCAACGAAACGTCAACGCTTGCATTGCGGGGGAAAACACCTTCTTGTTCCGTGCTGCGATAAATAATTGTTGCAATAAGATCTTGAACACTGCTGCCATAATCAACAAACTCTTCTTTATACGAGTCCTCAAGAATATTTCCACTTGTAAACATTGCCGTGATTGGGATCGTGCGAATCATATTTCCTGCATCGTCGCAAGGGACGGCCGGAACAAGAGTCTCCTTGCCGCCAATTCGACCGAACTCCAAAAGGCTGTAGGGTGCCACCTCCGCCCAGAATTGACGCCAAGAAGTGATTTCGGCAATCACGCCATCAAAGAACAGGCCATTGCGCTGACAGAAAAGTTTTGCTTTTGCAAGCGCAACTAAATCAATTCCAGCGATTTGAGCATACTTACCAATACCATTAGTTTTATCTAAGATTGTATCTAGAAAAACTTCTGGCGCATAGCTAGTTGCAACGTTTTCAACGCTACTATACGTTCCATCGCTATAAAGTTCGCGGACGAGTTTTCCCCTTTCAACAAAAACAGACATTGAGCGCAGGTCTTGTACGCCTTGACCACTATAAATATTAAATCCAAGCATTGTCAAATTATTGTAAAGCAATGGATAATTTGTAAATGGTTCTATGCTTTGCTCTGTTACCGCTTTGATTTCAAATTCCGGTCCATTGTCAAAGCTAAAAGATAGCTGCGTGTCAGAGCGCATGGAGAACAATCCCCATTCATCTACCTCGGATGGATTGCGATTAACGCGAGAAAGATAGCCATCGCGCGAGCGCAGCTTTCCTTTAAAGGTAAATTTCCCTCCAGCCAAGCCAATAATCTCTTGATCGGCGCCAACACCTTCCAGATAGGCGTAATCAGCAAAGCCATGACGGCGCATTTCTGCGGCCGTATCGGCAATCGGCTCAAATTTAAACTGCCAATTCCCTCTGTTATCATCAGCAATAAATTTGAGTGAAATAAAATTATCCAGATCTTGCCCTCTGCGCACAACAAAAATGCGCGGCACACGCGACCACTCGCCACCGGTACGTCGATATAAAAGCCAAAAAAATGCAGAACGCATTCTATTTCCGTTGTCACTGTCTTTGTAGTTATCTATTGTGACCTCGCCGTATTGCTTTTGACGCCCTTGAATGCGCTTAAATACGCGAGCCTTTATAGCAAAGTCAACAATACGACACGAAGTAATTGTTTCGTAGCTAGCTTCTTCAATTTTTACTAAACACTTCGTATTAAAGAAATCGTTTTGTTTTTCGGGATTGTCGATAACGCTTTGGTAGTAAGCTCTCTCGCTAATTTTTTCATTTTTTTGATTTCGCCAGTCAGCATTTCTTGTTTCCATTGCGGCTTGGTCTAAGTTGCCAGATTCTGCAGCTCGCTGATAGAGTCCATTCAGAATATCTTTTTCTCTGTCAATAATGTATGCACGCTCTTGCTTAGCAGATCGCGGCTGGCTTCTGTTGTAATCCCAGTCATATAGCTTATCTGCTAGTCCATAGCGCTCCATTCGTCGATCTAAACGCGCCTGCGCTTTTTTAACCTTGTTATTCCAGTCAACTAATTGCGCCTTGAGGGCATTAACGGCTTCTCTTTTTCTTTGTCTAGCATTGCCTGGAGCTAGATCTGCCAGCTCAGCCAGTCCATCGTCAACTTTGTACTGCACATCTCTACGCTGCTGTCTTATATCATCGAGAATTTCAGCAGCCCGCCTAACAGGTCCGTCGACGGCAATGCTGCCATCCAAGATACCTTCCAATTCATCGTCAGTCCATTGCCTATCGGTTAGATCAGCAAGCTGCTGCTTTCGTGCTCGCAATTCTTCTAGCTGTGCATTGGCGGCATCCGCAAAGCCAGGCTTGAATATAGGTTCGTTTAAAGTAAGTAGCCTGTCTAGCTCTGCGATTTCACCATTAAGACGTACAACCTCATTGATGGCTTCTTGTCTATTTTGATTAAAATTAACAGTTCCGTAGTCTTCTTCTGGACAAATACCCGCTTGCACGCATTCAATTGTTATGCCTGCTCCATCTTGCTCTAGCTCTAAATCGTCGAGCGGACCAACAACGCGAAAGTGCGCGCTACCCAACTTGTAGGTACTGGCAAGGTCAAAATTATTTATAAGGGCTCGACGAAGTTCACCAGCGGCCTGTCGAACCTGTCCCTGACCGTCTCTCGGCGGTAAAACGCTGAAACGAATGACCATGCGATGCCCCAAGGGTACAACGTCACGAGAATTGTCCAGTTTGTTCGTAGGCCAGTATCCACCTCTATATTGATCTGCAATTTCGATACCAAACGGTGCAGTCCTCTCTTGCCCAGTCGAAGACCTATCGCAGTAATCTACATTGATTGGAATCGGCGCAGTTATTCCAAACTTTGTCAAAGACGATGGCGAAAAAGCTTGACTAAAGCCATCACTCCTTTGTGAACCGGCCAAGCTGGCACGATAAACGTAAGAATTGCTATTTTCTCCTATGCGTGTCGGATCTGTAATTGCCCCTAGCTTAAGATCACTGAATTGCAAAATGCCATTTTGGCGAAAATATAGCGAATAGCTATGGTTGCTAAATTGTCGTACTGGTGTTTGCCCAAAAGCCGTGCGCTCAAAGGCAATTCCCTGCGGCGCAATGTTGCTCGCGCCGACAACTGCCATCATTTGCATGAATTGGCTGGAGCCAAGACTTTGAACAGCAGACCAGACAAGCGATGTTGCAACACGAACCCCGCCAGTTGTATTTTGATCTACATTGCAATAAACAAGATTGACTGGATCACCATACTTTGCAAGCTCTTGCGCTGAATTAAACCCAAATCTTGGCGCAAATGCCTGATCCCTGCGACGACGCTGATTCTGCTGTGAAGGTAGCTCTGGCTTTGGAGCCAGCAAAGCTGCGCCAACCTGAAACAGAACGCCAATAATCGTCATGACGATGGCAACTGTTTCCCAGTTCTGCGGAGTCGCAAGCTTATCCGCAGGCAGGCGAGTGTGATCAAATTGCGCCTGCGCAAATTCCAAATACTCAGCTTCGCTGATGCCCAACTCTTTGATGAGCTGATGTTCATAGGGCAGCAGACGACGCATCATTTGTGCAAGCGAAAGTAGTGACCGATGCCTGAGGGGATTGGGGCGATTACAACGCCTAGCTTTTCTGTGATGAACAACACGTTGCCATCACTCAATACTGTACCCATGGCGCCACCCATTGAGCCAGGCAGCAGAACAACAGCATGAGGCTCAGGGCCGTCCAGTCGCGTTCCATTTTGCAAAAGCCATTTAACCATTATCCGACGCGGAAAAGTTTCGTCGGTGTAATGCTCAAAGTACCAAGCAAAATCTGGGGTGTGATCGTAATAGCCCAATCGACGGCGAACTTCGGCAAACAGTAGGCAGCAGTCCACCGTTCCAGATCCATCGCCTGGATAGGCGCCCCAGGCTCGCTTGAGGCCGATTAGATCGTTCACCTCAGGTAAAGCTCGCTGTTCAATGGGAGCGGCCCGACAAGATCACGGGTTAACGTGCGAGCAGGAAAACCACTTCCAACGCTGTCAACGGCAGAGCGAAAACGAAGCTCAATTGTTGTTTCGCTATAACTTGCACCAATTCCAATATAGTAATCAGTCATTGGATTTATAATTTGCTCGCTTGCATTCAGCCATGCAGTAACAAATGTTAGCTCACTTAAGCGATTTCCATTTGCTTGTTCTACAAGGCGCAACGCAACTTCAATGTTCGGGAAAAGAATGCGCAGATTTTCATTGTCACCATTCAATGATGCAAGTGCACCCTCTGCTCGAAATGGAGCAAAATCGTAAGATTCGCTTAGATAGCTACTCGATTGCCCAACAAAGTAATTTTGGTAGCGCAGTGTTTGTGTTGCGGTAACGAGCTTGAAATACTGAGCGATGCGAATTTCTGACATTAGTACTCAAGCTCCCCTGTTAAAGTAATTGTCACTGTGCTTCTTCCGTTAAACACGGATTTAATGTCTGGTGGGCCTGAGTACTCCCATTTGATTTGCGTAGGCGCTTGAATTTTGCTTGTTAGATTTGCATCCATACCAACAAATAGTTCAGCGGGAAGAGTAAATCTTTCAAATCCACCTCTTGTATTGTTGTAATGATCAACAAATTGGGCAGTAACGGAATCAGTGATATTGTTGAAGCTTAACTGCAGCTCGTATCCATACGCTCGGTTGCCAAATGCGCGTTTGACAATTGCTCCTGATAGCGCTCGGTAACTTTTTGTCGGGTACTGGCCCGGACGAAAGCTTCGCTCTGCGGGTCTGACGCTAGGAAATTGTGCAGTCATCAGCGGAGTCCCACTCGGCTACGAGTGCCAGGGCTTTGTTGTAGCTTATCAAGTGTCATCGACATTCCTTGACGAGCGCCATCGCGAGCTGCATCACGGCGAGTAGCAGCCATTGCGGCTTCGAGTTGATCGCGGCTGACGTACTCCACGCCTCCAATGTTGGTGGTCTCGAAGGTCATGTTGAGTGAGGGAGTGCCCATGCCGCCACCAGCGCCCGAGTTCATTGCCTCGCGCAGACCGCTGGCTTCGACTCCAAGGCGACCACTAGCTGAGCGGCGCAGGGGCATGATCGCCTCTGGACCGGCCTCACCCATCAGGCCAGTGCGCTGAACGCCACCATCTGCAAACTTAAAGAGAGTCGGCGAAGAAACAACAGAATTCGTAAACATGCCGCCTTTCGCAAAAGCCGCGACTCCATTTGCAAAATAGGCTCCATCTGCAGCGAGTCCGCTAAGCATATCCGAAATGTTTCCGGCGCCGGCATCAATTCCGGTTTTTGTTGCTTGCCCCATTGATCCAGGTAAAGCTGGCTTGCTTGCACCAGCCGCACCGCTGAGCAGCCCCGCAAACATCTTCGCAATACCAATAGCAACATACATGCCGATCATGCGCGTACCTTCTTTGATCAAAATGTTGCCAACATCTTTCAGGAATCCAGCAAATACCTCTTTTGCTGTGGTCGTACCTTCAATTAACCCAGTGATGCCGTTTGCCATTGAACTTGCAATTGCGTCACCAATGCCTTGAGAAACACGAACAGCAAGAGCTTCAAGGTCTTTTAATTCCTCTTCGGCGGTAGAGATAAATTCTTGAATTTTTGCGCCCGGTATCTCTTGGGGCGCAGGGCCCGGACCAGCGGCGGCATCTTTTGCAGCGGCGCCACGAGCCTCTTTCAGTCTCTCAAGATTATCAGCATAATTCTTTAATTCTTGTCCAGCAATTCCACGTGCAACAGCTTCATTGTAGGTGGATTGAGCTATTGCAACCTGAATATCAAGCGACTTAAGTTGTTGAGCAACAAGGCGTTCAAAGTCGGCAATCCTTCGCGCTTCCGCTGGCGCAATTCCCTCAGTCAGAAGACGATGGTAGGTTTGTGCATACTGCTGATCGAATTGTTGCGATTGTCTAAACTGAACAAATGGGTCAACCGCCTCACGCTTTGCCTGCTCTATAGAAATAAATTTATTGAATTGAAGCTGAGCAATTTGCTGGCGAGTAATCGCTTCTTCTAGCTTAAGCTCTGCTTCAAGCGCAACCGATCTTGCTTGAAACAGCCTTGAGGTCTGCTCGTATGTTCCATTTTTTTGCGCAGCGATCAACGCCAATTCTTCCTCAGCTTGAAACTCAGCAATTTTTGTTCGATTTATTTCTTCCGTAAGAGCTAATTTTTTATATAATCCAGCTTCTTCGCCTCTATTGAACTCGGCAGTACGAATAACAATATCAATATTTTTTTGCTTTTGCTGATAAAGCGCTATTTCGGCCTGAAGGCTATTTTGATAAAGTTCTTCCTGTCTGCGAGCAACTTCCTCGTTGATTTGCTTCAACTGAGCAGCAAGTTGAAGATTTGCGCCACGAATCTTTGCAAGATTTTGCTCTTTATTAAAAATTTGCCCAATCCAACTATTTTTGATCTCAAGGAGTTTGTTGTCATACTCTTGAACCGCAACAGCCTTTGCCGCATTTATATAACGAGCTCCATCTTTTTCAAGCGTCAGCCCAGTCAACGAGAGTTGTTTTGACTGAAGCTCAACTTGGGCCTGCAGTTCTTTTGTTACACCTTCAGCTTTCTTTTGGGCATCAAGCTGCTCTGGAGTGAGTCGCGCAGCCGGAGTATTGATATTTGCCTTGGATTCAAATTGACTGTAAAGTTGAGACACCTGCTGTCTCTTTGCAGCTTCATTGAAAATATTTAGGCCTGAAAGTATTCTTTGCTCTTCAGCCTGAAGCGACTTAAGGTCGCTAGGAGACAAGCCGGAAGTAATGTCACGCTGCCTTTCTACTTCTCTTGTGCCACTGTTGATGACAGATATTGCACTGGCGAGCCAACTCAATAGGCCAGCTAATGGCCCAGCGATAGCTGCCTGAAGCTGAAGATTGAATTCAGCCCAAGTCTTACTAAGGCGAGAAGAAGAATCCCCAAGACGCTGGAGGTCTTCAACTCCACTCACTCCAATCTTTTTGATGATTTCAGCTTGAATTACGCCAGCCGCCTCTGTCGCTCTTCCAGCTTCTATTAATTTAGAAATATAGTATTCCTGCTCACGACCAGCAAGCAAACCAGCCTCTTTTAGCTTTTCAAATCCCTCAACCGGATACTTAAGCGCCTTGCCAGCATCTTGCGCTGCTTGATTAAGCGCATCAAATGCAGTGCCAAGCGCAGTGCCAACCAGCGACAAGCCAAAGCCAAGGCCGCCACCAGCGAAGCCACCAGCAAAGCCACCAGCACCACCTCCAATAGCAGCCCCAACGCCCTGCCCAAAGAGCAGCGGGAAGGCGCCACCAATCAAGCCCTCACTCAGGCCGCGAGCCGTCCTGGGGCCAAATTGGCGAGTCAGGAAGCCTGCCTCAGGAGCACGGCGTTCAACCTGTCGATCAAGATTTGCGGCTGTCTCGCGTAGCTGTTTCTCTAAACGGTCGAAACCTTCAGTGGTCGGGTCAAGAATCTTTCTGAATTCTTTCAGCACATTGCTAAGCGCTTCAAGTTCAAGTGTTGTTGCCTTTGTTGGGTCACGCAGTTCTCTTAGGCCGAGAACTGCTCCAGCCCCTTCATCGACGGCCTGAGATAGGCGACGATTAAACTCCTCGGGATCACGAGCAGGGCCGCCACCGCCGGTCGGAGGTACGGGAGGACGACCGCCACTTCCTCCACCAAATCCAAGGGCGCCAGTAACTCGATCAAATAGATTTTCAATGGCGGAACGCACTTGACGCTTGCCTTCAGGCGCAGCAGATTTAATCGGGTCAAGAATTGACCTGGAGATAGCTTCTGCACCTGCCCTTGCATCTGCTTCAATCTGCGCTTGGACGACAGAAGAAACGGCGGCATCTGCCTTGCGCTTGGCTTCGGCGTCAAGCTCAGCGGCTTTTTGAATTGATGCTTCAAACGGTTTTTGTGCTTCAGCTTTTTTCCTTGCTGCTTCTGCAGCGGCTGCGTCTGCCCTGGCGGCGACCTCTTGCGCTCGCGTAAATTCATTATCAACAACAGTTGCGGGGGTCGCAACCGAAGGAGTGGGAAGCTTTGCAGCAGATTGAAGAAGCGTGCCAATTTGCTCTATACCCGCAGCAAGGCCAGAAACATATCGTGCAAGCTCATCGGCACTTACGCCTGCTTCGTTTGCGGCCTTTGCGCCACGCTCAAGATCAGGCGTTAACTCGGCAGGTATTTGATAAAAGTCAGCAAGCGCAGCCCTAGTCTTGTCAAACTCCGGCCCAGCGGAAACGCCACGCGTAGCCATAGCAAACCGTTCATTCTCTTTTCCGCCAAAAAGCTTGTCCAGGTCAACAATTGTTCTGGTCTTGTCAATAAAATCTTCAATTTTTCGCTTAACGTTTTCAAACTGGCCCATCGGGCCTGTGATTTGCGATGCCGCATATTCAGCTATGACACTATTTCTTTCAAGATCTTGGGCGCTAAGCGGCCTTGTGCGCGCCCTTTCCGTAATTGGCCTTCTTATAGCAGATTCAGGAACAATGAACGATTTGCTACCGCTAACTTCTGGAGCGCCAGCTTCGCCCAGTAATTTCGCAACAGCTTCTACAGCAGGAAGCGCGGCCCTCAAGAAATCAACGTAGGTATCAATTTGATTTTTTGCAATTGCAAGCATCACCCTTGATGGACTTGCCATGCCAAGAGCTTTTTTGATTGCGTCAATTCCCGCCTTGCCAAGATTCATCATTGCTTGAGCTACAGCGGGAATCCCGGCCTTGATTCCCGAGGCATAAGTGTCAACAACGTTTTCAGCGACTTGTCCAGCTCCGCCACCAGATGCGCCTTTATTAAACTCGCGTACGATTTGATCAATTGCCTGTGCAGGCGAAGTATCACCAAGAAACGCCTGACGCGCGCCACGAGCTTCTTGAAGGCGCTGAAGTGCCTGCTCAAGACCAGAAGTCGTGACTTCGGCTCCACCACGTCCACCGCCTGCTTGGCCAGCAAGGATGGTTCGTTGAAGTTGAGCAAACTTACCAGCAAGGGAAACCTGAGAAGCTAAAACATCAAGCGTATTCTCTGATATGGTGTAATCTTTTTGCTTCGCAGTATTTAGACTGCTTTGAAGATCGACAAGCTCTCTTGATACATTGGCACCTTTGCTCCTAAGATTAATTAATCCTTGTTCAATAATTGCTCCAGACGCAAGAACGCTTTGCAGGCGCCTTTGGGCGCCAATATCAACAGAAGCTCCTTTTTGTTTAATTATGCCAGCTTCGTTAAAACCAGTCGGAAGCGCAGGGCCACCGCGCATTTTCCAAGCATCAGCAATAGCTTTTTCTTGTGACTTTTGAAAATCGCCTCTCTCCTTGAGTCTTTGATCAAAGTCTTTGAGCGACTTTGCGTTCTTTTTAAGCAGTTTTTCGGCGCCTGACTGAACATCACTCAATCCCGTCAAGTATTCATCTATAGCAGACGCAAGTTCGGTTCTGTTTTCAATGCCGACAAGTCTTTGGGCGGCCTGTTCGGCAAGCCCAGTCGCTTCAGCAATTGCCTTTTCTGATTTTTTTGCAGTTTCTCTATTTTTTAATTTTTGATCAAAATCCTTAAGAAGGCTTGCATCTTTTTTTAGTATTTTTTGCGCACCAGACTGAATGTTGTCTAGACCGCTCAAGTATTGATCTATTGCGGAGGTGAGTTCAACCCTGCCTTGAGCACCAACAAGTCTCTGAGCAGCTTTTCCGGCAAGCCCAGTAGCTTCAGCTATTTCTTTCTCACGTTTTAGTCTTTCCTGCTCTGCCTTTGGACTGCCAGCCATTGTGACAGAGCCAAGAATCGGCGATGATGGAAAGCCGGCTCTTGCTTCCTTAAGTGCCCTTTGCTCTGCTATAGGGCTACCAGGAAAATTTAATCCTCCACGGATGGGAGAACTTGGCGCAATTCTTGCAACTCTTTGTTGTTCTGTGAATTGATCCTTAAGCAGCTTTAATTGATTTTTAAGAGCAGATTCATATTGCTGGGCTTGCTTAAGTTGATTGCTGCCAGCAACTCCTTCAAAGTTGGAAAGAGTCTTTCTTGCCCTATCTGTTTTTAGCCCAAAAGATTCGTATTTTGCTATTTCTTTACTAAAAGAATAAAGCTTACGTTGATTCGCGGTCCTACGATCGGAAATTCTATTTAGCTCATTGTCGTATTCAATAATTCTTCCGAGCTCAGTTGCAATTGCCTGAACGCCAGCGGCGTTTTTTCTATCTTTAAAAAACTTAAAACCATCTTCTATGTCTTTAATTTGAGCAGCAAATTGCTTCTGATTGGCTACACTCGTACGAGATAGCTGCCTTTGTCTTCTTTCGTACAGGTCAACCGCAGCATTGAGCTTGCTTTGCTTTACAATACTTCTCTCTTGCTCTTTAATTTGCTGTTTCGATACAGATACAACTCTTTCCAGCTCATCTGCCTGTTGTCTTACAAATGAAGCGGCGGCCTGAGAGCCTTGAAATTTTTTTTTCGTTTCAAGATCGCCTACAGTTTTATATAAATTATCAATTTTTTTCTGAATACGATTTAACGCAGCCTCGCCCTGGACTACAAGATTAATAATTGCCTCGTAGCTAGCCACGTTGTTCGACCTAGACTTGCTGGCAGTCTACTCAGACACGAAAAAGCCGCCCTGAAGGCGGCTAGCGACGAGTCTCGCGCTTGATCTTTTCGATCTCCTTCTCTTGCCGCTTGCTCTTAATCGAAAAATAGGCGGCCCAAAGAGCAAGCTCTTCGTCTGTCACCCTGTCCTTAAGTTCAAACAGGGTGCAATGCAAGGCTTCTGCAAGAGAAAGCTGAAAGTAAAGTCTATTGTCGGACTCTAACTCTTGCTCAATCGCTTTTAGAATCGGGCTCAGCATCCTCCGAGCCGCGAGGGCGAAGGACGCAAAGAATCAGTTTCTGCAAATCTTCGTCTTCAATTTCCTGCCTTAGAACAGGTGCGTCGCCAGGCTTGAAAAGACGTTCGCCGTTCTCATCAATTGCTTTCCTGAGCAGGAGTTGCATCGCAAAGTCGTTTGCGCTATCCGACTTTGCATCTTTTTGCGCTTTTTCGCGTTCAGCCGCCGTAAGTGGGGTCGCATAAAATACAAACTCGCTACCATCAACAAGTTCTACAACTTGTTTAATCGGCTCAAAGTTTGCTGCTTTACGCAGGCGATCAATTGCCCTCATCGGAGCGGCTGAAGTAGGAGCAGGAGTGGCGGCCATAGAAAAACCGTGGTCAGAGTAAACGATAGAGCAAAATGGCTCTTAACGCAATCAGCGAGAGATCTCTTCAAAATCCATCGAAGCGACAACCTGATCATCTGCCCCATCGGAGGCGACGAGGAGAGTCAATTCATATGCAGTGGAGGTAAACGAGTCGCGCTCTAGTTGAAACTTAAATAATGCTTCCTTGAGAATGTCAACGCTTGCGCCACTTTGGTTTGTTGAGCTAAAAAATCCACTAGCAACAACTCTGCCATTTGCGTACGACGCTCCAGTAATGTTATATTCAACGGAGCTATTGGTTCCAGCGCTAACCCATGCTCCTCCCGTAGTGTCACCAGTTGCGCGCACTTGCCAGTTGAAATTACCAGTTGAAGTTGCAAGCAGTGAAATAGCAGTAAGAATAACAATTCCATCCAAACGAGTTGATTTCAATCGAATCGAAATTACTGGATAGAAGGTGCCAGCGGTTCCAAGCGTGCGAGGCGAGTTGATTGGAATAGAAACTGCTTGCTGCAATCCGCGCAGCTCGTATCCACCCTCAGAAATGACGCTTGAACAAATCTGTTTTAATGTGCTACTGCTTGCAGTTGCTGCAGTATTTTCAATTTCATATCGCAATGG
>Ga0129336_10000502_pt1 | contig 22850 bp, 30 predicted proteins | sample CPB6_02_DNA_FD_96878 | JGI IMG/M metagenome (GOLD analysis project Ga0129336, IMG submission 96878) | Freshwater to marine salinity gradient microbial communities from Chesapeake Bay, USA - CPBay_Sum_0.6_0.2_DNA | ecosystem: Environmental > Aquatic > Marine > Coastal | place: USA: Chesapeake... | reverse complement strand
TAATGCCTTAGGAATTTTGGACATATTGCCAACGTTATCAAATGCACTTAAAAGCGAGCTTGTTTGGGTTGCTGTGTAGACTTTATCACCTGGTGAAAGCATCGTGAAGCGTGCGCCTTTTCCTGCGCCTAGTTCTTTTATATTGCCTCGGCGGTCAGTAATAAGCTCTGCCCCTTTTTCATCCACAACAGAAAGCCCGCCCGGTGCGTTCATGGTACCTTTTTCAAAGAATTGTAAGTTTTTGAGAAAGCCTGTGAGCACTTGTGTATTTACAACGGTTGCCGCTAAAGCCTCCGCTGGTGTTTTTCCCTCACTCAACGAGGCTTCAAATGTTTTCAATCCTGCACTTATCAGCTCAATAGATTGCTTTTGACGCTCTAAACGCAACTGCTCTTGTTGTGCTTCACGCTGTATGCGTATCTGTTCGGCAATGGATTGCTGTGCGTAAATATTGCCGTTGGCAGCTAGATTCTGCAAAAAGTCCTGTTGCGTTTTGGCTGCATCAGCCTCTTTTTGCAATAACTCAATTCGCTTATCAATTTGCTCTTTGAGCGCATCCGTTGCCGCTTGCTGAATGCCTTGTATTAGGTCGTAACGCTCTTTGATTGTATCAACATCCTTGTCGCTACCCTCTTTGTTTACATTGTTTACCTCTGCTGAAAACTCTTTTTGACCTTCAATAATAGCATCATTTACGCGGTTTATTTCGTCGTGCTCTTTCTTTTTTAGGTCGGTAACTTGGTCTGTGGCTTCCTCTGTTACAATGGTTTTTTGAAGCTGCAAATCTTCATAACGCAAGGCTTCGTCTGCGTCAAGCTGCTTTTTCTTTGCGTCGTAGTTAGTATTGATTTTTGCAATAGCTTCCGCGTTACCATCTGCCGCCGCAATTAAATCCGCTTTCTCATCGTTGAGTTCTTGCAAGCGTTTGGCTTTATTAAGCTGGTAGTCGGCCTCCAGTTGCTGTAATTGAAAGTCGCGTTTTTGCTCAATGTAGTCCTTTTCTAATTGAAACATTGCAGCGATTGTTGCCTCTAACTGATCAACCTGCGCTTCACCTGTTTCGCGAGCCGCTTTAACTTGGTTTGCAAGCATGTCATCAATGTTCTGCTGCTGACCTTCAAGCGTGCGTTCTTGCTGTATTTCCTGCAGCTTTTGAAGCAAATCCGTTTGCTCTGATATGTACCCATTGAGGTCTTTAAACTCGGTTTTGTACTCTTTGACTGTCTTTGTGTTTGACTTTGTTATGTTGCCGCTTCTAACCTGTTGAGCATCATATGCCTCAATCTCGCTAGTCGCATCCTTGGTGGTTTCGCCTACATCAGAAAGCTCTTTGTTGTATTCAATTAGCTTGGTATTGCTTGCAGCAATGGATGCTCGCAAAGATTGTATCTTTCCGATTACGCCCTCTCCGCTCAAATATTTTGCTCTTAAATTAGCCTGCTCTTCAGTTAAAGCGCTTCGCCCTCCTGATTGATAAACCCTTTCAGACTCTTCAAGCGCGGCAAGCTCATCCTTATATCCTTGCTTTCTCGCATTCACGGCTTTTATGTCTTGCCTAACTTGTTCATTTGTTTTCTTAATTGTCTGCTCTTTACGCTTTAAAAACTCATCTTCTGTAATCTTGTTTTCATTACGCAAGCGTTGCAAGGCGCTGATTTCTTTTTGCAGGTTATCGCTTCTTTCAGAAACGCGCTTGTCGGCTTTTTTGGCTGCGCTCGCGGTGTATTTATCTGTAAGCTCTTGCTGTCTACGTGCCTCGGCTGCACCGCTGGCCACATCATAAAACGCAGTGGCAAGCTCAACAACAACTCCAATGATTGCCATCCATGGAACGGCACCAAGTGCGCGGCCTGTGTTTTTCACAGCTTCACCGCTTGCTGTTGTGGCTCTAGCTAGTTGAATTTGCTCTAATCGATACGCACGTGTTGTAGGAATGCTTTTTAGGAAGCCTTGCAAGGTTTCTTTTAGGCCTCCATTGAAAACGAATTGAGCCGCATTTGCAGCAAGTAAGCCTGCTCGGTATAACAACCATGCGCGGCCAACCTTTGCAACCGTGTTTAAAATGGTTGTAAGGTTTTGAGCTAAGAACTGAATTGCATTCGCAAAGGTGGCCCCTGCTCCTGAGGCTTCATTAAGTTGCAGCAAATAGCCCTCAAATGATCCTTGTAATTCAATGAATGACTGCGAGAGGGTTTTTGTTCTATCCTCTGCCTGCTTGGTTGCAGTTCCTTGCGTTTCCATTTGCTTGGTAAGCTCGGCAACGCGACCTGAATTGCTAATTAAGTTTGTGGCGGCAACAGCGTTCTCAGTTCCAAATACTTTAACAAGCGCAGCGTTATCATTAAGCAAAGGTTTTAAGGCTTCTAATCGCTTGCTGAATGGCTGTGAGGTGTCCTCTAATGTTGCAAAAGAAATACCCAATGCATCTAATCGATCTTTGGCTTCTCTTGGCAACGCGTCCGGTGCGCTTAGCTTAAGCATTACATTTCGTAAGGCGGTACCCGCATCAGCTCCCTTGAGTCCTTTTTCAGCCAATGCTTCAATGAGCGCGGTTGATTCCTCAACGCTTACATTTGCTGTTTTAGCAACGGCTCCAAATCGCAACAAAGCCTCAGTTACTTGCGGTATCTCAGCAGCTCCAAACAATGCGCCGTTTGCAAGTACATTGATAAACTTACCCGCTTGCTCGGCAGGTGCGCCAAATTGGTTCATTGCATCGGTAAGCGCGGTGGCGGCAGCAGGAAGCTCCATGCCAGAGGCTTGACTCAATGTAATGGCTGATTTTGTAACCTCATTTAATGCCTCAGCGTTTTGCAAAAGCTCTGGCTTTGCCGAGCCAATCAATTTATAAGCCTCAATTACAGCAGAAGCACCACCCTGAACCTCTTTACCTAAGCCAATGGCTTGCTCTTTAAAGAACTCTAAATCTTTACCGCCTGCACCCGTAATAGAAACCAAGTCTGCAATGGCCTGGTCAAATTCACGAATGGTTGTAACCGCTCCCTGTATTACCGTGGATGCTCCAAATGCAATACCTAGATTACTCAATACATTGCGAAGACCACCAATTGCGCTTTGATAGTTACCTACGTTGCGGAAATTATCCCCAACGGTCTTATCGAGTTTTTTTAACTGAACATCGCCAGCCTGCGCGGCTTTGGTAACCGATTTGTATTGGCTTTCTAGCTTGCGATATTCCGCTGTGTTACGCTTGCCTGACTGCTCTAGTTTGAGCATTTGAGCCCCTAGCTCTTTACTTTGGTTTTTAAGATCTCTAGTGTTGCGTTCTAGTTGCTTGTATGCACTTGCCTCATCTCTTGCAAGTTTAGCGGCTCTTTCAGATTGTTTGTTTGCTTTTTCTTTTTCGCGTGCCTCTCTTTCAAGTGCCCTTGCCTGCTGTTCAGCTTGTTTTGCCGATTGGGCATTGAGTTGGTTTTGCTTGGCTTGTAAATCAAGTTGCAGCTTTGAGGTGCGTATTTTAGCTTGCACTAGTTTTTCGCTTTCAATCTCCGCTTTGTTAATCGCTTCAATGTCTTGAACGGTCTTTTTGGCGGCCTTAGAAAGGTCGTTTTGCATCGTGTTAGCAATGCTTTTTATCGACTTATCGTACTTGTCTAACGCTGCGAGCGTTTCGGTAATATCAGCGGCGATTTCCCCAAATGGGTCGCCTTGTACTATATCACTTTTCTTTATTGCTTCTGACATATTCCTCTAACATTTCTTTAAATTCTACGACTGTAATCGCTCTGGTGTCTACTCGATAGCCTATCCACTTAGAAAGATGCACGACAACCTGCGCTGTGCTCATTCCTTCATGCTTTGACGGGTCTAGTTGCTCGAGTTCAATCTGGGCAATTTCAATGTTGTTCAACAAAAATACGTTGTTTGTTTGGACATATTGAAGCCGCAGCTTTGCAAGGTGTATTTTTTGACTCAAATACCTATCTAATTGTTCACCAAGTCCGTAACAATCTAAATACTCATTGTACAAAACAAGCCACACATCGGCATCATATTGCCTTGGCTTGCGGTCTTTGTTTACAAATTGCAATTTACCCTCTTGGCACTTCTCCCAAAAGTACAAAGGCATCTCATCAATGGAGGCCCAGTAGTGTTTTGAATTGCTTAATGTAGCTTTCGCGAACTTTGATTTGAAGGATTGCCAAATTTTCATCTGTGAGTGTTAATATTTTATCTGTGAACCAGCTTTGCTCCTCCATTTTTTGCGTGTCAGCTTCTATAATGATTGCGTTTTGCAGTACACGAACATACATGGAGCGGTAAAAATCACCCGTATCAAACAAGGTGAAAGGCGAATTAAATTTCTTTTTTGGATTGATAAGAGAGGTGAGGCGCGAATAATAGCCAATTACTTGGCCGGTGCCATCTATTCCCTTTTTCATCAACTGCTCCTGGCGTACTAAGTCAAGAACTTCGGTCTTTGTTTTTGGCGAAAACGCGTTGTGCCATGCAACTGCCTCATTTAGCAATTTGCCCTTTCTTAACATCTCATGCAGCTTACTCGTACCTATTGCCATAATACAAAGTAACAAAAAAGGGGAGTTGCCTCCCCTTTTCACATCAAACAAAACAAACAAAAAAGTCTTATAATGCTTTTAAAATCGGCTGCGCTTGTTTCCAAGCCTGCTTAACAACATCGGCAGGAAAACTGCCAAAATGCGCAACCGCTTGCTTTTGTGTCATCCCTTCAAATGCTAAGGCATTGAATTGATAGCGGCCGATTGTTATCACTTTCATGATTATTGAGCTACAAAGGTTGTTGACTCACCTTCAAAGCCATTTACCAAGTTGCCTGATGCTGCACGGAATGCAGATAAAGCAACAACATCAGCTGCAGTTTGAGCTGGGAATGTCAAGGTGTAAAGACCTGGTGTTACAGCAGACTCAACAACAGCAGAAGGAGTTACAGCCAAGTTGGTTGTTTGGTTAAACAACGCGAAGTCAGCCAAGGCAGCACCTCTCCATGGTAAACGATTTACTGCGTTTCCATACTCATAGTTAGCTTGGAACTCGATTTCAGTTGCAGAGTTGACAGTAATGTCAAATGTAACATCGATAAGTCCGTTCAACTCAAGAGCAGAGAAAGGAGATAAAAGGCTATCCGGAATCATCCATTGACCACCGTCAGAAGTCAACAAAGAGTAGTCCATTGAGAACATAACTTTTGCACCTGTGTCGGCAGTTGCATCCATGTACTTAGCAAAGAAACTGTATTGGTTTACAGGACGTGGTGCCAATAAATCCAAAGCCTCTTCTAATTGACCTTTTACGTTACCGCAAACATCAACCAAGAAAATACCAAAGTTCACGCAGTTTTCAGACGCTTTAGCAAAGAATTGCTCGTTTACGCCCCATGCCTCAAACGTTACGGTTTTAATACCGTTACGAGTCTTGAAACGCTCACCATTGTCAGCAGTTTCAAAGTTCGGGTCAGCCTCTTCAAACGTTACATTGCGTAAGTTGTTAAAAGGGTAAATGCGTTTTGATGGGTCAGGGTTATTGATTCCATCCAAAAGAGCTTGACCGAGGTCTACACTCGTTAAATCGATACCATTACGGGTACCATCGTTTGCAAGAATCGGCATCATGTACAAACCAGCAGTAACGCCGAACGGCTTTACTCCAGGATAACCAGTGTTACCAATTCGACCGTTGCAGTTACATCCAGCTGTGGCCATAATTTCTTGTTTTTTAAGGGTTAAATAATAATTACTTGTTCAAAATTAGCAATTTTCACAATAAGTGCTAATGATTTTAAAGTTTGCATCCAACTCAACAGCAGAAAGTGAGCTATCAAAAATTGCTTTATCAATTCCGTTTTCGTTTTCAGTACCAAATTTAGGGAAGTCCCTGCGTAAATGACCAAGCGTATTGCCGTCAAATGTCGCGCTTTGTCTAAGCATTGTATTCACAAACTCATCAACCAAAGCATACAGCGGCTGTACGGCTTCATCTTGCCTATCTGCATTTAACTTAGTCCAATCGGACCAATGCACAAACCAAATCTTTGCATCTACATTGCGCCCGCCACCTTCATTATAGCTATCAATTCGCTCATCAGTTGGTGAAATCAACCAAATGAATGGCAGCTTATCTCGCTCGCTGTTGATGTTTGTTTGCGGGTTAACGTACTTGCTCCACTCCCATTTGGTGTTGGAAAGCGTGCCATTAAAAAATAGCGGTATAGGCAAGGTAAACACCTCGTCTCCTATCAATTCAGCACCTAATTTAATGGTAACGGTTTTGCCGTTTATGGCTGTAACAAGGTGTGCAACATTGTTGATTTGCAAGCGGTCAAGGTATAATTTAAGCCACTTTAGATCACAAAAGGTAACGTCTTGTGTTTGCTCTTCTGGATTAAATACTCCAAACTCAATAGCAACCAAAGTGTTGTTGAGCTTATTGATTACTTCGGTCTGTAAAATTGATGAAATCAGCTTCATATAAACCAAGTAGTTTGAATGCGCTCACCTGCATACTGAGGGTAATCAGCTTTATTCTCTTCAACATACTTTTGTAAGGCCAAAGCATTACGGGCAGCAGCATTGTAAAACGTAAATGCAACAGTGTTGTTGTCATTTGCAGGCGTTCCGGCTTCAACTTTTGCAGCTATTTGGCCAATGCTTGTATTGGTGTTGATATTCTCGCGTACATAGTGCGAGTAAATGAATGAGCTGATAATATCAATAAAGCCAGTCGAGGTGTAAATATCATGGCAATTACTTACAACTGTTGGCACTGAGAGCGCTTGATAAAGCGGCTCATCATCAAAATTTAAGTAAATCAAATCACACAATTCTTGCCCAAATAAGCGGTACATGTACGGCTTTTCGTACATCTTAATGTATTGCTCAATTAAGGCATTGCCATCGTTAAATGCTACGCTCAACTTATAGCGCAGGATAAAATCTTGAGGCTGTATGAATTGTGTAATTGCAGGCATGTTGCTACTCGATTACAATGTTTTCAGTTGCGTCAGTCGCAGGCTCTTCTTTACCTTCTTCTTGCTTTTTATCTTTTGATCTAGTTGCCTTGGCACCAACTGCGGTTGCCTTACCTTCTTTAATCAATTGCGTTGCTGTTAGCTCGCTTACTTCGATAACATCACCTTGTCTTTTAAGGCTAAATTTTGCGGTTAATTTGATTTTCATGATCGTTGTTTTATGGTGGTTGTTTACGCCACAAACCCCGACAAACCGCTTGGGTTAATGTCGGGGCAAGTGTAGCGGTTTAATTACTATGCAGGCGTAGTAATCAATTCTAATGCGTCAGCCATTACGCCTTTGACAAGCACTTGCGTGTCATTAGCAGAAACGAACTGAACAAGAGCTTGCTCTGCGCGGATGGTTTTCAAGTTCTTAGAGAAGTCATTGCCGTCCTCACCGATTTCAAGGGTTAAGCCCTCACGGAAACGAACGTTGACAACTGTAAGGTCTCCACCAACGAAATCAAAATCAGAACCAACCAAAGCAACATCTGGAATCAACTCCATTCCTGCAACCTCGCGGCCGTCAGCAGACTTAAATGGTGGGAGCAGATAGATGCCATCAACTGATTTTTGAACGTCCATAGCAGCCAAGATTTCAGGGTTAACGAATACAGCAGTTGCCGTACCGAAAGCCAATTCAACTTGCAATGCAAGTGCGCGGAATACGTCAGCATATGACGGTGTTTCGGTTGTTAGGCCACCGCCTGTAAAGGAAGTTGCGTAATCGAAAAGACCGTTAAGCATAGTTCCATCACCGGCAAAAAGCTCGGTAATTGTAGCCACCTCAATGCGACGCAACAAGTTAGATTGAATATAAGAAGTCAACTGCGGCAAATCGCGGAGCATCTCCATTGTTACTTTGCAAGTAACAGCGATTTTTTGAACCTTAGCCTCACGCTCTTCGTAACGTACAGAAACAGGTGTTTTTGTAGCTCCTTCAGATATAAAGATAGGCGTTCCTTGCTCGTCTAATTCCTCAACCCACATTGCAACGCGGTTGTTGATTGTGCCAACTGATACCAAAGAAAGGTAACGGCTCACGCGGCTACGAATCTTAGAGATAACACCGGTGAAAGCAGTCAACAAATAGTGGCTATCAGAACCCTCTGCAAACAAAGTAGCTCCTTCAGAGATGGTAATAGCAGCTTTAATCTGCATAGTTACGCTCTCGCCTTTTTTGTTGGTGCTCTCGATGATTGCCTCTTTGTTATCCTCGAGTGTTGCGCGTAACGCTTCACCAAAAGATTTGAAGGTTTTTTCAGTCTTAGCAGCAGGCTCTTTTAAGCTCGCAATTTCCAACTCAATTTTTGTGATTGCCTCTTTAATCGCGGTGGCATCATTCGCGCTTTTCAACTCTTCGATGGATGCTTTGATAGCCTCAACATCTGATTTGCTTGCAAAGCCTTTGGATTCTAATTTATCCTCTAAGGCTTTAATTACTTCTTCTGTGGTCATTTGTACAGTTGTTTAGAAGTTACTAATTACTTTGCTCCAATCCAAGGTAGAAGCATTATCCCTTTGAGTGTCATTAGACGGCTCTGTTTTACCAGAAGTGCTGCTGCCAGCGGCTTCTTTTCTTTGCGTACCGCAACCCTTACAAATGCTTTTTGCATTGTCTAGTTCAATGCTATCTGTATCGGTTTGGCAGGTATCGCAATATTGCTTGTCAGTGTATTCTGAAATAGATACAACCGGAGTAATTGTGTTGCTGCCTTTTACAACAGCTGAACCCTCGATAACTTTTGCTTCGGTAACCGCCCAAAAATAACCGTAGTTGTCAGCTACTTCCTTGTTGACTACCTGAGGATAGTATTTATCCCAATTCGCTTTCTCGCTTGCATAGCTTGGCTCGTTGGTGTCTACACAAAGGAAAAGTTTAACGTAGCGCATGCCAACCGAATGATTCAAAACGTAACCACTTTTGTATTGGTTGAACATAAACTCATTGCGCTTTTGGTCAATCGTTACGTCAAACATCAACGCCTCAGTGTCTCCAGGGTAGTTGACACCAAGGTCAGACCATGGCATGCGCTTGGCATCGGCTTTGAACTGATTGTTTTTCGAGTCGGCAATTACATACTCGAACTCCATTTCGTGCTCCTGGAGCAAGAACAACAATTTTGTTTCCTTTAGTGATTTTTTCCAAAGACCAGGAATGTGGCAGTCCATGTGTGAATCAATGACATTTGTTGTGTTGATGCAAAGCTCTAATTTAAGCATGCCCAACATCGTGTCATCATTGCCCTCCGCTTTTGTGATCAGATGCTTTTTATTTACGCTGCCATAATCGCCAAACACAACATCGCCGTGCTTAATCGCTGCCGTTTTTTTAGCGTGCAAAATCTCTTTGTTAGCTAACACGTGCTTAATTTCTTGCTCTCTGGTCATTTCTTTACAGTTTCATTTTCGGCCATTTGTTTGGTCTTAACGTCCTTAATAGCCTCTAGTTGTTTGGGTGTCAATTTGTCCATTGCTTACCTTTAAGCCTCAAAATTATTATAAATTTGTTGCAAATAAACTTTTTTCAATGGATTTAATGACGAGGTTGCGCGGTTTGCTAGGATGGTCTAACCCAAATTATTACACAACTCAGCAAATTGGCGTTGTCTCTCCTGTATGGGTATCAACAACAGACAAGTTTGCCCTTTACTATGAAATCCCCGAGCTTCACGCTGTGATTAATCGCTATGCAAAGATGGTGGCTTCGGCAAATCCAATGATTGTAAATGACAAAGGTGAGCGCATTAAGCCGAACGGCAACAACATCTTTGGATTGATTGACCGCCCTAACGCTATGCAGTCATGGGGAACCATGATTTACATGACGGCTGTGAATAAATGCGTTACAAATAACGCTTTGATTTATGCACCAATGGGCTCGTTTGGTGCTAAACAGATGCTGCCTTTGTCGTTCAATAACGTCAAGATTGTGCCAACAGGCAAGAACCTCATCAGTGTAGATATGGGTAGCTTCATTGAGAAATTTCAAATACCCACATCGGTTGTTGATACGTATAAAGATTTTTATCCTCAGGATGTCATTTACCTAACCGAACCGGATGGTATTAATTTGTTCAACACAAAGTCAAAGATTGACTCTTTGCGCTACCCTATCAGCAACCTAAAAAAGCAGTACGAAAAAAGAAATGTGCTACTTGCAAACCTCTTCAGTTTGGGTATTTTATCGAGCGATAACAAAGACGGTATCTCAGCTATGCCTTTAGAGCCTAAAGACATTAAGCAAATACGCGAAGACCTTAAGGCCAGGCATTCAGGCGAGATTGTGGTAACTGATAAGCCTTTGAAGTTTGACCCAATGACATTTCCAACAAAAGATTTGATGCTTTTTGAGGAAATGACCGCCGATAAAATAGCCATCATTGATGAATACGGCCTGAACCAACACATGTTTGGTCAAGGTGAAGGCGGTAAAGGTTCCACATTTTCCAACGTTGAAATGGGGGAGCGTCAGGCGTACAACTCAACTATTATTCCCGACACACAAATCATGTACGATGAGTTTACAAAGCAACTTGGGCTCGATAAACAAGGCATGTACCTAGTTCCTGACTTTTCACACATATCGGTATTGAAAGCAGATGAGAAAAAAGATGCTGAATCATTGCTTAAACGTGCTGAGGCAGTGTCTAAAATCAACGAGCTTACTCCACTTAACACTGAGGAGATGCGCAAATTACTCGGAATCTAAGCTCGGCAAGAAAGCGTTTACCATCAATGCAAGACCCGTTGTTGCGTCGGGCGCATCATCATTCTTATTCTTACCCTCTTTTTGATAGCCTTTAAGCTGGTGAATGTACTGCGCGTATTCGCCTATTGGCTCGGCTCTAAATCTAAATTTGCGCAGCACATAGCTGCTATTCATCAGTATTCTGGTTTCCTTGTTTTGGTTGTTGATAATAGGCAAAATACCCGTCTTGGTTTCCTTACGCAAAGACTTCACGAATATTGCGCCCATGCCATTGGTTTCGACACGACAATACGGCACGTTGTGTTTATTGAGTAGCTCGGCGCACATCGGAATAGTTACGTCAGTATTTGCCTTTGTAAATACCACATCTGTAATGTACACGTCTTTATTGACCACATGGCCCAAAACCATGCAAAGAAAGTCGTTTCCCTCGTCAGCTACGTCAATGTAAGCAAATGCGCCTTGGCTGTGTTTATAAACCGCGTCAAGGTCTTTGAACGTGCGTAAGTGCTCAAATAAACGGCCTTTAATGTCAACAGGCTGCTGCATGTATTCGGCCATCCAAATCTCCTCACGGGTCTTTTGGCGTTTACGCAAATACTCCTCGGTTGTCATTACAGCCTCACAAAAGGAATGCAACTCACCATCTTGCTCAATTAGTGCTGGCACAATGATTTGCTTATCGTAATAACCTTGCTCGGTATTTTTACCAATGACATCATCTCGGGTCCAACGCGTGCCAATATCAATCTCAGCGCATCCACTTTCTTTACGTGAATCATGTGTTGACTCTTTCCATGAGTGCGTTTTTTCGCGTATGGTTTCGCTCATTGCGTCCTCCATGGATTTAAAAAGGTCATCGGTAATAGCTAACTTGCTTGCACCAAAACCAATAATTGTACCGCCAACGCCTCGGCCAAAATAACCGACTTGCTTTGAGTAATTAGTCGACCAAGCGTCAACACTGCCTCGGTCATCCGATAGCCTTACTTCGGGAAATACCTGCATGAATTTTTCTGATCGCACAATGTCGCGTGCATCGTACGACAGTTTTTGAGCAAGAGTAGCAGTACAGGTGTTTCTCATTACGCTTTCAGTTGGATGCTTTCCAAGCGTCCAAGCACAAAACAATGAGGTTATGTAGGATTTACCTGCTCGGGGTGGTAATGACACTGCTAACGTTCTGATTTTTCCATCATCAACGTCCTGAAATGCTTGTGCAATTTCTTTGAGATATGGACGTGATTTGAAAAAGTCATAGTCATAGAAGAAACAGAACGCAACGAAATTACTTCGTGCGGCCGATTGCAGTAATGGCTTTATTTCATCATAGCTTGTCAATGAGCTTCGTTATTTGGTCATCGTTTAGCTCAATTCCTTTCGGGGCGTTTAGGCTTTGATTGTTGGTTGTAATGTCGACCTTATCGCCGTACTTCTTAGGCATTATCTTTGATAAATACCACTTGCGCGTGTCTATTTGTAGCTTGTTGCGGTGAATCACATTATGGTCTGTTCGCTCCTTTCCATCGGCATCAATGTACACGTCTTTGTCCTGTTTATCGGCAATATCGAGCATCTCCTCGAATATCATTTCGCTACGTATTTCAGCCGCACGCGCGTATTTTTTCGCGTTATTTTCGTCCTCATTTAGCCATTTATAGAACATATCAGTGCTTAAACCAAGCCTTTTGATGCCTTTAATTGCGCTAATCCCCTCAATCTCAATCATTTGGCAAAGCAACTCAAATTTTTCAGGCGTATTCTTCACCGTTGGGACACCTGTTTTCTTTCTTGGTTGCCCGGCCTTTGTTAATGGACTAGGCTTTTTCCTTGGTGCTCTTGGTTTTTTCTCTTTCTTTTCCATGTTACAATGTATAAAAAAGGCCGACAATGAGCCGACCTAATTGCATCAATCAACATACCAAATTTAGCGTTTTCTGTACAATTTGAAAAACTTAACAAACATCCTTTCCTTTCTTTGTTCGGGGTGTTGTCCAATTATTTCAAGGAGTTTCGGATAAAGTGGCAGCGCTGAAATGGCACGGTTAAAACGTCTATCTGTCATTGCTCCGTGAACAATTAAACGCCCGATTTGCTCGTATTGTTTAGCTTGTAGGTCTTTTTGTTTTTTGCCGAATAAGCGTCTAAGAAAAGAAAACATATTGAATGAATTTGAAGATTGAAAATAAGATGAGTGCCCAAACAATGCGGTAAGTAGTCAGAAGAACAACCCACCAATTTGGGTGTTTAAGCGCTACATTCTGGTGCCATTGGTTGCCAATTGGATAGAATGAAGTAAACAACCTATCTGCAATGAATAGGTAAAGATAAATAGGCGCTAAAATGATGAATTTTGCTATTGTGATGGCTTTTTTCATGTGTTACTGAATATAAACGCGGTCGCGCATTTTGTGGTTGATAATTGACTCCATTTCTGAAATGATAGTCTTTGTTGTTTTGATTGCCTCGATTCTACGGCCTGACTCTCTGAGTTTGGCTATCATTTTACCATGATCGTATTTGCCATTATTTTGAAGTGCAAGCATAACGAGGTACATCCTTGAGCTATACGGGTTGTCCATGTGGCCAATAAAGTCGGTTAACATTTCGGTGAGCTCAACAATATGGTCGTAATGGTTCAATTTGAATTGTCCATCTCTGAAAGCGTCAATCCCCTCTTTGCCGTTTGGCGTGCCGTCGTGAAACAATTTGACTGCGGTTGAAAGGCTTAGTCCTGGGTGTTGGTCTAAGAACTCGCGAAGCTCAATGTAATCATGTTTTTTAAGGTCGATGTAGCTATTCAAGAAATCCGTGTTTTTCCATTTGGTGTGATTGCTATTGATTGCCGGAACGATTGTTAAATCTGCCTCTTTATGGATGACATAGTAAACATTGGTTCTGAGCTCTTTTGAAACTACATAGCGGTGTTGTCCGTCAATGATTTGCATCGCCTCATTTACAATGATTGGCGCGTATTTGAGTACGTCAACTCCTTGCTGAATGATGTCTTTGATTTTGTTTACTTTGCGCTCGTCTAGATCGCGGTTGCCTTTCAGGAATTTAAAGCGGCCGTAATCGGTTGTAAAGTAAATTTTTGTGTTCGATTCGACATGGTTAAAAGTAGTTTCCATAGCTGAGGTATTAGGATTTCACACATCAAAGGTAAATAAAAAGCCAATCCGATTGAATTGGCTTTGAGGTTGTTAGTCTTGTTTAGGTCTATCGAGCTCTTCGATTATTGCCTTAGCTTTATCAAAAGTGATTCTGCCAATGAGTTGGTGGGCGACTGTCAATGTGAGCTCATGGCTTAATACATCCCATTCAATAATGAGGTTCTGAGCCTCGAAATTGACAAGAAAATACGGATAGCCGTGTTTATTCTCGAAAACGTCATCGCTGGCCTCTTCACGTTTGAAGCCTATTGCAATTACCTCGTCATAGGTTGGGTGTAGTTGCTTCCTGCGTGCTTCAATGGTTTTATTATTTAGCTCGCTTAGTGATTCCGCAAAGATTGGTTCAATGGTTGAGGTGTAGTTGTTGCGGTTTTTGTAAAGTATTTCACGAAGTTTTTGCATTTGCTTTTCCTGCCATTCTCTTATTTGTTCTTGTATTGCCATTTTGTTGCTTTTTAGGTTACTTATTCTTTTTCATGTATTCGTCAATCAATCCCATGGTTTGCGCGCTGATAGTGCCCTCACCTGTTAAAAATCGGCCAATGGCCTGCATATTTGTGTAGCCAAATGAGCTACAAATAATCCAAGGGGTCGTTTGCTTTTGTAAACAATAGCGCTCCACTTTTTTGGCGAAGCGCTTTTCGAGTTTGGTTTGGGTCATTTCTATTTTTTATGTATGGGATTTTTACAATTACCTTTGTGCGTTAAAGACGCGCTTCTATCATATTGAAGATAAAAATATTCACACCCCTCAAGTTCATACACTTTAATTTCCATACCAACTGACATACCAATTCTATATGTAGTAGATTTCGGGTGTACATTTGGCTCTTCACAAGATGCTAACACCATTAACACCATTGCACTTAATAAAACCTTTTTCATTCCTCAATTGTTTCGGTTGCACTTTGGAAATAGTCCAAAATTTTGGTTTCTACTATGGAATTGATTTCAGGCTCAAACATAAATACCTCCGCATTGTATTGTGTAGCGATTTCTTTGGCTCTTTCGATGTTTGACGCGTTCACTAGCATTTTCATCTTGATTTCGCGGTCGTCGATATCGGTGTGAATTTGCTTGACTAAAAAGAACTTTTCAAATTGATTTTCTTTGTCTCCAATGATTTCATCAACCATAAATTTGTCCATTTTCATGATCGTGAACTCGCCTTTAATCATGGAGCCTAAATGCGTGTATACGTTAGCCTCGCAGTCGGTGAAAGTGTGGCCATCGAATAGGTATTGTTCAACAACGCGCTTAAATGTGCCGTTATCGAATTGCTTGGTGTAGCTTACTTTGGTTAAAAATGTTTGTTTCATGATTTCTGTTTTTAGTCTACAATAAATTCATCGGTCTTTACCGTCTCCACTCCTTCAACTAACTCTGCAACATTTCCGGTTACAATTGCTGTTGTATGCGGATGCTTGTTATCACATAGCCATTTCATTAATGGCTTTGCAACACTTTCAAATGGTGATTCTGATTGACCATCTTTAAGTAGTTTTAGCTCGTTAATGAACTCTTGCATATTTTCAATAGCCTCTTCAAGTTCTCTTGAGTTTCCAAAGATCGTAGTTTCCAACTCGTCTACTTTTATGTCAATAAACGCGTGTGTTCTTCTTGTTGTTACTTTCATTTTTGTTGTTTAAATGTTAATTACTTGGTTTTTATCAGCGCAAATAGTTGGAATGCCGAAAGCCTTTTCAGTGTCCTGAATGAAGCGTTTTTCATCCGTGTATCCATCGCTGAGGTGAATTAAAATGATTTGTTTGCACTCGCTTAAGTCGAGCGTTTTTAGGGTTAATAAAGCTGTTTGAAAGCTCATGTGCGAGCGAAAGCGTCTTTTGTTTACAAAGTCATCGGCCTTGCCTTTGATGAGCTCCTCACAATAGTTTGCCTCGATCATTACGCAGGTGAACTTAAATGCCGAAAAGTCAAATTGCAGCTTGTAGTTGTCCGTAATGAACAATAGGTCGTCAATGATGAAATTAAGCGGTTCGGCTGCGTCATGGTTTGCTTTGAAGCACTTAACGGGCCCACTAATCGCGCCATGATAAAGCGCTCTTTGCCTATCTTCTGGACTTACTTTCAGTGCATCGTAAGTGCCTGCGCTTGCAAACATTGGTATTCCTGCTCCGATTACTTGGCGCCATGCTTTCGAGTGGTCGCCGTGTTCATGACTCACAAGGCACGCTTTGATTCTAAGCATATCGAAATTGACTGCCTTTTGTATCTCGGCGAACTTTACACCGCACTCAACCAAGAGCGCGGTGTTGTTCTTTTCGATTATATAGGCGTTGCCCTTGCTTCCGGATGAAATAATGTTGATTCTCATTACTCAGGAAATTCCGATGGTTCTGCCTCTGCTTTAGCTTCGGTTGGTCTTGCTGACTTAATGGCGCTTTTCGGCTCGTTTGCCTCAATTTCAAAAGTCACTTGCTCGCTTGCCGTGTCCTCAATAATTTCGTGCTTAATATCAATCGTTGTCGGCTCGTCTGTGTCCTCATCATAACCACCCACCAGGATAACATCCGTTGAGCTATTGATAGGAGTTTTGCAAGCGCGGTTAATGACCGTCTTTTTAGCCATCTCCTCAGTGAAGTTTTTGTGCGCAGGTGAGTTGCCACGTGTTGCACCTTGGTTCCATGCGGCTCTGATTTGCTCCATGGTCATTACGGTGGCCGTTGTAGATCCATCTTTGTAGATTACAATTGCGTAGGCTGCAATAATCTTGTCGTTGGCGATATTCTCGAGCTTGTTAATGTGCTTGTAAATTTCTTGGCGGCCTGTTTTCACGTCAGTTCCGTACTCAAATACATCGTTTTGGTAAACTACAACTGCATTCACCTCTTTTACCTCAGCTACTCGCTTAGCCAAAGCAATTGAGCCTTGGTAGCTTCGAGACCATGTCAATTCCTTGTCGTAAGGAATAAAGTACCCTTGCTTTTTAAGCACGCTTAGACCCTCTACAACCATTTTCAAAAGGGATTGAGCAATACTCGTTTTTGAGCAATACTGCAAAACCGAATGGCCGTCTTTTGTTTTTAGGTCTGACAAGACTAGCATTGCGCCTTTGAGCGCGTTCTCGGGTGAGTAGTCTTTTGGGATTCTTAGCTCGCCTGATTTCTCAAAGGCTTGCACTTTCTGAAGGACTTGCGTAGTGATGTCCTTTTCTGCCACTGCTGGCTGCGTTGTTGTGTTCATTGTATATGAATTTAAAATTTTAACAAATATAAGTATTTATAGTGGATTATTATTCTTCACCATCTTTTTTGCTTAGAGAATTATGCCAAGTTTTTTCAAAGTAATCATTCAAAGTTCCTTCAATAGGCTCATCACAAGTTCTAATTGTTTCAAAGCACAATTCTTTTGCCTGCTCCTTCTCCATTGCTTTGGCTTTTTCAACAACTTCAAATAATGCAGGATTACTTTCTTTTGTTACTTGCATACCATTTTTAGTAAAAAACTCGTTTACGAGCCATTCTACTGCTGTTTGTTGTTTTTTTGTTTCCATTATTCTAGATTAAAATTTTTCTATTTCTTGTTTTACCTGCTCCCAATAGCCTTTAACTGAAACAACACCCCAATTATTGATTTGACATAAAATCTCATCAACTGCAATTAATGCACATTGTTTAGCATTATGTTCAGGAGATGAGCCGTCTGCTACTTGCTGATAATAATTGAAATATAAATCTCTTGCTTTTTCTTGTGGTGTCATTTCTATGATTTTTTAATAATTACTATTGACCTTCTTGCGAGTATTCTATTTTGGATATTTTTTATGTTTCGCCTGTGCTCATGAATATCATCCGGGTGTAAACTATGCTCGCTTTCGACTTCCAATAAAGCCCTCCAAAGCCTTCCGGTTAGATCAATAACTTTGGCTTCGTTTTCGGTTAGTTCTCTTTTACTCATGACTTATCAGTTTTTTCAAGTTCTGCAAGTAGCGCGTCAGATTGTTTTACTGACATTTTAGCAATATCCTCATCTGTCCAGCAAATAGCGTCTTTCATAGAATATAGTCCAATCATTGCCATCCCTGCAAAATACTCGCGTTTGGTTAGGCCGTGAAAATAAATCTCTCCATCTTGTCCAAATTCCATTTTTTGAGGATATACTAATTGATTTGCTTTGATTTTAAAGTGCGAAATCGCATTTTCCATTTCTTTTCTAGTTGCCATTTTATTTTGATTTTAGGGGTTACACAATTACAGTCAATTCACTAAACGACTTATCCACTTGCAAGCTAATCACTTGGCAGTCGGTATTTATGATTTCAACAATGCTTTCACGTGCGTCGATAAATACAGGTGCAAACATTCCGAAATGGTAGTTAAGCGCGTTGATTACATCAAGGCCTGCGTTTATTTTCATGGCTGTGTTTAGATCGTTGTATGGCGTTCCGTTTACAGTTGCCTCGCACGTTGGAGCCAGACCTCCGTTGATTTGTTCGTCAAACATTTTCCACTTGACAATAGCAAACTTCGCGTTTACTCGGCTCTCAACTAGCTCAATGTGCGCTTTTTCGTATGCGTCAATCTGGAAGGCTATGCGCTCAAGGCTTGCGATTTGTTGCGCTAATACGCGCTTGTTTTCTGATAGTTCGGCAATACGTGTGTTAATATCGGCAATGTGGCTAAGTTTAGCGAGAGATGCCTCTACCTCTTTGATTTGCTCATCGAGTTGCTCGCGTTCCTGCTTCAATGCGTTATTACAAACTGCCTCAGGTGTGTAAGGCTTATGGTTGTCGATGGCGTTTTTCAATGCCACCATATCAGGCGTGTCGGCAGGCTCTTGCTCGACTACAAATGAGGCCTCAACTTCTTTCAAGTAGGTGTTTTTAGTCTCGATGTCGTTAGCAATTCGGATCAATGTTAAGTCAATAGTTTGCGCCTGGCGTTGCTCGGCCTCTTTAAGCTCTTTAATGTCGGTAGCCTCTTTGAGTATTTGCGCTATTGCGTTGGCTCTAGCTACATTGAACTTTTCGAGTTGCTGCTCTTCGTTGTTGTCCATTGGGCGGTGGCAACATGGGCAGTTTTCAGCTACAAACGTAAATTGCTCGGCTTTCTTTTTAGTCCATGCCTCTTTGAGTTTATCCGATGCGGCTTGGCGCTGCTCGATTGACTTTTCGAGTGCTGTAAGTTTTGACTTAGTTTCAGCCTGCTCAAACTCTAGCTTTTGGATTTCAAGGCGCAAATCTGCTTTGCGTTTCTCGTATGCCTGTGCTCGGTCGTTATGGTCTTTAAGTAGCTCGCGTTTTGCCTTGCTTAGCTCATCTTGCCATTTGTAAAGCTGATTGTTGCTATCAATGACCTTTTGTTGCTCGGCTTTGTTCTGCTCGGCGATGTCATCGAGTTGCTTATTGATTTGCTCTTTAGCTGTGTTTAGCTCGGCTTTCTTAGTGTCTAGCTCAGTAGCATCCAACTCGGTTACGGTCATGCTTGTAAGCTCTTCAATCTTGGGCGCAATGCCATCTAATTGCTCCTTTAATCTTTTGCGCTCCGATGCGATGCGCGTTTTTTCGTCTGTAAGCGACTTTCTAGCCTCGAGTAAAGCAAGTAGTTCATTTGCTGATTTAAATTCGTCAGGCGCAAAATTTAGCACGTCCTCGGGTGTTGTATCGCCTGCAATGGAAGTTAAAATCTCGCGGCGCTCCTGCCATTTCATTTTTTCATTGAAATAAAGCGGCGAGCTGATGACTTTTGCAATAGTGTCAGAAATCATGCTTTTGACGTAGGTGTCAAACTCTGCCTTGCTCTTTGGTATTTGGTCAATGAAATACTCGGTTGTATGGCCTGTAAGCTCTTCATGCTCATTGCCGCGCTTCTTTTGCCACTTCTCTTTGTAGCGGCGCTCTAATTGAATGACATTGCTGTCTAGGATAAATACACCGCGCACGCTTGCAACTAAGTTGTGAATCACTTTGCCGTTAGAATCATGGCGTTTAATGCTGAAATCTTGTTGGTCGTGCGAATTCTTGCCGTAGAGCAACCACGTGTAAGCGTCAAACACGGTTGATTTACCTACGCCGTTGGTTCCAGCAATGGTTGTTTGTTGTAAATCAAAATCAATCTCTAGCTCATTGATTTTCTTAAAGTCGCGGATGTGCAACTTGCTTAAAATTAGCTTTTTCATGTTGTTGTATATTGGTTTTGGGTGTAAATATAGGTATAATTATTTATAGTTGGTTTATTTTTTCTTTTTCAAGTATTTTTTCTGCCATTACTTTAGCTTCAGAAAAGCCAGCAAGCACACCTATCGACATGCTAAATCCTGCGCTCTCATCTTGCTTGTTAATAAATTCATTTGCCTTTTCTATTTTTTGCTCTAATTGCTCAATGAGCTCTTGTAGTGGTGTTTTCATTAATTTATTTTTCTTTTTATTTACCATTGCATCCCATTTTTACAAGCGTGTTTAATCGCTTCGTGCGCTAAATAGTGCTTTTTGCTGGCCATGATTTTAGGGATAACGCCCTCTTGATCATTGTGCGCCTTTTCTCGATAGTAAATATCGGCTGTATGCTTGAGTAAAGCATCACGCTCGGCTTTAGTCATGGCTCGCCAAAACTTATCGGCTATCGCTTTGGCTTCAAACATGGTGCCCATCCACTCATTGAACTCTAAGCTATCAATGTATTTTTGCTTGGCGCGTAAGAAAAATTGCTCCTCAGCTTCATCCTGTGCAACTTGCTTTGTGTTCTCGATGTGCTGCTGCAATACAACCTGCTTTAGCATTTGCTTGGTGGTTATGTATTGGCGAATGGGGGTCATGAACTCGTCAAGGGTCATCTTTTGGCCGGGAATCTTTTGCACCGGTGTAAACTCAAAACAGGTGTTTAGGTCATCGAGTGAAAGCGGTTCACGTGAGTTCAACAATGTTTCAATTATTGAGCTTAGCAATAAATCTGATATTCTATCACTCTCCAATCCGTAACGTACTTCCAATGTTTTCAGGATGAAACTCTGGACTGCTCCAATCGAGTTTTTCAAGTCTTGCGAAGAACTCTTCAGAATTGATTGGACCTGTTGCGTGCTCAAGATAATATTCCGCGATTTCAACTTGTCTTGAATTGAATGTTCCGAGGCGCTCCAAATTTCTAAGAGTTTTGAGGATGAATGCGTGACGCTGTTGTTTTGGTTGTGTTCCATTTTGAGTTGTTATTTGATTGTTATTTGATTGAGTTGATTTTAATTTAAATAGGCCTCTCCAAAGGCTTGATATTGACTGATCAATGATTTCTTGAGCAAGTTGGCTATTTCCCCCGCAAATTTTATTCAAGGCATTGATTGCTGTTTGCTCCGTTTCTAATTCCTTGTACTTTTCTTTGTGTTGAGTGTGTTTATACCTAACCCATTGCGACCATAATTTTTCAGCTAAAATAGGATCGTTAAAATCTTGAAAATTGAGTTTTGGCTCCAATACTAATTCTACTTCAGTAGGATTAGTAATATTATTTTCATTATTATCATTATTCTCATTATTGTCTGTGTCGGAACGCAGTTCTTTTGCAGTCGGCTTGCGGTTTTTTTGCGGTTTTTTTGCGGTCTGATGCTCTTGGTAATCGCTATATTTTACTATGGTTAAGGTGGTCTTTTTTGAATCAGTAACTTTTTCAATCATTGATTGACTTTCGAGCAGACTTAGAAAAGTCCTGAGCTTACTTTTTGACCATGAAAATTCAGCCATTAATTTGATTTCTGAGGTAATAAACGAGCCTTTTTTTACATCTATCAATTGGTTGCCTAGCAAAACTTTTGTGTCCGTATGGTTGGCATTCATCAATAAATAAAGCCATGCTTCAAACTTTGAAAAAGCGCGTTTTTCCTTAAATAGAAAGTTCTGCATTACCTTCCTGTGTAGACTTATGTAACCTTGATTTTCTTGGCTCATTTCAAATTTATTGGCAACAAAAAAGCCCATTAGGTTCAGCAGTTGCAGTACTTCCCCCAATGAGCTTTCAATAATTTCTTAATAACAATATAGCTCTGCAACAGCCATATACATAGCAAATATACTAATCTTCTTCAATACAAGGCTTTGCTAACTTAAAAATTCTGCAAACTTCCCGGTAAGAAATCTTGTGTCCTGGGCTCACAATGACCCGTTTAGTAGTTCGTCTATACATTGCTACTAATTAATTCACACGGCCGACCGTCAACTATCGAAACAATAGTTTCGCGATCGGTTTGGTTAATAAACACCTGTTTAAATTCAAAATGAAGGTCGCGCTTGTTGTATGAATGGCTTTCATTGCTACTTTCAATGCCTTCTAAGAGCTCTTTGCGCAGTTTGCTTAACAAACTATCCAAACTAGTTGTATTGTAGTATTCAAGCGTAATGTAAACGCGTTTTGTTTTGGGTCCTTTTTGGGTGCTCATGACTTCACTTTTAAAATAAGTACTGTTTGCTTTTTGTCTTTGTAGCGCGTGCCCACCACATGGATAAACTCACGATCATTCTTTGCGTTTCGGCTTCTGCTAATGTAGTGCAGTTCATCGAAATGCTCTAGCGTAAGCCCTTCAATCATGTCGACGCGTTCACCGGCTAAATAGCCGTGCAGTTCGTAGTTATCCGCTTTGAACCATTTGGGCCCGTAAGTGAATTGTGCGTCAACAATGCGGTAAGGCTCTAAACGCTCGGCACGCTTTCTAACAATGTGCTCTAACATGATGCGAGTTTTATGATGAGTAGGGTTGCGAGTAGCAGGATGCTGCCCCAAAACGTGAGGCGGTGGCGTTCGATTGGTTTCATGGCTTTCGTGTTAGTTCTTCACCTCTTAATGCAAAGTATAAGTTTTGAAGTTGGTGGACATAGTCTATCCGACTAATAATTGAAGTCTTATATCTAAAAAAATTAGGAAGCATTATTTCAAGTTCAGGCAAATAATATGTATTATCAATTTTGCCTTTTTTAGCACCTAACTTTATCAGCCATCCTTCTGTTAGTGGAATGGGC
>Ga0129336_10000501_pt1 | contig 22853 bp, 36 predicted proteins | sample CPB6_02_DNA_FD_96878 | JGI IMG/M metagenome (GOLD analysis project Ga0129336, IMG submission 96878) | Freshwater to marine salinity gradient microbial communities from Chesapeake Bay, USA - CPBay_Sum_0.6_0.2_DNA | ecosystem: Environmental > Aquatic > Marine > Coastal | place: USA: Chesapeake... | reverse complement strand
CCTTTATATTTCCTAAAATCGTAATTGTGAAAGTCACACCATTTATTTACCTCATCTTTACCTTCCTTAATTGAAGATTTACGTTCATTTAAATCATTAGGTAAAATAAAATTAGTCCAATATAAATGCCTTCCACGTTTTTGTGCGTGTATTAAAGGCTCATAATACGGAATAACATTTTCAACACAATATTTACCTTCAAAATAATTTGCTAAAAATAAAATCTCTTCATATAATTTTAAATCAGGATAAACAGGTGTTGTAGTATTTCTTCTTGCATACCTTGCTCGTGAATGAGTAGGGCAAGGCGGTGAACTCCAAATAAAATCGAACTCTTTGTAATGGTCAAGTAAATATTGGTGTGCGTCTGCAACTATTACTTTGTCATTTGGAAAACGCTCTTGGTATAAACGTGCTGCTTCAGGGTCAAGTTCAACAGCTGTTATTTCTAAATTATCAGCAACCTCATCCCATTTGTAACGATTGCCACCTAAACAAGCGTATAAATTTAATATTTTATATTTCATAATTTTTGGTTTTTAATTGCATTTCTAAATCCTTTATTTTAAATTTTTCTTCCTGAAGCAATCGCTCTAAACGAAAACACGATTGAACTGCTGCTCTTAGTTCTTTTTCCATAGCATCGTAACTAATCTTTACTTCTTGTAAGTCTGCTAAAGTACGTTCCATTGAGTTAATTAAATCGTTTCTGTGTTCGTGTTTTTGTTTGATTTCTTCAAGGCTTATTTTAATCTTTAAATAAGTAGTGTCTAATAACACTTTGCCTTTTATAATTGTCAGTTCGTCCATTTATTCGTGTTTTTGCTTGTTATAATAATCAAAAAGGAACATCACTATTTGGTAAGTTACTCTTTGGTAAGTTACTTTGTTTCATCTTTTCGCTAAACGAAAGTAATTCTTTTCCGTTAACTATATCGGGTTCGTTTAATTGTAGTTTAGTTGGGAAGCTATTTGAGTTGGTTACAGATTGTAACGGGCTGCGCTGTTCACTTGCGTAATATTTCGTGTAATTGTTGTTTTCTGCATCCTGAAAATAGTAAGTTAATCGGTCTTTGTCAAAATACATTTTAATGCTTCCGACTTCACCTATTGAACGGGGTTTAATTTTGTTAAAGTAAATTATAACTTCATTGCTTAAAATATTTTCACGATGCACGGTTATCATTGATTTACCCGAGTTAAACCATTCACTACCACCTTTTAAATCGTAAGGACTTGGAGCGGGTCTTTTGCCGTTTTCCTTTTCAGTTAACTTAGGATGAATAATTGTGTGTAAATGCAAATCGTTTTGTTCCGCAATATGATTTCTTAATGGTAAAATATACTCCAAATATTGTGCATATCCTCCGTGTTTTTCGTAATCGTGGCTCATATCCTTCCAACTATCAATGGAAGCTGTGTGCAATCCTTCGTCCGTGTTTTTTAATTTAACAGCCCATTCCCAAAAATCCTGCGGACTTAATTTCCCTTTTGTTTCGCTTCGTGTAACGATATGAAAGTGTCTAAATACCCATTCCATAGCGTGCGTTATTTCAATATCCGTTATTACGTTTTCTGAATTAGGATTAAAACTTTTGCCCGTCTTTTTATGGATTAAATCTGCTACGATTTCAACGTTATTACCTACATCAGGAAAATAAACTAAATGCTTCCATCCGTAAAATTTAGAAGTGTTTACAAGTAACTCCATAAGAACTTGAGTTTTACCGCTCATTGGGTAACCCGTCCAATCGGTGCAATTACCTAAGGTCATCGAGTAATGTTTGTGTAATTGTTCCCAACCTAAAAACATTCCTTTTTTATGGTAGTTATCACGGTGCTTGTAAATCTTATCTACAATATCGCCTTGTTCAGTTATTTTAAATCCGTTCATCGTAAATGGGGTAGGTTAAATTTTTCTTCTTGTTGTTTAGGTTGGTTTAAATATTTCTCAAAGTTAGCAGGTCTTAAAAAATGGTCGGGTGTTGCATTCTTACTTTCTATTACCCATTCATTTTGAATCATATTAAAAAATGCATAACTCCATTCTTCAGAAGAATATTTATCCAAAAGTTTTTTTAGGTTACTTTCAGTTTGATTGTTTAGGGTTCTAAATTTACCTTGTTGTTTTTCGTGTTTTGTAAATTCTGAGTTAAACCAATTCAAAAAACTATTTACACGTTCCTGAAAAGGAACTATAACAAGTTGTTCTTTCTCTTTCTCTTTCTCTTTCTCTTGTACCGAAGGGGCTTCAATACCCCCTTGCGCACCCCCTTGTGCAGGGTCTATTAAAGGGGTGTTTGTTTTATCTTCATAACCTTTAACTTGTGCGTCTATTGAATGCTTTTGGCTAATATAAGCAAACTTTGCTAACCCCGTTAATTCAACTTCCACTCCTGTAAATTGTCTTTTTAATAGCGCATCGTAAAAAGCTAACCTATCTTTGTCGTTTAGTTCCGAAGCTACATCATAATAACTGCGATAAAATTTAAACCCCTTTCTCATCTTCTATAAGTGCTATTTGTTTACGTAATTCTTTGCTAAATTTTATTGCTGTAGCTTTATCTAAGCAAATAAAATGCTCAATTCCCTGATGCATTTCAATTCCAACATAAATTTCGTGATGAGTATTACAAAAACATCGCAACTCGTGTTCGGTTGTTTCAGACTTTACCGAACCATAAAAAACTAATTGTACCATTTTGATTATAAATGTTTTCAGAAAACAAGTAAACTTTAGTCATAAAAAAAACCCTTTAGCGTTCGGGTGCAGCCTACTAACTAAAGAGTTTATAATAATTTCCTTAATTTACCTCTGCACAGGTTTTACAAATATACGAACTATTTTTTAATCTTCTTCAAAATTCTTATAAAAATTATTCGATATGTTAACTTTTACCTTCCATCGCCTTAACTTTCGATAGTCAATCTTTTGCTTTCCATCCCATAATCCAAGAACTCTCATCACCAAAACTTAATTATAAAGTGAATAACAATGTACCAAAATAAACCACCTAAAAAAAAGTAAACGGCGCATCCTAAATAATTTCTCATAGCTTTTCTAATTGGGTTACTGCTTCTTTTAAAAATTTAATTCGTGTTAACGTAGTTGTTTCCTGTATTCTTTGGTGACAAGTAAATATAGCGCAATTTCTTGCTACCCGGTAGTCTTTTATTTCAAGACCTATGTAAAACTTGTCTATTAATTCTATTGCAAATTCTTTAGGTGTCATAGGTTTTCTATTTCGTGTTTAACTTCGTTCCAAAATATATTAGAATAATTATGATTATATATTTTATTAGAACTAATAATTTCATCTACTGCAATTATAGCACTTTCTTTAGCTTGTTTTCTCCATAAAGACGAACTCCATTCCCAAGTTCCGTTATAATCCCCATAAACACCTAAATGTTCAATGTCTGCAAATTTTGTAAATAATTCAAATGCTTTTTCTTTTGGTGTCATACTTTAGATTTTACTATTACTTCATTTTCACTTACTATCTTAAAACCCCGAGTTCGTTCGTATTTCTGCATAAATTGTAAACTAACTTGATTATAAACGTCCTCGTGATATTCTTTACCTTGTAAAATTAATTCTTTTAACCTATCCAGTTGCTGCAACAAAATAGCTTTATTCGTCCATTCGAATACCGCTGTAACTTCTTTTGTTTTCATAATTTAATTCTTTTATGTTTTCCATTTCTTAATATATCTTCTTCTTTGATTCCGTGTTTTTGTGCGTACTTCAAAACGTATTCTTCGCAATACTCTAACACGGACGAACTATAAAGATGCTTGTCGTTAATACTTACCGCATAACTTAAATAAGTTCTACCCTTATACGTTTGAGTTATTTTTCTAATCCACCTGTATTTCATATCAATGTTTTAACGTATTCATAAATTTCGTAGGTTTCATTTTCTGCCCAAGTAATTATTTCTTCTTCTTTTTCCATATCGTAATTAAACCTGAATAACGACTGATGACAAAGTTCGTGCATAATTAAACCCGTTGTTTTAACCTCATCCGTACATTGTGACAAGTTAATAAACACGAATCGCTTATCCTTTTCACCATACTGATTATTTACTTTAGGAATGAAATTACACCACCCTGCAATATAACTACTTTGTTTCGTGTTTTGATGCAACCTACAATCCGTTATGTTTAACCCGTGCATTTCTTTTATATTAAAATAATAAAATACTTCACAAGGGTCATTACTTAGCAACAAAGTATAACCATCTCTATTTTTTACCCACATAACTCCAAGTTTTATCGTTCTCATTCCATCTTAACGTTCGTGCTTTTGCGTGGCAAACCTTCATATAATGTTGAATATCCATCCTTCCCGTATTATTCTTCTTTTGCTCCAACCAATAATCAATTATTTCAATCAAAGTCGGGGACGCTTTTTTAGGCTTTCTCATCGTATTAAAATAAAAAGTGATAGTAACATACCAAACGTGCCGATAAACAGCGTTAAACCGAACGAAATGACCCTTAAAAACTCTTTGTGTTCTTCATTCGCAGGTGTGACTTGGTCTAACAAGTCTAAAAAGTAATTTTTCATAACTTAAATATTAATTGTTTGGTACAAATATACTATACTTTTAAATATAATGTTACATTTTTAACAAATATTTTTTCTATAAACTAAAAAACCCCTACCGAAGTAAGGGTTTCTCGTTAACAATTAACCTATCAATTATGAAGAATAGTGCAAATATACTATTTTAATCTTCTCAGCAAAACTTTTTTTAATACTTTGCCAACCAGTTTTAATAAACCGCCTTGTGCGTCGACTTTCACCTCAACGTTGTCAGCGGTTTTATTAACTTGTACATCAAGTTTTTTAGAATCGTAGTTAACTTTTAAATCTCCGTCTTTACGTTCAACATTAACATCTATATTTTCCGTGTCAACATTTACGTTTAAATTTTTCTTTGCCATTATGCTTCGTTTGTTGTTATTACTCCTTTTGCTTCTAATTTTACTTTTCGAACATTCGTAGGTTGTGCAACCTTCCAAGCTGTCCGCCTTGCTTTATATAATCTACTCTTTGCAATACGAGAAACACTAACTGCGTTACCTTGATTTCCGCCTAAAACGTGAAAATGTGTCACGTCTTCGCCAACATAAATTCCAACGTGTCCTCCTCCGTTTCGTCTAAACGTTAGTATATCGCCTAACATTGGTTCGCTTACAGCATTACCCCAATTACTCCACGATAACGCCCATAATGGTTTATCTACTACGTCAAGACCTGCCATTTTACAGCAATAAGCTATAAACAAACCACACCACGGAATCTCGTCTGAATTATAAACACTTGCTAATTTAAGTTCTTTAGCCCAACCTAATATAACAGGATTGTGTTCTTTGCCTACAATCTCGGTTACCCCAAGTTGTTTAACAGCTTGAACTAAAACACGGGGTGCTTTTTCTTCTTTTAACCAATCGTAATTCATTCTTCGTTCAATTCATCTTTCGGTAAAACAGCAAAATGAGTAGTGTCATTAATTGGCTTCGAAGCCGTGTTATTATTTTTCCCATAACAATCATATAAACGATGTTTTAAATCTTGAACATCGGAATGAGTATACCATAACCACATCGCCAAAACTCCCGTTGCTCCCTGCTTTTTGATTATTTCTATAACTTTGCTTACGTCAATCATTGTACTTCGTATTTTGGAAGTTCCACGTTATTAACCCAGTCAATAATATCTTGGTCGCTCCAATCTTGCGTATAAGAATATCCGTAAAAATCTATCCCAAAGATTGCAGAAGGTGTAGTTAGCAAAACGTTTGCACTACATACTCTATTAATAATATCATCTGTTACTATTGTAACTGTTACAACAGGGTTAGTGATTGTAACGTTGAATTGCGGAAATTTATAAGTTGCCATTTTTTATTTTATGTTAAAGTTGTTCCTGTTACGGTAAATGTTCTTACTCTTATATAAGTCATATTTGCACTTGTGACTTTTGTCATTGTTGCAGTATTACCTATATTGTTAAAAGTATAGGCCGAAGTAGTTGCACTTGATAATGTATTTGCACTCCAATAGATGCGACCTGTTGAAGATAAATTCAATGGAGAATAGTTTAATAAATTAGCCTCATTATTGGCATAGTTAAGCAAGTTAAATATCTCTTTCATATTTGCCAATCTCCATCCACTTGTGAAAGTTCCAACTGAATAAGAAAGTGAATTATCAACAGCATTATTCCAAGTTTGACCTGTTGCTATCGCTACTCGTGAAATACCTAAGACAGTTGAGCCATTGTAAGTACTCCAATCAATTACTATATTATTTGTATAAGTAGTTCCACCTAACTCGTCCGTAAAACGATTTGTGTTTCCGAATGGGTTATTACTTGCTAATGTTGTAAAATTTGTATCTCTACCTGCTTCAATGTCGCCATCGTCTCCAGTTCTATAAGACGTTGTTTGACCTGTTTTTAATAACGTTGCACCGACAGGAATCGGTGTGCAAGTAAAGTTTTGAACTGCTGGCACAGTGTTTGGTGTTCCGTCACTATCAGTTATTGTAATATCAGGCAATATTAATGTACCTCCAGACGCAACTGTTACATTGTAAGTATCATCACTGTTTTTAACAGCAGCATTAGCACCTGCTCCGCTACAACTAAAATATTCTTGTGCTACTCCCCAACCTATATCGTTATTACAAGCACCTTCTCCCCATCCTATTTCGTTTGCCATAATTTAATTTTTTAATATGTTTTACTTAATGTGAAAATATCTGAATAAATAGAGTTATTAGCGTTGTTAGTACTAAATTGTGCCGTTATGTCTAAAGTATTATTGATTGTAGTACTAAACGTTGTTGAGTTAATCGTATTCCAAGCAAACCCTTCTTGAGTTCCCGAAGCAGCTTTTAAAACGTGAAATTGTGACAAGGCAACTATTGAAGCAGTGCCAGCAGCACCTATTGCTCTAATCGTAAACGTAGTTGTTAAATACCAAACTTGATTAGTAATTGAAGGCATTGTTAACGCACCCGAACTACCTAATAAAACAGAACCCGTTTTTAATCTTATTGTTATCGTGTTTCCGTTTTGTGCGCTCATTACTCCGCCCATATCTAAACGAAAAGAATCGCCAACCTGAAAAGTGTTTGCAGGGACTGTTAAAGAACCTACTCCGCCATCTATCAAAGTACCTTCTGTTGTAGTTGCTGTTATTGTTGGGCTATTTGCTGTTTGAGCAAAAACACGATAATTAACGTTATTTCCGTTTACTCTTTTAGTAACATAACCACCTCCTAAAACCTCAGCAATAGGTATTAAGTCAGTTTGTGCTAAACTACTTCCCTTTGCTGTTAGTTCCGATATCTTTACCTTTGCCATTGAGTTTTTTTAAATAAACGAGTAATTTGTTAATATTTTCCTTTTTTGGTTTGTATGTTTTCATAAAATCCAGCCGCCGTAGTTAATATTGTCACTTGGGTAAACGTCACCCGGTTCGTTTGCATCGTATTCAGGAAATAAAGCGGAGTTGTTTGTTATGTAATCTAAATACCTTGAAGTGTATCTATCCGCTAAAGTTTTGTAATATTCACGCAAGTAGTCAACTTCGTTTTTTTCTACGTTTTCCGCATTTTCACTTGAATGTTTATAAACCCCTTTGTTAGCGATTGTATAAGCTGCGTTTGGCATATATTCGTACATAGCCCAATAAATCAACATCCATTTAACGTGACCTTCTAATAAGAATTTGTAATTCTCATTTCCAGCATCGTTTACCTCGTTATCTTCAATTAATTGTTTTAATTTGTCAACTAATTTAGTTCCTAAGTAATTCTCTATCTGAACGTCTTGAGCAATCTTAATAAACTGAATAAATTTATCGGTGTCTACATTGCCGTTTAAAGCCGTGTAACGCACTATGTCATCTCGTGTTATAAAAAGTATTTCAGCCATTATTGAAAACGTTTGTTAGTTGGTAAAAAACCATTGTAAGGCATATCCTTAGGACGCATTGCAACTAATTTAGGGTTACGAACTCTATAACCTGCCTTTTCAGCTTTATTAGTAGAAATTGTTTTAGCTTTTGGGCTTAATGGGTCGATTCCCGTTTTTTCGTCAAACGCTACAAACGTTTTTCTTCTCCAAACGTGACCGCAATCACCACCGCCTTTATATAACCAAATCGAATAAAGGTCTATCCCTTCAGGACCCCAACCCTCATTAACTACTTGGTTACTCATTCTAATAATATCTTCTTTTCTATAAAGTTTATTTGCCCCAATCATTTTTTTACAAAACTCACGGCTATTTTCTTTTATTTGCCCATCGTAAGAATATCGGGTAATAAATTTAATTCCGTCTACTACTTCGTCTTGTTCACTTTTTGCCCGTGGGTTTGCTGTTCCTGTTGAAACTAAATTGACTATTTTGCTTAATAAACTCGGTTTTTTTCCGTTTAAGGTTTCTATTTCTTTATCCGCTTCTTCTTCTGCGTCATAATCAACTACATAATCGTCAATTAAAACCCAGTTTTCTTGTGCGTCTTCGCCTAAATCAATTAACGCTTGAGCAATTACGGAATCTTTACTTAACATAGTTCCCGTTTCTTCTGCTACTTGTTCTTCGTTTTGTGCGTTTTCTACGTCTGTAAATTCTAAAGGCTGTAGCGTTTTAAAAGCCAATTTAAGCGATATTCCATTAAAAGCTAATATTCTATCCAAAGAAGCTATTAAAAGGTCTTGAAACGGCTTAATTACCATATTGTCGAATAATATAGCAGAGTTCTTTAACTCGTCAGCATTCGAACTAAAACCAGTTGTTGAAGCAATACCAAAAAGCAAAGGAGAAGTTACGTTATGACCTAACATAATTTTGCGTAAACATTCCTCACTTAAATAAGTATAATGTTCGGGTGCATCGTTCAATGGTATATCTTCAACCGTTGTTTTGTTTTCGGGATTATCGTTGAAACTTACTATAACTTTTCGCCCTTTTGAACCTGTTAATTTTCCTAAAACTTGTTGACTAATTTCGTCCTGCATTTCTGGAGTCGGGACCCCATTAGAAAAATTCACGATTTTGGTCCCTGAAAAAGAATTTTGTACCTCATTAATCAAATAATTTGACACTTCTTCTTCTAATAGCGCATAGCTTAAAGCCCCTTGATAGTCAACGTAACTAAAATACTTCATTCCTAACGAATAAGGCTTAATATAAAGTATTTCTATTTCATTGTTTGAAAAACCAAAAGCACTTATTCTTTTAGGTGCATACTTTTTTGTATCTTCCCAATTATCAGAATAATAATAGGCTTCTATTTCTCCGTCTTTATTACACTTTTCAGGTGCTAATAACTGAACTGGAATGTGGTAAGCCTTTAGAATTTTTTTATGCGATTTGTCGTAATGAATTTGTATAGCGCATTGACCTAAAGCCTTTAATTCAAAACATAACTTTCGTAAGCAATCTTGATTAAATAAAGCCATCATTTGAGCGTACTCATTTGGCTTTCTGTTAGCATCTAAAGCAAATAATCCACGTCCGTAAATTAAACGGCTTATATTGTTTATAATTGCGTTATTCGTTGTTGAATTTTTGTATCTATCTATCAAAAAAGTAAAATAAGAATTTGCGTCACCGTAAGTAACCCAATCTTCCCTCTTTGATTCTACTACTTGAGGCGGTTCGTATTTTGCTAAATTTATAACGTGAAAATTATTCATAAACTATAAAAGTGTTTGTTGTCGAATTACTTACATACTGCCCGTTGTTAACTGAAAAACTTACTATTGGTTGGTCGGTACAAAATACCTTACCCCTATAAATTAAATCTCCGTCGTTAAACAATTCAACATTATAAAATCTGTTTTCTATTAAAGCACACTCAACGTTTAAGATTTGGTAGTAATCTTTGTCTACTACGCTATCAATGTTTATTGTAACTGGGTCGTTTGTGCTATCGTCCGTAAATATCAATGTGTCAAACGTTGTCGAACGTGGCACGATAACCAATGGCTGAGGGCTTAAAGTTGTTGTTAATACGTTCATATATTATAAACGTTTGTTTCGTGTTCTTGTTTCTAAAAACGAAAAACCCCACCAATTTAGGCAGGGTTAATCTATGCTTGGAGAAAAGAAATTTTAGTTTGTAACTACACTTGCTCCGTCTAAAACTACACTCAATAAATCTGCTTCCGAAGAACAATCCAAGAAATTAGCAGGCACGTTCTCCATCCCCGTGAATGTCAAATTATAACCATTGAAATCTCCCATTGCAGTTCCCGAAGATACAGTTCCAGCAGTTACGTCACAACCTCTTTGCAAACCTGCGATAAAAAATTGATTTCCTTTTGTTCTTACAATAATGTGAGGACGTCCGTAAGCCAATAATTTAATTGTTTTGTGTGTAACAACATCTTGTTTCTTTAATTGGATAGTTAAAACTTGCTCAAAGAAAGTAGTTCCGTTATCTCTTGAAGTTTGGATAGTTTGCTCAAATGAGTTAGCACCTTTCAATTCAAATTTGTATACCGTTGAAACACTCGCAATTTCGTTAATCAAATCAGTATAAGTTCCGTCATAAGTTACGTTACCACCCAATGTAGTAGAATCAGGGTTAAATTGCCCGTAGTTTATAATATAGATAGCGTCAAGTCCACTTACCGAGTCTTTACACGCTTCTAATCTTCCATTTGCTATATCACAGCTCATATTTTTATATTTTTAATGTTGAACAAAAAAGGGTGGCGTTTATTTCACCACCCTCATATTAATTGTTAGTTTGATTAGATACCGTAAGTAACGCAGTCAGAAGCAAAACCATACTTAGCGTCTGCGGTAAATCGCATAACTACACGAACATTTTGTGAACCGTCCAAATCACCCATATCCAAAACTCGGCATTCATTCATATCATTCATCAGACCTGTCGCAAAGAACAAGTTAGAAGTTTGAGTTAATAAAGCCGTGTTATTTGCAAGACCTGGAGCTAAGAATACTTTAACACCGTCAAAATAAAGGTCGTTTAAAGTTTGGTTAGTTCCTTTGTTATCGTAACCATTAGCACCTACTCCGTTAGCAGCAAAACCACCCAATGCACGAACGTAAGCACGATAAATGTTTGAAGATACATAAAGTTTCAAATCTTCTTTTCCGTACAATGCAGCAGGTAAAGCGTCAATGATTAAACCTAATTCAGTAACTACGTTAGTAGCGTCAACAGTTGTACCTGCGATTTTTTGACCTGCAGGCAATGAAGCGTCAACGTCTAATTGTCTCATAATTCCTGAGAACTCACCAGCAGAAGCGTTGTTACCATCCCAGATAACTAATTCCATTTGTTGAGCAACTTTCTCAGCAGCGTGTGCTATTAAGAAATCAGCAAATGATTTTGGCAATACGTCAAACGCAGAGTAACCCATTTGGATAGCGTCCCAATCTGAACGGAAGTCAGTTTTACAAAGTTGTAGGTTAACTTGGAATGTTTCAGGCTGTAAAATTCTTTCAGTAAGTGTTACAGTTGAAGTTGGGTCAAAGTCACAAGTTCCGTTTTTAATAATTGAGTCAGTAGCTACTCTTTTAATAACTTGCTTGTACTTAACGTTAGGCATAATAGTAATTCCGCCTTTTTCTAATGTTGGACAGCTTAAAAGTGCCGCCGCAATATACTTACCTGCGAACTCGCCAGCATAAGTAGTTGTAATTGATGTTGTTGTTGCCATTTTTGTAAAATGTATTTAAAAATTAATAATTACTTGTTTAGTTTTTCTAATACTGAGTCCATAATTGAACGTTGTCTTTTAGAAGCAATTTTTACTCTTTCAACTGGGTTCGTGTTTTCGGGATTAAATGAAATAGGCTTTGGCTCTTCGCTTAATTCTACTTCCGTTTTTTTCAATGCGCTTAATTCAGCTTTCAAAGTTTCGTTTTCAGTTTTTAATGCTTCGATTTCAGAAAAGAAAGTTTCTTTAACTACGCTTTCAATAGTTTTCTTAGGTACTGCAGTTTCTTTTTCCGCTTCTACTTCGATTTCAGTTTCTGTTTCAGGTTCTTCAACTTCTACTTCTTCTTCCATTTTCTCTTTCACTTCTTTAACGATACCTTCGTTTTCGATAACTAAAATACGTCCGTCTTCCATTTCATACTCTCCAACTGGCAAAGGTATTTTTTGCTCATCTTCGGTAACTACAAAAACTTCCATTTCAGGTTCAAATGATTCAGCTTCGATAACTGTTACTCCGTCCGCTAATTTCATTTGTTCTAACTTTACTTCCATTCCTAAAAGTGTTCGAACTTTGTTTAAGATTTGATTTGTATTCATTTTATTTATTTATTAAAAATTATCAGTTAAATCCAAATAACTTAATTCGAATTTTTCAATTGCTTTTCTTAGTTCAAACAAGTCGCTATCTTCTGCTATTGCTTCTTTTAAATTTGCCGTAACATTTGCAGGAATTTCAACTCCTAAATCTTTAGCCTGTTTTGAAATTAAATCGTAATCTTTTCGGGCTTGTTCAATTTTTTTCCTTGTTGTATCAATTATTGGTAAGGTTGTATTTACTAATGCACTAACCGATTTTCTACCTGTTGCTGCAACATTTCTCCCTGCGCCTTTAATTTCTTCTAAAACTTTATTCAAGTTATCTATTGAACCTAATTCAACTTCGTGTTTAGCTAATTGAGTTTCCTCTTTAAAGAGTTTGTCGTAAACTGTCTTTCTTGTGTTCATAGTTATGTTTTAAACGATTAATAAATTATGCTGTTACTTTTTTATCCGTTTTGACGTATTGTAGTTCTTACTCCGTTTACGTCAGTTGTCGTTACTTGTTGAGGGGTTACACTTGCTGTTTTTCCAATTCCTTGAGCGTGTAAAGTTCCGTCACAACATTTTTTTGAGTAAGTTCCGTCATCACATAGGCAACCCCTACGACCTCCCTTAGGACTTGCTTTGCTAACTGTTCTTTCTGCCATTGTTATTTATTTTAAAAGTTGTTTAAGCTGATTAATTATTTCTTCCCGTTCGTCTTTCTCTTGGCTCATTTCGTATCTATCCGCAAAATATCCCTCTATTGAAAAACCTTTTACTTTTCCGTCTTTTACGTCCTTCCAAACATCATCGTTATTTACCTTCATTGAAATCATCCAAGTTCCTTTCGGTAAATTAAACCCGTACTTTACAGATTTGTCGTGAACCTCATCTTCGATTAACCAACTTTCTACAACACTCATTCCTTTTAACTTTTGGTTATGTTCGTAGGTAGCATTGTTTTGATTAGAGCGCATTAAGAACAATTCAGAAGCCTTTTTAACAGTATCTTCGCTGAAATATATGTAATAAGCCTTTCCGTCTTTATCTGCCCTTAAAATTTGTTTATTAGGAACTAAAGCAGCACCCATTAAGATTTTCTTTTCTGCGTCTACTTCTTTTAGTTCTATTTCGTGTTTTGCAAGGGCTATAAAATTTTCTTCGATAGCAGGTGAATGAACTACCGAAACTGCGTGGATGCCTGTTTGTAAATCGTTTTCGTCAATGATTAACTCGATTATTTTCTTATCCATAATTTTTAAACGTTATAAAGTTGCATTTTGTAACCTATTTCTTTCAAGACTTAACCCATTTGCTACGTCGCCACTTACTACATAAGCCCTTGTCGGTTGTTGTTGAATTTGTGCTAATTGATTAACTCCCGAACTTCCGATAACATTAAAGTTAGGTGCAACCATACCACCACCACCACCACCGCCACCTGCTGGAGTAGAACCACCACCCGAAGAACCACCGCCTTCGAATTTTTGCGATGCAATTTTAGCTACGTTTACTAAACCTGCAGCGATTGCCATACCTGCAGCAATACCACCTCGAACGGGTGAACTTGGGTCAGGAACTGGCACAAATTGAGAAGCGTAAGCAGCCGTAGCACTTTGATAGGTCGAAATAATTGCCGTTGCTATATTTGCAGCCTTTTGAATTTGAAATGCTCTGCGTGCTGCCTTTTCAGATTTCTTACCAAACAATTCAGTTAAGTTTGCAATCGTGCTTAAACCTGATAACGCCATTTCAATACCAAACTCTTTATTGCGTTTTTTAAGTGCTTCGTCTTTTTCTGCTGCTTCTTTATTAGCTTTTTCAATCTCATCTAATTTTTCCTTTTCTATTTTAGCTAATTCATCTGCTGTTTTCTTGGCTTCTTCTTGTGCTAATAAATCAAACTTTGTATTTATGTCAGCTATTTCCTGTTGGTGCTGTATTAATAATTCTTTATCACTTTGGTTTGCTTCATCCGCCTTTTTATAAAGTTCTTCGAATTTATTGTCTAACGCTTGTAATTCTTTTTCTTTTGCGTCTGTTATTTGAGATTGCCTTTCTTGTTCTATTGCATCATAATACGCTCGTAATTTATCGTTATATTCTTTTTCAGCTTGTAATTTTTTGTCTTGTTCTTCTTTTTGAGCATCTATTGATTTTTGAGAATTTGCTTTATCCATTTCTTTAATGGAAAGTTGAAAACCTGCTTTTTGGTTTTCTAAGTCTTTTAATTCTTTTTCAAGTCCCTTTCGTGTTTTTTCTCCTTCGGCTTTTACTTCTTCTGCATTGAATATTGAACCTGCAATAAACCCACTAAACTGGCTTTGCATATCGTCCAACGTTTTGCTTAAATCGAAACTAACTAACTTACCTAACCCTAACGCCTCAGAAACTTTGTTAGCCCCTTTAATAGCCATATCAATAGGCATTAACATTAATTTAGGTAGGAATAACGCAGCATCTAAAGTAAAGTCAACTATCTTTTTTGTTAGGTTGTAATTTTTTATTGCTGCTTCTTCTTCTGCCTTACTTGTTTTAATTACATTTTGTAGTTCGATTTTTCCTAACTCAATGGCTGAGTTTACTTTGGCAATTTTTAAATTTAAAATTTCACGTTCGCTTTTACCTTGTAATTTTAGAATATTATCTTGAGCGTCTAATGTCGATAATTGCTCCTTTGAAGTTTCAAAGTTTTTATGGCTTTCTTCGTTTAACTTTTGTTGTTCTGCTGTTACACCACTAACTGCAGCTTTAATATCATCCCAATAAGCTACAACAGTTCCTAACGCAACTAAAAATAAACCGATACCAGTTGCTGCTAAACCCGTTCTAATTCCTTTTAATGCGTCAAGTGCTACCGTTCCTAATTGTTTAAAAGAGTCTTTGGCTTCCATTAACCCCTGTAGCCCTTGTGAAAGTGCCATAACGGATTGAAGCCTAACCATTGTTGCTTGAAGTGATTTACTTTCTACTCCAATTAAACCTAATGCACCTTCAAACGCTTGAAAACCGTCTAAAACACCGCCTACAGATTTACTTAATGCGTTAAATTTGGCGTCAGGATTAAATGCTCCTACTAAATCTTTTGTAAAACCTATTTGGTCTTTTAATTCTGCGGCTGCTTTTGCTGCATTAATAGCTTGTTGAGAAGTTTCGCCGTATTGAGCTGAAACCTTTTGAAGTTCTGCAACCGCTTCTTTATATTGAGCCTTTAAACTTTTACTATTATCTTGAATTTCTAATTCAATTACCCTTTTTTCTGCCATTGTATTTTACTTTAAATTCTCTATACGCTTGTTTCCAAATTTCTCGAACGCTGTTTTTTACTTCGTGTTTTCCTTTAGCTATTTCGATGTTTTCTGAAACACCTACGAAATCGCTAATTTTTAACATATCAATTATTGCTTTTACCATTATGCTGATTGTATTACTGTTAATGTTTGAGTCGTTCCATTTACATAAGTAACCGTCACTATCCATTGTCTATCTAAGCCCGTTGTATTTACTGGAACTACTAACGTTACTTGTTTTGTGTCTACGTTTCCAACTGCCCACGTTTGATTAGGTACAATAATACCTAAAGTTACTGGGTCACTTGTTATTACAGCACTTTGATTGCCTTCTCTATACGGAACTCGTAGGCTAACAAAATTTAATCCATTATCTACTAAGTCAATGTTTCCTAAATTAATATCTCTAAAGTCATTGTAAAGTGTTAATGTAGCTTCTCCGCTTGTTAACTCTAATTTTATGTCATTAATAATATAACGCTTGTCACGAATAATTAACCTATCGTTTAATTGAAGGTTCGTGATTATGCTTAAAGGTAACATCGCTTTAATCGTTGTCAATCTTTGTTTTAGGTTATATAAATTTGATAGATAATTAAAATAATAAGTAGCAAATAAGCCGTTTTGTTCCGTGTTTTTAGTAATTATTGAATTGTCAGCGCCAAAGTTTAAAGAAAAGTTGTTACCCCCTGCTACAACATCTTGACCGAACAAAGTATAGTTAGTTATATTTACGTTTGTTGTTCCGTTGTAAAACTTTATATTAACTGGTAGTGTTCCCGTGTTTCCGTACAAATAAAGCAAAGTTGGTTTAGGTATATAGCTTTGGTAGTTTTGATTTAAAAAATAACCTAAAATAGCCGTGTTCGTTGTTATAGTTCCTACGGCCTCAACAAACAATAAATTTTCAAACGGGCTTTCTATTTTATAATCTCCGCCGTCATAGTTATAAACGTTGTCTGTATCTCCATACTCTGAGTTAGAAATAGCAAAATAATTTCTATTTGCGAATGATTCGCTTTTTTGATACCTAAAATTAATATTTCTAAATAAAGGAACTCTGCCTATGTCTGCCGTTTCAGCATCCGTGTATTTTGTTACATCAATAGTTGCTCCGTTATTGTACCAATCTTCCAAAGGTAACACTTGAAATTGTCGTTCTGCTAAACCTACGCAAGTCATATTAAATTGCCGCATTATTCCTGTAAAGAAGTCTGTTATCTTCATATCAGGTAAATAATTACGAATATCTAAATTTGCCGTTAAAACGTTTAAATTCGTGTTTATGGTTGAAGTGTTTATATAACTTCCAAATATGTCAACAGGGTTAAAGAAACTTGCTGAATAAGTAATATCCATATCAATAGTCATAACGAAATTAGATTTTAACTTAAAGCTAAACGTTTCGTTATTGTTAGGAATCGGAACTATGTTTGTTGACAAAATACCGCCGTAAACTAATATAGGGTAAGTTCCAACAGTTGTAATATTAATAGTTGAAAAGAAAGTTCCGTTTTTATATACATCTAAATAAGCCGTTTCAGCACTTGACTTAGTATTTACTACTAAATTTAAATTTATTTGAAATATTTGTGAGTTAAGCGCATCACTTGAATTAATTGTAATAGTGCTATTTGGAATATCAACGTAATTTTGTGGGTTGTAATTATTTTCAGGAACCGTTGTCGTTGAAACCGTGTCAAATGTTACGTTAGAAACTTGAGTTACAAAACTCATTAATTGAGCGTTCTTTGCTTCTAAAAATAATTTAGTAAAACGTTCATCAGTAAAAAAGTCACCTACAAAATTTAAATCAAAGTCGTTTTGTATTGCATCAAACAAACGTGCAACTTTAACCGCTGGAAATAACTCCCCATAATTTAAACCACCAATAATAGTAGTAATATCGTTAGCCGTTCCGTCTGCATAAGTCCATAATCTGCTATTTGCAATTAAAGGAAATCTAACATCATAATCGGTAGCCGTGTCCGTTATTCTGTCGTATACGTTTGAACCTGTATAAGTAAATGCTAAGGAACTTAAATCTAATTGATTAATCTTTGTTTCTCCGAATATATCTTTAAGGCTTGTCAACTGCCCATAAAAAGTTATTGAGTAGTTGTCTATTAACCCGTTCTTCATATTCGCCTTTTCGAGCGATATAACTCCAGTTCTAAACGGAATAAAATCTATTTCAATGTAAGCAGGTCTTTTTAAATTATGGTCTAAAGTTCCGTCAACATCGTTTTGATAAAAATGTTCGAATATTCTGTTATTAACTATGCTTCCCGGCACGGTGAAACTTTGACTGAAATCAGTAAATGTTTTTGAAATATCGCTGAGGTTTTGAACGTTTAATGTTATGTTTATTTTTTCATCGTCAAATAATTCAAGTCGTTCATATTGTAAATCGGTACAAGGTGCCGTAACTAAATATTCAAGTTCTGCGCTTTCCCCGAAAACTTCCCAATCAGTTAAATAAGGGTAGTAAACATCACTTGAAGAAAAATAAGTATAAGTAACTCCGTTTATTGTAATTTCTATTACCCATTGAGTACCGTCCCAATAAATATAAATTGAAGGAGTAAAATAAGATTGTTCAGTTATTAAATAATCGCCGTCTTCCGTTGTTATGTAGTCTCCGTCTTCCGTTACAATGTAATCTCCTTCTGTTAACCCTGCGTTATATTCATACTCGGGTCTGCCGTTTAAAAAATCAATTCTTGGAACGTCAACAGTTTGCGACTGCCCGTCAACTGTAAAAGTTACACGAATGCAATCAATATCCGTTACTTGTCTTCCTATGTATATTTGTACCGTTCTCATTAACTAATTGAATTAATAATATCGTAAGCTAACTCAAATTCCATTTGATAATTAATTGTTTTCGTGTTTATAGATTTAAACTTCTCAATCGATTTAGTTTTTAAAACTGCAGGGAAGGGACGATTTGAATATCCAACTCTAATTGTTTCACTTAATAAAAGTTCTTCAATTACTTGTTTATAGTTTTCATTAACCCAACCCGTGTTAACTTTTATAATTCTTTTTGCGTTCGTGTTAAAGTTTTTGTATTGACCTTGTCGAAGATTATAATCAGGAAACACTAAAGGGTTTAATTTGTATTTATTGTTTTCCATTTCAACATTTTCAGTCGAAGCCTTAAAAAAGAACTCACGTTGCCAAGCACCCCATCGGTTTACAAAATCAATAGTAACTACTTCATATTTACATTCGCATTGAGGAACAAAATAATAAGTTCCTACTATATTTTCGTCTGCGTCTAATATTTCTACTTTATTTCCTTGACTTAACCAACTTGCCCAAACTTTAATAACATTAACTACTGAGTCAACTGGGATATTAAAACCTTGCGTGCTTCCAGTTTCTAAATTCGTATAAACTACGCTCCAATAGTTATTTAAACTTGCTGAGCCTGTTACTATTGTAAAGCCTTCGGGGTCAACATCACAAGGGTAATAGTAAATATTTGAACCGCCATAATTACTTAAATCAGTTAATAAAATTTGTTGCCCTGAATAATTATAACCGTCTTCATAATAACCGAAGCCGTCAAACGCTTTGTCTGTATAAGTAGCTATTAAACTTTCTACCCCGTTTAAAGTGTAATAAGTTTTATATTCTACATTACAATACGCATAATCATTTGTTAAGTCATCAGTACCCGTAACATCTGAGTTTGATTGCGAAAAGTCAAAAAACTCACGAATGAAAGGAGCGATATTATAAAAAGTTTCTGTTTGATTTGAACTTGGAATTTTTTTACTAAGTGAATAAGTAGGAGCTGCAGGTGCTGAGCCTGTTCCGTTCCATAAAAACAATTCTAATCGGGTGCTTTCTTGAGCAAGTTCGTCAATCGTTACAATATATGGGTTTCGTGCAAATATCATTTTTTAAATGTTTGGTTCATTATGTCATTAAATAAATCTTCAACCTCAAACCCATAACTTTCTATTAAGTCATCAGGTAGGTTTTTAAAAGCTGCTTCAAATGGTTTGGTAAAAAAGAATGTAGGCTCTAACCCTCGTGCATAAATATTACTTGCTATTATTTGGGCTATTGTTTTATAATTTCCTTTTTTAAATTTTCCTGCTTCATCTCGTAATCTTATATTCCGTCTTTTTGCCCATTTTTCAATTCCCCTAACAAAAGTACTCCACGTTCCGCTGCTACTTCCTGAGCCAAATTTAAAACGGCTGTTTGGTGCTTGCTGTACTCGTATTCTTGCATTTTTTGAAACTTTACTTGGGTTTGCCCCCCTAACTCCTTGGTCTTGAAAGAACCCATATTCTTCCATATCGAAATAAATACCTATTGAGTTCGGAAATGCTTTTGCTTCGCCCTTAATTGAGTTGTATAATTTTTTGGATGCGTTTTTATTTGTAGTCGTTAAATTCTTTTTAGCTTGACTAACAACGTGCTTAATAAATCGGTCTAAAACTTTTTGTCTATCCATCACAAACAGTCATTTCGTTGCCTATCAAATAATCAAATGTCATCGTCCACCCTGCTAAGTTATTTTCAAACCTTTCTATAAATGGTTCACAAGTTGGGTTGCCGTCAATGATTCCTAAATTAGTAAAGTAATCACCACGAGTTAATCTATCGTAAACACGATTTAACATTGTTATCTGAGTGTTTAATACGTCCTGCTCGTTATCGTTGCCTATAAAAATGTCCGTTGTTTCGTCTTTTGATATATCTACAACATCCATAGCAATAATCGATATGTTATAACGAATAACATTGCTTTCAAACGTTGCATTATTTACAATGATATGAGCCAAAGGAAATATAGTCTGTTTAGCTAAGTCGATTCTAAATATATCTCCTTGCGTTACCGTGTTCACTAATTGCGTGTCTTCTAACTCCGCCTTAATTATGTTTAATATTCCGTAATAACTCATAGTCCTTTTTTAAATTGTCTGTTTAATTCACGTTGCTCAATTTCGATTTTTTGCTTTTCGAAAGTAAGGAAGGTAAGTGCTGTTGTAAGCTGAAGTCGGGTAACTTCTTCAAACTTTGTGACGTCTCCTTTAGCTGCTGCATATATGCTTTGATACCAGCCCCATTGTTTGCTAAATTGAGCTCTTTCGCTAAAGTCGTTGCTATCTCCTTCTCCTTCATTATCTCCGTCTCCAAATAAGACAGAGTAGCCCCTAATAACTCGTTCTCTAAATTGTAAAAAAAAACCTTTGCTCCTAATGCTATATCTAAACTAACGTTTTCCATTATTTCAGAATAATTAGCAGCACTTTCGTAAGGTTCTATTTTATACTTGTCTCCGTGTTTTTCTACGATAGGGCGATACATAACAGCCATTGCCTTGTGAAACGTCTCTATATCGCTTATATTGGCCTCGAGGTCTATATATTCTCCCCAAGTCATAGTTTCTAAGTTAGGAATAAACCCAAATTCAACTCCTGCAATCTTAAACCTGTTTTTAAATTCAGGCTTTTGTTTGAACATCGCTGCAAAATGGTGGCTTAATGCTTCTATTTCTTTAAACTGAATTTTAACTACTTCTTTTAGTTCGATACCGCAAAAACATTGTATCATTTTCTCAGCTAAAAAAACTTCGTCGTTCGTGTTTTTGGCAATACCTAAAAACTTCTGGTAATGCTTTAAAGGTATCTCACTAAGTTTTGTTGGAACGATTAATTCTAACTTCATATTATTTAAACGTTTTATTTTGTTTATTGTAGTACACGGCAACTGCATACGCTTCGCCAAGTAATATTAAATGCTTTCTTAAATTCATTGAGTCGTTAAAAACTATCTTTACACGCTTACCCGTTCTAATATACACATAGTTCTCAACTTCTTGGGTCATTACCGCTGTATCATCTGTCATTAACGTATATTATATGTTCCGTAATTGCGCTTTAATCCTAATGTTTCCATTTCGTGATAACGTAAAGCATCAATAGCGTGGTTATTTGTGTCAATAGGTTTGTTTAATCGTGTGCCTTGTTTATCAACATCCCAGCAATAAGCCCGAAGTTCTTTGATTAAATTAACGCTGTTTGACGTAACTAAATATTCTTGGCTTTGCATAACATCAATTCCGTAGTTAATTGAGTCCTTGCCTTTTGTAACTCCTTTAATCGTCTTTCCGTAGCGTCTTATTTCGTCTATTGATTTAGGTTCGGAACTATCAGCATATATCGGACAATTATTAGGAAGTGTTTTAGCTATGTCTGAGTTTAACATTCCTGTACGATAAACTAATTCGTTTAAGATTCGTGTTCCGTTATAATTGTAAATTTCAACTGCTGCTGTTGGGTCGTTTGTATAACCAAAGTCTAACCCGATCCCTATTAACTTTGCTTCTTTTGGTATTGTATCAATCTGCTTCCAGTTACTAAATATTACGCCTTCTAACATTCCTATTTCACCTAACCCATAAACTCTCCACCAATTACCCCAATATGCGCTTGTTTCTGCTTTTAAGCGGTTCTTTTCTATTTGTTCAACTATTGAGTTATCTAAGGCTTCGTTATCCTTGTAAGTAAGTATTATAAAGTCTGCATCGGGTTCGTCTTTTAGTTCCGTATGCACCCAAAACTCATTAGCAGGGTTAAAGTCTAAAAATACTTCTTTTTTAGTCCGTATAGAAAGTTCATTATAAGATTCAAAGGTAACATTATTGCATTCGTTAATATAAAGAATATCACGGCGAGCACCACGTAACTTACTACTATCATCCGCACTAAAAAATTCAAAAACACTTCCATTTTTAAAGTTATAGGTTAATAAAGATTTATTGAACTGCTCATCGTTAAAACGATTAGTCCATTTAAGTATTTTAATAAAGTCTTTTAATGCTCCACGTCTTAAGTGTGGTATTGACTCAGCTACTACGCTTATTTCTAAATTAGGCTGTTGTATTGCTTTGTTTATTAATACTGCTAAAATAGAATACGTTTTTGAAGCTGCCGTACCCCCTTGTATTATTTTAGTTCGTCTTTTTAATGCAAGTACTTTATTCGTTGCTGTCGTTCTCTGAAACATCAGGAAATAATGGCTGTTCTAAAATTGTTTGTTCTATTTGTTGTAATGGCGCACCGTATGCTGAGTTCATTAACTCTTTATAAGCTGAAACATCACCCTCTCGCATTTTCTTAACCATTGCTAAAGTTCCTAAATCTTCTTGGGTTAAAATTTCTTCAATTCCTGTAATTGGGTTCTTTGCTTTTTGTGTTGTTTCTAACCATTGACGTGCTATTGTGCT